>Ga0182741_1001251_pt1 | contig 33982 bp, 26 predicted proteins | sample eDN5th37CBELigOP_FD_128874 | JGI IMG/M metagenome (GOLD analysis project Ga0182741, IMG submission 128874) | Enriched Organic Plus compost microbial communities from Emeryville, California, USA - eDNA 5th pass 37_C BE-Lig OP (version 2) (version 2) ... | reverse complement strand
GATGCAACAGGAAAAATATGCCGACTGCCAGCAGGATAAGTCCGGCGATATACCTGTCTTTTGAAACCCGTTGGTTGGTAGTAGGCGGTATATAGCGGTCATGCGCCATAAATTCCTGATCCGTTTTTGCACGGTAGTCAACATCAAAAGGGTCTTGAGGCAACGAGAAGGTCTTAATGGGGAGGACGATCCACAGAACGATGTAAATAATCGGTCCCAATAATCCGATCCCCATGTAACCTGAAAAGAAAACGCTAAGTACAAATGCCAGTCGTACCCAGGTTTTGTCTATTCCGAAATAAGCTCCCAATCCTGCGCAGACACCGGCTACTGCCCCCTCGTAGGGTATCCGTTGAAGTTTCTTTTCCATGATCCATCCATTTTTAGCTGTTACCGTACTGAGGTTTTATCACAATTTCATCTACAAGGGCACCTGCGCTGAGCTGTAAACACATTACAACCGCCGTGGCGATGTCTGCCGGCATTATAAACCGGTCGGCAGAAACCGGGGTGCCTTCCCATGACGAAGTCAATGTAGAGCCGGGTATAATTTCAGTTACCTTTACGCCGTGCGGTCTTACTTCGTCCCGCAATACCTGAGTTAGACCCCTTACTGCATATTTTGTTACAGTGTAGGTGCCGGCGGATGAAACCGGTTCTCTGCTGGCTATGGAGCTGATATTGAAGATGTGACCTTTACCGTTTTTGCACATGTTACGGGCAATGGACCGAGATAGTCGATGAGGAGTATGGTAATTGATGCGCATCTGCAGATCGAAGTCTTCGTCGGATTCATCCAACAGGGAAACGGGTCTGAATATGCCTACGTTATTAACCAGGATGTCTATCGGAAGTATCTGCTGCTCTATCCAGTGAATCAGTCGGGTAAGCTGCTCGCTGTCTGCAAAATCACAGGTGAAGTACTGCACCGTAATACCCGGATAGCTTTTTTCCAGTCGGATTTTCAACGCCTCAAGCGCTTCGGCATGGCGTGCCGAAACCAACAGATTGCAGCCGCATTCCGCAAGTTTTTCGGCGATGGCGAGTCCCATTCCCTTCGTTGCGCCGGTAATCAGTGCGGTTTGATTTGTTAAAAGTGGCATGATTATCATGTTTGGATGTCAAAGTTAAGAAGTTTATTAGCGGGATGGTCAAACAATGATTCCCTTATTTTCGTTCATATCCGTAAAAGGTGTATATTTAGCCGTGTCATTGCGTAGTACATTTAAGTAAACATTGGATCAGTAACTATGTTTTTTACCTACTTCGGACAATATTTATTACTGCTGAAAGCAGTCTTTAGGCGGCCCGAAAAGTGGAATATTTATTGGAAAGAAATCATTCACGAAATGAATGAAATCGGTGTAGGTTCCTTAGGCCTCATTGCCATTATTTCGACGTTTGTCGGTGCCGTTATGACCATGCAGATTGCTTTTCAGCTGGTTTCAGATTTGATCCCTACCTCGGTCATTGGGCAGATCAACCGCGATTCCAGTATACTGGAGCTGAGCCCGACAATTACGGCATTGGTTTTGGCGGGAAAGGTAGGTTCGTCCATATCTTCTCAAATCGGATCCATGCGCGTAACCGAGCAGATCGATGCACTTGAAATTATGGGCATTAACGCACCTGGTTACCTGATTCTTCCCAAAATACTGGCCGGCATCACCATGATACCCGTATTGGTGATTATGTCGATTTTTCTTGCGCTGGTGGGGGGACTTGCCGGAGGGTCACTTTCGGGCGCTGTTACCCCTGCAGATTATATTAACGGAATTACAGATGGATTTATCGGTTATACGGTGGCTGTGGCGTTGGTAAAAGCGTTTGTGTTTGGGTTTATTATCACTTCCGTTTCGGCTTTTAAGGGGTTTTATGTAAGGGGCGGGGCGCTGGAAGTGGGGCAAGCCAGTACACGTGGCGTGGTAATCAGCTGTATTTCCATTTTGGTGGCCGACTATATTGTGACCGCGTTGATGCTTTAGCCATTTTTACCGTTACTTCATATGATAGAAGTTCAAAATATCCATAAATCGTTTGGCGACAACCATGTATTGAGAGGCATCGATGCCAACTTTGAGCCGGGTAAAATCAGCCTGATCATTGGTGGTTCGGGTTCGGGCAAAAGCACCTTGCTGAAGTGTATGGTAGGCTTGCATGCTCCCGAGCAGGGAAAAGTGCTGTATAACGGGGAAGATTTTACACGGATGGACTTCGAAACACGGATTCCCATCCGGAAGGAAATCGGGATGCTGTTTCAGAATTCGGCGCTGTTTGATTCGATGACCGTCGAGCAGAACATTATCTTTCCGCTGGAAATGTTTAGCGACATGAGCCGGAGTGAAAAGATAGACCGGGCCAACTTCTGCTTGGAGCGGGTAAATCTGGCAGGCCGCAATAAACTCTATCCGGCGGAACTTTCCGGAGGGATGAAGAAGCGTGTGGGCATAGCCCGGGCGATCAGCATGAGTCCCAAATATCTGTTTGTCGATGAACCCAATTCGGGGCTTGATCCGGAAACGTCCATTCTAATTGATGAATTGATCGCTGAGTTGACCGCGGAGTATCAGTGTACTACGGTTGTCGTAACACACGATATGAACTCGGTAATGGGAATCGGGGAATACATTCTCTTTCTCTACAAAGGCCAGAAATGGTGGGAGGGATCAAACAAGGAAATAGCCCACACGGATGTGGAAGAGTTGAATAATTTCGTTTTTGCGAGCCCTTTTATGAAAGCGGCCAAGGAGCGGTTTTAAGATCGAACGCGGATGACGATGAAAAGATTTTTTCTGTTACTGGTTACGTTATGGATCGGATGCCGGTTTTTGCTCAGGTAGATGCCGTGCAGAAAGCCGACAAACCTACTGCACCGCGCATCTTCCTGAATGACCGCGAAATCTTTGGCCCTGTAGATTCGCTTAACCCGAAGGAGATTGAAAGAGTGGAAGTTGACAAAGAACTTGGGGCGGTCAAAATATATACCGCCGGAAGGATTAAGAAGGTGGTTACATTAGACCGGTATCTGCGCAAGCGTTTTAAGAATTACCAGCGCGGTTCCAGTAAGGAAGTGTTTGTAAACGGGACCTTGGTCAATGATCCTTCCCACTCGATCATATGGCCGGAAGTGATTAAATCGGCAGCGATTTCGTTCGATCGTAAGGGTGGGTCGACCGCATATCGTATCGAGACCTTCGAAGCGGACCGAAAGTCGGCTCAAGGAGGCATCCGTATACGTGGCCTTGCTGAATATGGACGCTAAGAGGTGTTTCTTACTATTGACCATTTTCACTTACTTCCTTGTTTTTACGCTCTAAACATAGCACCTTTGCCTGAAAGTAACGCGTATTTTGGCAAACAGCATCCAACTTCTTACTCCCCAGCATTGGGAAGACTATGAGCTAATCGATTGCGGTGATTTCGAAAAGCTGGAACGCTTTGGCAACGTCATACTGATCCGCCCCGAACCACAGGCCGTATGGCCGAAAGGACTGAGTGAGTCGGAGTGGACCAAGCGGCACGATATCCGTTTCCGGGGGCGATCGGCAACCAGCGGCGATTGGATAAAAAAGAATCCCAGACTAGCCGATCGCTGGCACATTCGGTATCAAAATCCGGAAGTTGCCATTCAATTCCGGCTGGGACTGACCTCGTTTAAGCATGTGGGGGTTTTTCCCGAGCAGGCCGTGAATTGGGATTACATTTCGGAGACCCTTCAGTCATTCTCTGCGAGACAACCCAAAGTGTTAAATCTTTTTGCCTATACCGGCGGGGCGTCATTAATTGCGCGGGCCGCGGGGGCCGATGTGACACATGTGGATTCCATCAAGCAGGTGGTTACCTGGGCGAACGAAAACCAGGAACTGTCGGGACTTGCCGATATCCGGTGGGTCGTGGAAGATGCACTCAAATTTGTAAGGCGAGAACTCAAACGAGGAAACCGGTATCAGGGGATCATTCTTGATCCTCCGGCGTATGGGCACGGCCCGAAGGGGGAAAAGTGGAAACTGGAAGACCATATCGCGGAAATGATGCGGGATGTCGTTCAATTGCTGGACCCCCAGGAACATTTCCTGATCCTCAATACCTATTCATTGGGATTTTCCTCCGTAATCGTGGAAAACTTGGTTAAATCAGCCATGCCGGATGCGCAAAACCTGGAAACGGGGGAACTTTACCTGCAAGCATCCGCAGGTAGTAAGTTGCCTTTAGGGGTTTTTGGTAAATTCCGCACAGCTACTCGAACACCACCGTCCGGTTCCCGGTGATGATTACCCGGTCTTCGATGACCATTCGAAGTGCTTTGCTGAGTACGGATTTTTCTACCTCTTTTCCCGCCCGTACCATGTCTTTTACCGTAAAGCTGTGATTCACGGGCTTAATATCCTGTGCGATGATGGGGCCCTGATCAAGATCGTCGGTCACGAAGTGGGCCGTAGCACCGATCAGTTTTACCCCTCTTGCGTGCGCCTGCTTATACGGGTTGGCGCCAATAAATGCCGGGAGGAAGGAATGGTGGATGTTGATGATCCGCCCGGGATAGTGTGCCACGAAATCAGGAGAAAGAACGCGCATGAATTTAGCAAGAACAAGGTAGTCGGGCTGATAGGTCTCTATGGTTTCTGCCAGCTCGGCTTCAAATTGCTCCTTTGATTTATCCTCGTGGCTGACGTAGTGGAAGGGGATGTCAAACCGTTCGGTAAACCCGCGTAATATATCATAGTTGCCCACCACACAGCAAACTTCTGCCGCCAGGGTATTGAAAAAGTGCCTGACAATGATGTCTCCCAAGCAATGATGTTCCTTGGTTACCAGGACTGCCAGCCGTTTTTGCTGCGGCGGATTTACCACAACGGTGGCCCCTTCGGGCAATGCAGCGGTTAAGTCCGCAGTGAGCCGGTCGCTTTCTTCCGCCTCGCCGGCACACACGATACGTACATAAAAGCGGTTGGCTGCTTCATCCACGTATTCCCGCATGGTGACAATGTTAAGGTTATGATTTGCGACGGTATTTGATATAGTGGCCACCAAGCCAACGGCGTCGCGGCATTGAATAAGAATAAGGGTTTGGTTCGTCATTGTATTGTCAAGCTACAAGCTCCTCTTCCGCTATTTTTTGTTCTTCCGCAATGTCTACTTCGATGCGTAGGTTATTAACGATGTGTTTTTGTCTGTCCGGCGTATTTTTGCCCATGTAATATTCCAGCAATTGGATGATTTTCTGCTCTTTCGAAAGAATGACGGGATCCAGCCGCATGTCTTTACCGATAAACAATCCAAATTCTTCCGGTGAGATTTCTCCTAACCCTTTAAAGCGGGTAATTTCCGGTTTACCACCCAGTTTCAGTATGGCGCGCTGCCGCTCTTCATCGCTGTAGCAGTAGATGGTTTCCTTTTTATTACGTACACGGAACAAGGGGGTTTGCAGGATGGACACATGGCCTGCCTTGACCAGGTCCGGAAAAAACTGGAGGAAGAATGTCATCAATAACAGCCGGATGTGCATTCCATCGACATCGGCGTCCGTAGCAATAACGATGTTGTTGTAGCGTAATCCATCCAATCCGTCTTCAATGTTGAGGGCGTGCTGCAACAGGTTGAATTCTTCATTTTCATACACCACCTTTTTGGTAAGGCCGAATGCATTCAGCGGCTTGCCTTTGAGGCTGAATACCGCTTGTGTCTGTACGTCGCGCGATTTGGTGATGGAACCGCTCGCAGAATCGCCCTCGGTGATAAATAGCGTGGTTTGCTGAGCCAATTCGTGATTTTCTCCGTAATGGATTTTGCAGTCACGCAGTTTCCGGTTGTGCAGCGAGGCTTTTTTAGCCCGTTCGTTGGCCAATTTCTTGATGCCGGCAATGTCTTTACGTTCACGCTCGGACTGCAGGATACGTTTTTGCAGGGCTTCGGCCGTATCCGAATGCTTGTGCAGGTAATCGTCCAGCGCCTTTTTGACGAAGTCATTGATAAAAGTACGTACGGTAGGCCCTTCGGGGCCGATGTTTTGGGATCCTAATTTGGTTTTAGTCTGAGATTCGAATACCGGCTCCTGTACCTTAATGGCGATTGCTCCGATAATCGAGGCGCGGATATCGGAAGCATCGAAATCCTTTTTATAAAATTCACGGACGGTTTTGACCACCGCTTCCCGGAATGCCGCCTGATGTGTGCCTCCCTGCGTGGTATGTTGCCCGTTCACGAACGAATAATATTCCTCTCCGTATTGCTGGCCGTGCGTGATGGCCACTTCAATATCGTCTCCTTTGAGGTGGATAATGGGGTAGCGCATCGACTCGGTGTCAATGTTACGCTCAAGAAGATCTTTCAGGCCGTTTTCGGAAACAAATTTCTGCCCGTTAAAATTGACGGTCAGGCCCGAGTTGAGAAACACATAATTCCAGATCATGTTTTCCACAAACTCCAACCGGTAATGGTAATTACGGAAAATGCTGTCGTCGGGATAGAACGTTACCGCCGTTCCGTTCCGCTGGGTAGTGGTTTTTTCTTCGTCTTTAACCAATTCGCCTTTGCTGAATTCGGCGATACGGGTCTTGCCATCGCGGTAGGATTGCACCACAAAGGAAGTGGAAAGTGCATTTACCGCTTTGGTACCCACACCGTTAAGGCCTACTGATTTCTGGAATGCCTTGCTGTCGTACTTTCCTCCGGTATTGATTTTGGAAACCACATCGACCACGGAGCCGATTGGAATGCCGCGTCCATAATCGCGTACGGACACTTTATGTTCGTTTACGGTGATTTCGATGGTCTTGCCAGCGCCCATGACAAACTCGTCGATGGAATTGTCTACCACTTCTTTGAGCAGCACATAGATACCGTCGTCATAGGCGGAACCATCGCCCAATTTGCCAATATACATTCCCGGGCGCAGACGGATGTGTTCTTTCCAGTCGAGCGAACGGATACTATCTTCGTTGTATGCAGTCATTTTTTTTAGCTATTAGACATGAGACATCAGACATGAGACATCAGACCGTACATGCGAGTCGTTGAATGGCTATGCCCATATAAAAGCCACGCAATTATACGGAATTTTGTTGATTTTTTCTTTGAAGGTTGCTGACAAACTGTTGTCATCCTTGGGTGGTTTCTTTGTGTCATGGATCAAAAACATCAAATTATGGGTACTTCACAAATTTTAAGTAAAGCGGAGTTATTGAATCATTGGCAAGGACACCGCAGACTGACACGTAAGGTAATCGAGGCATTTCCCGGGGATCAATTGTTTACCTTTTCGGTAGGGGGGATGCGGCCGTTTGCAGATTTGGCTAAAGAAATGTTGGCGATAGCGGTTCCGGGCTTGCAGGGCATCGTGGACCGCACCGAAAGTGATTACGAAGAAAGCCAGCCCGATATCAAAACGAAAGCGCAATTGTTGCTTCGGTGGGACGAAGCTACACCGCATATCGACGCGCTTTTCGATCAGATTCCGGAGGCAGACTTTCACGTGTCGTTTAATCTTTTCGGGCAGTACAATTTCCCGATCATCCAAAACATTCTGTATTTCATCGATAACGAAATTCACCACCGTGCGCAGGGGTATGTGTACCTCCGTGCACTGGGAATCCAGCCTCCGTTTTTCTGGGAGCGCTAAAACCAGGCTGAGACGCCGCGGCTTAGCAAAAATTAGCGGCCGCGGCTTTAAGGATTTTGGCGATGCGCTGACGCAGGCTGTCCGGTTCGATCACCTGTGTGCCGTCGCCAAACATCAGCAGCCAGCGGGGAAACTCATCGTGGACGTCATGCGTTTCAAATTCCATTTCCAGGTGTGGTCCGCAATCGCGTTCAGCTACAAAGCCGTAGTGGCCACGTTGCCATTTCAGGTAGGGGGCCAGATCTTTCGTTACGTGGATGCGGACCGTTGTTTTAGGGGTTTGATTGCGGGCCTGCTCCCGTTCCTCCATGAATTGACCTAACGGAGGATGTTCCTGGGTGAATGACTCGCCCGTTAACCACAACTGGGTAATGCGGTCTGCACGGAACTGGCGATACGCTTTGCGCGTATGGCAATACGCATAGATGTACCAATAGTTCATTTCGTGGAACATGCCTACGGGTTCAATTACCCGTTGCTGCGGCAGTTCGTCGCGCAGGCCCTTATAAGACAATGTAACCTGGAGACGCCGTGCAATGCTTTCGAAGATCGTGCTTAATGCATGGGGAACATCGGCATTGAAAATTTCGTAACTCGGCTTAGCCATCACAATTTTCGACTCGATATTGGATAGCCAATCCTTTTCCGTGATCCGGAGTACTGCTTTGATCTTGTACAGCGCGGCTTCGTAATGTTCTTGCAGCTTCTGGTCCATGAATTTTCCCATCAGCTTCTGTGCCCCCACAAAACTAAGTGCCTCCTCTTTCGTAAACAGCACCGGTGGCAATCGGTATCCCTCCACAATGCTGTAGCCAGCGCCTGCTTCACCGAAAATGGGGACACCTGCCTGCTCCAGACTGCGGATGTCCCGGTAAATAGTACGCAGGCTCACGCCGAATCGGTCGGCAAGCTCCTGCGCTTTTACTACGCGCTTGGATTGTAGCTGGATGTAGATATTGACAATCCGATCGAACCTTTTGGCGGTATCTATGGCCATCTGAGTCTTTTTTTTGCTCTCTTTATTCTTGTACGGTTACCCGGATTCCCTCGCTGTGGCTGCTGAACTCCGGAGCATACATGCACTGGATGGTGCTGATGCCATTGGAGAAATTGCCCACTTGCGAAACAAATACAGGGTATTCAAACACATAAGTTCCTTTGCGCAGGTAGTCAAAAAAGAAGTTGGTTGCCACATCGCGCGTGCTCTCATAGTATCCCAGCCCCCCTTGGTAACGGTAGCCGCTCAACACGTTAATGGGTTCAAAGCAAGCCGCCCGCATGTCTTTCAGGTGGACGTACTCCATGTCGCGATCTACCCGCAATTCGATACGAACGGTAACCTTATCGCCTACTTTTAGCGGATTATCGGAAGTGATTTTTTCCAATACCGGCCCGTTGCTGCTGTTGCGTTCGATGAAAAGCTGCTTGTGCAGGCGTAGCGGCGTTTCCGCTCCGGTGATTTTATCCAGGTCTTCAAAATATTGCCAATAGACGGCACCCCAAGCTACCCCTTCGTTTTGGGCTTGTTCCACCTTTACGGAAATATTGCCCATGTCGGCCGTGATGGCATCGCCCTCATAGCGCTTTTTGAAGTAACCCGTGCCCGCTTCGGTATTTATCTCGGTAGACCGAATGGTTTCCTTGCCGAGCGAGAGCGTTACCACCGGCTCATTGACCAGCCAGTCGCTACCGTGCAAAAGCAACGCGTAGATGGCATCGGAAGTAGCCTTGGTGGTATTCCAATATTGGGTTTGTTTTTGCTTGATCAACCATACGTTAAGGTCATCCACCGCTTGGGTGTCTTGAGTCACTTCTGCAAAGGCTTCGATCAGCAACGCCTGTGCCTCGATGGGGGCCTCATACCACCGGTATCCACGGGGCATGGATTTCCAATACATACCCAGTTCGTCGTTGTGAATGGCAGTTTCACGAAGAGAAGTCATGATTTCGGCTGCGGCTTCTGAGTTGTTACCACGATGCAAGGCAAGGGCAAGCTGCCCCTTTAAGTAAGGGTTAAATTGGGGCCAGAATGCTACGGCCTGCGTAACATAATAATCATATGCCATTTGGCTTTCTTTGGGTATAGCCGGGTTGTTGATGAAGCTGCGCAGGTAAAGGTATTGAACCTGAGGATAGCTGATGTGCTGGTCGGCCAATTTTGCTTTGTTCTTCAACAGGTTGTCATAGTCGGCCTGAATCTGCCGATCGAGGTAATCCATTGCTTTTGTCAGTATCTCCGTTGCCGCTTTGGAAGAGGCAGCCTCAACACCAAGGTGGCGAAGACGGGCAATGCCCGTGGCAATGTACTGCGTAATGTAACGGTCGCTCATCATTCCCCGGAACCAGGGAAAGCTACCTTCCGGCAATTGCATTTCGCCTAGTTTAGAAAGGTTTTGTTGCAATCCCTTTGCCAGCTTATGGCTTTCAAACAATCGGGCGATCTGGTGTTTTTGCTCGGTTTCATTCTTGGCCTCCATCACCCAGGGAGTTTCTTCCAGCAGCGCCGATTTCAATTCCTGGTTTTTCTCCAGGTTGGATAGTAGCGCTGCCGTATCGCGGGTTGCCCACTGGTCAAAGATGGCCTTAACTTTTGGCGATTGCCCCACGATGTGCGCAGCCAGTGCGTTTGCATAAAACCGGTTGAACACCTGTTCTGCACATTCGTACGGATATTCCATCAGGTAGGGCAATGCCTGTATGGCATACCAGGCGGGATTTCCGGTAAACTCCACCGTCAGGGCATGGTTTACCAAGGTATTGCTGGGTTGGTCAGTCAGTTTTTCGAGCGTAAAGGTTTTGGTTTCATTGCCCCGTACGGGTAGCGGCAGCGTTTCCGTTACCAACATGCGGTTGGTGATGACAGGCAGTGTATTTTCTTCGCCGTCGGTAAAGTTGCCGGCTTTGGCGGTAATGCGGACCACGACCGGGCTGATGTGATTTTCGGGGATGTGAATCACCCAGTCGACGGTGGTGCTCTGACTGGCACGGGTCGTAAATTCTTTTTGAATAAGGGTTTCACTGAAACCGGTTAAGGGTTCAAGAGTTGCCGCATCCAATAATTGCAGGTTGGCTATCCCCTGTAGGTCGCCCGCACTGATGTTGCTGATTTTGCTGCTGATGCGGACATCGTCGCCCTGACGTAGAAAACGTGGCAGATTGGGCATTACCATCAAGTCTTTCTGCGTTTTTATTTCACCTTGCAGGTAACCCGTTTTCCAATCCGTTGTATGCGCAAAGGCCATGAACTTCCATTCGGTGAGGGCCTCAGGCAGGGTAAATTTGAAGGTTACATTTCCATCTGCGTCTGTTTGAAGGTGGGGAAGGAAGAAAGCCGTTTCCTGTAAATTGGTTCGTACAGGGGGGGCTGTTTCGATTTCGTCTTCAGCCGGTTTGGCAGCGGCGTCCGCCGGCTCGGAGGCTTCCGTTTCGACGGAGCCGGTAACACTTTTCCTTTTCTGGTTTCCATAGCCTACTACGACCACTTCTTCCAGGGCCGCATCCGCAACGCCTGCACTTGCCTCGGGGGCGGCTGCCCCCTGCACGCGGCCGGAAATGCCACGGAGCATCAGCTGTTGCGGAGCCGGATAAATCAGGCTGGCCAGACCATCCAACGCATCGTAGCGTTTCTCAAAGGAAATCGGAACCACCTCCTGTAGGTTATCAAGCCAGGTGTTTCCGGTAGAACTTCCAAATCCCGGATTGGCATTCCAATTCCCGGTTAAGTTATTCGTTCTTGCCAATGTAGGTCGTTGCCATCCATGGTATTTCAGTGCATCCAGGGATGCATCGTACAGCCCCGCCAGTAGCTCCGCTGCAACTGCCTCTTTCTTATTTCCTTTGATCGTCAATCGCCATTCCTCCGTCTCACCCGGCAACAACTTATCCCGGTGGGTGGCCCATTCCAAGTGGAGGTCGCGGTTGGACCAGGGAACTGTAATCCGTTGCCTGCCTTGATAAACACGGTTATTATGCACATACAACCACGAGAAATCAACTCCACCCCGGTCTTTTTCCGTTAACAGGCGGCTGATCCGCTGCGAAGAAGTGAAGGCTGTAAATTCCGGAGTAATGTCGGTGCTGGTTTCCAATACATATGTACTGTCCGGCCCTGTTTTTACCACCATCTCCAACGACTCATCGGGTTCCAGCGAGGTTTTATTTGTATACACGAGCAAGGGTTCCTGTGGTCTCATTTCCGAGGCGGGATCCAGTACGTAGGTGTATTTTTTTTCGATGATTTCGTTGCCCTGTGGATCCTTTGCGCGCAGTTCGATTACATGCCAACCTTCCTGTTTCCAGCCGTTGGACGGTAGCACCACCTCATGAGTTGTGGCCGTATGGATGGAGGTGTCCCAGGTGGCTTCCCCTTCGGACCATTGGAGGTAATCTGCTTCATCGCCATATTCATCGTCCGGGAATGCGGCCCGGAATTCCGCTTCGGACATCAGGTACTGGTCGGGTTTTTCCCACAATCGTTTCCGGTAAAGTTTTCCCGGAAATTGCAGCGGACGGATGGATATGGAAACGTCCGAAGGTGTCGGGACACCGTTGAGGTTTTCGGTGCTGATGGCCAATTTTTCCGGCTGCTTACGGTTGAGGTGCTCATTTATTGACGCCACGATCTGCAGGGAGCGATAGCCTGCGTGGACGCTTTGATTGCCGCTCTGTGTTTCACCATTGACATCCGTTACATCGGCATACACGGTATAGGTAAATATTGGCCGGGTATCCGGATTGAGTTGCTTATCGGGTATGGTGGTAAACGGGATTTCAAATGTACCTTCGGCATCGGTGGTCAGCGTACCATTGGCAATTTCCATTTCCGGAGAATTGGGCTGCCCCCAACGGTAAAATGCCCAGAAATAAGGGAAGCGTGCATGTCTTACTACCCGGTAGCGGACTTCTGCACCATCGATGTTGTTTCCGGCGTAGGCTTGGGCCTTCCCCTTTACCGTTACGGCTTCGCCGAGCGCGATGTTTGCTTTCAGTGAGTCAAACTGTACCTGAAATTTCGGCCGTTTGTATTCTTCCACAGAGAAATAAGCGGAACCCAGTTCATTGCCGAGGCGCATTTGGCCGGTGAGGCCGCTCTCCGGTGCGGTGAATGTACCGGAGAAAGAGCCGTATTCATTGGAAGTCAGGTCTGTTGAAGTCACTTCCTGACCGTTGGCATCGTATAAGGTTACCGTTGTTTGTTTATTGGGCAGCACCTTATTGGTTTTGCTTTTAATGCCCTGTTGTACGAAGATGCCCTTGAAGTGGATCGTTTGACCGGGGCGATAGAGGGAGCGGTCGGTAAAGAAAAAGAGATGATCACTGGTTTTGGGTTCGTTGCCATCCTTGCGGAATGAATAGTAATGGCCGGGCAATTGCAGGGAATCGTTATGGTGGGCGATTGTAATAAGCGCCACCTGTTTGGGAGAAATCAATGCTTTGCCATCTTCATCCGTTTTTGTTTTGCTCAGCCTGGTATATTTATATTCCCTTTTACGGCCATCCCATTGGCTCTCCCAATAGGTGACTGAAGCACCACGCAGCGGCATCCCCGATTTACGGTGCAAGGCAAACAGCCATGTGCCGTTTTCGGTATGATGAGTTGCCATGCTGATGGCAGACACTTGAAAAGATGTAGCGTGCAGGATATTTTTTGTATGCTGAAAATCGGGTGTTGCGGAAATCACCAATACGTATGCGCCCACGGGCAGGGGATCTATTTTTAATTCCGTACGATGCTCGTAATGGTCACCCGCGGCAGGAAGTGTGTGTTCCCAGGATCGGATCGGTTTTGTTTGGAGTAAGCTGGTTTGCTGCTCGTCGGTCAACTGGTTTTGCCGGGGGGACATTGGCAATAGGTCGTTATATAGACGGATATATACCTTATTTAGATTCTGATACGTAAGCAATGCCTTACTGTTTTCATCGGGAAGCACTACTTCTTCCGTCTGAGCGGAGAGGGAAGGGTTGGTAAGTTGTTGCATCAGGTTCGAAGCATTTGCTGCTCCCTCGGTATTTGGAAAACGTGCAATAAGGGCCTCCAGCCGATTTTTAAGTGCGGGGAGATCCGTTTTTTGCTGCGAATCGGTTGACCGATTGTCGTACAGAAACTGGATGATTGTATAAGAAACCTGTGCACTTGCCTGTGCGTTTGGGTACTGTTTTTCCAAGGCCTGCAAAGCGTGTAGATACAAACTGTCCTTGTCGGGATGTATCGAATATTGATGGACAAAAGCAAGCCGTTGGAGGTCGGCATCGATGAGTGCATCGGGCTGTGCGTCAGGAAGGTGGAAATCCAGCAACTGTTGGTACGTATGCAGCGCCCGGAAATGCAGTGCCTCCGGATGTGCAGGATTTACCTTCACATCAGCGAGCCGCTTTGCGGGTTCAAACCATAGGGTGCCATCAATCTGGAATTGGTAAGCTGGCTTTATGACATCTTTTTCATCGTTTTGAAAAAAATCAATTGCGCGGAATGCAAGGAAATCGTATAGCGTAGGGCGCAGATGCCGGGTGTTTTCGCCTTTGGCAATGACCGGGGCATAATGCGCTACCGGTATCTTCTTCAGTAGTTCGCTTTCCAGTATGGATGCCTGATACAGCTCACTTGCTTTGTGAATCAGGGTCGCAGCGTCCCAGGTTGCAAGGTCGGCCGGCGGCTCTCCAGCCAGGGGTGTCCGGCTCAATATCGACCAGCGGTTGCGTTGGTAATACTGCCAGTACAATTCGCCGTTGATACTTTGCCAAAGTGCTTTTTCCGCACCCTGGCTTGTTTGGATGAGTGAGTCAATCTTCCGGATATTGTGTACTGTTGCATCATCTTGTACAGTTTCGTCTACGCCCATCAAAAAGAGTTGTGCCTTGATGGCATTCGGGGCGTCAGACTTTTGCTGCGCTGTGGTTACAATCTTTTGGGCAATTTCTGCTGCCGATTGCGGACGTCCTTTTTCAATGAGGGAATCAATCAGCTGCCATTCTTTTTCAAATGAAGCGGGGAGTGTTTGTTTTTGTGCCATGGCGGTTGTGATGGAAAAGACCAAAACAAAAGAGAAGATGCTACGAATCATGCTGTTAGAAATTAATGTCCCTCGATGTGCTTGCGCAAACTTAACTAAAATTGCGCCACATTATACAGGATATGGACGCATTGTCCCCCACGGATGCTACAGGAGGGAAAATTCCATAAGCTGTTTTAAAAAAAGTGTGATTATATTCTTAAAGCCTTTACCGTCAGGAGGGGTTGCAAAAAAAGAATTTTTAGTTTCCAATGTTTTTGGCATAAATAATGCGTAGCTTCGCTATTATTTAATTTTTTATTTTTATACCACAATGCAAGAAGGCGTAGTAAAATTCTTCAATGAGACCAAAGGTTTCGGCTTCATCACTCCGATTGGTGGCGGTGAGGATGTTTTCGTTCACGTATCAGGTCTGATTGACCAAATTCGTGAGAAAGACGATGTGTCTTTTGAAATTGCGAAAGGCAAAAAAGGTCCGAATGCGGTGAACGTAAAGCTCATCTAACAGAAAGTCAATTGGATTGGTTTTCATTGAAGCTGCCCTTTCAGGCAGCTTTTTTTATGACGTATAACATTTTATGAGGTATAACAGTCGGCCAATCCATCGTAAAAGGGAGACTATGAATGCTTGCTTCAATTATTACCCAGCGGGGGCCAAGAGCGACGGAGGTGATGGAAATACCGAAATCAATTTTTTATTTCTAACAGGCGATGAAGCGGGAAAATCCGTTACACAGGTATACCCGTTACAAACGTAATCAAGTATGAAGAACTTTGCTGGAATCTATTGTTTTTTAGCATTTACAATCACCGCCCAAGGGCAGGATATACCGGCGGAACCCGCTTCGGAAATCCAGGAAGTACTGGCGAAAGTAGCCAATTGGCAGATTGACGAATACGAAGCAGGCAGGATTATCAAACTGCCACTCACGGAATGGGAAAATGGTGCATTCTACACGGGGATGGTCGCATTCAAACAGGTCAATGCCAATCCCCGGTATGATCGTTTTTTGTACAGCATTGGCGAACAATGCGGATGGAACACAGGCCCCGTCCGCCTGTTTGCCGATGACTATTGCGTCGCACAGCTATATACGGCTATGTATATAGAACATGGTGAGGAAAAAATGATTGCGAAATGGAAGGCACTGGCGGATACCATCGTGGCCAAACCATTTGACGAATCATTGGAAATCTCCAGGGAATTGACGCACCGTGGTGAGTGGGCGTGGTGCGATGCACTGTACATGGGCGCTCCTTCTTTAGCGTTGCTAAGCCGGGCATTGGGCGATGATAGTTATCTAAGAAAAGCAGATTCGTTGTGGTGGAAAACCTCAGACTTTCTGTATTCCGAAGCTGATAGTTTATATTTCCGGGACAACCGGTTCTTTGACCGCCGTGAGGCCAACGGGAAGAAAGTGTTTTGGTCGCGGGGCAATGGTTGGGTGCTGGCGGCCTTGGCACGTATGCTGGAAATCATGCCCGCCGACTTTCCCACGCGGCCCCGGTACGAGCAGCAATTCCGGGAAATGGCTGCTAAGATTGCCGCCATCCAACAACCTGACGGCAGTTGGCATGCATCGTTGTATGATCCGGAGACATTCGCCGAGAAGGAGTCAAGCGGTACGGGTTTCTTCTGCTTTGCATTACTGTGGGGAATCAACAACGGATTGCTGCCATCGGAAACCTATTTGCCTCCGGTAGAACGAGCTTGGGCAATGTTGCAAACGTGTATTCATCCCGACGGCAAACTGGGCTACGTGCAAAACATTGGTGACAAACCGGTTGGCGCCGCTTACGAAAGCACAAATGTGTATGGAGTAGGCGCATTGCTGTTGGCGGGTAGTGAATACTTGAAATTTTTAGATTTGTGGCTCCAGCATAAGGACAATACTTAAAGAAATAATTTTTATCTTATTAATTATTTATGCATGTAAATTTTTCAATGGCATAAATGAGCTCGTTCAGCTCGGTTAGCCTTTTATGGGTGATAAAACTGTCATGGTTTTTTACAGTTATTTGCCGAAAAGGTGTTCAAGAGTTCGCAAATTCGGTTTAGTCATTTCACTGTGTGATTTCTGAAAGTCATTACGGTTTCGTAATATTGAAAATTAAAGTTTAGCGAAGGATGATGAACCGTAGAGCGGCTGTACGAACACTCTTATACATCGCCGGAGGTACCTTGGTACTTCCGGCTTGTTTCCGGGAATCCGGAAAAGCCAGTATTGATTTGACGAATCTCTCAATCAGTGAGGATAACGAGCAACTGCTCGCCGAGCTGACAGAAACCCTGATTCCCGCCACCGATACACCCGGAGGCAAGGAGCTGCTGCTGCATCTCTTTGTCCTGAAGATGGTCGATGACTGCCATACCCCGGAAGAGCAGGAACAATTTACAAAGGGACTGTCGGCATTTTCGGATTGGTCCAAGCAGGAACTGGGCAATGAATTTGTTGTTGCCGATGCGGATAGCCGCACCGGGTTGCTCGGTAAAATCGGTGAAAGCACCGATGAAGACATCAAACAGTTTTTCTCGATTACCAAACGCAGGGCCATTCAGGGCTACCTGAACTCCCAGTATGTGATGACCAACCTGGTGAAATATGAGCTTGTACCCGGCAGGTACAACGGATACGCCCAGGTATAGCGTCGATCACGGAAACTAAACAAACAACGTATATTTCATGGCAAATTTAGCGATAGACAGTATTAAGGAACGGACATTTGATGCCATTGTGATCGGCTCCGGTGCAAGTGGCAGCTGGGCTGCCAAAGAGTTTACGGAAAAAGGATTAAAGACCTTGCTGCTGGAACGGGGGCGTAACGTGGAACACGTGAAAGACTACCCAACCACCAACCTATATCCCTACGAATTTGAACACCGGCTGGAAATGCCGTATGAAGACAAGCAAAAGAATCCCATTGCAAACCGTTGTTATAACTACCGGGAGGATTCGAAGCATTTTTTCGTAAAGGACGATGAGCATCCGTATATCCAGGTGAAAGATTTTGACTGGATACGCGGCTACCAGGTGGGTGGCAAATCTCTTTTATGGGCCAGGCAGGTGCAGCGTTGGAGCGACTTTGATTTCGAAGGACCAGCGCGTGACGGGTTTTCCGTCGATTGGCCCATCCGGTATAAAGATATTGCACCCTGGTACAGTTATGTGGAACGATTCGTCGGCGTGTCGGGCAACAACGACGGGATTCCGGAATTGCCCGACGGTGAGCATTTACCTGCATTCCCGCTCAATGCCGTGGAAGATCACTTCAGCAAGTCAGTAGCGAAACACTATAAAAACCGTCATGTAATCAGCGCACGGTGCGCACACCTGTCAAAACCCAACCCCATCCACATTGAGCAGGGTAGGGTACAGTGCCAGAACCGGGTACTCTGCCAGCGGGGCTGCCCATTTGGCGGCTACTACAGTGCCAATGCGGTGACCATCCCCTGGGCGCAGAAAACGGGCAACCTCACATTGCGGCCCCATTCGGTGGTGCACTCCATCCTTTACGATGAAACCAAGGGCAAAGCGACCGGCGTTAAGGTAATTGATGCCAATACAAAGGAAGAAATGGAATTTTTTGCGAAGGTGATTTTTGTGAATGCCTCGGCTTTGAATACCAACCTGATTTTGCTGAATTCCGTTTCCAACCGGTTTCCGCAGGGTCTGGGAAATGATAACGGCCTCATGGGTAAATATGTCGCATTCCATAACTATACGGCTACCATTGGTGCCGAATACGACGGATTGCTGCAATACCGTACCGATGGCCGTAACCCGGCTGGTGGGGGATATATTCCCCGCTTTCGGAATGTGTATCGGCAAGAGACGGATTTCCTGCGTGGTTGGGCAGCCGGTTTCGGTGCCGGCCGTGCCGAAATACGGGACACGTCGGGTGTAGGCAGCGCGTTGAAAGACGGCATGCTGAATGCCAAACTGGGTACGTGGCGTGTACATTCGCACATGATGGCGGAAACTATTCCGAAAGAAGATAATTTCGTGAGCCTGGATGCCAATCAAAAAGATGCATGGGGCATTCCATTGCTACGTATTTCGATAGATTACGACGAAAACGATCGGAAGATGCGACAAGATTATTATGAACAGATGACCGAGATGTACGAAAAGGCAGGTTTTACCAACATTCAGACGCGCGACGACAACCGGAGACCGGGCAACGACATTCACGAAATGGGTGGGGTGCGTATGGGGCACGATCCGAAAACCTCATTGTTGAATAAATGGCACCAGTTGCATGCCTGCCAAAATGTATTCGTCACCGACGGGGCCTGCATGACGTCTACGTCTACACAAAACCCGACACTGACGTACATGGCTTTTACAGCAAGGGCCGCAAATTACGCCATAGATGAAATGAAAAAAGGAAATCTGTAACTGCCGGAAATAATAGCTTAGCGAATATGCGGATACGTTCAATTGTTTACTCGGCCTGTTTGATCGGAAATCTTGCCGTCTTTCAGCCGGCACAAGGTTTGTGTCAGGAATACGCGTCTGCCGACCGCGTGCAGCTTCATCGGGCACAGACTGTATTGGACACGATTTACGCGAAGTATGCTGCAGATCATACTTTTTTACTTCGTGAAAACTATCCCTATGACCGCACGTATCGGGCTGACTATCTGGCTAGTGATCCCAATTCGACCACAAATGCCTACGCTTACCTCTGGCCGTTCTCAGGAACGCTTTCTGCGGCCAATGTGCTTTTCGAGCGTACGGGTGATACAGCGTATCTCCGTTTGATAGACAGCCGCATACTGCCGGGCTTACAGGCCTATTATGACGATAGCCGGCAACCGGCCGCCTACGCCTCTTATATCCGCTCGGAAGGACTCTCTGACCGCTTTTACGATGACAATATCTGGCTGGGGATTGATTTTGCTGAGTTGTACCTCCAAAGCAGACGCCACGAATACCTGACGAAAGCGGAGGAAATCTGGGCATTTGTAACGAGTGGGCAGGATGCTCTGCTGGGGGGTGGGGTCTACTGGTGTGAACAGAAGAAGGAATCTAAGAACGCCTGTTCCAATGCACCTGCGGCCGTCTTTGCACTGCGCTTGTTTGAAGCTACGGGCGATAGCCTTTACTTCCACCAAGGCAGGGAATGGTACGCCTGGACGAAAAAGTGGTTGCAGGATCCGGAAGACGGGCTGTATTGGGACAACGTGAGTCTCGAAGAAAAGGTTGATAAGCACAAATATCCCTACAACAGCGGGCAGATGCTGCAGGCAGCGGCATTGTTATACCGCTTAACGGAAGATCGCAGCTACCTGGTAGATGCACAGCGGATTGCGGAAAGCGGCTACGGATTCTTTTTCGAAGATGTTACGGGGAGGGATGGAAAATCACGTAAGCTGTTAAAACGGAGTAATAATTGGTTCATTGCCGTGATGCTGCGGGGCTATGTCGAACTCTTCGGCATTGACGGCAACCGGTCTTACCTGGAGGCGTTCCGCGAAAGCCTGGATTATGCGTGGGAACATGCGCGATCCCAAGAGGGGCTGTTTGGCCAGGAATGGAAAGGGGCCGGACAGAAATCCAAGCCCCTTAAATGGCTGTTAGACCAAGCGGCCATGGCCGAAATGTATGCCCGGATTGCAGGCGTCTTTTAACGTCCGAAGTCGTCCTGTACCCTGACGATATCATCCTCATCCGATGGGTTGCCCGCATCGGTATGCTGCCAGATTTCAGCGAGAACTCCCCATTCATCCAACCCTACCAGGCGGTGACGCTCTCCCTGATTCAGCCGGATCACATCACCCGGATTCAGGATTTGCAGTTCGTGCTCTTCATCGGTATCGCTGGTTACGACACCTACGACGCCGCGTACTACCTGCCAGATTTCGGCGCGACGGTGATGGTATTGCCAGGATAGACGCTTACCGGGGGCCACCACGAGGATTTTCGGGCTGAGCTTGCCGGATATCTTAAGCTCCTGCACATCGATCCCGTTGAAATACGTGTTGGCAAACTGCTGGGCCTGTGATTCTTCAATGACGAAAAACCCGCCCCATGGGCGTGTCTGGTCTTGTTGTACAACCTGAAATCCTTGGTCTGTAAGAATTCCCTCTATTTCTTTGAAAAGTTCTTCCTTTGCTTGGTAAGTCATTGGCTTATCTTTTGAAACGGCTAATATATTGCTTTTTTTGGTTTCTCCATGCTGGTTTCGGAGAATTCACACCCACACCCCTTGGAACAACCTCCCTTGTTCCTGAAAGACCGGCGTGTCCGCCTGATCAAAAATACGACTGCCACTAAAAATAACGCACCTATGGCAATGTATTGAATTAAAAATGCATCCATGTTATTTCAAAAGTTGGTATGCCCCTAAAGCGGCAATATACGCAAAACCCGTCATAAATGCCAATTGGATAAACGTCCATTTCCAGGAATTTGTTTCTTTTCTGACAATGGCAATCGTACTCATACACTGCATGGCAAACGCATAGAACAGGAGCAACGATATACCCGAAGCAAAGTTATAAGCCGGTTTGCCGGTATTGGGGTTGATCTCTGCAGCCATGCGTTCCCGGATGGTCAGCTCGTCGTCCGTACCACCCAGGCTATACACGGTGGCCATGGTACTCACGAACACTTCCCGGGCAGCAAACGACGAAATCAGCCCGATGCCCATCTTCCAGTCATAACCCAACGGCTCAATCACGGGTTCAATAAAGCGACCCATGGTTCCGAGAAATGAATATTCGAGTTTTTGGGACTGCACCTCGTTTTCGAAATCAGTTTCGCTGATCCCCGGCTTTTCCGACCGTACCACGTCTTCCGCATTCGTAAATCGCTCATCCACACCAAACGAGCCCAAAACCCACAGGATGATGCTGATGGCGAGGATGATTTTCCCCGCACCCCACACGAAACCCTTGGTTTTATCCCATACATTCAGCAGCACATTGCGCACTACCGGGTATTTGTAAGTGGGCAGCTCCAAAATGAGGTAACTTTTGTACTTCGATTTCATGAGCTGTTTAAGCACCCAGGCACTTCCCAATGCGGCCACGATACCCAACGCATACATGCCGAATAGAACCAGTCCCTGCAGGTCCAGGCCAAGGATTTTTTCGGACGGAATGACCAGCCCGATGATGACGATGTAAATCGGCAAGCGTGCAGAGCATGTCATAAAAGGGGTTACCAGAATGGTAATCAGCCGCTCTTTGTCGTTTTCGATGGTCCGTGCAGACATAACCGCCGGGATGGCGCAGGCCGCACCTGACATCAGGGGAACGGCGCTTTTGCCACTAAGGCCAAAGGGACGCAGCCAACGGTCCATCAGGTACACCACACGACTCATATAGCCTGATTCTTCCATCAGTGAGATGAAAATAAAGAGGATAGCAATCTGCGGAATGAAAATGACAATCCCACCGATCCCGGCAATGATGCCGTCGGTTATCAATCCGTTGATTGGGCCCGCCGGCAGCCATTCGCTCGCATTGGAAGCCAGCCAGGCAAAGGCATTGTCAATGGCATCCATGAACGGGCCCGACCAGGTATAAATGGCCTGGAAAATCAGCAGTAACAAAGCGAAAAAGATGACATATCCCCAAACGGGATGCGTCAGCACATGGTCTGCACGCTCCGTCGCATACTGTTTTTTCTTTGCCGGATCTTTAATCACACCGGTTAACTGGTTTTCCAACGACGCATGCCTTGCCAGGGCTTCCCGGATCTGGAGGCGATGATAGTTGAGGCCGTGGGTTTGGCGGGCGGTTGTTATTTCTTCAACCTGGTTGTCATTCAGGTGCTTATTCTGCTTTTGTGATAGATATAGCCAGGCGATGTATTCATTCCGTTGTCCGGTATGTTCCCTGACGTATTGGGTGGCGGCAGTAAATTCTTCGGGGATGACAAAAGAAGGCGCATATCCATTGGGTTTAAAAGCCAATGCATCCTTCAGTTGATCGATGCCTTTACCTGAACGCGCGTCGGTAAGTACTACCTTCGTGGACAGCACGCTTTCTAGCTTACTGACATCTATGGACGTTCCTGAGCGCTCGGCTTCGTCCATCATGTTAACCACAAATATGGCAGGCAGCCCCATTTCACGGATCTGCTGATACAGAAAAACTGCCCGCTTGATATTAAATGGATCCCCGATCACCACAACCAATTCGGGGTGATTGGGATTCGTCTGGTCAACCAATACGTCATAGACGATTTCTTCATCCAATGACGAAGGATGGATGCCATACGCGCCGGGCAGGTCAATGACGTGATATCGGGTTTGCTGATGAGTGAAGCTCCCCGTTTTCTTTTCCACGGTGATTCCCGGATAGTTACCTACCTTTTGCCGTAATCCGGTCAACCGGTTAAATACCGTAGATTTTCCAACGTTGGGGTTGCCCACCAGGGCAATCTTGATTTCCGTCATGCTTTATAGGATCGATTCGATTAAGATAAGATCTGCTTCGGATTTCCGTAACGCAATGGCATTGGGATTGTCCTGGATGCGGAGATACACCGGGCCATTGAACGGAAGTTGTTGCTTCTTGGTCAGGGTTACCCCCGGTAGAAGCCCCATTTCGTAGATTTTGATGGGTATTTCGTCCGACAGGTATCCCACAATCGTGGCGGTTTCTCCGTTTTGCAGCTGGTTAATGGATTTATGTTGGGACATTGTTCGCTCAATTAATATCAAACTCCAAAAGTACTAATTTACAATGAATCTAAATGAACGGAATTTCGAATAACAAAAAAATCCTATATTTGCTGTTTACCTTGCCGGTTGGCATTTAAATTTAAACCTTCAATACCACTATGGCAGCATTAGATGTGCAAAACACGGCTTTCCTGCAAGCGGTTTCGTTTGTGAACCACACCAATCGCAACCTGTTTCTGACGGGAAAAGCCGGAACGGGGAAAACGACTTTTCTAAAATACATCCAGCAGCACAGTTATAAAAAAATGGCCGTGGCCGCGCCTACCGGAGTGGCTGCCATGAATGCCGGGGGAACCACGTTGCACTCCCTGTTTTGGCTCCCCTTTGGTATGTACATAGAAGATTATGAGCTGACTTGGAATGATGACGACAGCCATATCTACAACCGCCGCCGTTTGTTCGGTAAGGTGAAGCTGACGAAGCAGCGGCGGGCGCTGCTGCAGGAAATCGATTTGTTGGTCATTGATGAAGTTTCCATGCTCCGGGCAGACGCCCTGGATGCGATTGACACCATCCTGAAAAATGTACGGCGCGATGCACGCCCGTTCGGCGGTCTGCAGGTCTTATTTATCGGCGATATGTATCAATTACCACCCGTTGTCAAAGAACGCGAGTGGGAAGTCATGAGCCGCTACTACCCAAGTCCTTTTTTTTTCGATGCCAAAGTGCTTCGTGAACACCCGCCCGTTTTGTTGGAACTCAAAAAGATTTATCGACAGAGCGAACAGACGTTTATCCGCATACTGAACGACATCCGCAACAATTGCTGTACCCCGGAGCAACTGGATGTACTGAACAGCTATTACAAACCGGATTTTGTACCTGCGAAAGACGAACCGTACATCACCCTTACGACACACAATCACCGGGCGGACGCGATCAACAGGCGTGAGTTGGATGCACTGCCCGGACAGATGGTGACGCTGGAGGCGAAAGTGTCGAAAGATTTTCCGGAAACGCTGTATCCAGCCGAGCTGGAGCTGGTGCTAAAGGTTGGTGCCCAGGTCATGTTTATCCGCAACGACAGTGGCGACGAACGGCGGTATTACAACGGTAAAATCGGTTATGTGAAACACATCGATTCCACCGGAGATGTGCTGATTGTTGAGTTTAAAGACGGAACGGATCCGGTGGAGGTAAAACGGGAGGAATGGGAAAACATTCGTTACCATTACGATAAGGTGCAGGACAGGATTGAGGAAGAAGTGCTGGGTACCTTTGCCCAATTCCCCCTGCGCTTGGCCTGGGCCATTACCATCCACAAAAGCCAAGGACTTACCTTTGACAAAGCCATCATCGATGCCGGTGCTTCTTTTGCTGCAGGGCAGGTGTACGTGGCGCTGAGTCGTTTGCGGAAATTGGATGGACTGGTACTTTATTCGCGGATTCCGCCCCACAGCATCCGCACAGACCGGCAGGTAGCCGACTTCTCAAAGGCTACACCCGCTGAAGATGATATGCCCAAGATATTGGAAGCTTCGCAACGCAGCTACCTGGGCCATATTCTGCTCCATAGCTTTAAATGGGATAGGCTGGTGGAGGCGAGCCAAACTGCACTGACCGATCTGGAAAGCCGGAACATTGCCGATCAAACTGCTGCCTATCAATTTCTGCAGGCAGTGTCAATCGCCTGTCGCGCCCAACGGGAAGTGGCGGATAAATTCCGGAACCAGTTAAATGGACTGTTGAATAAAGACGGGGAGAGTGATTATCCCCTGATTCATGAACGTACGGAAAAGGCCGTGGCTTGGTTTCTGCCCCGGATTGAAGAAGAATTGATCGCTGCGCTGGACGCTCACATTACTGCGTGGGCAATCAAAAAACGTACAAAAAAATATGTGGAGGAATTAAAGGGGCTGTACGTCGATTTCAAGCGGAAAAAGGAACAATTGACCCAATGTCTGATCATTGCAGAAGCACTCGCCAAAGGCGATGCCTTACTGGAGGTGATGAGCAAAGCCGAGCGGTTAAATGCCATTGAAATAAAACCCGAAGAGCTTCCGGGAAATACAGGGAAACCAAAGGCCGTCAAAGGAGAAACCAAACGCATCAGTTTTGATTTGTTCCAATCGGGTAAATCCGTTGATGACATTGCTGCGGAACGCAGCCTGACCAGAAACACCATCCTTGGGCACCTCATCGATTTTGTAGGCCGGGGGGTGGAAGCCCATCAGTTAATGGATGCAGGTAAATTGGAAATTGTCCGCAAGGTGCTGCAGCAGCATCCGGGAAAACCGTCATCCGTCATCAAGGCGATGCTGGGCAATGATGTGGAATACATTGAAATACGGATTGCACAGGCGTCATTAGCCACTTAATGTGTACCCCTTCTTATTTCCCTTAATCTTCCTCACATTCCCATCCGCTACCCAGGCCTTTGGAAATAATACAAAAACTATTGGAATTAAAGAAGGTGAGGTATTCGTTACTTTCTTTTGCTGGATAGCGATTTAATTTCAGCTTTTAGTACTTCGATTTCTTCCCTGAGAACCTTATTCTCTTTCAATACCCGGCCATATTCATCGCGCCAAAAATCACGATCTCTTTGCATGCCCTCGAATGTATCAATTGGAAAGTAGGTCTCGGGAAATTCATTCAGTATTTCTGGGAAATCCTTGTCTGTTTCATAATTATTCTTTGCCTTCACATGAGGCTATTACAATAAACCTTCATTTTTCAACCGATTAATTACCGTGTCCACGTCCACGGTGTCATGCTCGTTTTTCAAGTATATTTCTGCCAGTACAACGGATTCATTGGTAAATCTAATGTAGGTTATAACCCTTGCACCACCAGATTTTCCTTTTGATGTGCCGGAAATAGCAAGACGAATTTTATAGACATTTTGACCTAGATCTGTGCCCAGGGCCGGGTCTTCGGCAAGGTCGTCAATTAGTTGGTTGATATCTTTAAGGATTTGCCGGTGTTTTTTTGCAATTCGCTTTAGCTCCCTTTTAAAAGTGGAAGAAAAAAATACCTCAAACCCCATTGTTCAATTCGGCTTCGATTTCGGCTAATGACTCTTTTGCGGGTTGTAATTTCACTTTTCCTGCTTCCCAATCTTTTATCTCCTTAAACGTCTTCTTAAATCGTTTATAGAGAACTTCGCCTTCTTCGTTCAATTCCGCTTGTTTGTCTACTTTATATTTCAAACCAAACCGATTAAGGATTTCTTTCAATACCGGCAAGTCCTTTTCATTATCGACATTTACAGTTAACGTTGTCATAATCCTATTCCTATTCCGTTTTTATTTCCCCTTAATCTTCCTCACATTCCCATCTATCACCAATGATTCGGAGTGTTGTATTAGCTTCTTACAAAAATAAGAAAAGTATCGGATATATAATGCGGTTTAGGCTGCGTCGTTAGTTGCGTTTGCTTGATAGCGATTGGATTTCCGATTTCAATGTTTCGTTTTCTTCTCTCAGCTTCTTGTTTTCTTTTAATACCCGACCATATATATTTTTAGAAGCTATCCGGAAAGTACGTCTTCATAATGTTTATGAGCGGATTGGAATCGTCAAATTTCTGATCGGTGTTAAGGGTGCTTGCCATGGCAAGAAACTCTTTTGCTAATGTTCTTTGGGGAAAGAAGTAGTCCCATTGGTATGGGGATCGCTTTCGGGAATTGACTGCCGCACTCAAATTCGGCGTAATCGATTAATTCATGCAAACCAGAAAGTACCAGCGCAAGCAATTGTTGTTGTTGGGGATGGTTTATGCTTTCATCGTGCATGGTGCGGTAGGTTCGGTTGGCCAGGTTCGCGACAGCCAGTAAGCAAGCCATGAGCTGTTCATCGACCCTGCTTTCTCGGATGGGCGATGTCGCTAAATGGGCAATACGGTGCATAAGTGCCTGCTTGCTGTCGGCTATCCATTCGTTGAGGCGTTGGAGGTGATGGGCTACCACCGGTTTGAAGGGTGTTGCCGCCAATTCATAAACGAACTGGCGAAGATCTTTGATAGGATTTCTGGCAACTTCCATGGGTTTAAGCAGCTATTAGGGTGTTTGTTTACTGTCGTAACGGTTTATCCTGTGCTTTCTTAAACCACGGCCAACCGAAATAGCCTTTATAAATCCGGACATCGACCGTGTCTCCATCCACACTGTTTTGGAATACTTCCGGTCGGAAATCAATCAGGTGTTCGGCCCCTCCACGCTCATGCATCACCTTTACACGCAGCAACGGTGCTTCATAGGGAGCGCATTTCTGTGTCACTATCGCTGGATATGCTCGGCTTATCTGTTGCGAATCGAAATGCACATTGAAAAATGCCAGCATCGGCCCAGTATAAAAGAACGCGACGAAGCAGCCGACCGGGAGCGCTAAAAGCAGACGCCAATGCCAGTGACGCTCATCCGTGGTGGATACTTTGATCCAGACAATCATCAGTACGGCGGGGAGTGTAATCAGCATGGAAAGCCAAAAAGCGGAAAAGAAATATAGCAGCGAACCGGCGTATAGAACCTGGGCTTTCATGCCTGCCATCATCATCAGCACACAGCAGCAAAATAGCATTCTTGGATAATACCGGCTTTCAGGCGTATAGGGTATAACAGCAGCTAATACAGGGAGTAAGAGGCTCCAGCTTATGGTTATCCACAGCGAATCTTGCAGGAAAAATATCCCAAACGATCCAAGGCATCCGGCTAACAGCAAATGAAACCCAATGCGGTCTTTACCGCGGAGGTCAATCAGCTTATCTGCCCCTCGGTAGGCTTCTCTGACTATCGGCGGATGCGATATGGAAGGCCGCAAACCGCAAGCTATGCTGGCGAGCCATAGGGCAGTCAGGAGCAACGCTGAGACGATGCTGAGAAAGATAACGGAGGCTATGGCCAATCCGATTTTGATGGAAACGCCGTTGTTTGCATAGCCGGCTGCAAATTCCGCATACCAGAAGCGAGCTAATAGTACGGCGGTCCAGATCAGTAGCGCCGAACCAACCGATAACAGTGCAGAAAGGGTGGCCGTGGGTCGTTGAGTATTTTTCATACCGATCTCCTTTTTTATTGGAATAAACTTACGGTAAAACGGATGGTAATCCAGCGATGGCAGGCGTTGATTCAGCGAATTCGATGAATTTACACCGAAAGTGGAATTCCCGGCAGGGAAGGGGGGAATATCCGCACTGAGCTCGTTGTTTGCCGGTTTTTACAGGGAATCCGATGGTTAACGCCGGACAAGGCAGATGGATGGGTTGCATTTACGGGAAGGCAGTGGTAAGTTTGTACGAGATAACCATTATGAGACCGCGCTTTGTCCATACCAGACGTGTCAACAGGCGACTGGCCATCCGGTACGGGGATGAGCCGTGGCGCTTTGTTACCGCTTTCGTAGCGGCTGTTGCAACCGGTTTGGTCGCTTATCCCAGGGGAACTGGAGAGGAGACTCAGACAACAAATTTTCTCGCGTTGGTGGCCATTTACTTTTTTATTGCCTACGTAGGTTTGGCTTGGATAAAAATCTTTACGATATGGTTGGACCGTTGGTTTCCCTGGCCCGGTTTCCCGAACAGCCGATTGGTGTTCCAATTGTTCTGCTGTTGGTTGGTACCTGTTTTACTTGTGTATGGGCTGGCCCGGTCGGTGCTGGCTCTGCCGCAGCTTGCGCCTTTGGTAGGTGCCAATCCGGATTTCAGGGAAACGGCTGCCGTGTTGGTGCTCTCATTCGGGCTGTCTTTTAATATCGCATACATATGTGCATATTTTATTGCGTTGTGCCAGCGCTTGCAGCGGAAAGCGCAGCAGGGGCTACGCTTAATTAAACTGTCAAGACAGCGCTCTGCCGACCATCCCATGCATCCGTATAGAAAAGCAACTCTTGACAAAAAGACGGACTTATTATCGGATAGCCCATTGGATGGCAAATATCAGCATGTCACACCGTTTAAAACCGAATTGCTGGACTATCGTGATATCTCGGAGTTTGTGTTGGAGGCACATACGGTATTCATCTGTCGAAAAGGCAAGGAAAAGGAAACGGCAAAACAACGGTCCCTAAAGGAAGTAGAGATTGTTACTGCCGGATATTTCCGTAAGGTCGGCCGTAACCGGGCTATCCCACATCATCGGCTTAAGCGCTGTGTAGCACACGGGGCACAGTTGGAATTGACCTTATTTCCCGGTGATGAAACTGTAACAGTATCGGAAGACTATGCGACCCAAATAAAAGGATGGGTGCTTAGTCGGGTTGGTATTGAGCGTGGGTAGATGAGGTAGAGGGAATTATTGATGTAACGGGTCAAATATACAACGGTTGAGTTTTGGTTTTTACCCAAAAGTGAACACCTGGGTTTCAGTAAATAAACTTCCTATAGCAAGTGGAATAGGAGAAGAATCGGCTAACTCCGACAGAAGGAGTGATATTAGAGTTACCCGTACGATAACTGCCACCAAATTTAATAATGCCATAAGCCAAGCGTTGACATCAAGCGGTAAATTATACGACTTAAATGATTATAATTGTACGGATTAAGCTATCGAGGTGGATTGTTGGTGTCTACGCTTGGCACGTTTCTTCTTTTACCCTTTTTGATGGGAATCGGAAAGAAATAATCTTAATCCGCACCTGTCCTCACTAAATGCAACATAACTATCCGAAGATTTCCGTATCTTTAGCACCTTTATTTTTAGAATACTACCGGTGTAAATGCAGCAAGTCGATACTACACAACCTTACGAATTGGTTTATTCCCTTTGTGAACATCCCTATTTGGGATGTCTGATTGAGCCACATATCGTGCAGCTCAATCCCAATGGGGGATATTCCCTGACGCATCGGCGCATTTTCAGCCATACGGCAAATGAATATGCACCGGTGTTGGATCAGGTTGATTATAAGTTGATTGGACTGCTGGAAGAGATCGAGCAGACGAATATCATCAAGCGTTACCATAAAAAACCGGTCCGGCCTGCCGATTTCTTCGCGAAGATTTTTGATGCCAAGTTTTACGAATACATCCGGCCGAAAATCGAACGGCGGTTAGTACAGGCCTTGGAGTTGCTTAAAGAAAAGCCTTTGTTTTTGATGAGCAAAGACGGGTATGCAGCCGGCCAACGGATCGAGATTGCACCGGAACCGGCTTCCGTGTTGTTCCATTTCCGGCGCAACGGCGAGGAAACCCGCTATTTCCCTACCATCAAATACGGCGGGCAGCGCATCGAATTTATGTATAAAGATGCCCAGGTAATCATCAACCAGCAGGCATGGCTCCTGCTGGAAAACGTGCTTTATCATTTCGATCAATCCCTTGAAGGGAAAAAGCTATCGCCTTTTTTGCAGAAACGGTACATCGCGGTTGCCCGTGCCACGGAGCGGAAATACTTTGAAACGTTTGTACGTGGGCTCATTGAAAAGCACCACGTGTATGCTGAAGGTTTTTCCATCGAAACCCACCAGCACGATGCGGTACCGGTACTTAAATTGCTGTACGTTGAAAATGGTACATCGCAGCTGCAACTGAATTTCCGCTATGGCCCGTACCTGTTCGCTTCGGGCGGTGAAAACAAGGTGACCGTCCGGATGCAATACGATGAGGCGGCAGACCAATATACCTTTCATCGCATCAAGCGGTCGTTGCAGTGGGAGGAAAAACGCATGCAGGAGTTGCTGGACAGGGGGTTATACAGAACCAGCGCGCTTTTCAGTAACCTGGAACCCCTTGCAAACGGAGACGAACGCGTATCCGTGATGGACTGGCTTCGTGACCAAAATGACGAACTTAGCCGCTTGGGATACGAAATTGTGCAGGAAGACCCTCATAAACGGTTTTTCTTTGGCCGTACGGAACTGGATCTGACGGTTAAAGAAGGCAACGATTGGTTTGACGTGCAGGCCGTTGCCCGCTTCGGAAATTATGAGGTACCTTTCATCCAATTGCGTAACCACATATTGAATAACATCAAGGAGTTCGTGCTGCCAAATGGAGAAATTGCGGTCATTCCGGAAGAATGGTTTGCGCAGTACAACCATCTGTTCCAGTTTTCGGAAGACAAAAAGGCAATCCGACTCAGCAAGTATCACATCGGATTGCTCAATGACATCTCGGAGCATACGGCATTGACGATGGACCGCCGGCTGGAACAACTGGCAAACTTCGACGCCATTGATGAGATCGACGAACCCAAACAATTTAACGGCTCGCTGCGCCCGTACCAGAAAGCCGGATACAATTGGTTCCATTTCCTGAAAAAATACCGGTTTGGGGGCTGCCTGGCGGATGACATGGGCCTCGGAAAGACTATTCAGACCCTGGCATTTCTGCAAAAACAAAAGGAGCTGGCGGTGCCCGGTGAGGGGCCGATGACTTCGCTCATCGTCATGCCCACCTCCTTAATTTACAACTGGCAAAACGAAGCGGATAAATTCGTGCCCGAATTGCGTATCCTGGTGCATACGGGAATCGGCAGATCCAAAGAACCGGCAGTCTTTGAACCATATGACCTGGTGATTACGACCTATGGCATTGCCCGCAGTGACGAAGAGCTGCTGAGTGCTTTTTATTTCAATTATGTGATTCTGGACGAGAGCCAGATCATTAAGAATCCAACTTCAAAATCTTTTAAAGCCGTAAAAAGCTTTAAGAGCAAACACCGTTTGGTACTGAGCGGTACCCCTGTAGAAAATTCCGTGGCCGACTTATGGTCACAGATGGCTTTCCTCAACCCGGGGCTACTGGGCAGCTACCATTATTTTCAGCAGGAATTTGTGCAGCCCATTGAAAAAAAGAAGGACGAGGAAAAGGCGAGGCGGCTGCAGGCCATTATTAAACCCTTCGTACTGCGGCGCACCAAAAGCCAGGTGGCTACCGAGCTTCCACCCAAATCGGAACAGGTATTCTATTGCACCATGGGTGAGCAACAGGCCGAACAGTATGAGCGTGTAAAATCGGAATACAGGAATGCCATTTTGGAAAACCTTGGCGACGAAAAAACAAAAACCCCGCAGATCGCACTCCTGCAAGGTCTTACCAAACTGCGTCAGCTGGCTAACCATCCGCGGATGGTTGACAGTACATTCCGAGGTGAGTCTGGCAAATTCGAAAGTGTGATCCACACCCTCGAAACCGTGCTTAGGCGGGGCAATAAGGTGCTGGTGTTTTCACAGTTTGTCAAGCAACTGGTTATCTTTAAACAGTATTTCGACAAACACGGTATTGGTTATGCCTACCTGGACGGAGCAACCAAAAACCGGGAGGAAGTGGTTAAGCAATTCCGTGAAAATCAAGATACACGGCTGTTTCTCATCTCAATTAAGGCCGGCGGTGTAGGGCTTAACCTGGTGGAGGCCGACTACGTGTTCATCCTGGACCCTTGGTGGAATCCGGCTGTGGAACAGCAAGCAATAGACCGCACCCACCGCATCGGTCAAACGCGTAATGTGTTTATCTACAAGTTCATTACCAAAGATACCGTGGAAGAGAAGATACTGGCGTTGCAAAACCGCAAAAAAAGCATCGCCGATACACTCATCACGACCGAAGAAAGCTTCATCAAGTCGCTCACGCAGGACGATATCAGGGAGCTGTTGGGGTAATGAGCGCTTCCAGTCCGCGCTTCATCCGGGCCACGGTTTCTTCGCGCCCCAATAGGGCAGCGATGTCAAAGACATGTGGTCCGAATTTACCCCCTACCAGCATAATACGGAAGGGCAGCATCAATTCGCCTACCTTCATGCCGGAAGCCTGGATAGCCAGCTTATAGAAACTCTCCAATTCGGCACTGTGCCACGGATCAAAATTTTCCAGTTGGGCGATCATCTCTGAGAAAAAAGTGGTTTTTTCGGCAGTCCACTTCGGTTGTACGGCAGCCAAATCATAGGTATCCGGCTGCTTGAAGAAAAAGGAAGCCTGCTCCCAGAAATCGGGAAGAAAGGTAAGCCGTTCCTTCACCAAGGAAAGCACGGCAGAAAGATACCGTGGGTCAACGTCATGTACGCCGTGTTCTGCAAGTACATCATTCAGTTGGGGAAGAAGCACTTCGTCTTCACTTCGTTTGATCCATTCGTGGTTGAACCATTTCGCCTTTTCAAAATCAAATTTCGCGCCCGCCTTGCTGATGCGGTCCACCGAGAACTTGGCCACCAATTCATCAAGTGAAAAAAGCTCCTGATCACTCCCGTCGTTCCAACCCAGCAAAGCAAGCATATTGACAAACGCTTCGGGGAGAAATCCCATTTCGCGGAATCCCCGTGTAAGGTCACCGGTTTGGGGGTCCTGCCAATTCATGGCATACACCGGGAATCCCAGTCGGTCGCCGTCCCGTTTACTCAGTTTGCCGTTGCCGTCGGGTTTGAGAATCAGCGGCAGGTGTGCCCAGTTCGGCATATGGCTGCGCCAGCCGAGGTATTCCCATAGCAGGATATGCACAGGCGCGGAAGGCAGCCACTCTTCTCCCCGGAACACGTGGGTAATGTCCATGAGGTAGTCGTCTACAACGACCGCCAGGTGATACGTGGGCATGCCATCGGCTTTCAGCAACACCTTGTCATCCACCAGGGATGAATCAAAGCTGACGATGCCGCGGATCCTGTCTTCGAAGCTGATGGTTTCACCCACGGGCATTTTGATACGGATGACATAAGGATATCCTTCGGTAATCAGCCGTTGCACTTCCGCTGCCGGAAGACTCAGTGAATTACGCAATTGGCT
>Ga0182741_1001248_pt1 | contig 34036 bp, 40 predicted proteins | sample eDN5th37CBELigOP_FD_128874 | JGI IMG/M metagenome (GOLD analysis project Ga0182741, IMG submission 128874) | Enriched Organic Plus compost microbial communities from Emeryville, California, USA - eDNA 5th pass 37_C BE-Lig OP (version 2) (version 2) ... | reverse complement strand
GGCCCGTCCGTCCACGACGGCGTACTTCTCCGGGAGGAGCCCGTCCAGGGCCTTCGGCACGTCGACGGTGAGCTCGCTGACGACGGTGCCGCTGAGCAGGACGAGCCAGCGCGGGGTGGGGTCGGCGAGCAGCGGGGCGATCCAGCGCTCCTGCTCGGCGCCGAGCATCGTGCGCTCCGGGTGGTCGGCGGGCAGCGTGCCCTCGATGCCGGCCTGCTCGTCGCGGTGCGCCCGGGTCTCGGTGGCGACGATCCGGGCGAAGCGGCCCGCGTCGAGGGCCCGCCACGCGGTGGCCGGGTCGGCCGGGTCGGCCAGGCGCTTGGGGAGGTACTCCTGGTGGGCGCAGAGCGCGGCGTGCTGCCGCTGCGTCCACGGGCCCTGCGTCGCCTCGTCGTGCGTCTTGGCGCCGCCGGCCCAGGCGTTGTCGGCCAGGTCGTGGTCGTCCCAGACGACGATCATCGGGTGCCGGGCGTGGAGGGCCTGGAGGTCCGGGTCCCGCCGGGCCTGGGCGTGGCGCCGCCGGTAGTCGTCGAGGGTGACACAGTCGTGCTCGGGGTCCGGCCGCCGGTCGGGGAGGTCGCACGTGGTGTCCTCGTAGACGTAGTCGCCGAGGTGGACGACCACGTCGACGTCGGTGCGGGCGAGCTCGCCGTACACGGCGAAGGTGCTCTGCCCGTAGCGGGCGCAGCAGGTGACGCCGATGCGGAGGTGGTCCGCGCTGTCGTCGGGCAGGGTGCGGGTGCGGCCCACCGGCGACGGGCGCCCCTGCGCGGTGAACCGGTACCAGTAGGCGGTGGCGGGTCGCAGGCCGGTCACCTCGACCTGCACGATCCCGGTCTCGGGCGCGGCCTCCTGCTTCCCCCGGGCGACGACGTCGAAGAACGCCGGGTCGGTGGCGACCTCCCAGTGGCAGGTGCCGCCGCCCTCGACCGCGCACCACAGCAGCACGCTGTCGGTGGTCGGGTCGAAGCTGGCCACGCCCAGGCTGAACGGCGGCGCGGCGGGCGGGTCGTCGACGAGCGGCGAGGCGAGGGCGTCGTTCACCCGCGGATGCCCCGGAGGCCGTTCCACGCGAAGTCGGCGATCAGGCGGGCCAGCACCTCCGGCTCCTCCCGGTCCGCGTCGGCCATCCAGGTGCGGCTCGCCCCCTCGGCCAGGCCGACGAGGCCGTGGGCGAGGCGCCGGCGCGCCCCCTCGTCGAGCCCGGGCACGTCGATGAGCGCCGCGATGGCCTCGGCGATCGCGGCCTCGACGAGCACGACCATCCCCGCGAACTCCTCGTCGCGGCGGGTGCCGCCCCCGAAGAGCACCCGGAACGCGGCCTCGTTGGCGGCCACCCACCGGAAGTACGCGAGGAAGCCGAGCTCGACCTGCTGCTGCGGCGAGCCGGCCGTGGAGGTGGCCTCGGTGATCGCCGCGAGGAGCTGGTCGCCCACGTCGCCGAGCACCTCTCGGTACAGGTCGCGCTTCGAGCGGAAGTGCTGGTAGAGGACCGGCTTGGTGACCCCGGCCGCCTCGGCGACGTCGTTCATCGAGGTGGGGTGGAACCCGCGCTCGCCGAACACCTGCAGGGCCACCTCGAGCAGCTGCTGGCGCCGTCGAGCGGCGGGCAGCCGGGTGGCGGGGGGACGCACGGACACGCTCCGATCGTAGGTCTCGTCGGCAGGAACACCGTCCTCGGGGGGAGAACTGTGCGGCGTGCGGCCACCGAAGCAGAACCCGTCGATCACGGCCCGCCGGCCGGCCGAGCCGTTCCGCCCGCTGCCGGCGCGGTCGCTCGGGGTGAGCCTGCTGTCGGTCCGGGCCCGCCGGCGCCGCTATCGGGCCGGGCTCCCGCCGCGCTCGGGCGAAGCCGGCGGCTGGTAGCCCCGTCCCCCGATCGCGGAGGGCCCGGTCGCTGGGGGCCGGGTCCTTCGTGACCGCGGCGCTGGGTCAGCCCCCGGCTCGGATCGCGTCGGCCAGCGCGAGGATCCCGTCGCGACCGCGCTCGCCGCTGGTGCGGGCCACCACCTCGCCGTCGGCGTCGAGGTAGACGGCGAACGGGTAGCCGGTCAGCCCGTAGGCCTCGGCGGCCGACTGCTTCTCGTCGTCGAGGAGGATCTCGCCCTGCCAGCCCTCGCGCTCGAGCCAGGCCACCGGCGGGTGGTTGGGGCGGGAGCTGTCGGTGCCGGTCAGCACGCCGACCACCCGGATGCCGTCGAGGGCGCCCTCCTCCATGAGCTCGACGACCTGCGGCACCTCCCGCTGGCAGTGCGGGCACCAGTGGGCGAGGAAGAACGCGATCGTGGGCTCGCCGGCCTCGCCGAGCACGACCGCCTCGCCGTCGGCGTCGACGCCCTCCACCCGGGGCGCGACCTGGCCGATGACGGGGTCCTCGGCGCTGTCCGGCGCGCCGTCGGGCAGCCGGGTGAGGATCGTGCCCTGCACCTTCACCGGACCGAAGCTCGGGGCGTCGCTCGCCTCGTTCTCGGACGCGGCGAGCGCGGCGACGATGCCGACCACCACCACGACGGCGACGACGGCCAGGATCACGAGGAGGTTCCGGCGCTTGTCCCCGTTGGCGCCCGCCGGGCCCGGGCGGTTGGTCGGCTTCGTGCGGTTGCTCATGGTTCCTCCGGAGCTGGGCGGTCGAGCAGGAGCAGGGTGATGACGAGGGCGAAGGCGGCGAGGGCCATCCGGGGGATGGTCCAGAACCCGAGGCCCTCCACCCAGCGGATCGTGCAGGGGTTGGACGGGTCGCAGGCGCCGCTCGACAGGTCGGGGTTGGTCTCGATGACGTTGTGGTACGCGCTCACGAGGATGCCGGCGCCGGCGACGGCGAGGGCATAGGGGCGCACCCCGTGGTCGCGGCGCCAGGCGGCGAGGGGCAGCACCAGCGCCAGCGGGTACATGGCGATCCGCTGGTACCAGCACAGGTCGCACGGCGGGAAGTGGGCGCCCTCGCTGAACCAGAGGCTGCCGGCGGTCGCCACGATGGCCACGCCTCCGGCCAGGAGCGGGCCGAGCCCGGCGACGCTGTCGCGCAGCCAGGCGAAGGTCCCCGGCGCCAGGAGGCGGGCGAGCGCCACGCCCACGACGACGAGCGCGGCGAAGGTCGCCAGGGTCCCCAGGAGGTCGGCGACCTGGTCAGCGTCCATGGGCGGGTGGTCGCATCGGTGATCCCTTCGGTTCCCCGGCCGTCACGAGGTCCGCTCCCGGTCCTCCCGCTCGGCCGCCCTCACGGCATAGCCGAACACGATGGCCGGCGCGAGGACGGCGGACCCGACGACCAGGCTCCAGAGCACCACGGTGCCCGGCCAGCCGTCGAAGCCGCGGACGAACCCGACCACGAAGGAGACGACGGCGACGAGGAACAGCCCGTAGCCGAGGCGCTGGCCCACCTCGACCAGGCGGGCGATGCGGGCCCGCCGGGCGAGCACCGGGTCCACGGGCACAGGGGGCATCCCGTCAGCCTGGTCAGGAGCGGTCGCCCCCGGCAAGCCGTGGCCGCGCCGGGCCCGGGCGAGCGCCCTCTAGGGTCCAGCGGGTGACGTGGACCCTGCGCTGCCGCGACCGCACGATCGAGATCGGCCGCACCGCCCTCATGGCCATCGTGAACGCCTCTCCCGAGTCCTTCTCCGGCGACGGGGCCACCGACCGCGAGGCCCAGGTGGCCGCGGCCGGGGCCGGCTGGGCGGCCGGCGCGCTCATGGTGGACGTGGGCGGGCAGTCGGCGAACACGAAGACCCCCGAGCTCGACCCCGAGGAGGAGGTGCGCCGGGTGGCGCCCCTCGTCGCAGCCATCCGCGAGCGCCACGACGGGCTGATCTCGGTGGACACCTACAAGCCGGCCGTCGCGGACGCCGCCCTCGCCGCCGGGGCCGACCTCATCAACGACGTGTCGGGGCTGCGAGACCCCGCCCTCGCCGAGGTGGTCGCCGAGCACCGGGCCGGCTACGTGCTCATGCACACCGTCGGGGCCCCGAAGACGAAGGTGCTCGAGCCGGACCTCTACGACGACGTCGTCGCCGCGGTGCTCGAGTTCTTCGAGTCCCGCCTCGACGCGCTCGCCGATGCGGGCGTGCCTGCCGAGCAGGTGGTGCTCGACCCGGGCCTCGACTTCGGCAAGACGCCCCGGCAGTCCCTCGACCTCGTGGCCCGGGCCGCCGAGATCCGGGCCGCCACCGACCGGCCCCTGCTCTGGGCGATCTCCCGCAAGGACTTCATCGGGGCCATCGCCGGGGTCCGGCCCCGCGAGCGCGACCCGGGCACGCTCGCCACCGCGGCGGCGCTGTGGCACCGCGCGCCCGGCTCGATCCTGCGGGTGCACGACGTGGCCGGCACGGCCCAGCACCTCGCCGTGCTCGAGCACATCGAGGATCCCGATCGCCTGCCGGTCGACGCGATGCTGCGCGAGTCGCTGCGCCGTCAGGCGTAGCCGCGGGGGTTCGGGTCGGCGGCCGCCGCCGTCAGCACGCGCCGTCGACGGCGGTGGCGCCCGTGCCGGGCGGTCTGGGACTGGGGTGCTGCTGCGCCCGTGGGCTGGCGCAGGTCGATCGCCGGCGGTCGGATCGATGGAGCGGTGACGGGGCCGATCGGCAGACGAGCCGCGCCGGCCGCCGCCTCAGCCAGCTGGGCCCGGTAGGCGGCCCGCTCGGCCGCCGTCCACGGCCGCCGCCGGCGGCGGGCGAGGTCCCGCACGGCATCGCCGGCCCCGAAGACGACGATGAGGTCCCCGAAGGACAGCACCTCGGGGGCGACGGGCAGCGCCACCGGCAGCACGTCGCCGAGCACGGGGACCCGGTCGCCGTCGTGCTCCAGGTGGCGGGCACCGGTGAGGGCGAGGCGGTCCAGCTCGTGCTCCTCGACGACGCCGGCGGCGACGAGCGCGCTGCCCCGCACCGGCATGCCGCCGTTGACGACGACGGCCGCGAGGTTGACGAGGAGCCCCACGCCGACCACCGCGATGCCGGTGAGGTGGGCGTTCGCGGTGGTGAAGCCGATGAGCACGGCGAGCGAGGCGACGAGGGCGAGCGTGGCCGCTGACCCCTCGAGCAGGAAGGCGGCCAGGTTGAGCACCGCGCCGACGCCGAGCAGCGGGATCCACGTGAGGGTCAGGCGAGGGGACCGGGCTCCGAGGGGCTGACGGGCCCGCCCGGCGACGGCCCCCACGAGCACGGCGACGGCGAGCAGCAGCACGTCAGCGACGGTACCGAGCGCCGAGGCCCGGTTCGCGGACGGTGGGCGCTCAGCCCTCGTCGGGCAGGCCGGCGACGGCGGTCGTGGTGGTGGCGCGCCCGAGCAGCGCCGCGGCAGCCTCGTCGCGGACGCAGCCGACCACGATGCGCACGAGCACCTCGCGGTCCTCGGGGGAGACGCCGGTGAGCGGCTCGTCCCGCTCGGCCAGCGCCTCGAGCACGGGCCCGGGCACGACGTCGACGAGCCCGTCGGCCAGGCAGCGGGCCTCCGAGGCCGTCACGTCCACCGGCAGGGAGGCCTGCAGCTCCTCGGCGACCGCCTCGACCACCGCCTCCCGGGGCGCGCCGGGCGTGGCGGTCGTGGTCGTGGTCGTCGTGGGCGGCGGCGCCGGGTCGTCGCGCGCCGCGGCGTAGACCGCGGCGCCCACGACGAGGGCGACGACGACGAGGGCGACCCAGGAGGCGACTCGTCGAGCGCCCGCTCGCATCAGCTCAGTTGGCGCCGATCTCGCTCAGGTCGATGTCGCACTCGGACAGGGAGTCGAACACGGCGCTCATCATCTGGCTCTCGTCGACCGCCCCGGTCTCCATCGCGTCGGCGATGCGCTCGGCGAGGCACCTGGCCCGGTCGGCGTCGAGCCCGAACGTCTCGGCGTACGTGTCGGCCAGGACCTCCTCGAACTCGGGGCCGAGCTCGCCGAGGTCGAGGTCCTCGTCGATCCCGAGGTCGTCGCCCTGGTCCAGGTCGTCGAGGTCGACGTCGAGGTCGACGTCGTCGTCGCCGAGGTCGAACACCCCGCACTCGGCCATCGCGTCGGCGGCCGCGGCCTCGAAGTCGTCCTCGAGGTCGGCCGGTGGCCGGTCGGCGTCGAAGTCGACGTCGCGGAGCCGACCGACGCCGAGGTCGTCGATCATGCGGTCGGCCACGCAGCCGGCGTCGTCGCGGTCGATGCCGCCGTCGGTCATGAGCGCCACCATCTCGGCCCTGATGCGATCCCGGTCGTCGCCGTCGTCGTCATCGTCGCCGAGGAGGAGCACGGCCCCGACGACCAGGGCGACCACGACGAGGACGCCCAGGCCGATGAGGAAGCCCTTCTTGCTCCCGCCGCCGGACCCGCTCACCGGCGCGGGCGGGATCGGGCTGACCGGCGGGGGCGGGGCCCCGTAGCCACCGGCGGGCGGCGGCGGGCTCGGTGCCGACCAGGTGGTGGTGGGGTCCGCAGCGGGCTGCGGGCTCACCACGGTGGGCGCCGGCTCGGGTGCCAGGGGCGCGCCGGCGGGACCGGCCCCGAGGCTCGGCTCGGCCGGGGTCGCCGGCTGCTCGACGGTGGGCGTGGGCTCAGCACGGGCCGGCTCCTCGGCGGCGGGGGCCGCGGCAGCCGGCTCCTCGGGGGACGGCGGCTCGGCCGGGCCGGCCGCGGGAGGAGGCAGGTCGGGGGCGCCCTGGGGATCCGTGGCGGCCACGCCGGCGTCGGCGACGTGCTCGGTCCAGCGGGTGCCGTCCCAGTAGCGGTGGTGGTGGCGCCCAGTGGGGTCGGGCAACCAGCTCGCGGGGGTCGTGTCGGTCATTCGCGCTGCTCCTCCCCGGCCGTGCCGAGATCGCACCGGTCGATGGCGGCCAGGGCCGCGGCGGCGATCGCCTCCTGCAGCTCCTCCGGGGGCTCCTCGTCGGTGAAGTCGACGTCCTGGAGCTCGTCCACGCCGATCTCCTCGACGACGACCTCCGCCACGCACGCCGCGTCCTCGCTCGGGTACCCGGCCTCCTCGAGCTGGGCGGCCACGTCCTCCTCGATGTCCTCGGCGCTGCGGTCCCGGGACCCGCCGGCACAGGCGGCGAGGCCGACGACGAGCACGAGGGACATGGCGGCACGGAGCCTGCGTGAAGGTGACATGGACTGCCTCGGGGCTGCGGGGAGGGGCCCGGCGAGCATAGGCGCCGGCGCTGCGCGCTCCCACGGGGCCCGTACGATCAGGCCGTGATCCACCTCGAGGACCGGGGCCCCGTCGCCCTCGTCACTATCGACCGCCCCGACCGCCGCAACGCCCTCGACCTGGCCGCGCTCGACGAGCTGCTCGAGGTCCACGGTCGGACCGCCACGGCCCGGGTCGTCGTGCTCACCGGGGCAGGCGGGCACTTCTGCGCGGGGGCGGACCTCTCCGGGGTCGAGGACCGCGCGTTCACCGACCGGCTGCGGGAGCTGCTGTCCGCCATCCGCGACGACCCCCGGCCGCACCTCGCCGCCGTCGACGGCGCGGCGCTCGGGCTCGGCACGCAGCTGGCCGCTGCGTGCGACCTCCGGGTGGCCACGCCCGCCGCTCGCTTCGGCATCCCGGCGGCCCGGCTCGGGCTCATGGTGGACCACTGGACGATCGAGCGCCTCACCGCCCTCGCCGGCTCCGGCCCGGCCCGGGCGATGCTGCTCGCCGCCGAGACCTACGGCGGCGAGGACGCCCACCGCCTCGGGTTCGTGCAGCGCCTCGGGGACCTCGAGGCCGCGCTCGGCTGGGCCGACGAGATCGCCGCGCTCGCCCCGCTCACGATCGCCGGCCACAAGCTGGCGCTGAACCGCCTCGAGATGCCCGTCGGCCCCGGCGAGGACGCCGAGGTGCAGGCGGCGTGGGAGCGGGCGTGGGGGAGCGAGGACCTGCAGGAGGGCATCGCCGCGTTCCGGGAGCGCCGCCTCCCCCACTTCAAGGGCCGCTAGGCCCGGGGCCGGTCCGGCAGGGCGCCGCCCGGCACCGGGAGCGCGGGTCAGCCGGTGTAGGTCGGCTGGGCGCGGACCGGCGCGGCGCCCTGGGGTGCCTCCGTGGTCGGGGTCGGCACCTCCGTGGTGTCGGTGGTCGGCTCCGTGGTGCACCCGTCGCCGACGAGCCACGACAGCGTCACGAGCCCATCGCCCTCGCGGGCGCCGGGATCGAACACGGTGCCCTCGGGGCCGGCGCTGGAGCCGCCGCCACCGCCACCGCCACCGTCGGCGTCCACGGTCCCGCCGCCACCGCCGCCGCCCATGGCGCCGCCGCCACCGCCGCCGCCGCCGTCGAGCGACCCGGAGCCCCCGGTGCCGCCGACGCCGGGCGCCCCGTCGCCGCCGACCGACCCGTCGTCGTCGGAGAGGCCGCCCGCACCGCCGTTGCCACCGGCCTGGCCGCCGCTGCCCTCGACGTCGCCGTCGACGCCGTCCTCACCGACCTCGCCGCCGTCGCCGCCGGGACCGCCGGCGCTGTAGCCGCCGCCGCCCCCACCGCCGCCGGCGATGAGCAGGACCTCGTCGCCGCGGCGGACGCTCGACGCGCCGCCGCCCCCGCCACCGCTGGTCGCATCGGCGCCGACGCCGCCGGCGCCGCCGCCGCCGAAGCCGCCGGTGCCGGGTTCTTCGCCGAGCGCGTCGCCGCCGGAGCCCCCGACGACGATCTCCAGCGTGTCGCCGGGGGTCACGGTGATCGTGCCGGTGGCGCGCGCCCCCAGCCCGCCCGCGGCGTCTGGCCCTTCGCTGGCCCAACCGGCACCGCCCGCCGCCCCGTAGGCGTCGACGGTGATCCGGCACACGTCGTCGGGGACCACGAAGGTCTCGGCCTCGCCCGTGAACTCGAAGACCTGCTCGCCGATTGCCTGGGCCCCGACCGGCGCGGCCAAGCCGCCGCCGATGAGGATCGCCGTCGCGCCGCTCAGCGCGAAGCGTCGTGCTCGCATCTGGATCCCTCCCGTGGAACGTGGTCCCGCACGGTGCGGCGACGGGAGCCTACGTGGGTGCCCGCCGGCCTAGAAGGAGCTGGGAAGGAACCGGCTGAACTCCTCGAAGAAGTAGAAGAGCGCCACCAGGAAGAAGGGCAGCCCGAGGGCGTAGGCCGGCCACCTCCGCCACGCCCGGCCGAGCAGCCAGGCCGCGAACCAGATCGCCGCGCACAGCAGGCCGAGCAGGACCGTCGGCACGGTCGAGGCGCCCTCGCCGTCGAGGTCCTCGAAGGCCGTGGGCGTCGGCACCGGGTCGTCGACCGCTCGCGGCGGCCGGGGCAGGGCCTCGATCTCCGGGGCGAGGTGGGCGACGACGACGATGCGCTGGCGCGCGCTGTACTTCGGGTGGCAGGCGATCAGGGTGAGCCGGTCGTCGCCCTTGTCCTCGAGGACGTGGACGTCGCTGGGGGAGACGATCTGCTGCTCGGACACCAGGTACCGGAACTCGCCCTGCACCGTCTCGACGGTGATCTCGTCGCCCGGCTCGAGCTCGTCCAGGCGGTGGAACGGCGCCCCGTAGGTGGTGCGGTGCCCGGCGATGGCGGCGTTGCCGGCCTGACCGGGCAGCGGGGTCTCCGGGAAGTGGCCCGGCCCCTTCTTCAGGTCGGCGAGCGACACCCCCTCCACCACGATCTTGTCCACCCCGATCGCGGGGATCACGATGCGCGCCGTCGGCTCGCCCTCGGGGACCGGCTCGATCGGCTCGACCGTCTCCGGCACCGAGGTGGTGGTCGCCCCGTCGCCGGGCGCCGTCGTCGACGTGGTGGTGGGCGCCGGGTCCCGGGCGTCGGCCAGGATCTCCTCGAAGTCGTCCTCGAGACGGGCCTGGGCCTGGGACTCCCGGATCCCGGTGCCCCAGAGCTGGTAGGCCACGAACAGCAGGATCAGCACCCCTGCCGTGATGCAGGTCCGCCCGATCGCACCGATGACCCTCGCCAACCGCACGCCGGGAGGCTAGCGGTCGCCCCCTGGCGCATTGGTCGCACCTCGACGCCCGTCAGTAGCCTTGGTCGACCCCATGGAACCCGCCGTCCAGCTCCGCGGCGCGGTGACCCTCCTGGGACGGTTCCCCGCCCTGGCCGGGATCGACCTCGACGTCGCCGCCGGTGAGATCGTCCTCTTTCGCGGCCCCAACGGCGCCGGGAAGACGACGCTCCTGCGCCTCTGCGCGGGCCTGCTCCCGCTGGCTCGCGGCGAGGGGCGGGTGCTCGGCCACGACCTCGCCGACCGCCGTCAGGCCCGCGCCCTGCGCGCCCGGGTGGGGCTCCTCGGCCACGCCACCGGGCTCTACGACGAGCTGACGGTGGCCGACAACGTGCGCTTCTGGGGCCGGGCCGCCGGCGCCGACGCCGACGACGTGGCCGCCGCCCTCGCCGGCTGCGGGCTCGACGGCCGCCTGCGCGACGTCCCGGTGGCCGCCTTGTCCGCCGGGCAGCGGCGCCGCACCTCCCTGGCCTGCCTCGTAGCCCGCCGCCCCGAGCTGTGGCTGCTCGACGAGCCCCACGCCGGACTCGACCACGACGGGCGCGAGCTGCTCGACGACCTCGTGCGGCGCGCCGTCGCCTCCGGGGCCACCGTGCTCGTCGCCTCCCACGACCTCGAGCGGGCCGAGGCGCTGGCCCACCGGGTCGTCACCCTGGTCGGGGGCACCACCGCCCCCGCCTCGCCGCCGGCCGCCGGCTCGGTCGGCCCGGAGGAGGTGGCGCTTGTTCCGTGACGCCGGCCTCGTGGCGGGCAAGGACCTGCGGATCGAGCTGCGCTCCCAGGTGACCATGCAGCAGGTCCTGCCCTTCGCCGTGCTCGTCCTCATCCTGTTCGGGATCGCGCTCGACCCCGACCGGGGCTTCCTCGGGCGGGCCAGCGCCGGGCTGTTCTGGGTGACCGTCCTGTTCTGCGCGCTGCTCGCCATCCAGCGCGCCTTCACGATCGAGGCGGCCGACGGCGGGCGCGACGCGCTGCGGCTCTCCGGGCTCGACCCGGCCGGCATCTTCCTCGGCAAGGCGGCGGCCATCGCCGTGCAGCTCCTCGCCGTCGAGGCGGTCCTCGCCGCCGGCGTGGTGCTCATGTACGGCACCGAGGTCACCGGCGTGCCGCTCCTCGTCGCCACGATCGCTGCCGCGACCACCGGGCTGGCCGCCGCTGGCACCCTGTACGGCGTGCTCGCCGCCGGTCTGCGCGTCCGGGAGACGCTCCTGCCGATCCTGCTCCTGCCCGTCCTGTCGCCGGTGCTGATCGGCGCGACGAAGGCGTTCGAGGCCGCGCTGGGGGGCGTGGCCGCCGACGGCTGGCCCTGGCTCGGCCTGCTCGTCACCTTCGCCCTGCTCTACCTCACCTTCGGCACCCTCGCCTTCGGCACCCTCCTGGAGGAGTCCTGATGTCCGCCCCCCCGACCACCGCCTCGCGGGCCACCCGAGCGATCGGCGGGCTGTCCCTCGCCGGACTGGCCCTGCTCCTCGGCTACGCGCTGTGGTGGAGCCCGCCCGACGTCGTCCAGAAGGACTCCGTGCGGATCATGTACGTGCACGTCCCCACGGCCATCGTCGCCTTCAGCGCCTGCGCCATCACCACCCTCGCCTCCGGGATGTGGCTGCGCCGCCGCAGCGAGGGCTGGTGGGTGCTCGGCGGCGCCTCCGCCGAGGTCGGCCTGCTCTTCACCGGGGCCTGCCTCGTCACCGGCTCGATCTGGGGTCGCCCCACGTGGGGCACCTACTGGGACTGGGACCCCCGCATCACCTCCACCACGCTGCTGTTCATCCTCCTCGTCGGCTTCCTCGCCCTGCGCCGCGTCGACAACGAGAGCGGCATCGCTGCCCAGCGGGGCATGCGGGCCGCGATCGTGGGGCTGCTGCTCTTCCCGAACGTCGTGATCGTCCACTACTCGGTCGACTGGTGGCGCTCGCTCCACCAGCCGGCCACGATCACCCGGCTCGACCCCACCATCGAGGGGGAGATGCTCTTCACGCTGATGCTCGGGATCGTGGTGTTCGCCCTCGTGTTCGCGTGGCTGCTCGTGCACCGCTTCCGGCTCGGCTGGCTCGAGGAGCGGGTCCGGGCCACCGGCCTCGACGCCGCCATCGTCGAGCGCCGGGCCGAGGCCGACCTCGCCGGGAGGGCCCGCTGATGGGGGCCGTCGCCATGACCCACGTCGGCTACGTCGTCGCCGGCTGGGCGATCCCGCTCGTCGCCCTCGGCCTCTACGCGGTGCGCGTCGTCGTGCGGGGCCGCCGCCTGGCCGAGCAGGTGCCGCCGGAGGAGCGCCGATGGAGCTGACCCCCCGCACCGGCCCCGCCGCGCCGCAGGCCGCCGCCCCCCGCCGGCGTCGCAACCCCGCCGTGTACGGGGTGCTCGTCGTCGTGCTGCTCGCCCTCGGCGTCGTCGTCTGGCAGGGCCTCACGTCCGCGTCGCTGTACTTCCACAACGCCGACGAGGCCGTGGCCAAGCGCGAGGAGCTGGGCGACAAGCGGTTCCGGCTCCAGGGCACGGTGCTCGGCGACTCCATCGTCCGGACCGACGACGGCGTCGAGTTCACCGTCGCCTACAACGGCGTGCGGGTCGACGTCCGCCACCAGGGCGACCCGCCCGAGCTGTTCCAGCCCGGCATCCCCGTGGTCCTCGAGGGCCGCTGGTCCCAGACCGAGGACGTCTACGAGAGCGACGCGATCAAGGTGAAGCACTCGGAGAGCTACGAGGCCGACCACGGCGACCGGCTCGACCAGGCCGAGACGGGCGGCACCGCCCCCGCGTCGCCGTGAACGCCGCGCTCGGCACCGGCGGCGTCGTCATCGGCGCCGCCGGGTCCCTCCTCGGGGTCGTGACGCTCGGCCTCGGCCTGCGCCGCAAGCGCCCGGTGCTGCTCCAGACCGGCTGGAGCTACAGCCTCCTCGTGCTCGTCGGCGCGATCGTCGCCGTCGTCGCGATGGAGCGGGCGCTCATCACCCGGGACTTCAGCGTCCAGTTCGTGCACGACAACGGCTCGTCCCGCACGCCGGCCCTGTTCAACGTCGCCACCCTGTGGTCGGCCCTCGAGGGGTCGATCCTGCTGTGGGCCCTGATCCTGGCCGGGTTCACCGTGCACGTGGCCCGCCGGTTCCGCCGCCGCCTCGACGACCCGCTCGTCGGGTGGGCGCTGCTCACGATGCTCGTGGTCTGCGCCTTCTTCTTCCTGATGATGCTCGGACCGGCCAACCCGTTCGTCACCGTCGAGGTGCCAGCCGGCTACGACGGACCAGGACCGAACCCGCTGCTGCAGGACCACATCCTCATGGCGTTCCACCCGCCGATGCTCTACCTGGGCTACGTCGGGTTCACGGTGCCGTTCGCGTTCGCGATCGCGGCCCTCGTCACCGGCCGGCTGGGGGAGGGGTGGCTGGTCGAGACCCGGCGGGCCACGCTCATGGCCTGGGGGTTCCTCACCGCCGGCATCGTCCTCGGCGCCTGGTGGAGCTACGAGGTGCTCGGCTGGGGCGGCTACTGGGGCTGGGACCCGGTGGAGAACGCGTCGCTGCTGCCGTGGCTGACCGGCACCGCCTACCTGCACTCGGTGATGGTGCAGGAGCGCCGGGGGATGCTGCGGGTCTGGAACCTGTCGCTGCTGTGCGCCACGTTCAGCCTCACGATCCTCGGCACGTTCCTCACCCGCTCCGGTGTGGCCGAGAGCGTCCACGCGTTCAGCGACGGCGACATCGGCATCTGGCTGCTCGGCTTCTTCGCCCTCATCGTCGCCGTCACCCTCGGCCTCATCGGGTGGCGGGGCGACCGCCTCCGGGCCCCCGGCCGGATCGACTCCCCGCTGTCGCGCGAGGGCGCCTTCCTGGCCAACAACGTGCTCTTCGCCGGCTTCGCGTTCGTCGTGCTCCTGGGCACGGTGTTCCCGCTCGTCGTCGAGGCGATCGACGGCTCGGCCCTCACCGTGGGCCCGCCCTACTTCGACCGGATGACGATCCCCCTGGGCCTCGTCATCCTCTTCCTGATGGCCGTCGCGCCGGTGCTGCCGTGGCGCACCACCAACCTCGAGACCCTCTCCCAGCGGCTCCTGTGGCCGGCCTGGATCGGGGCCATCACCCTGTTCCTCACCGTCGCCTTCGGGGCTCGGGGCTGGGCGCCGATCGTCACGTTCGCCCTCGGCGGCTTCGCCGGCGGCGCCGCGCTCCGCCAGGTCGTGCTGGCCACCCGGCGCCAGGGCTGGCGCGGGCTCGTCGGCCGCACCAACGGCGGCATGGTCGTGCACCTCGGCGTGGTCGTCGTCGCCGTGGCCATCGCCGCGTCGGGCAGCTACGCCACCCACAGCGAGGCCCGCTACGAGCCCGGTCAGACCCGCGTCGTCGGCGGCCACGAGATCACCTACCTCGAGACGGTGGAGGTGCAGGAGCGCAACCGCACCGCCACGAAGGTCCGGGTCCAGGTCGACGGCGGCAAGGTCTACGAGCCGACGCTGTCGCGCTACCCGGGCTTCGGGCAGCTCATCGGCACCCCGTCCGTGAAGACCGGCCTGCGCGAGGACGTGTACCTGCGCATCACCCGCCTCCCCGAGACCGACGGCGGCCCCGTCACCCTCGACGTGATCATCGAGCCGATGGCCCTGTGGCTCTGGGTGGGCGGCGGGCTCATGGCCGTGGGAACCGTCCTGGCCGCGTTCCCCGGCCGTCGCCGCCGACCCGAGATGCCGGTGTCCGCCCCGGTGCCGGGCGCGGTGGGTCCGCCGGCCGACGAGCCCGATCCCGACGCCGACCCCGATGCCGACCTGACCACCGTTGGAGCGCCCCGATGACCCACTCCGAGGCCCCCGACGACCTGGTGCTCGACGACGGCCCCGGCCGCGGTCGCACCGCGCTCGTCGCCGCCGTCGTCGTCGGCCTGCTCGCCGTCGCCTTCGTCGTCGTGCTGGCGACCCGGGACCCCAGCACCGAGCGGAGCACCCAGAGCCCGCTCCTCGGGCGCGTGGCGCCGACGATCGTCGGCCCCACCCTCGACGGCGGCGAGTACGCCCTGTCGGACCACCGGGGCCGGTGGGTCGTGGTCAACTTCTTCGCCACCTGGTGCACCCCGTGCATCGTCGAGCACCCCGAGCTCATGGACTTCCAGGAGCGCCACGCCGAGCTCGGCGACGCCACCGTCGTCAGCGTGCTCTTCGACGACCGGCCCGACACCGCCCAGGCGTTCTTCGAGCGAGAGGGCGGCGACTGGCCCGTCGTGATCGACGACGACGGCGCGGCGAGCGTCGCCTACGGCGTGGCCCGGGTGCCGGAGTCCTTCGTCGTCGCCCCGGACGGCACCGTCGTCCAGCGCCTCGTCGGCGGCATCACCGCCGAGCAGCTCGACGGGGTCCTCGCCGCCTTCGGGGCGGGATCCGAGACCGCGGACGGTGGCGCGTGAGCGTCCTGCAGCGCCCTGCCTTCCGGCGCTGGAGCTGGTTCGCCATCGCCGCGCTCGTGCTCGTCTCGCTCGTGCGAGCCGGCACCACCGAGGGCTCGCCCCGCACCGACGAGGACCGGGTGCTCGCCATCGCCAGCACCCTCAAGTGCCCGACCTGCCGCAGCCAGTCCGTGGCCGACTCCGACTCGGCGGCCGCCCGCGCCATCCGGGTCGACATCGCCCGCCGGGTGGCCGACGGGCAGAGCGCCGACGAGATCCGGGCCGCCATCGCCGCCACCTACGGCGACGACGTCCAGCTCGTGCCCGGTCGCTCCGGGTGGGCCGGGCTCGTGTGGGTCCTCCCGGTGGCCGGCCTCGTGGCGGCGCTGGCTGCGGTCGCGGCGGTGCTCGCCCGCTGGCGGCGCACGCCCCGCACCCGGGCCAGCGACGAGGACAAGGCGCTCGTGGAGGCGGCGCTCGCCCGGGCCCACCGCCGCGAGCGGCCGGAGGGGCCGTGAGCGAGCGGGGGCTCGACGTCGACGTCGAGCGGATGACGGCGCTGGAGCTCCAACGGGACTTCCTCCTGCGCTCGCTCGAGGACCTCGAGGCGGAGTACGCCGCCGGCGACGTCGACGAGGCCGACTACCAGGCCCTGAAGGACGACTACACCGCCCGCGCCGCCGCGGTGCTGCGAGCCCTCGAGGCCGGGCGGGCCGCCGCGTCGGCGCCGCCCCGGCGCCGCACGACCCGCGGGGGCCGGGCGCTCCTCGCCGTGGTCGGCGTCGCGCTCTTCGCCGTGGTCGCGGGGGTGCTCGTGGCGCAGGCCTCGGGCCGTCGCGACCCCGGCGGGGTCATCACCGGCGACGTCGCCCAGAGCGTCACCGAGCGCCTCAACCAGGCCAACCGCCTCGGCGCCCAGGGCGACTACGCCGGCGCCGTCGAGCTCTACGAGTCCGTCCTCGCCGACGACCCGGGCAACGCCGAGGCGGCCGCCTACCGGGGCTGGATGCTCACCCTGGCCGGCGAGCAGGCAGCCGGTCTGGAGGCCCTGCTGGCTGCGGCCACCGAGCACCCGGACTACCCCGACGTCCACGCCTTCCTGGCGGTCGTCTTCTACCGCAGCGGCCTCGTGCCCGAGGCCGGGCGCGAGCTCGAGCGGCTCGAGGCCCTCGACCCGCCCGCCGCGCTGCGCGAGCTCGTCGCCCCCCTCGCCGAGCGCATCCAGGCAGCGCTGCAGAGCACCACGACCACGGCCGAGGCGGGCGCCGAGGGCTGAGCGATCAGGCCGGCGGGGGGATGAACCGGCCCTTGACGAAGCCCTCCTCGTCGCGGACCAGCACCCAGGTGGACCCCTTCGGCCAGCGAGCCGGGTCCTGGAGCTCCATGCCCCGGCGCACCAGCGCCTCGAGCAGGTCGGGGATCACGTCGCCGTGGCTGCACAGGACCGCGGGAGCCTCCCGCAGCTCCTCCGCCAGGTCGAGCACCGGGCCGAACCCGCTGCCCTCGGCCAGCCGCTCGTCGACCTCCACCGGCAGGCCCAGCGCCTCGCCGAGCGGCTCGAGCGTCTGCCGGCACCGCACGTAGGGGCTGGTCAGGAGCCGGGTGATCCCGACGTCGCCGAGCACCTCCACGAGCCCCCGGGCCTGTCGCCACCCACGGTCGGTGAGCGGCCGCTCCTCGTCCGGTCCGTCGTACTCCCCGCGGGTCCCCGCGTGGGCGTGGCGGACGACGTACAGGGAGGCCACGGCCGTGACGCTACTGCGCCCCCAGCCGCCGCTCCCAACGTCGATCAACGCCCGTCGGCGCCCAGGGCCCGCAGCTCGGCGACGATGCGGGGCAGCGCGTCGAGGGCCGCGTCCACGTCCTCGTCGGTCGTGCTCCAGCCCACCGACAGGCGCAGGCTGTGGTGCGCGTCCACGCCCATCGCCTCCAGGACGGGCGACGGCTCGAGCGACTCCGACGAGCACGACGAGCCGGAGTGGGCCGCGACGCCGGCCCGGTCGAGGCCGAGCAGGACGGCCTGGGGCTCCACGCCGTCGACGCCGAGGCAGGCCAGGTGGGGGAGCCGGGCCTCGGCGTCCCCGTAGGCGCGCACGCCGTCGAGGGCGGCGGCGGCCTGCAGGATGCGATCGGTGAGCCGCCGCTGCTCGGCCGCCTCCTGGTCCAGGCGGTCGCCGGTCAGCGCCGCGGCGACGGCGCCGAAGCCGGCGAGCAGCGCCACCGGCTCGAGGCCCGCACGGCGGGCTCGCTCCTGGTCCCCGCCGACGAGCAGCGGCCGCAGGCGCAGGCCGCGGCGCACGAGCAGCGCCCCGACCCCTGGCGGTCCCCCGAGCTTGTGCGCCGACACCGACAGCAGGTCGGCGCCGAGGTCGTCGAACGCGATCGGGACCCGCCCGGCCGCAGCCGCCGCGTCCACGTGCACCAGGACCCCGCGCTCGCGGCAGGCCGCCACCACCTCGGCCACGGGCTGCAGCGTGCCGACCTCGTGGTTGCCCCACTGGAGGTGCACGAGCGCGGTCTCGGGGCGCACGGCGGCGAGCAGCTCGTCCACGTCGACGCGGCCGAGCCGGTCGCAGCCGACCACGGTCACCTCGCCGTGCTGGGCGGCGCTGCGGCGAACCGCCGAGTGCTCGACGGCGGCGAGCACCTGGTGGCCGCCCCGCTCGGCCGCCCCCCAGCAGGCGGTGGCGATCGCCTCGGTGGCGCCGCTCGTGAACACGACCGACCGGGGCCGGGCGCCGAAGAGCGCGGCGACCTGCGCGCGGGCCACCTCCACCGCGTGGCGCGCCTCCATCCCCTCGGCGTGGATGCGCCCTGGGTCGCCGACGACCCGCCCGATCCACGCCGACACCGCCTCGACGGCCTCCGGTCGGAGCGGCGAGGTCGAGGCGTGGTCCAGGTAGTGCCGCGTCATGAGGAGAGGTCCTAGCCCACCGACGCCCACCCGCACGACCCCACCTGAGGCATCCCCCTCCGCGAACCTGCGCCTGACGCGCCGCGGAGCCGACGCGCCCGAGGTGCAGGTCGGGGGGCGGCGCGAGGGTCAGGTGCGGGGCGTGAGCGGCGCGCCGGAGGGCGGCTCCGACAGCGACGTGACGCAGCGGGTGGAGCCGGTGGGGCGGCTCTCGTCGGTGGCCGCCTCGGCCTGCCCGTAGAGGGCGCCGAGCATCCCGCGGACGAGGCCCCGGTCCACGGCGCAGATGACCGGGTGCTCGATGGCGGCGCCCCCGAAGGGGCAGTGGTCCGACACGATGCGCAACCCGTCGCCGTGGCGCTCCGCGTGGGCGGCGAAGCCGTGGGCGGTGAGGGCGTCGGCCACGGTGTGCAGCGCGGCGCGCAGCGAGCGCTGAGCGCTGGCCTGGCCGACGGCCCGGTCGGCGGGCGGGGTGGCGCCGATCGACGCGGCGAGCGCCTTGCCGTACTCGAGGCCGACCTCCTCGGCCATGGCCTCGGCCTGATCGGCGGGCAGCAGCGACAGGGCCCTGCCGAGCAGCGTGACGAGCAGGTCGTCGTGGCGCACCGGCAGCTCGAGGCTCATCTCCGGGGCGGTGACCCGGTACCGCTTGCTCGGCCGGCCCGCACCGGTGCCGGTGCGACCGGTGGCGACCTCGACGTACCCGCCGGCGGCCAGCTTGTCGAGGTGGTGGCGGGCGACGTTGGGGTGCAGCAGGAACCGCTCGGCCACCTCGGCGGCCGTCACGCCCCGGCCGGGCTCGCCGTCCTCGCCGGGCTCGCTGGCGCGGTGGACGAAGAGGTAGATCTCCCGGCGGGTCGGGTCCCCGAACGCCGAGGTGATCGCCGTGACCGCCGAGGCGAACTCCGTCGGGGTGAGGGCCGGCTGCGACACGTCGGTATTCTACCTACCGCCGTAGTGGAAATCGGCCGACGCCGGTCCGAGCGGGAGAGCCCCAACCCCATGTCCCTCACCGTCGACGCTGTCATCGACGCCCTCCGTCCCGTCGAGGACCCCGAGCTGCGCCGCTCGATCGTGGATCTCGGCATGGTGCGCGACGTGCGCGTCGACGGCCCGAACGTGGCGCTGGAGGTCACGCTCACCGTGGCCGGCTGCCCGCTGCGCAACGAGATCCAGCGGCGGGTCACCGACGCGCTGGCCGCGGCCGGCGCCGCCGACGTCGACCTGTCCTTCGGCGTCATGACCGACGAGCAGCGCGCCGCGCTGCGCGAGCAGCTCCACGGCGACCCGGCGGCCACGGCCGGCCAACAGCACGCCCACGGCCACGCCGAAGGGCGCGAGATCCCCTTCGCCGACCCGGAGAGCCCCACCCGGGTGCTGCTCATCGCGTCCGGCAAGGGCGGCGTGGGCAAGTCGTCGGTCACCACGAACCTGGCCGTGGCCCTGGCCCAGCGGGGCAAGCGGGTCGCCGTCGTGGACGCCGACGTGTGGGGCTTCTCGATCCCGCGCATGCTCGGCGTGGAGCACCCGCCCGCGGTGATCGACTCGATGCTCGTGCCGCCCACCGGCGCCGGCGGGGTCCGGTGCATCTCGATGGGCTTCTTCGCCAAGGAGGACCAGCCGGTCATCTGGCGGGGCCCGATGCTCCACAAGGCGCTCGAGCAGTTCCTCACCGACGTCTTCTGGGACGACCCCGACTTCCTCCTCGTCGACCTGCCGCCCGGCACCGGCGACATCTCCCTGTCCCTGGCCCAGTTCCTGCCCCGGGCCGAGGTGTACGTGGTCACCACCCCGCAGCCCGCCGCGCAGCGGGTGGCGCAGCGGGCCGGGTTCATGGCTCAGAAGGTCCACCTCGAGGTGAAGGGCGTCATCGAGAACATGAGCTGGTTCACCGGTGACGACGGCAAGCGCTACGAGCTCTTCGGCGCCGGCGGCGGCGAGGACCTCGCCCAGCGCCTCGAGGTGCCCCTGCTCGGCCAGGTCCCGCTCGTGCCCGCCCTGCGCGAGGGCGGCGACACCGGCCGGCCGGTCCTGCTCGCCGACCCGGAGGGGGAGGCCGCAGCCGCGTTCCGGCGCATCGCGGAGCGGATCGAGGTGGAGCTGGCCCCCACCCGCCGCTACCGCCGGGAGCTCAAGATCCTCTGACCGCGCCCTGCGCCTGCTCGGCGGCCTCGTGCAGCGCCTGCGCCAGGGGCGTCGAGTCGCCGCTCTTCAGCAGCAGCCGGATGCCGAGGCGGGCCATCTCGCGGCGGACGAAGTCGCCGGCCACCGCCGTGTAGGCGACGATCCCCACCTCGGGGTGGTCGCGCTGCAGGATCGGGATCACCTCGAAGCCGGTCATGCGGGGCATGAGCAGGTCGAGGACGACCGCGTCGGGCGGGTCCTCGTCGCAGAACCGGACCACCTCCTCGCCGTCGGCGGCCTCGCCGACCACCTCGATCCGGTGGTGGCGCAGGCCGAGCCGCAGCAGCAGTCGGACGTCGGGCTCGTCGTCGGCGATCAGCACCCGCAGGTCCCGCCCGCCCGTTCGCTCGTGGGTCACGGCACTGGTAGTTCGACGTGGACGTCGAGTCCCCCGCCGGGTCGGGGCTCCAGGCGCAGCTCGCCGCCATCCTGTCGGGCGAGCGCCCGCGCCACCGGCAGCCCGAGCCCGAACCCCGGTGCCGAGGTCACGGCCGCCTCGCCCCGGTAGAAGAGCTCGAAGGCCAGCTCGACGTCGGTCGGCTCGAGCTCGGCGCCGCCGCTCGAGATCGTGAGGTGCACCCGGTCGTCGGCCCGGGACACGTGCAGGGCGAACGGGGGCGCGCCGTAGCGCCGGGCGTTGTCGAGGACCCGCTCCAGCAGGACGTCGAGCGCCCCTGGCCGTGCCGCCGCCACCGCGGACGCGTCGCCGGTGACGACGAGCTCCTCCTCGGCGCCGAGCGCGTCCCAGGCGGCCCGTGCGGTGGCCGCCACCTCCACCGCCTCGGGGTCGCCGACGGGCAGCGCAGTCGTGATCTCCGTGGCGAGGAGGAGGTCGTCGAGGAGCACCTCCACCCGCCGGGCGCTGCGCAGCAGCGCGTCCGCGAGCTCGGCGAGCGCCTCCGGGTCCGGCGGGTCGACGGCCCGGACCAGCTCCTCGGCGAGGCCGCGGATCGTGGTCACCGGCGTGCGCAGCTCGTGGCCGGCGACGGCGATGAACCGTCCGCGCGCCTTGTCGAGCGCGGCGAGCGCATCGGCCACGTCCCGCTCGCCGTCCCCGCCAGGCTCCCCCATGCGGCGTCACTGTACCGGTGGGGCGGGGGCCGTCGGAGCGACGAGGCCCCGGCCGGGCGCACGGTCGGCGTCGGGGGCCGGGTCCCCTACGATGACCCCGCCGCGCTGACACCCAGAGGAGAACACGTGGACCTTCGCATCGGCCTCACCCAGACCCCCAGAGAGCTCGAGGTCCAGCTGCCCGACGACGTCTCGCAGGACGCCATCCGCGCGCAGGTCGACGAGGCGCTCGCCAAGGGCGGCACGTTCTGGATCTCGGACCGGCGGGGCCGTCAGTACGCCGTGGACGTGGCGAAGGTGGCGTACGTCGAGATCGGCAGCCCGGAGGACGACCGCCGGATCGGCTTCGGCGGCTGAGCCGCCGGGACGGGCGCTGGGGCCCATGACCGACCTCCTCGACCGCCGGCTCCTCTTCGTCACCGGGAAGGGGGGCGTCGGCAAGACCACGATCGCCGCGTCGCTCGCGCTGCTGGCCGCCCAGCAGGGGAAGCGCACGCTCGTCGGCGAGGTGGACGCCAAGGGCAACCTGGCCGACTTCTACGAGACCGGGCCCACGTCGTTCCAGGAGCGCCAGGTGGCGCCCAACCTCTGGGCGATGTCGATGGACACCGAGGAGTCGCTCAAGGAGTACCTGAGCCTCCAGCTCAAGGTGCCGCTCATCGCCCGGATCGGGCCGCTCGCCCGCACCTTCGACTTCGTCGCCACCGCCGCCCCGGGGGTCAAGGAGATCCTCACGGTCGGCAAGTTCCTGTGGGAGGTGAAGGAGCGGCACTACGACCTCGTCGTCGTGGACGCCGTCGCCACCGGCCACATCACCGGCCAGCTGGCCGCCCCGTCGGCCATCCAGGAGCTCGTGCACGTCGGCCTCGTGCGGGACCAGACCGGCTGGATGCTCGACATCCTCGGCGACCCCGCCCAGACCGGGGTCGTGATCGTCTCTGCCCCCGAGGAGATGCCGGTCAACGAGACCCTCGAGCTGGTCGACCGGCTCGAGCAGGAGACGAACGTCCAGCTGGCCGCCGTGATCGCCAACCGGGTGCTGCCCGAGCTGTTCGGGCGGGGCGAGGAGGAGGTCTTCGACCGGCTCGAGGCGCTGCCCGACGACGTGCTCGAGCGAGCGGCCGGGGGCCCGGTGCGACCGATCCTCGACGGGGCCCGGATGGCGGTCAGCATGCGCCGCACCCGGGGCGTGCACCTGGCCCGGCTCCGGGAGGAGCTGCCGCGGGGCACCCCGATCCTCTACGTGCCGTACCTGTTCCAGCGCAGCCACGGGGCGCGGGCCACCGCGCAGGTGGCGGCGCACCTCGGCGAGGAGCTCGGCTACTGATGGCCAGGTCCCGGGCCCGCCGGCCGGCGGCGACGTCGCTCGAGCAGCTCCTCGCGGCCAAGGAGATCGTCATCCACTGCGGCTCGGGCGGGGTGGGCAAGACCACGACCGCGGCCGCCGCGGCCGCGATGGCCGCCGTGCACCTCGGCGGCAAGGTGCTCGTCCTCACCGTCGACCCGGCGCGCCGCCTGGCCAACGCCCTCGGGCTCCAGGAGTTCGGCAACGTGGAGACCCAGGTGCCCGCCGAGGCGTTCGCCGCGGCCGGGGTGGAGCCCCGTGGCGAGCTGTGGGCGGCGATGCTCGACACGAAGCAGTCCTGGGACGACCTCGTGCGGGCCCACGCCCCCGACGCCGCCACCCGCGACGCGATCCTCGCCAACCCGCTCTACCAGAACATCACCGGGCGGTTCGTCCAGAGCCACGACTACATCGCGATGGAGCGGCTCTACGAGATCCACGCCTCGGGCCGCTACGACCTGATCGTCGTCGACACCCCGCCCACCCGCAACGCCATCGACTTCCTCGAGGCCCCCGAGCGGATGGCCGACTTCTTCTCCAGCCGGCTGCTGCGCTGGCTGACGGTCCCGGCCCGCAGCCGGGTGCTGACGATGGCGTCCAAGCCCTTCTACTCGGTGGCCGACCGCATCCTCGGCTCGAAGTTCCTCGAGGACATCGCCGAGTTCTTCCTGCTCTTCCAGACGATGTACGACGGCTTCGTCGAGCGGGCGAGGGCGGTCACCCGCACCCTGAGCGACGCCCGCACGACCTTCGTCGTCGTCTCCACCCTGGAGGCCGCGCCGGTCGCCGAGGCCGAGTTCTTCGTCGAGGCGCTGGCCGAGCGGCGGATGCACCTGGGGGCGATCGTGCTCAACAAGGTGCTCCCCGAGTGGTTCCTCGACGACAGCGCGGCGGCCACGGCCCAGCGGCTCTGCGCGTCCCCCGAGGAGGTGGCGGCCGCCCTGCCGGACGAGCTCGGCGACCGGGCCCAGGTCGAGCGGGTCGTGCGGGAGGTGGGGGAGAGCTTCCTCAACTTCCAGGTGGTGGCCAAGCGGGAGGCGGCCACCCGCGCCGAGCTGTCCTCGGCGCCGGAGGTGGTCGCCGCCGTGCCGTACTTCACCCACGACATCACCGACCTCGAGGGCCTCCTGGAGCTGGGCGAGCAGGTCTGGCGCTGAACCCCTCCCCGCGCGGGTGGGGCGGACGGCCTATGCTCCCCGGTGGGTGAACCGGGTGCGGCGGGCGCCCGGCAGCACCAGTGATCCCGAGGCGGAGGGAGGATCCGATGGGCCTGTTCCGGAGGCGTCGGGACCGTGGCGAGGCGACCACGGTCATCGATCTGCGCGACCCGGCGCCGGTGCCCCCACAGTGGGGCTCGCCGCTGCCCTGCCCGGACTGCGGTGGTCGCGGCTACCTCGACCACATCGACCCGTTCCGGGACGTGATGTACATGCACTGCACCGAGTGCCAGGTGCGCTACACGGTCGCCAAGGAGGACCTCGACGCCGCGACCCGGTGAGCGCGACCGGCGGGTGGGGGCCGTAGCCTGATGCGCCCATGGCTTCCCTGGCCGAGCTGGCTCGCACCCACACCCGCCTCGACGCGCCCGCCATCAGCCACCTCCAGCGGCTGGTGGCGGGATGGGGCCTGCTGTCGGACCTCTGCTTCGCCGACCTCCTGCTGTTCGCGCCCACGGACGACGCGGAGGACGGCGACCGGCTGATCATCCTCGGCCAGGTCCGGCCGAGCACCTCCCAGACCGTCTACCGAGCCGACTGGATCGGCACGGTCGTCACCGAGGAGGAGCGGCCCCTCGTCACGCGCGCCTACCGGCTCGGCGAGATCATTGAGGGCGAGACGGCGATCGCGGCGCTGAAGGAGCGGGTCCGGGTGCTGTGCATCCCGGTCCGCTGGCAGGGCGAGGTGGTCGGCGTGCTCACCCGCGAGTCCGCGCCGTCGATCGGGCGGCAGCCGGGCGAGCTCGAGCGCACCTACGTCGCCATCTTCAACCGGTTCGCCCGGATGATCGCCGCCGGCGACTACCCCTTCGACGCCCAGGACCTCGAGACCGAGGAGGCCCCCCGGGTCGGCGACGGCGTGATCCTCCTCGACGCCCACGGGAGGGTCGAGTACACCTCGCCGAACGCGGTCTCGAACCTGCACCGCATCGGCGTGCACGCCAACACCGAGGGGCTGCGGTTCGACGAGGTCGGGCTCGACGACACCGTCGTGCGCACCGCCTTCTCGATCGGGGCGCCGGTCACCGAGGAGATGGAGGGCGGCAGCGAGACCACCGTCCTCGTCCGCTGCATCCCGCTCATCGACCAGGGCACCGTCTCGGGTGCGGTGGTGCTCACCCGGGACATCTCCGACCTGCGCCGCCGCGACCGGCTCCTGCTGTCGAAGGACGCGACGATCCGAGAGATCCACCACCGGGTCAAGAACAACCTGCAGACGATCTCGTCGCTGCTGCGCCTGCAGGCCCGCCGCATCACGGCCCCCGAGGCGCGCACCGCGATCGAGGAGTCGGTCCGGCGGATCCGCTCGATCGCGCTCGTCCACGAGATCCTGTCCCGCGAGGCCGGCGACGACGTGGCGTTCGTGGACGTCGTCCGGCCGCTCGTCCAGATGGTCGAGCACGGGATGTCCTCCCCCGACCGGCAGGTCCGCTTCACCGTCACCGGCGACGGCGGCATCCTCCCCGCCGAGATCGCCACCCCGGCGTCGGTGGTGCTCAACGAGATCCTGCAGAACGCGATCGACCACGCCTACCCACCGGATCGGATCGACCTGTCGACCGAGCCGGGGCAGATCTCGGTGGAGCTGCGCAACGACGGCCGCTTCCTGCACATCGTCGTCACCGACGACGGCGTGGGCGTGCCCGAGGGGTTCGACCTCGCCCAGGCGACCGGCCTGGGCCTGTCGATCGTCAAGACCCTGGTGGAGAGCGAGCTCGGTGGGTCGATCCGCATGGAGCGCGGCGACGGGCCCCCGCCGCGCCCGGGCACGGCCGTCTGCATCGAGCTGCCCGTCCCGATCGGCTGAGCGGGACGGCTGCGCCGGGCGAGCGCCGCGGGGAGCGCTGGGTCCGCGCCGGGCCCGTCGGGCGCGGCGGCCCAGACGCGCTTCGGCCCCCCGTCGCCGGAGGGCCGAAGGTCAGATCTCAGGTGGCGCCGCTGCGGCGCCGGGGCTCAGGCGCTGCGGCGCTGGCGGGCGGCGTACTGCTTGCGCAGCTGGCGGCGCTCCTCCTCGGAGGTGCCGCCCCAGACGCCGGAGTCCTGGTTGGTGGCGAGGGCGTACTCCAGGCACGGGACCTGGGCCTCGCACTCGCGGCAGACGGCCTTGGCGTTCTCGATCTGCTCGATCGCCGGGCCGGTCGTGCCGACGGGGAAGAAGAGATCCGGGTCCGTGTCGCGGCACGACGCCAGGTCGCGCCAGTCGTCGCGCTCGATGGACAGGGACAGGGGGCGGCTTTGGGCGAGGGCCACGCTGGTTCCTCCGCGGCGAGGTTGGGGTCACGCCGTGTTACGTGACGAGTTTCACATGCCGCCGCGCTCGGGAGCTGGGGGAGGCGCGTGCGGCTGCGTTGGACAACCTACCGGCGGTGCGCTAACCCCTGCAAGCACTTTTTTGAGCCATCGAAGGTGACGTTTGCCATGCTCGTGGTCGGACATCGCGGCGCGTCAGCCGCGGAACGGGAGAACTCGATCGCCGCGTTCGTGCGGGCGGTCGAGCAGGGGGCCGACGGCGTCGAGCTCGACGTGCGCCGCACCGCCGACGGCACGCTCGCCGTCCACCACGACGAGCACCTGCCCGACGGCCGGCTCCTCGTGGAGCTCGGCCGGCGGGACCTCGAGGGCCTCGTGGACGACCTACCCGCCGTCCTCGACGCCTGCCGACCCCTCGGCCTCGTGAACATCGAGATCAAGAACTGGCCCGAGGACCCGGACTTCGACCCCGAGGCCCGCCTCGTCGACGCGGTGGCCGACCTGCTCGAGGCCCGCGGCGAGCTCGACGAGCGGATCCTCGTCTCCGGGTTCCACCTGGGCACGGTCGACCGGGTGCGCGAGCGCCTCCCCGCGGTGGCCACGGGCTGGCTCCTCGGCCTCTTCGACGACCCCGCCCCGCTCATCGAGACGGCCGCGGCGCACGGCCACGCCGCCGTGCACCCCCACCACCTGCTCGTCGACGAGCGCCTCGTCGCCCTCGCCCACGACGCCGGCCTCCAGGTGAACACCTGGACCTGCGACGACCCGGACCGCATCCGCGAGCTGGCGGCGATGGGCGTCGACGCCGTCATCACCAACGTCCCCGACGTCGCGCTCCGGGCGCTGGGGCGCTGACTCGCTCCGTCCTCGGCCGCCTGTGGCGGACCCCGCGGTGGGGGCGCCGGCACGGGGCCGCTGCCCCCACGCCCCGCCGGTGCTCGGTGCGGCTCGCGCTCGGGGCTTCGCGCGCTCCGGTCCCGGTCGGTGCTCGCCGCTGGTGCCGTCCGGGCCCCGGCGTCAGGCGGCGGGGGCTGGTGCGGAGGCTGCGGTGGGCATCACGAGGCTCAAGACGTCGGGCTCGTGGCGGAGGTGGAGGTGCTCGGTCTCACCGAGGTAGTCGCCATCGACCTGGTAGGGGAACGGGCCGTAGCCCTCGACGGTCACCTCGGTGAGGTCCGTGCGGTGGTCGGCCCAGCGCGAGGTCCGCAGCAGCCGACCCCGACCCAGGGCCGAGCCGACCAGCCGCAGCGTCTGACCGAACGCGAGGGTCCGCAGCGTCACGCACGCCAGGCCCCGGTCCAGGGTGGCCTCCCGAGCCAGGTCGAGGGGGCGGTTGCCGAGGTAGGTGTACGGGTTCGTGTTGAGGCAGATCGCGAGGTAGCCGTCGTCGACGACGTCGCCGTCTGGGAAGTGGACGGCGAAGCGGGGACGGCTCCGGTCGTAGTGGCGGAACCACGTCGCGAAGCCGGCGTACACGAACAGCGGGTGACCGGCGTAGCGCTTCAGGCCGGCCCGCCGCTCCACCTGGGCGACGACGGCGGCGTCGAAGCCCATCCCCACGTGGAAGAGGAAGTAGCGGCCGTTGACCGATCCCAGCCCGACCCGCCGGATGCTGCCCTGGGCCAGCGCCTCGAGGAGCACCCCGGTGGCCTCGATCGGGTCGTTGGGCAGCCCGATCGTGCGGGCGAACACGTTGGTGGAGCCGCCCGGCAGCGGCGCCAGCGCGCAGCGCGTGCCGGCCAGGCCGTTGGCCGCCTCGTTGAGCGTGCCGTCGCCGCCGAGCACGACGACCACCTCCGTGCCGGTCTGCGCGGCGCCCAGCGCGAGGCGCGCCGCGTGGCCGCGCCGGCTCGTCTCGGCCACGGTGACCTCGTGGTCCGCGGACAGCGCCTTCTGGATGACGACCCGACTGCGGGCCGTCACCGACGACGCGGAGGCGTTCACGAGGAGCAGCACCTTCATGCAGGCCGAACCTATCGGCACGGCGTCACCGGCTCCGTCGGGCCGCGCGCCCTCGGAGGTCGGTTGGAAGGCGAGCGGGCGGGCGTGGGAGCATGCCGCCCATGCATGTCGTCGTCTGTGTGAAGCAGATCCCCGATCCCGCCGAGCCGGGCAAGCTCGAGGCTGACAACACGCTGGATCGCTCCGGCAAGCTCATCCTCGACGAGTCCGACAGCTACGGCGTCGAGATGGCCCTCCAGCTGGTCGACAAGGCCGGCGGCGGGGAGGTCACGCTCGTGTCCATGGCCCCCAACGGCGAGACCTCGGGTCTGCGCACCGCGCTGGCCATGGGTGCCGCCAAGGCGATCCTGGTCTCCGACGACGCCCTCTCGGGCGCTGGTGCCCTCGACACCGCCAAGGTGCTGGCCGCCGCCATCAAGCGGGCCGAGCCCGACCTCGTGCTCGCCGCCACCGAGTCGAGCGACGGCTACACGGGCACCGTCCCGGAGCAGGTCGCGGCGGTCCTCGGGCTGCCCTCGATCACCTTCGCCAAGGACGTGACCATCGACGGCGACACCGTGAAGGTCCAGCGCCAGACCGAGCTCGGCTACGACGAGGTCACCACCTCGCTGCCGGCGGTCGTGTCGGTCACCGCCGGCGTCGTCGAGCCCCGCTACCCCTCCTTCAAGGGGATCATGGCCGCCAAGTCGAAGCCGGTCGACCAGCTCACCCTCGCCGACCTGGGCATCGACGCCTCGCAGGTGGGTGCTGCGGGTGCCGGCCAGGAGATCGTCGCGGTGGAGGACGCCCCCGAGCGCGAGGCGGGCGAGATCATCGAAGACGACGGCGAGGCCCACCTCAAGATCGTCGAGTTCCTCGATGGCCTGAAGGTCATCTGAGCACCCGGAACAGGACAAGGAGAACGCACATGGCTCTGAACCGCATCTGGGTGTACGCCGAGGCCAACGAGGGCAAGGTGTCGCCGCTCACCCTCGAGCTCCTCGCGAAGGCTCGCGAGCTCGCCCCCACCGTCGAGGCCGTCTACGGCGGCGGCGACGCCGACGCCATCGCCGGCACCCTCGGCGCCCACGGCGCCAGCAAGGTGCTCGCCACCGGTGACCTCGGCGGCTCGCTGCCGGGCGTGCCGGTCGCCTCGGCGATCGCCAAGGCCGTCAGCGACGGCAACGGCCCCGACCTGATCATGCTGGGCACCAGCTACGACGGCCGCGACGTGGCCGCTCGCCTGTCGGTCGCCCTCGACAAGCCGGTCATCACGAACAACGTCGACATCGAGGTCTCCGGCGACGACGTCATCGTCACCGAGCCGATCTTCGGTGGCACCAAGCTCGTGAAGACGAAGTTCACCGCCGGCACGCCCTACATCGCCCTCTTCCGCCCGAAGTCGTTCGCGGCCGAGGAGACCGGCGGTGGCCCCGCCGCCGTCGAGACCCTCGAGGTCACCGACCCGGGCCAGGCGAAGGTCGTCAACCGCCACGTCGAGGAGGCCACCGGCCCCAAGCTCGACGAGGCCGCGGTGGTCGTCACCGGTGGCCGAGGCCTGGGCGAGGCCGAGAAGTACGAGATGATCGAGACCCTGGCCAAGCTCCTCAAGGGGGCGCCGGGCGCCTCCCGGGCCATCGTCGACGCCGGCTGGGTGCCGTACAGCTACCAGATCGGCCAGACCGGCAAGGTCGTGAAGCCCACCGTCTACATCGCCGCTGGCGTCTCCGGCGCCACGCAGCACCTGGTGGGCATGAAGGGCTCGAAGAACATCATCGCCATCAACAAGGACCCCGAGGCCCCGATCTTCTCGGTCGCCGACCTCGGCATCGTGGGCGACGTCCACAAGGTCCTGCCCAAGCTCATCGAGGCGCTCCAGAGCCGCTGACGCTCGCCGCGCCCGACGCGCACCGGACCACGACCGGGGCTTCGGCCCCGGTCGTGGCGCGCCCGGGCCCGGGTGGCGCTCCCCGGCGGGCGGCGGGGAGCGCCCCTAAAGCTCGTCGGCGGGGACGGAGAAGGTGTCGCAGGCCCGGTGGTCGCCGGCGTCGAAGCCGACCTGGAACCAGCGCTGGCGCTGCTCGGCCGAGCCGTGGGTCCAGTCCTCCTCGACCGGGTTGCCGAGCCGGTCGTCGCCCACCGCGGCCGCCGCGCCGAGGCCCTCCTCCAGGTCGCCGGGCTCGAGGATCCCCCGCTCCTGGGCGCTGCGACCCCACACGCCGGCGTAGCAGTCCGCCTGCAGCTCCTGGCGGACGCTCAGCTCGTTCGTGCGGCTGCGGTCCCGGGCCGTCTCCTCCCGCACCTGGGCGTTGGTGCCGGTGAGGTTCTGCACGTGGTGGCCGAGCTCGTGAGCGAGCACGTACACCTGGGCGAAGTCCCCCGGCGCCCCGAACCGCCGCTCCAGGTCCCGGAAGAAGGACAGGTCGAGGTACGCCTTGCGGTCGGCCGGGCAGTAGAAGGGCCCCACCGAGCTGGGGGCGCTGCCGCACCCGTCCGTCGACACGCCGCTCGTGAACAGCACCAGCTGGGCGTCCTCGTACTCGGCGCCGAGGCCGTCCTCGCTGGCCCAGAACGCCTGGATGTCGTCGAGCCCGTCGGACATGGACTGCACGAGCTCCTCGTCGCCGGGGTCCACCGTGCCGCCGGGGGACTGGAGCTGGCTGAAGATGTCGGTGATCCCGCCGCCCCCGCCGCCCCCGCCGTTCATGAACAGCGCGAGCAGCAGGATCACGATGCCGATGACGCCGCCGCCGGCGCCCGCACGACCGAGCGGGATGCCCGGTCCCCGGCCGATGCTGCGACCGGCCGCTCGCCGGTCCTCGAGGTTGCGGCTCAGCCCGCCGCCGCGGTTGCGGAACTTGACCATGCGGCAACGTATCCCCGTCGCCGGCGTCGTACAGCCCTGTCGCGCCGGCACGGGGTCCCGAACCGGCGGGGGAGCTGCCGGTAGGGTCGCCCGGGTGAGCATGAAGGGCCGCCGCTCGTGGTCCAACTGGGCCGGCAACCAGGTGTGCGCACCGGCGTCGGTGCGCCGCCCCACCACCGAGGACGAGCTCGTCGCCATCGTCCAGGAGGCGGCGCAGGCCGGTCAGCGGGTGAAGTGCGTGGGCGCCGGCCACTCGTTCACCCCGATCGCCTGCACCGACGGCGTGCTCGTCGACCTCAGCGGCTACCGCCGGGTGCTCGGCCACGACCCCGAGACCCGCCGGGTCACCGTCGAGGCGGGCATCCCGCTCCACGTGCTCTGCGACGAGCTGGACGCCCGGGGCCTCGCCCTCGAGAACATGGGCGACATCGCCCAGCAGTCGATCGCCGGCGCCACCGCGACCGCCACCCACGGCACCGGCTGGCACTTCGGGAACCTCTCGAGCCGCATCGTCGGCATGCGGATCATCGCCGGCGACGGCACGGTGATCGACTGCGACGAGCAGCAGTCGGCCGACGTGCTCCGAGTGGCCCGCGTCGGGCTCGGCGCGCTCGGCATCGTGTCGACGATCACGATCGCGGCGGTGCCCGCCTTCCGGCTCCACGCCATCGAGGAGCCGATGCGGCTCGACGACGTGCTCAGCGACTTCGACGGGTTCATGTCGAGCGCCGACCACGTGGAGTTCTACTGGGTGCCCCACACGGGCTGGGCGCTGACGAAGCGCAACCGTCGCACCGACGAGCCCGCCCAGCCGCGCCCGCGCCTGCGCCGGGCCGTGGACGAGGTGCTCCTGCCCAACGTCGCCTTCGGGGCGCTGTGCCGCATCGGGCGCCGCAAGCCGGACTGGATCCCCCGGATGGCGAAGATCCTGCCGTCCACGGGCCGCGTCGAGTACACGGAGCGCAGCGACAAGGTCTTCACCAGCCCCCGGCTCGTGCACTTCTACGAGATGGAGTACGCCATCCCCCGCGACGCGGTGCCCGAGGCGCTGAACCGGGTGCGCCGCCTCGTCGACGAGCTCGGCATCCAGCTGAGCTTCCCCGTCGAGGTCCGCGTGGTGGCCGGCGACGACATCCCGCTGTCCACCGCGCACGGGCAGCCCACCGGCTACATCGCCGTGCACGTCTACCGGGGGACGCCCTACGACGCGTACTTCCAGGGCGTCGAGGCGATCATGGACGGCTACGGGGGCCGCCCGCACTGGGGCAAGCTCCACTTCCAGCGGGCCGAGACCCTCGCCCCCCGCTACCCGGGCTGGGACGACTTCCAGGCGCTGCGTCGCCGGCTCGACCCCGAGGGCCGGTTCTCGAACCCGTACCTCGAGCGCGTGCTCGGCCCGGTCGGGGCCTGACCGACCCGCGACGGGCGACTCCGACCGCGCTCGGCGAGGGGCCGGTCGTGCCTCGCCGCGCCTCGGCGCGACCGGGGGCGGGCTGACGTCGATGGCGTGACGGACCGGTCGGCCGTGGCGACCGGCGTCGTCATGCGAGATCGCACGGCTGCGCTTTCGACCCATTTCGAGTCGATTCGTGGGCCGGTCATTGTCCGAAAAACCACGCTGAGTGGCGGCCCGAACACTGTAGGTCGATTGGCCTACTGACCACGGTCCGTGGTCGCACAACCGCCCTCTGTCGTATGCTCTGACCTGGGAAAATGCTGCTTGCCCTTCGCCCTGGGGGGTCGTATCGTCACGCTCAGTAAGCCCCGGGACGGCCCCAAATGGCCCACCGGGTAACTGTCGAAATACCACGCTGCGTGACCCTGCGGAGCGTGACCAAGAGCCTCAGGAGGGCAAACGATGAGCAAGCTCGGTGTCGAGTGGGGCGGGCGTGGCGTCGAGTGGGGCGGCCGGGGCAACGCGTGGCGCGGCAACGCGTGGCGCGGCAACGCGTGGCGCGGGAACGCCTGGCGCTGAGACCAACCTCCTCCAGAGATCTTCTGAGACGACCCCGGGTGGCCCCGGGGTCGTCTCGCGCTTTCCCCCATTGACCTGGGCGTTCTCCGACGGTTCCCTTTGCGGGTGATTTCGGAGCGGACCGCGCTGCGCACCGCCGTCCTGGTGCTGCCGTTGATCGGCTACACCAGCGCGGTCCTGCTCGGCCCGCTCGGGGGCTCGGCGCCGCTCGCAGGCGCCCCGTACCATGCGCCGCTCTGGGCGCTGTGCCTCGGGTTCGTGGCGGCCGAGCTCCTCGCCGTGGAGATCGAGTCGCGGACGGAGGCGCACTCGGTGAACTTCGTCGAGTTCACCTACGTCGCGGCTCTTCTGCTCGCATCACCGGTCGACGTGGTGCTCTCGAGGGTCATCGCCATGTTCGCCGTGATGGGCCTCGTGCGGCGGCAGTCGGCTCACAAGCTGCTCGTCAACGTGAGCATGACCGGCGGCGAGGCCGCGACAGCAGCCTGGTTGTTCTTCACGTTCATCGGCGACCGATCGCCCGCCGACCCCGCGGGCTGGGTGGTCATCTACTGCAGCACGCTGGTCGCCTACCTGTTCTCGGCGTCGTTGGTGACGCTGGCGATCACGATCTTCAGTGGCTGGCCCGGGTGGCGCATGCTGCGCCAGGTGGTTCTGGTCGGCGGTGTCGTCGCCCTCGCCAACACCACGCTCGGGATCGTCCTGGTCGGCTCGCTGTGGGAGGGCTCGTACCTCGGCCTGCTCGTCATCGCCGTCGTCGGTGTCCTCTTCGCGCTCCACCGCGCCTACACGAGGCTGACGGAGCGCCACAAGGATCTCGAGACGCTGCACGACTTCACCCGGGGGCTGGGCGGGTCGCTGGAGCTGGCGGACCTGGAGCAGGCCGTGGTGGAGGGGACGCGCTCGATCCTGCGAGGCGAGGACGCGGCGCTGCTCGTCCCCCCGATCCGGGAGGGCGACCCGGCGACGCGGGTGCTCGCCACGGGCTCGGACATCCGCCGGATCAGCATCT
>Ga0182741_1001247_pt1 | contig 34073 bp, 29 predicted proteins | sample eDN5th37CBELigOP_FD_128874 | JGI IMG/M metagenome (GOLD analysis project Ga0182741, IMG submission 128874) | Enriched Organic Plus compost microbial communities from Emeryville, California, USA - eDNA 5th pass 37_C BE-Lig OP (version 2) (version 2) ... | reverse complement strand
GCAACCAGGGCATCACCGCCGACAAGATCCCGGTGGTGGCGTTCTCGGTGGGCGAGGAAGAGCTTTCCGGTATCGACACCAAGCCGCTGGTCGGCCACCTCGCCGCCTGGAACTACTTCCAGAGCGTGGACGGCCCGGCCAACAAGGCCTTCATCGAGCAGTGGCGCTCCTTCACCAAGAACCCGAAGCGCGTGACCAACGACCCGATGGAAGCCCACGTGATCGGCTTCAACATGTGGATCAAGGCCATCGAGAAGGCCGGCACGGCTGATCCGGAGAAGGTGGTCGACGCCATCATCGGCGTGAAGGTGCCGAACCTCTCCGGCGGCGAGGCCGAGATGCTGCCCAACCACCACATCACCAAGCCGGTGCTGATCGGCGAGGTGCAGGAAGACGGCCAGTTCGCCACGGTGTGGAAGACCGACGGCCTGGTGCCGGGCGACGCCTGGTCCGACTTCCTGCCGGGCAGCAAGATCATCGAGGCCGACTGGGTGACGCTGAAGTGCGGCAACTACAACACCCAGACCAAGAAGTGCGCCGGGCAGAACTATCAGTGACGGCGTAAGCGGGCCGTGAGCGCCCCGAGGGTTTCGGCATGAGGACCCTCAGCCCCCCTCTCCCGGTTCCGGGAGAGGGGGCGGCGCGACTCTCCCGGTCCACGCGGCGCGACGGCGGGCTTGTCCCGCCGCCTCTCCAGCGCCCTCACCCGGTTTCGGGAGAGGGATGGGGCGAGAGGGCGTTTCTCGAGCTCTCCTCCGCGCCGATAGCCGCAACAGCCCAAGCCGGCCGCCCCGCCGGCACGAGGACCACACCGCAGGAAGCGGCCAAGAATAGGTCTACTCCCATGCAAGCACGTACGCCCCTACGTTCGCTCGCACCCGGCTGGCTACTACTGGTCGTGTGCTTATTGCTTCCCCTATCCGCCCGCGCGGCGGACGATTTCGCCGCGCAAGTGGCGGCGCTCGGCGCCGGCAGCTTCACCGAGAAGCAGGCCGCCGCCGAAACCGTGGCCGCCAGCGGCCATCCCCGTGCCGTGGCCGTGCTCAAGGCGCTGCTTGACGGCAAGCTGTACAAGACCGGCGACGGCCAGGTGCTGATCGTCGACGACACCGGCGGCGCGGTCGACGCCGCCAGCGGCGAGGCCGCGGCCGCCGCCGGCGGCAGCCGCATCGTCATCAACAACCGCATGCGCGTCGGCCTGCGCGGGCTGATCGCCCAACTGAGCCTGGGACATCCCGACGCCGAGGTGCGCCTGCAGGCCGCCCAGGACATGCTGGCGGCGATGGACGCCGATGCCGCCGCGCAGTTCCGCGCCGCGCTCGAGCAGGAAAAGAACGGCGCGGTGCGCGACCTGCTGGAAAGCGGGCTGGCGCTGGCCGACCTCGACGCCGAGGATCCCGCCGTGCGCCTGGCCGCGGTGAAGCAGCTCGACGGCCGGCTCAACTCGACGGTGCGCGCGCGGCTGCAGAGCGTGGCCGACAGCGACGTCGACCCGCAGGTCAAGGCCGCCGCCGCGGCCGCGTTGAAAGGCATCGAAGGCAAGCTGCAGCGCTACCGCCTGGTCGAGACCTTGTTCTTCGGTCTCAGCCTGGGCTCGGTGCTGGTGCTGGCGGCGATCGGGCTGGCCATCACCTTCGGCGTGATGGGTGTGATCAACATGGCGCACGGCGAGCTGATCATGCTCGGCGCCTATACCACCTACGTGGTGCAGTTGCTGATGCCGCAGCACCTGGGCTGGTCGCTGGCGGTGGCGGTGCCCGCCGCCTTCCTGGTATCGGCGCTGGTGGGCATCGCCATCGAGCGCGGCGTCATACGTTTCCTCTACGGCCGGCCGCTGGAAACGCTGCTGGCCACCTTCGGCGTGAGCTTGCTGCTGCAGCAGGCGGTGCGCTCGATCTTCTCGCCGCTGAACCGCTCGGTGGCGACGCCGGACTGGATGGCCGGCTCGCTGGCGATCAACCCGGCGCTGTCCATCACCTACAACCGGCTGTACATCGTGATCTTCTCGCTGCTGGTGTTCGCCGCGCTGCTGGTGGTGCTCAAGCGCACCTCGCTGGGGCTCAAGGTCCGTGCCGTGTCGCAGAACCGCGCCATGGCCAAGGCGCTGGGCGTGCGCAGCGCGCGGGTGGACGCGCTCACCTTCGGCCTGGGTTCGGGCATCGCCGGCGTGGCCGGCGTGGCGCTGTCGCAGCTCACCAACGTCGGCCCCAACCTGGGCCAGTCCTACATCGTCGACTCGTTCATGGTGGTGGTGTTCGGCGGCGTGGGGAATCTGTGGGGCACGCTGGTGGCCGGCCTGTCGCTGGGCGTGGTGAACAAGTTCCTGGAGCCTTACGCCGGCGCGGTGCTGGCCAAGATCCTGGTGCTGGTGTTCATCATCCTGTTCATTCAGAAGCGGCCGCGCGGGTTGTTCCCGCAGAAGGGCCGCGCGGCGGAGGCGTAAACCCATGATCACGCGTCTACTGCTGAGCGACCGTGGCAGCCGCTGGCTGTTCGCCATCCTGATCGCCGCCGCCGTGCTGGTGCCGGTGTGCAATCTGCTGGTTCCGGCCGGCTCGGCCCTGCACATCCCGACCTACACCGTCACCCTGCTGGGCAAGTACCTGTGCTACGCCCTGCTGGCGCTGTCGGTGGATCTGATCTGGGGCTACTGCGGCATCCTGTCGCTGGGCCACGGCGCCTTCTTCGCGCTGGGCGGCTACTGCATGGGCATGTACCTGATGCGCCAGATCGGCGAGCGCGGCGTGTACGGCAACGCCGAGCTGCCGGACTTCATGGTGTTCCTGAACTGGCAGGAGCTGCCCTGGTACTGGTACGGCTTCGACATGTTCCCCTTCGCCATGCTGATGGTGCTGCTGGTGCCGGGGTTGCTGGCCTTCGTGTTCGGCGCGCTCGCCTTCCGCTCGCGGGTGAGCGGCGTGTACCTGTCGATCATCACCCAGGCGCTCACCTACGCCCTGCTGCTGGCTTTCTTCCGCAACGAAATGGGCTTCGGCGGCAACAACGGCCTGACTGACTTCAAGGACATCCTCGGCTTCAGCCTGCAGGCCGATTCCACCCGCATCGCCCTGTTCCTGGCCTCCTGCCTGGCGCTGGGCTTGGGCTACCTGGCCTGCCGCTACTTGGTGACCTCGAAGTTCGGCCGGGTGATCGTGGCGATTCGCGACGCCGAAAGCCGCGCCCGTTTCGTCGGCTACCGGGTGGAGCGCTACAAGGTGTGGCTGTTCACCTTCTCGGCCGTGCTGGCCGGCATCGCCGGCGCGCTGTACGTGCCGCAGGTGGGCATCATCAACCCCGGCGAGTTCGCCCCGCTCAACTCCATCGAGGTGGTGGTGTGGGTGGCGGTGGGTGGCCGCGGCACGCTGTTCGGGCCAGTGCTCGGCGCCATGGCGGTGAACTACGCCAAGACCTACTTCACCGCCGCGCTGCCGGAGGTGTGGCTGTACGCCCTGGGCCTGCTGTTCGTGCTGGTCACGGTATTGCTGCCGCAGGGCATCGTCGGCCTGCTGGGCCGGCTGCGCCTGCGCCGTAGGACTTCCGAAACCACGGCTGCGACCGCGGAGGCGCCATGAACGTACTCGACCACAACGAAGAGTTCGCCCGCGCCGCGACGGCGGTGCCCGACACCTCGCACCGCGGGATCCTGTACCTGGAGGACATCAGCGTCAGCTTCGACGGCTTCAAGGCCTTGAATGAGCTGAACCTCTACGTCGACGACGGCGAACTGCGCTGCATCATCGGCCCGAACGGCGCCGGCAAGACCACGATGATGGACGTCATCACCGGCAAGACCAAGCCGGATTCCGGCTCGGCCTTCTTCGGCCAGACCCTGGATCTGCTGCGCCTGGACGAACCGGCCATCGCCGCCGCCGGCATTGGCCGCAAGTTCCAGAAGCCCACCGTGTTCGAGCCGCTGACCGTGTTCGAGAACCTCGAACTGGCCATGAGCGGCGACAAGGGCGTCTGGGCCAGCCTGCGCGCCAAGCTCAGCGGCGAGCAGCGCAGCCGCATCGACGAGGTGCTGGAGATCATCGGCCTGAAGCACGAGCGCTCGCGCCGCGCCGGGTTGCTCTCCCACGGCCAGAAGCAATGGCTGGAAATCGGCATGCTGCTCATGCAGGACCCGCGGCTGCTGCTGGTGGATGAGCCGGTGGCCGGCATGACGCCGCAGGAGACCGAGCGTACCGCCGAACTGCTCACCTCGCTGGCGGGCAAGCACTCGGTGGTGGTGGTGGAGCACGACATGGCCTTCGTCCGCTCGATCGCCCGCAAGGTGACCGTGCTGCACCAGGGCAGCGTGCTGGCCGAGGGCAGCATGGACGAGATCCAGAACAACCCCAAGGTCGTCGAGGTTTACCTCGGCGACGAGCATTGAGGTCGGCAGCCATGCTCGCAGTCGAACAAGCCAATCAGTTCTACGGCGAAAGCCACATCCTCTGGGACCTGAGCCTCACCGCCGAACGGGGTAAGTGCACCTGCGTGATGGGCCGCAACGGCGTGGGCAAGACCACGCTGCTCAAGGCCATCATGGGCCTCATCCCGCTGCGCGGCGGCCGCATCGTCTTCGACGGCCAGGATCTCACCAAGCGCTCGGCCGAGGCGCGCGCCCCGGCCGGCATCGGCTACGTGCCGCAGGGCCGCGAGATCTTCCCGCAGCTTACCGTCGAGGAGAACCTCAAGATCTCGCTCGGCGCCCGCCGCGACCGCGCCAAGTCGGTGCCGTCGCGCATCTACGAGCTGTTTCCCGTGCTCAAGGAAATGAAGCAGCGCCGCGGCGGCGACCTCTCCGGCGGCCAGCAGCAACAGCTGGCCATCGGCCGCGCGCTGGTGCTCGACCCCAAGCTGCTGATCCTGGACGAACCCACCGAAGGCATTCAGCCCAACATCGTGCGCGAGATCGGCGACGTGATCCGCAAGCTCAACCGCGAAGAGGGTCTGACCGTGCTGCTGGTGGAACAGAAACTGCCCTTCGCCCGCCGGGTGGCCGACAGCTTCTGCATCCTGGAGAAAGGCAGCGTGGTGGCCGAAGGCTCGATCGACGCATTGAGCGACGACATCGTCAAGGCGCATCTGAGCGTGTAACGGGAGATGTCGGCGGCGCGCGGGCACCGCGCGGCCGCCGACTCCGTGTGGATCGGAGCGGCATGCGGTGTCGTCGCCGTTTCGATCAGCACGGGGTGGAGGAGTTTTCGGAAATAAGACATCCACGAAGTTGCGCTACGCGGCTGGCTATCCGCCTATTTCAATGTCGGGAGGCGTGCTTCCATAAGCATTGAAATGTAGGAAGTCAGTACTATCCTGCCGTCCGAGCAAGAGCAATCAACACTAGTGCTCCGTGGACGCCGGTCGCCTGGGGTACCGGCGAGACGTAGTGGACGCGCTACAGCCCGTTCGGAATCCGCCGTAGAGGACAGCGGCTGCTTCGAATGGGCAGTCTTCGGGTCCCAAAAGCCGCTAGGCAGTGCAATAGCTGCGGCGTTCCATCAAGAGGATTGATCTATTGTGCGAGCCCTGCTGAGGCTCCTGGTCGGTCACGACCGATACGCGCGGGAAGCGAATATCGCCGGCTGGGGACGCCTCCTGTTGTGGGTTTATTTCCTCATCTGGCTTGGCGGCGTCGTATTTCTTTACCTGCGCTGGCACGAGTTGTCGCCTTGGGTGAAGTACCCCCTCGCACTTATTGAGGCCGTGATCGTCCCGGACACCACCGTGTTCCGCGATCTGTTCGGTGCGCGACAGAGGTCGAGATAGCGAGAACACCGCGCGGATGACCAGAGAGAGCCGAGCGCAGGCGGTCTTTCGAGTCCACGTGTTGGTTCTGAATCTGACCGCGCGGTTGGGGAAGGATGGTCCTAGCGTCAGCCGATGCTGTTCCGTGACCGTGGATCGAGTCGGTTCTGATCTTGTTGCTTTCCTCGTCCAAGGGGCGTAGGGTGTCGCTCGTTCGCCGCCTTTTTTCTTTCGAATTCCTTCCAGTCTCGAGGCGTCCCACCTCGCCTTTTCGGATTCCCAAGAATCACTGGTCTCGATCACACGGGTGAAACCCGGCGATGCTTGTTCCGTTCGCGGATAGGCGGTTCTGCCGAGTGCGCCTTGCTTGCTGCGCGGTACATTGCTCCACCGGGGCGCCGCTTTACTTAAGAGTTTGATGAACGATATGACATCCATTTACGTCGGCAACCTTCCCTTCACTGCCACCGAAGAAGACGTTCGCGACATGTTCGCCGCCTACGGCGAAGTTGACGAGGTCCGCCTGATGACGGATCGCGAGACCGGTCGCGCGCGGGGCTTCGGCTTCGTGAAGATGGCCGCCGATACCGCCCAGGCCGCGATCCGCGCCCTCAACGGCAAGAACCTCGGCGGTCGCGATCTCCGCATCAACGAAGCGGAAGAGCGCAAGCCGGCCGCCGCGCGCTGGTAAGCGTACGGGAAAACTCGGCGCCCCGCTCTGATCGAGCGGCACGCCGAGGTGTCACTAAAGCCCGGGATGCCGCACGGCGGCTCCGGGCTTTTTCTTTGGGTGCTCGATGTGGCGCCGGGTTTCCCGATAAGACGGGCTTGCGCCTGAATGCGGATCTCGCGCCGGGCAAGCGACAGCGGGCCCGGCGCATGTCGCACGGAGAGGGCCGATTGGGGGGCAAAAGGTTGCACTAAGGTGCATGCGCACCTAGTTCTGTTAGACTGGCGGCCATGCCCAGCAGGAGGAACTCATGAGCCAGTCCGTGAAGCTCCCCGAACCGTTCTACGGCTTCATCCGCAACGAGGCGCAGACCTTGCGGCGCTCGATGCCGGCGCAGTTGGAGTATCTGGCGCTGGTGGGTTACATGGTCGAGCGCAAGGGGCTGTTGTCGCAGGAGCAGATCAAGTCGCTGCTCAACGAAGTGCCGTTCGACCTGCGCACGCCCGAGGGCAAGGAGCAGAAGCTCAAGGACGTGTTCGATTCCTTCGATACCCTGCCCGGCAACGAGGCGCTGCGCGACAAGCTCAAGCGTGCCGGCGCGCCGGTGGCGGGCATGGCGTCTGACGGCGAGTTGGTGAAATCCAAGCCGTGAAGGACCAGCCGGTCCTGTGGCTACTGGCCGGTCCCAACGGTGCCGGCAAGAGCAGCTTCTACGAGTTCCACCTAAAGCGTCATTTCCCCGAGCTGCCGTTCGTCAACGCCGATGTGCTCGCCCGGCAGCGTTGGCCGGGCGATGAGGAGCGGCATGGGCACGAAGCCTCACGGCTAGCGGCGGAATGGCGTCAGCGCATGCTTTCGTCGCGCAATTCCTTCGTAACCGAGACGGTTTTCTCCCATCCCTCCAAGGTCGAACTGGTGCGCGCGGCGAAGGCGGCCGGCTATCGGGTGATTCTGGTGTTCGTCTACGTCGAGGTGGAGGTCGCGGTGGCGCGCGTCGCCTACCGCGTGGCGGTGGAGGGCGGCCACGCCGTGCCGGAGCGGAAGATTCGCGAGCGGCATGCGCGGCTGTCGCGGCAGGTGGCGGAGGCGATGCGTAGCGTCGATCGTACCGAGATCTTCTATAACGGCGCGCCCGGTGGCGTCGGTCATGAACGCATCGGCTTCGTCGATGCCGGCCGGGTGCAATGGACCGGGCAGCCGCCGCCGGCATGGGCGAGCGAGTTGGTGGCGGCGGCGGGATTCAGCTGAGCGTCCCGCCGCCCGCCGCCGTCTACTTCTTCTGCTGCTGCTGCTCGATCGAGCGCTTGACGTAGTCCTCCAGGCTCACTTGCTTGTAGCCCTTGGGGAGGTCGAGGCCGCCCTGCGGCAGCGGAGCGTTCTTCTGGATGCGGGTCACCTCGGTGACCAGTTCGCCGTCGGCGTCGAGTTCGCGCAGCGGCAGGCCCAGGCTGGGAATGCGGCGCTGCAGTTCGGATTCGGCCTGGTCGCAGGGGTCTTCGTCGTCGAACTCGCTGTCCCAGGCCTTGTTCAGCATGTTCTGCGCCTGCACCAGGTCGCCGCCGTCCTTGAGCGCGTCCTTGGACAGGAAGTACTGGCCGCACTCCTCGTCGTCGCCGATGACCACGTAATGGCGCGTGGCATAGCCGGCGATGTTCGGCCCCGCGCCGCGATCGTCGAGCTTGACCTTGAACTTGGGGGCAGCGGACTTGGGGGTGTCGGACTTGAGCATTTCCGGCGTGAACAGGACGATCTCCTTGCGCGCGGGATTGACGCCATAGATCCGGCCGCCGCTCAGATCGAAGACCGCGTAGGTGCCGGGTTCGCCGGAACCGTCCAGCCGAGCCTGCTTGCCTTCCACCCAAAGCTTGGACTTCTCGCCGTCGCTATCGCGGAACTCGAAAAGCGTGGCGCTCCACGCGGGCAGCGCGAGCGCGGATAGCGTGACGGCCAGCAACCAGTTCAATGGCTTACGCTTACCCACGAGTGTCTCCTTGGTTGGTATTAGTGGGTCAGAAACTGCTCATTATGTGGCGGTGATGGGGGCGGCACCGTGAAATTTGTACTTTCCGAGAAGTCTAGCGGCCTTGGATAAGCCGGCCAGGCCCGCGTTGATCCGCTCCCGCCTGGATTCGAACTCCACCCATGGCGTGGCGCCCGGCGAAACCGGCTGGGGGAAACGTCGCGGCGCGGACCGGCCGCTAGCTCGCCACCCCTATCCGCCGATAGCCGATGGCTTCCAGCAGGTGTGGTTGCGCCGGTGACGGGCTGTCGTCCAAGTCGGCGATGGTGCGCGCAACCCGCAGGATGCGATGATAGGCACGTCCCGATAGACCGAGCCGCTCCAGCGCGCTATCCAGCAAGCGCTGCTCGGCCGGTTCCAGCCGGCATGCCGCCTCCAGCTGCCGTGGGGATAGCTGGCTGTTGGCGCAGCCTTGCCGCGCCAGTTGCCGCTCGCGCGCGGCCACGACCCGGGCGCGCACGTGGGCGCTGGTCTCGCCGCCGGGCGCGGCGCGCAGTTCGCTGGGCGTCAGCCGCGGCACTTCCAAGCTCATGTCGATGCGGTCCAGCAGCGGACCGGACAGCCGGTTGCGGTAACGCGCCACCTGGTCCGGGCTGCAGCGGCAGCGGCCGGCCGGATCGCCGAGAAAGCCGCAGGGGCAGGGGTTCATGGCGGCGACCAGTTGGAACCGCGCCGGATATTCCACCCGCGCCGCCGCCCGCGACAGCGCGACCCGGCCGGTCTCCAGCGGTTCGCGCAATGCTTCCAGCGCGCGGCGGCTGAATTCCGGCAGCTCGTCGAGGAACAGCACGCCGTGGTGCGCCAGCGAGATCTCGCCGGGCTTGGGGCGCGCCCCGCCGCCGATCAGCGCAACGTCGGAGGCACTGTGATGCGGCGCGCGCACCGGCCGCCGGCCCCAATGCTCGGGTCGAAAACCGAGATCGCTGACCGAGGCCACCGCCGCGGCCTCCAGGCACTCGTCCTCGGTCATCGGCGGCAGCAGCCCCGGCAGACGGGCGGCGAGCATGCTCTTGCCGGTGCCCGGCGGGCCGAGCAGCAGCAGGCTATGGCCGCCGGCCGCGGCCACTTCCAGCGCCCGCTTGGCCTGCTGTTGGCCGCGCACGTCGGCCAGATCGGGAATCGGCTCCGGATCGGCGCTGGGAACGGTGGCCGCGGGCAGCGATTCGCCGCCGCGCAGATGGGCGCAGACGGCCAGCAGGTGCGAGGCGCCGAGCGCCCCGTCGGGATGAACCAGGGCCGCCTCGCCGGCGTTGTCCCGCGGCAGGATCAGCCGGCGGCCGGCGCGGCGCGCCTGCAGTGCCATCGGCAGCACGCCGTTGACCGGACGCAGCGCGCCGCTCAGCGACAGCTCGCCGACGAATTCGTAGTCCTGCGCGTCGGCCTTGAGCTGATCGCTGGCGAGCAGGATGCCCAGGGCGATGGGCAGATCGAAGCCGCCGCCCTCTTTCGGCAGGTCGGCGGGGGCGAGATTGACGGTGATCCGCCGCTGCGGGAACTCGAAACCGCTGGTGAGGATGGCGCCGCGTACGCGGTCCTTGCTTTCGCGGACCGCGGCTTCCGGTAGCCCGACGATGGACAGTGCCGGCAGGCCGTTGGCGAGATGAACCTCGATGCTGATCAGCGGCGCGTCGATGCCGACGGCGGCCCGGCTGTGGACCACGGCCAGGGTCATTGCACGCTCCTTGTCATTGTTCTCGTAGCCGCTGGTTCCATGCGGCCGCCTCGCATCCTACGGCAGCCGCGGGGCCTGCCGCCAGCCGCCGTGTGTTCTCGACACCCCACATTCGGCGCTTCCGGGTACGGGCGCTTGCCAGGACAAGTTCCGCTACCATAGCTGGAACCAGTGAAGGTGCTTTAGGTCACGGAATGCCCGAAGCAGTAAGGAGAACCCACCGCAAGGCGGTGCGCGGCACACGCCTCGCCTGGCTGGTGCTGGCGGTGTGCTTGACGCTTACCGCCTGGGCCTGGCGCGAGACCAGCGAGGATGTGCGCGACAACGCCAGCGCCCAGTTCCATATGCGTGCCGACGAGTTGGTGTGGCGCATCGAGCGGCGCCTCGCCGCCTACCGGCAGGTGCTGCGTGGCGCCGCCGGGCTGTTCGACGCCAGCGCCGAGGTCACGCGCGAGAGTTGGCGGGCCTACGTCTCCCGCCTGCGCCTGGAGCAGGATTTTCCCGGCATGCAAGGCATGGGCTTCACCGCCTATGTCTATCCCCAGCAGATTCCGCTGTTGCAGGAGCAAATGCGCGGCCAGGGCGTGCCGGAGTTCGAAGTCTGGCCGGTCGAGCAGGCCCGCGAGGTGTATACCTCGATCCTCTACCTGGAGCCTCTCGATTGGCGCAACCGGCGTGCCTTGGGCTACGACATGATGTCGGAGCCAGTTCGCCGCGAAGCGATGGAAGAGGCGCGCGATACCGGTCGGGCCGCCATGACCGGTAAGGTCACCTTGGTGCAGGAAACCTCGCACGACGTGCAGGCCGGTTTCCTACTGTACCTGCCGGTGTATGCCGGCGGCGGCACGCCCGAGACGCTGGAAGAGCGGCGCGAGCGCCTGATCGGGTTCGTCTACAGCCCGTTTCGCATGGACGATTTCATGCGCGGCATCCTCCGCAGCGAGATCATCGACCTGCGCCTGCAGATCTTCGACGGCGACGGCATCGATCAGGAACGCCTGCTGTACGACGCCGGCCGCCCCGGCGGTTCCCCGGACTACACCACCCGCAAGCGCATCAACTTCTACGGCCACGACTGGACCTTGCTGATCTCGGCCGAGCCGGGTTTCGAGGCCAGCTTCGATACGGCACGGGCGGAGATGGTATTGGCCGGCGGCGTCCTGCTCAGCCTGATCCTGTTCGCGCTGCTGGCCGCGAAGGCGCGGACCCAGCATCGGGCCGTGGTACTGGCCGAGACCATGACCAGTGCCCTGCGCCGTAGCGAGGCCAAGTATGGATCGTTGGTGCAGGCGGCCGGCGATGCCATCATCGTCTGCGACAGCCAGGGCAGCATCGTGTCCTGGAACCGCAGCGCCACCGAGATGTTCGGCTACGCCGAGCACGAGGTAGCGGGCAAGTCCTGGCTGGAGCTGCTGCCGCAGCGGCTGCGCCAGGGCTATCGCCGCCGCTGGTCGGTGGTGCTGGGCGATCGCGACGCACAGACGCTGGGTCAGGTGCTGGAACTCACCGCATTGCGCCGCAACGGCACTGAGTTCCCGGTGGAGCTGACCCTGGCGCGCTGGGAGGTCGAGGGCGAGGCCTTCATCAGCGCCATCGTTCGCGACGTCACCGCGCGCAAACAGGGCGAGGCGGCGTTGCGGCTGTCGGAACAGCGCTTCCGGGTGGTCATCAAGACCGCCGACCTGACGGTATTCACCCAGGACCGGGAGCTGCGCTACCTCTGGATCTACAACCCGAAACTGAAGCAACGACCGGCCGACATCCTGGGTCGGACCGACGACGAGCTGTACCCCGGCTCACCGCTGGCGGCCATCAAGCGCCGCGTGCTCGATCGCGGCGAACCCGCGCACGAAGAGGTGGTGATCAGCTACCAGGGCGAGGAGCACTATTTCGATCTGGTGCTGGAGCCGCTGCTGGAAGACGGTCAAGTGGTTGGGCTCAGCGGCGCCACCATGGACATCACCTCGCGCAAGCGCATCGAGCAGGAACTGCGCTCGAGCGAGGCGCGCTTCCGCGCCACCTTCAACAGCGCGGCCATCGGCATCGTGCTGACCGACCTACGCGGCGGGCTGCTGGAGTTCAATCCGGCGTTCGAGCGGATGCTGGGCTACCGGCTCGACGAACTGCGCGCGTCCGGCTGGGGCAGTCGCTTCCAGTTGAGCGAGTCCGAGTTCGCGCGCGCGCTGGCCCAGGGGCACCAACCGTTCGTGAAGCGCACCGAGCAGTATCAGCGCAAGGACGGCCGCAGCCTGTGGGCGAGCGTAACCGGCTCGTTGGTGCGTGATGACAGCGGCAACCCGCTGCTGGTGATCTATCTGATCGAAGACATCACCGAGCTGAAGGCGGCCGAGGCGGCGCTGCGCGACGCCAATCGCCAGCTCGAGGCGCGGGTGGCCGAGCGAACCCGGGCGCTCGAGGCACAGACGCGCGAGCTGGCGCAATCCAACGCCGAGCTGGAGCAATTCGCTTACGTCGCCTCGCACGACCTGCAGGAGCCGTTGCGCTCGGTATCGGGCTTCGCCCAGCTGCTGGCCAAGCGCTACAGCGACGTGCTCGACGATGAGGGCCGCACCTTCCTCGACTTCATCGTCGACGGCACCACCCGCATGCGCCAGCTCATCGTCGACCTGCTCGCCTTCTCGCGGGGAGGCGCCCAGGCGCGGCCGTTCCAGGCGGTGGCGACCGAGGAGGTGCTAGATGCGGTGCTGCGCGACCTGCACGCCATCATCGACGAGCGCAAGGCGAAGGTGGAGCACGAGCCGCTGCCGGTGGTGTGGGGCGATCCGAACGAGCTGTCGCAGCTGTTCCTGAACTTGATCGGCAACGCGCTCAAGTTCAACCGCGGCGGCCAGGTATGGGTACGGGTATGGGCCGAGGAAGGGCCGGACGAGTGGCGGTTCGCCGTCCAGGACAACGGCATCGGCATCGACCCGCAGAACTTCGACCGGATTTTCACCATCTTCCAGCAGCTGAACCGCCGTAACGAATATCCCGGCACCGGCGTGGGGCTGGCGATCTGCAAGAAGGTGGTGGACCGCCATCAAGGGCGGATCTGGGTGGAATCGCAGCCGGATAAGGGCGCGACGTTCTACTTCACGCTCAAGAAGGTACCCGCGGCCGCCGGCACAGAGACGCGATCGGCGGCGGGCTGAGCCGCCGAGGGCCGTGGCAGCGCCGCGGAGGTACTAGCGACTCATGGCCAATCTTGGCTGCCGGCACCGATATGCGGTGCCGCGTCACTAGGCACGGCCGCCGCTTCGCCTAGGCGACTTGCCGGCCGCCTAGACCGGCTTGGCGCCGGCTTGGGCGTCGGCCGCCTTCTCGCTCGCCGCTTCCAGCGCCGCCACGCGCGCTTCCAGGGTTTCCAGCTGGGCGCGGGTGCGTGCCAACACCTTGCTCTGCGCGTCGAACTCCTCGCGCGTGATCAGATCCATGCGCGAGAACATCGTCTGCATGGTGGCGCGGATGTTCTTCTCCAGCTCCTGCTGGAACTCCTTGAGCCCCGGCGGCAGGTTTGCGGCCAGCTTGCGGGCCATCTCGTCTAGCGACTTGGCGTCGAACATGGCGTCGTCCTTCGTGGTTGATACGGGGTCTGCACCATTATGGTGCGGACCGGTGAGGCATGCCGTCCATTATGGTGCGGGGCGTCGTCGCCGGGCCCCTCCTGGATTGGATAACTGACTGTATTCACAGAAAAAACGCAGCCTGGCACGGGAACTGCTCCTAGCACTCGCGGACGCCTTAGGGCGGACCTGAGCGAGACGTGTACGCGGTGGCCCTTCGAGTTAGGCGAACCGCGGCACCTGTGGCCGGAGCTCGGCCCAAGCTAACTACGGAGTAGGAAGGATGAAGCTAGTAACCGCCATCATCAAGCCGTTCAAGCTCGATGACGTGCGCGAGGCGCTGTCCGAGATCGGGGTGCAGGGCATCACGGTCACGGAGGTCAAGGGCTTCGGCCGTCAGAAGGGCCACACCGAACTGTACCGGGGCGCCGAGTACGTGGTCGATTTCCTGCCGAAGATGAAGATCGAGGTGGCACTGGACGAGGGGCTGGTCGAGCAGGCCATCGAGGCGATCGTCAAGGCCGCGAACACCGGCAAGATCGGCGACGGCAAGATCTTCGTGTTCGACCTTGAGCAGGCAATCCGGATCCGCACCGGCGAAACCGGCGCCGATGCCCTTTAAGACCGCAGCAGAGGGTGAATTAAATGAGCAAAGTGACTCGCGCCCTACGATGGGCACTTCCCGCCGGGCTGATGAGCTTGGCTCCGGTTGCCGCTGCTGAGGAAGCGGCCCTGAGTTCCGGCGATACCGCCTGGTTGCTGACCTCCACCGCCCTGGTGCTGTTCATGACCATTCCGGGCCTGTCGCTGTTCTACGCCGGCATGGTCCGCGCCAAGAACTCGCTGTCGGTGATGATGCAGTGCTTCGCCATCGCCTGCCTGTGCTCCATCATCTGGCTGGTTTACGGTTACTCGCTGGCGTTCAGTGACGGCGGCGGCCTGCAGAGCTTCATCGGTGGCCTGAGCAACGCCTTCTTCGCCAACGTCGGCGTGGATTCCCTGTCCGGCACGGTGCCTGAGGCGGTGTTCGCCACCTTCCAGCTGACCTTCGCCATCATTACCCCGGCGCTGATCGTCGGCTCCTATGCCGAGCGCATGAAGTTCTCCGCCATGCTGTGGTTCACCGCGCTGTGGATGACCTTCGTCTACGCCCCGGTCGCGCACTGGGTGTGGGGCGGCGGCTGGCTGCAGAACATGGGTGTGCTCGACTTCGCCGGTGGCACGGTGGTGCACATCAACGCCGGTGTCGCCGGTCTGGTCGCTGCCCTGGTGCTCGGTAAGCGCCGCGGCTATCCGACCACGCCGATGATGCCGCACAGCCTGGTGCTGACCCTGACCGGCGCCGGCATGCTGTGGGTGGGCTGGTTCGGCTTCAACGCCGGTTCCGCGCTGGCGGCCGACGGCGTGGCCGGCATGGCGATGTTCGTGACCCAGATCGCCACCGCGGCCGCGGCTCTGTCCTGGATGTTCGCCGAGTGGCTGTTCCACGGTAAGCCCAGTGCCCTGGGTATCGCTTCCGGCGCGGTCGCTGGCCTGGTGGCCATCACCCCGGCGGCCGGCTTCGTCGGTCCGATGGGCGCGCTGGCGCTGGGTATCATCTCCGGCGTGGCCTGCTTCTACACCGCCACCAAGCTCAAGCGCGCCCTGGGTTACGACGACGCGCTGGACTGCTTCGGCGTGCACGGCGTGGGCGGCGTGGTCGGCGCGATCCTGACCGGCGTGTTCGTCTCCAGCACCTTCGGTGGTTCCGGTCTGGAAGAGGGCGTGACCATCGGTGCGCAGGTCTTCAAGCAGATCCTGGGCGTGGTGGTGACCATCGTGTTCACCAGCATCGTCACCCTGATCATCCTCAAGATCGTCGACGCGGTTGTCGGTCTGCGCGTCAGCGAAGAGCAGGAGACCCAGGGCCTCGACATCGCTCAGCACGACGAGCGCGGCTACAGCCTGTAAGTCCTTCCCGCGGCACGGATGCCGCTTCTCCTCCCTTTCCAAAGGACGGCTTAGCGGGTGCATTGCACCCGCTCTTTTTTTTGCGACGCCGACTACCACCGCCGAGCAATTGCTTGCCCTTCCGGTTTCGGTACTCTTACCGCAGCCCGTGCCGCCGGCGCGGGAGCCGAGACTGCAAACGAGTTGGTTGAGGGAGGTCGATATGCGCGGGCGCTTGCCGTTTGTCTCCGTGTTGCTGGCGCTGGGCTTCGGTCTGGCCGGCTGCGCAACGCTGTCGGCCTCCGGTGCCCAGCCGTTGCGGGCCGAGCAGGTGTACTCCGCCATCCAGTGCGGCAGCGACGACAAGTCCGCGCGGGCAGCCTGGATCGCCGATCAGGCGGCATGGCGGCAGCTGAGCGCGAAGCTGCATCCGGCGCCCGAGGTCGGTGTCGATTTCGACCGGGAAGGCCTGCTCCTGGTGGAAATGGGAGAGCGTGCCACCGCCGGGTACGGCGTCGATCTGGCCGCGCCCGAGGTGGAAGTGCGAGCCGGCACCGCCTGGGTGCGTACCCGGTGGACCATGCCTGCGCCCGGCACGATCAACGCGCAGGTAATCACCAGCCCGTGCGTTGTCATCAAGCTCCCCAAGGGGGATTTCGACGCGATCCGGGTCGTCGACCAGAACGATAAACAGCGCGCGCGTATCGCCGTGCGCTGAGCCTCCGTCGTTTCTTCGTTGAATCCGCGCCTGCCGCCGCCATTGCTGGGGAGGAACAACCTGGAACGCGGAGGGCGGCGTGATGCGGTGGCCAGGCGGCACGATGCTCTGCGCGGGCGCGCTGTTGCTGCTGTCCGCGTGTGGTGGCGATGACGACGTTAGATTCGGCGTGCAGGCGCAGGTCGTCAGCACGGACAACGGCGTGGACGTTTCGGGCGGCGAAGCGCCGGTCGCGGTGTTCGCCGCCAGCACCGTCAGCGGCACCGCGCCGTTGACGGTGGTATTCGACGCCAGCGATTCCAGCGATCCCGAGGGCCTGATCCGCGCCTACCGCTGGGATTTCGGCGACGGCACCGACAGCGAGAGCGGCGTGCGAGTCAGCCACACCTTCGTCCGGCCTGGGGGCTATCGGGTGCGGCTCACCGTCATCGACAGCAACGACCTGCGCGACGTGGCCGAGCTGACCATCCAGGTCACCCAACCGGGGCCGGCGCCTGTGGTCCAGCTCTTGCCCGAGGCAGAACTGGCCGGCGGCGCGATCGGCAACGACCGGCCCAGCGACGCGCAGCCGCTGAGCGTGGCGCAACCCATCGCCGGCGCGGTCTCCGTCCCGGACGATCCGGCCGATTACTTCATGCTGTGGTTGGAGGCGGGCGATTGGGCGCTGCTGAGCCCGGCCGATGCCGGGCACGATCTGTTCCTATACGACGCGAGCGTGCCCGAGCAGCCGGCGCTGGTGATGGCGAGCAGCTGCGGCGCGGCGGCGGTGCGCGCGGCGCGATCCGGTTACCACCAGGTCGAGGTCCGCGGCGCCGGCGCCTATGAACTGCGCTTCCGCGCGGGCGGCGTCAGCCGCCGCGCCGAAACCGCGCTCACTGATCGGTGAACAGCTTCTTGCAGAACTCCGGTGCCGCCAGCGCGCCGCGATGAACCGCCGCGTTGTAGTAGCTGGTCTGGAACGGCTTATTGGCGGAGTCCTGCTCGCGGAACTTGGTGAGGTCCGCGCCCTTGCTGGCCATGGTGGCGGACCACCAGCCGGAGGGATAGCCCACCACCGGGAAGGACAACGTGGCGACCTTGGCGAAGCCGGCGCCGCGCATCACCCCATACAGCTCCTTGAGGATGGAGTCGATGTGCAGGATCGGCGACTCGCTCTGCTGCACGATCAGGCCGTCGTCGCGCAGCAGCTTGTAGGCGTCCTTCATGAACTCGGCGCCGAACAGGCCGGCGGCCGGGCCGATCGGGTCGGTGGAGTCGATGATGATCACGTCGAAGCTGCCCGGCGCGGTGTTCTTGACGTAGGCCACGCCGTCGTCGAACAGCAGCTCGGCGCGCGGATCGCCATTGGATTCCACCAGCTCGGGGAAGAACTGCTCGGACACGCGGGTAACGCGCTCGTCGATGTCGACCTGCACCGCGCGCCGGACGCTCTGGTGCTTGAGCACTTCCTTGAGCATGCCGCAGTCGCCGCCGCCGATGATCAGCACATCGCGCGGGTTGGGGTGCGTGAACAGCACCGGGTGCGCCATCATCTCGTGGTAGGTGAAGTTGTCGCGCTGGGTGAGCATCACCGCGCCGTCGAGCACCAGCAGCCGGCCCCAGTGCGTGGTCTCGTAGACCTCGATCTTCTGGAACGGCGACTGTTCCTCGTGCAGCTTCTTGGTGATTTTCAGCGAGAAGGCCGAGCCCTCGGATTCGAACGGTTCCGAGAACCAAGTGTTGTCCAGCGCCATCTAAAGCTCTCCCGTGCGGGCTGTCAGGCCCGTCAGACCAACCCTACATACCGGTAAGCCGGCATTACGCCAGCCCGGACGATCACTTACACTCTGCTGCTTTCGCAGGGCCGGGGATTTTCCCCTTTTACGGAGCGGATATAAAGCGAGATGACCGCCGACTGGGATATTCAGCAAGCGCGCGACACCTACAACACCGCCTACTGGGGCGGCGGCTACTTCGATATCAGCCCGCAAGGGAGAGTGGTGGCCTTCCCCAACCGCGACAACAGCCGCCAAGGCATAGACCTGGCGGAGCTGGCGGAGGCCGCGCGGCAAGCAGGGCTGACCCTGCCGGTGCTGGTGCGTTTCGTCGACATCCTGCACGACCGGGTCGACACCCTCTGCAACGCCTTCGCCAAGGCCATGGCGGCGGACGACTACCGCGGCCGCTACACCGCCGTGTATCCGATCAAGGTCAACCAGCAGCGGCGCGTGGTCGAGGAGATCCTCGCCCACGGCAACGGCCGGGTCGGGCTGGAGGCCGGTTCCAAGCCCGAGCTGATGGCGGTGCTGGCGCTGGCGCCGATCGGCGGCGTGGTGATCTGCAACGGCTACAAGGACCGCGAGTACATCCGCCTTGCCCTGCGCGGCATCCAGCTCGGCATGCGCGTGCACCTGGTGGTGGAGAAGCTCTCCGAGATCGACGACGTCATCGCCGAAGCCGCGGCGCTGGGCGTGAAGCCGCTGCTGGGCTTGCGGGTGCGGCTGGCCTCGATCGGCGCCGGCAAGTGGCAGAACACCGGCGGCGAGAAGTCCAAGTTCGGTTTGACCGCCTCGCAGGCGCTGACCGTGATCGAGCGGCTGAAGGCCGCCAATCTGTTGGATTCGCTGCAGCTGCTGCACTTCCACCTCGGCTCGCAGATCCCGCACATCCGCGATATCCAGCGCGGCATGCGCGAGGCCGCCCGCTATTACGCCGAGCTGCGCCGGCTGGGCGTGGACATCCGCACCGTCGACGTCGGCGGCGGCCTGGGCGTGGACTACGAGGGTACCCGCTCGCGCAGCTACTGCTCGATGAACTACAGCGTCGAGGAGTACGCCGCCTCGGTGGTGCATGCGCTGTGGGAGATCTGCGAGCAGCACGACCTGCCGCACCCGGACGTGGTGAGCGAATCGGGCCGGGCGCTGACCGCCCATCACGCCGTGCTGATCACCAACGTGATCGACGTCGACCGCGTGCCCGAGGCCGAGACCGTGGCCGAGCCGCCGGCCGACGCGCCGCTGATCCTGCGCGATCTGTGGAACAACCTGCAGGGCATGGCCGCGCGCTCGCCGGTGGAGACTTACTTCGACGCGCTGCAGTGGTTGTCCGAGGCGCAGACCATGTACATCCACGGCGTGCTCAACCTGGAGCAGCGCGCCAAGGCGGAGCGGCTGTATCAGGCCACCTGCCGGCGCGTGCTGCCTAGGCTCGACCCGCGCCAGCGCGCGCACCGCGAGCTGCTCGACGAACTCAACGAGAAGCTGGCCGACAAGCTGTTCTGCAACTTCTCGCTGTTCCAGTCCATGCCGGACATCTGGGCCATCGACCAGATCTTCCCGGTGCTGCCGCTGCAGCGCCTGGACGAGGCGCCGACCCGCCGCAACGTGCTGCAGGACCTCACCTGCGACTCCGACGGCTGCATCCACGGCTACGTCGATCGCGAGGGCGTGGAATCCACCCTGCCGCTGCCGCCATACCGCGACGGCGAGGACTACCTGTTGGGCGTGTTCATGGTCGGTGCCTACCAGGAAATCCTGGGCGATATGCACAACCTGTTCGGCGACACCGACTCGGTCAACGTCGAGCTCACCGAGCAGGGTTGGCGCCTGGCCGATCCCAAGCGCGGCGACACGGTGGAATCGGTGCTGCGCTACGTGGCGTTCGACAGCCGCGATCTGTTGCAGTCCTACCAGCAGCGGGTGGCCAATGCCGCCGCGCTGCCCGAGGCCGAGCGCCACGACGTGCTGCGCGAGCTGGAGAGCGGATTGCAGGGCTACACCTATCTCGAAGATTAAGGAGCTGCGGGCAATGAAGGCGGGATTCATCGGGCTGGGCGCGATGGGCTGGGGGATGGCGGCCAATCTGGCGAAAGCCGGGCTGCTGGCGAGCGTGTGGAACCGCAGCGGCGACAAGGCCCGGTCCTTCGCCGCCGAGCACGGGGTGCAGGCCGCGGCCGAGCCGGCGGCGGTGGCGTCCGCGAGCGATGTGATCATCACCTGCGTGTCCGCCGATGCCGACGTGCTGGCGGTGATCGATGCGCTGCTGCCGGCGCTAAAAGCCGGCCAAGTGGTGGTGGACACCTCCACCGTGAGCGTGGACACGGCGCGCGAGGCCGCGCGCCGCGTCGAGGCGGCCGGCGCGCGCTTCCTCGACTGCCCGGTCTCCGGCGGCACCGAGGGCGCGCGCAACGGCCAGCTGGTGATGATGGCCGGCGGCGACGCCGATGTGCTGGAGCGGATCCGGCCGCTGCTGGCGCCGATGACCAAGGCCGTCACCCACATGGGCGCGGTCGGCGCCGGCCAGGCCACCAAGGCGGTGAACCAGATCATGGCCGCTGGCATCAACCAGGCGGTGACCGAGGCGCTGGCCTTCGGTCAGAGCATGGGCCTGGACATGGTCAAGGTGATCGGCGTGGTCGGCGGCGGCGCCGCCGGCAATTGGTTCCTCAGCCACCGCGGTCCGACCATGACCCAGGGCGTGTTCCAGCCCGGCTTCAAGGTCGCGCTGCACCACAAGGACCTCAACATCTGCAAGCAGATGGCGGAGGCGCAGGGCGTGGTGATGCCGGTGGTCGAGATGACCCTGCTGCACTACCAGCGCTTGATGAACGCCGGCTTCGGTGACGAGGACATCTCCGCGCTCTACCGCCTGAAGCAGGAGATGTTCGCCAAGGGCAACAAGAAGAGCCTGTAATAGCCGCTGGTAGGCCGCACAGGCGTCCGGTTCGACTTTCGCTTCCCGGTGAACGCCTAACGGCGAGTTGCCTCGCTCCCCGTGGAGTGACTGCGCCTGGGATGGCTTGTGCCCCTTGCCCGACCCTAGGCTGTCGTCTAGGGTTTCCCCAGGGTCAGGACGCCCGCCCCAGGAACAAGAAGATGGAACTCAAGCCCGCCGGCGAGCTACTGCCGGAAGACCTGCCTTATGTGGAGCCGCCGTTCAGGGCGGTCTCGCGGCTGGAGGTCGAATGCCGCAGCCTGCGCGAATTCCCCCTGCCGCCGCGCCAATACTGGGTGCGGCAGGGCCTGAACCTGTCGCCCGAACTGCAGCGCGTGCATGCCCTGCGGCATGTCAAGGACGGCTCGCTGCTGCTGGTGAGCCAGCGCCACCGCCCGCCGCTGTCGCCGATCGTGCACTGGCTGCCCGAGGTGCCGTCGGCCGGGCAGCAGCCGGGCGCACCGGCCGGGCGCTGGGTGTTCGCCGAAGGCTTGTCATTCCTGCTCGCGAACCGGTTGCAGCGACAACTGACCGAGCTCAACCAGAGCGGCCAGCCGCCGGAGCACTTCCTGCGCGAAGCCAATGGCTACCCCGACCGCTACACCCGCCGCCCGCTCACCGTCTCTGCCGGCGGCGCCAGGGACGAGCCCGAGCCGGTGCGGCCGGCACGACTTGCCGCCGCGGCGCCGACACCGCCGCGCCGGCCGCTGCAGATCGGGGTGTTCTTCGACGGCACCGGCAATCACAAGGACAACGACCGGACGCTGACCGATCGGGATGTGACTAACATCGCGAAGCTGCACGATCTGTATCCGGACGAGCGGCCGCTCTACATCCGCCGCATCTACATCCACGGCCCCGGCACCATCGACGGCGTGCAGCAGACGCCGAACGGGCTGAAGGCGAAGGAATCCAGCATCGGACTGGCCTCGGCCACCGGACCGGAAGGCGGACAGGCGCGCATCTGGCTTACGGAGGAGCGACTGGAAAGAATCCTCCGCGAGCATCCCGACATCGACCGCATCACCTTCGACGTGTTCGGCTTCAGCCGCGGTGCGGCACTGGCACGCCATTTCGTCAACCTCATCCACAGCGGGCTGCGCGGCGTCGGCATCCCGGCCGACGTAGTGCTGGAGGTGCGCTTCCTGGGGCTGTTCGACACCGTCGGCAGCTTCTTCTGGCCAGGTGACAGCGACGACGGCCACTTCAACCTCAACCTGCACGGCGGCAGCGCGCAGCGGGTGGTGCACTACACCGCGCGGCACGAGATCCGCTTCAACTTCCCGCTGAGCAGTCTGCAGGACGGCAACGGCCGCATGCCGGGTAACTTCAGCGAGATCGTGCTGCCGGGCGTGCACGCCGACATCGGCGGCGGCTATGAGAATCCGGACAAGGACTTCGCCAACGTCGAGAAGCTACCGGTGCGTCTGCTGCCCAACCTGGCACTGGCCGGCGGTGAGGCGATCCGCCTGGCGCAAGCCGACGCGGCCAAATACGGCCGGCATATCCAGGTTCAGTACCCGGACGTGGTGGAGGTGGAGCACCGCCACACCCGCAAGGAACTGGCACTGGTGGCGCTGCACAAGATGCACGAGCAGGCGAAGGCAGCGGGGGCGCCGCTGAGGGGGCTGCCGCTAGGCGATCCCGACTATACGCTGCCGCCGGCGCTGGAGCAGGCATGGCAGCGCTGGCAAGCCGCAGGCGGCGCGATGAACCTGGCCCGCCGCTTCCTCGGGCAGTACATCCACACCTCGCACCGCGAGCCGCTGGGCAGCCAGGGCGTCGTACGCGATCTGGAGAACTACGCGCACCGCCCCGAGCCCAGCGGCATCCGCCGGATCCTGTTCAACAATCCCGCCTGGGCGGTGGGCGGCAGACGGCAGGCGGCGCATGCACAAGCGTAAGCAGCTTCTGATCGGTCTGGGCCTGCTGGCGCTGGCTGCACTGGCGCTGGCGGCCACCCGCGAGCGTGGGCCGCGGTTGTACGACTACGGCAGCGCGACCATTGGCGGTCCCACCGGCTGGCCGGTGTTCGTCCAACGGCTGATCCTCAACGACACCTGGCGGTTATCCGGCGGTATCCTCAGCGGCGGCTTCGAGGACAACCCGCCGGTCGGTGGAGCGCTCGCCACCGCCGATCCCCGGCCGGTGCCGACGACGCTATACGCGCGCTGGTTCTCGCACCGCACCCAGACCTTCTACGAGATCGACCTGACCCTGCCCGAGGACCTGGAGGCACGGCTGCGGCAGTGGTACCGGCGTTATCCCAGACCGGACTTCATGCATGAGCTGGTTACCGGCATCGCCGGCGATGGGCGGGTGTACGTGTGGTGGCGGGCTACCTGTATCAGCTGCGACCTCTACGACCGCAGCCAGGACTTCTACGAGCCGATCATTCCGCTGGCGCACGGCCGGGTGGTGGAGGGCAACCCGGATTGGTATCGCGCGCAGGTCGAGGAGTACCGCCAGGAGGGAGTGATCCCGTAAGTGGCGGCCGCAGGTGCAAGCAGCTTCTGATCGGCCTAGGCGCCCAGAGACGTCGACCGTGGCTAGAACCGCACCCACACTTCGAACGCCTGCAGGTCCAGACCGTCATTGTCCGGGTAGATGCTGGCGTTGGAGGTGTGCTGGATACGCACGCCGGTGGACAGCAGTCGCGTCAGCTGGACGTAGAGCGCCAGGTGCGAGGTGAACTGGAAGTGGCCGCCCATCTTGCGTCCGGCCAGCTCGGTGTCGGAGAGATAGGTCGGCGCGGTCCCTAGGTCGATGGTGAAGCGGCCGCGGCTGAAGCTGACGCTGGGGCCGATGCTGAAGATGTCAGCGCTGCGGTCGTCCGCGTCGAGTCGGCCGGCGCCGAGGTTGAGATGGCTGGCGATACGCCAGCTGCCGGAGGTCTTCTGCCAGGGCAGGGTAAAGCGCAGGAACAGCTCGTGCATGTCGATGTCCTGCGGGATGGTGGCGGCGCTGCTGGCGCCGCGCAGCCCGATCAGTTCCGGTCCTATCGCCGCCGGCGCGGCAGTGGACGCAAGCAATGCGCTGAGGCCCAGCACAGGCAGAGCGTAGCCACGCATATACCTATTCCTTGTCTTGGCTGGGGATACACCCGGTGCGGGTGAAGCAGGGAATAGGTGCGCGCTAACTCTCGATCAAGTTGGGCGGTCGTCGGGCAAGGTAGGACGTTGCCGAGTCGGCTGTCCGGAGAGGGCTCGCCGTCCCGCCGTCGACGCCTACGCGCGATGACGGGAACGCTGGACTAGCCGCTGACCTTCATCAGCACCGAGTCGATGCCGTTGGCGCGCAGCCGCTGGCGGGTGGCGGTGACGTCGTCCTGGTTGGTGAACGGGCCGACCCGGACGCGATGCACGATGTTGCCCGGCTTGACCTCCACCGTCTGGATGCTGGCCTGCACGCCCAGAAGCGCCAGCTGCGCCTTGAGGCGGTCGGCGTCCTCGTGCTTGTTGTAGGCGGCGACCTGCAGCAGGTAGCGTTCCTTGCTGGTCGATGGGGCCGGCGTCGGCCGCCGGTCCGGCGTCTGCGGGCGAGGTGTCGGCTGCGCCACCGGCGTGCGCTTGCTGCCGCGCTCCTCCTCGTCCGGCACCACCACTTCCAGCTCCGGCAGGATCTTGTAGAACTCGAAGCTCGGCGCGCTGTCGGTGTCCGGCTGGCTAGCCTTGGACTTGGCCTCGACCAGCGCGATGGCTTCCTTGAGCTTGGCGGCATCGAGGTTCGGATGGCGCGCCATGATCTCGCGAATCTCGCCTTGCAGCTCCTTCACCACCCTTACCGTGAACACACCCAGGCCTAGCAGCAGGCCGGCGCTAACGCCGATCACCAAGCCAATCAGCAGCCACAGCGGACCGGGCAGCCCGCCGCTCGGGCGCTTTCCGGACTTGCGCTTGTCGGAGGCGCGACCGCTGTTCTTGTAATCTCGTGCCATGGCTGTTTCGGCGTACTCGTGTTCTGTCGGCGCCGCATGTCCCGCGGCGGGGGCCCATTATGGAAACCGCTCGTGGCCTTGCAAGTGAATAGTCCGGAAGGACCGTTCGCCAAGAGCCTCTAACGCGCAACCGATGCCTACAGCAGTTCCTGCGGATCGACGTCCAGCGACCATCGTACCTTGCGCGCGCTCTTGAGCCCCTGCAGGCCGTCACACCATAGCCCGAGTAGGCGCTGCAGATCCTGCCGGCGCGACGCTTGCAGCAGCAACTGCGCGCGGAAGCGCCCGGCGCGGCGCTCCATCGGCGCCGGCACCGGGCCGAGCAGCATGACGCCCGGTACCGCCAGCTCCTCGGCGCGCAACCGCGCTTCCTCGAGGAATATACCCGGTGCGGCCGGCTGCACCGCTTCGGCGCGTAGCAGCGCCAGCGAGCCGTACGGCGGCAACCCCAGCTGCTTGCGCTCCTCCAGCAGTTCGGTGGCGAAACGGCCGTAGCCATCGCGCAGCAGCGTATGCAGCAGCGGGTGCTCCGGGTGGTGTGTCTGCAGGATGACCTCGCCGGGGCGGTCGGCGCGGCCGGCGCGGCCGGCCACCTGGATGATCAGCTGCGCCAGCCGCTCGGTGGCGCGGAAGTCGCTGCCGAACAGGCCGGAGTCGGCGTCGATGATCCCCACCAGCGTCACCTTGGGCAGATGATGCCCCTTGGCCAGCATCTGGGTGCCGATGAGGATGCGGCCCTCGCCGCTGTGGGCGCTGGCCAGCAGCTTCGCCATCGAGCCCTTGCGGCGGGTGCTGTCGCGGTCGATGCGCACCAGCCCGAGCTCGGGAAAGTGGGCGCGCAGGGCTTCCTCCACCCGCTCCGTGCCCTGGCCGACCGGCCGCAGTTCGCTGCTCTTGCAGCTGTGGCATTGCTGCGGCACCGGGCGTTCGTGGCCGCAGTGGTGGCAGCGCAGGCGGTTGTCGCGCTGGTGCAGGGTCAGGCGCGCGTCGCAGCGGGCGCAGGTGGCGACCCAGCCGCAGTCGTGGCAGAACAGGGTCGGCGCGAAGCCGCGGCGGTTGAGGAAGATCAGTACCTGATTGCCGGCGTCGAGATGCCGCCGCATGTGCGCCAGCAGTGCCTGGCTCAGACCGCCCTGCAGCGGCTTGCCGCGGATGTCGAGCACCTGGACCCGCGGCATGCCGGCGCTGCCGGCGCGCTCCGGCAGCTTGAGGTGGTGGTAGCCGCGGTGGGCGACGTTGAACAGGCTCTCCAGCGACGGCGTGGCCGAACCCAGCACCACCGGAATGTCGAGCCGGCTGGCGCGTACCACCGCCAGGTCGCGGGCGGAATAGCGGAAGCCGTCCTGCTGCTTGAACGAGGGATCGTGTTCCTCGTCCACCACGATCAGCCCCGGCTGCGCCAGCGGCGTGAAGATGGCCGAGCGCGTGCCGATGACGATGCGGGCGGCGCCGTCGCGCGCGGCGAGCCAGGCGTTGAGCCGCTCGCGGTCGGACAGCGCCGAGTGGAACACCGCCATCGGCGCGTCGAAGCGCCGCGCGAAGCGCTCCACCAGCTGCGGTGTCAGGCCGATCTCCGGCACCAGCACCAGCGCCTGGCGCCCGCGCGCCAGCGCCGTGTCGATGGCTTCCAAATACACCTCGGTCTTGCCGCTGCCGGTGACGCCGTCGAGCAGATGACAGGCGAAGCCGGTGGCGGCACGCAGCGTCTCGCAGGCGGCCGCCTGCGCCGGCGTCAGCGGCGGCACCGGCGCGCCGCCTTGTCCTACCACCAGCCCGTAGCTGGGCTTGCTGTCGGACTCGATCCAGCCTTTCTCGGCCAGCCCGCGCAGCACGGCGCGCGCGCCCTCCTGCATCGTCAGCTGCTCGTCGGAAATCTCGTCGCGCTGGCTCAGCTGACGCAGCAGTTCAGCCTGGCGCGGCGCGCGCCGCGCCAGCTCGTCGGGATTGACGGCACGGCCGGCGGGGCTGAGCCGCCAGCTGACGCTCTGCACCGGTTCGGCCGGCGCGCCCTGCCGCAGCAGCGGCGGCAGCATGGTTTGCAGTACCTCGCCGGCCGGGTAGTGGTAATAGCGGCTGGCCCACAGCGCGAACTCCAGCAGCTCCGGCGGCAGCAGCGGCGCGGCGTCCACCACGCTGTCGACCGGCTTGAGCCGGTGCCGGTCCACGCTGCTGTCATCGGCGTTGCCGACCACGATGCCGATCTGCCGGCGCTGCCCGAACGGCACCCACACGCGCGCGCCGGGCGCCAGCGGCGCGCTGCTCAGGTAGTCGAACAGTCGCGACAGGGGCGAGGGCACCGCCACCTGCACGATATGCCGCAGCTCGATCATTCGGACCCCGCCGGGTGCACGTGGCTGACGGGGTTAAGGTGCTTTCTTAGCATGTTCGAACTAACCCTGCGGCGTATCGCAACTTTCCGTTGTTATCCACAGCATGCTGTGGATAACTTTGTGGACAAATTTCACCCAGCGCCGGCAAGGAGAAGGCGCTCTGTCCCTTCACGCCCTTGTAAGGAACCTGCCACGACAGGCCGGTGCTTTTCGAAACAAACATTTAGCGCGATTTGTAACGGTTCGGCGGGCCGTCGCGATGCACCGTCACGGTGCATGACGCGCGTGTGAATAAAGCGCGACGAGCAGCGGGCCGGGTTCGCAAGCACACTCTTATACTGGAGCGATGACCGATCTTACCGCTACCGCCCTCGAACCGCTGCTTAACCTGCTGCTCGAGGAGCTTCGCCGCCATCCGGCCGGTATCTCCGAGTTCGAGCTGCTGCGGCGGCTGGATCGCGAGGGCGTGCCGCCCTTCGCCGGCCAGGACCTGCGGGTGCCGGAGTCGCTGTACCGAACCCATTTCCGCTTGTTCCATTGCTTGTACCGGTTGCAGGCGCGGTTGTGGGCGGCCGGCGAGGAGCTGAGCATCCACTGTTTGAACATACGCATCGAGGCTCGGCCCGCGCTCGACGGTGGCGAGCTCGGCGCGCCCGATCCGCTGCGCGCCTACTACCTCGACCCGGCCAATCTCAGCGCTGTCACCGGCGAGGAAGTCGAAGCCATGCTGGCTTCTTTCTGGCGCTGGTTTCATGCTCAGGACGCGCGGCGGGCGGCGCTGCGGGAGCTGGAGCTGACCGATCCGGTGACGCCGGCGCAGATCAAGCAGGCCTACCGGCGCCTGGTGATGCGTCACCATCCCGACCGCGGCGGCGACACCGCGCGGTTGCAGGCGCTGAACGCGGCGCTGGCACTGCTGGAAGCGGACGGCGCCCTCAGCTGACGATCCACACCGATTCGATGACCTGATACAGATCGCCGAACGGCGTGCCCGGGCAGGCGGCGTGGATGATCTGCGCCAGCGCGTCCTGCGCCTCCGGCTCGGGGCTGGGGCAGCTCTTGCGCATGAACAGCGCGCCGTTGATCGCGGCGTCGCGCCAGCGCTCCGGTTCGGGCGTCACCGGCAGGTCCTTGGGCAGATCCTGCAGGAACAACTGCTGTTCCACCTGCTCGGCGTTGAGTTCGGCGTCGAGGATCTCCTTGCGCAGCGACAGCACCTCGTCTTCCACGCCGCGCGGCGGTTGACGCAGCTGACGGCGCAGCGCGCGCATCGGCTCGATGATCTCGCGGTGCCACTCCAGCGCGCGCCGGATCGCCTCCTCCAACTCGGTGGCGCCGAGCCGGCCCTTGCCCTGCAGTCCGGCCCAGATCGCGCCGAGCAGCAAGCTGATGGCGAGGCCGTAGCGGGCCTGGATGCGGAGGCAGGTGGCCTTGATGCCTTCCTGGTCGTAGAGTTCGACGGCGAAAGTCCAGAGTTCGGCGGCTTCGTTCTTCATCGGCTGATCATGTCGATACGCTGAGGGCCGGCTCAGTGTAGCGCCGCCCCAACAAAAAAGCCGCCCGGAGGGCGGCTTTCGAACGATCGCTTGCGCGAGCGCTTAGGACGCCTTCAGCGCCGCGAACACCTCTTCCAGCATCTTCTTGGCATCGCCGAAGAGCATGCGGTTGTTCTCTTTGTAGAACAGCGGGTTGTCCACGCCGGCGTAGCCGGAGGCCATGGAGCGCTTCATCATGATCGAGGTCTTGGCCTTCCACACCTCGAGCACCGGCATGCCGGCGATCGGGCTGTTGGGGTTTTCCTGGGCCGCCGGGTTCACGATGTCGTTGGCGCCGATGACGATGGCGACGTCGGTGTCCGGGAACTCCTCGTTGATCTCGTCCATTTCCATGACGATGTCGTAGGGCACCTTGGCCTCGGCCAGCAGCACGTTCATGTGGCCCGGCATGCGGCCCGCCACCGGGTGGATGGCGAAGCGCAGGTTCACGCCCTTCTCGCGCAGCAGTTGGGTGATCTCCGACACGATGTGCTGGGCCTGCGCCACCGCCATGCCGTAGCCCGGCACGATGATCACGTTCTTGGCCTCGCGCAGCAGCTCGGCGGTCTCCACGGCGGAGATCGGGGTGACCTCGCCGGCCGGCTGCTCGTCGCCACCGGCCGCGGCCGGGGTGCCGCCGCCGGAGCCGAAGCCGCCGGCGATCACGCTGATGAAGTTGCGGTTCATCGCGTTGCACATGATGTAGGACAGGATCGCGCCCGAGGAGCCCACCAGCGCACCGGTGACGATCAGCAGGTCGTTGGAGAGCATGAAGCCCGTCGCTGCCGCCGCCCAGCCGGAGTAGCTGTTGAGCATGGACACCACCACCGGCATGTCGGCGCCGCCGATGGCCATCACCATGTGGATGCCGAACAGCACCGAAATCACGGTCATGATGATCAGCGCCGGCATGCCCTCGGCCACCGTCTCGGCCTTGAGGAAGTCATAGCCGAAGTAGATCACCACCAGCAGCGCGGCCAGGTTGAGCCAGTGACGGGCCGGCAGCAGCAGCGGCTTGCCGCCGATGCGGCCGGACAGCTTGCCGAACGCCACCAGCGAGCCGGCGAAGGTGACCACGCCGATCAGGATGCCGACGTAGATCTCCACCAGGTGGATGGTGTGCTCGGCGCCGCTGTAGCTGGCGGCGGCGGCCGGATCGATGTAGCTGGCGAAGCCCACCAGCGCCGCGGCCAGACCGACCAGGCTGTGCATCAGCGCCACCAGTTCCGGCATCTGCGTCATCTGCACCTTGCGCGCGGCGTAGATACCGAGGGTGCCGCCGACCAGCAGGGCCAGGATCAGCCACGGGATGCCCGCGGAGGTCACGCCCGGGCCGAGCACCGTGGCGAGCACGGCCAGCGTCATGCCGATCATGCCGTAGAGGTTGCCCCGCTTGGCGGTCTCCGGATGGGACAGGCCGCCGAGGCTGAGGATGAAGAGGATGGCCGCTCCGATGTAGGAGACGGCGACCAAACCGTAAGACATGAACTCGCCCCCCCTTACTTACGGAACATTGCCAGCATGCGCCGGGTCACAGCGAACCCGCCGAACATGTTGATCGCGGTCAGCGCCACCGCCAGCACGGCCAGCGCAGTGATCAAGCCGCTGGGGCGGCTGCCGGCGTCGGCCACGGGCGGTGCGATCTGCACCAACGCGCCGATCACGATGATGCTGCTGATCGCGTTGGTCACGCTCATCAGCGGCGTGTGCAGCGACGGCGTGACGTTCCACACCACCATGTAACCGACGAAGCAGGCCAGCACGAACACCGTGAAGTGGCCGAGGAAGGACGCGGGCGCGCCGATGCCGATCAGCGCGAACAGCAGCACGCCGATCACCGCGAGGATGGCGACGCTCTTGACCGGCGCCGGGCCGCTGGGCTGGCCGTGGCCGTGTCCCTTGGGCGCGGGCGGCGGCGTGGCCGGCTTGGCCTGCTGCGCCGGCGCGGCGGAGAGCTTGGGCGGCGGAGGCGGCCAGGTGATCTCGCCTTCCTTGATCACGGTGGCGCCACGGATCACCTCGTCTTCCATGTTGACGTTGATGACGCCGTCCTTGGTCTTGCACAGCTCTTCGAGCAGGCGCAGCAGGTTGGTCGCGTACAGCGTGCTGGACTGCTTGGCCAGACGGCTGGGCAGGTCGGTGTAGCCGATGATGGTCACGCCATGGCGTACCACCACCTCGTTGGGGACGGTCAGCTCGCAGTTGCCGCCCTGCTCGGCGGCCAGGTCCACGATCACGCTGCCCGGCTTCATCGACTGCACCATCTCGGCGGTGATGAGCTTGGGCGCGGGCTTACCGGGGATGAGCGCGGTGGTGATGATGATGTCGACTTCCTTCGCCTGCTTGGCGAAGGTCTCGCGCTGGGCCTTCTGGAAGCCCTCGCTCATCACCTTGGCGTAGCCGCCGACGCCGGAGCCTTCCTCCTGGTAGTCCACCGCGACGAACTCGCCGCCCATGGACTTGACCTGGTCGGCCACCTCGGGACGGGTGTCGTTGGCGCGGACGATGGCGCCCAGGCCGGAAGCCGCGCCGATGGCGGCCAGGCCGGCCACGCCGGCGCCGATCACGAACACCTTGGCCGGCGGCACCTTGCCCGCGGCGGTGATCTGACCGGTGAAGAAGCGGCCGAAGTGGTGAGCGGCTTCGATCACGGCGCGGTAGCCGGCGATGTTGGCCATGGAGGACAGCGCGTCCATCTTCTGGGCGCGCGACATGCGCGGCACGCTGTCCATGGCCAGCACGGTGACGCGCTTGGCGGCGAGCTGCTGCATCAGCTCGGGGTTCTGCGCCGGCCAGATGAAGCTGATCAGCGTGGAACCTTCGCGCAGCAGGCCGACTTCCTCCGGCGACGGGCCGCGCACCTTGAGCACGATGTCGGCGGCGGCGTAGAGGCTGGCGGCGTCGGGCGCGATCTGCGCACCGGCGGCGCTGTAGGTTTCGTCGCTGAAGTTGGCGGCATCGCCCGCGCCGGATTCGACCGTGACGGAAAAACCGAGCTTGATCAGCTTGGTGACGACGTCGGGAACCGTCGCGACGCGCTTCTCGCCCGGATATGTTTCTTTTGGTACGCCTATGGTCAGAGGCATACGCTCCTCCCCAATAGTCAGGTGGTTCAGCCGCTCGTTCGTGGAACGGATTAGTTTCGCTTGCGCACCGCGGCCGGCACCGGTCCAGCGGTGAACCCGGTACCTCGGCGTCGATCGGCGCGACCGCATCGTTTTCAATCAATGCGCGGCTCGTCCGCCGGAGCGACAGGCTGGGCGATACTACCGGAACATTACAGCGTCATGGAAGCGCCCAGGTCGCGCTATCGACCGCTAACCTCCCGCACCGGCAAGGAAAGCCCGGTCCACTCGGCCCTGTCGGGGAGGGGGCGAGCGCCTCCGGCGCGACACGTCCGACCGCGAATACTCCCCCCGCGCGCTCGATTCGCGCGAACTTCGCGACCGGCACGGCGCCGAGTAGCCTGCTCGGGAGGACGCGTACGCGGTTCGATCGGGTGTGCTAATCCGGCCTATCTCACCCCTATATAAGAGAAGCGGAGCGTGGTTGGTGCCGGCCGGCTTCGCTGGCCGCCGGCTGTCATGCGTCGGTAGCAATTGCCTTTTAGTAATAGTTTTGAAATAAATGGGTTACGCCTTCCGCGTGTCCCGGTCTGATTCAGACGTGGAGAGGACAGTGCTGAACCTAGAGCACCAGATCCTTCGAACCGACGTATCAGGCATGCCGCTGGAGTGGATCAACTACCAGGAAGCGGTGCGCCTGTACTACCTGGAACAGGTTGCCTATACGTGCGGCCGGTTGCTCTATCGCATTCGCGGAGGCATCAACGCCAAGACCGGCCGCCGCAGCGTGCTCGAGCTCAATTCCATCATCGCCACCGACGGCTCGCGCCACGCCTCGCTGCACGGTAATCCCGATTACGTTCCGCCGCTTAACAACAAGGCGTTGTTTCGGCGCGACGACCATATCTGCATGTATTGCGGCGACCGATTTCCCGAAGGAATGCTGTCGCGAGATCACGTTCGGCCGGTCAGCCGCGGCGGGCAGGATATATGGAGCAACGTGGTCAGCGCCTGCAAGCATTGCAACAACTTCAAAGGCAACCGCCAGCCCGAGGAATGCGGCATGCAACTGCTGGCGGTGCCGTTCGTGCCCACCCACGCCGAATACATTTACCTGCAGGGGCGCCGCATCCTGGCCGATCAGATGGAATTCCTGCGCGCCCACTTTCCGCGGCGCAGCCCGTTGCGCGAGCGTCTGCGCGGGGTCGTGTCGGGCCAAATGGCGTTGATATAGAGCCTCTAGCAAACCGCTGGCATGCCCGCGTCGCCTCGGAGGCAGCCCGGCGGGCAAGGCCCTGGAAGCCGCATGGCGCTGCTACGCGCTCCCAATGTGAGCGACCACTCCGCGTCGCGCGCGCCTCTAGCCCTGCGGCTTCCAGCGCCGTGCGCAGCTACGCCAAGGGGGGCGATAGAGGCTCTTGGCCGCGTATGGCGCGCCCTCTCCGTAGAGGGCGCTTTGCCTAGCCCCGCGAATCGTTACTTAGCCCTGCAGCGGCCACACCAGCGGCGCAACGAGCACGGTCACGACACCGCAGAGGATGTCCAGCGGAATGCCCAGGCGGAAATAGTCGCCGAAACGGTAGCCGCCCGGGCCATACACCATGAGGTTGGTCTGATAGCCGATCGGTGTGGCGAAGCCGGCCGACGCGGCCACCATGATGGTGATGGCGTAGGGCAGCGGATTGAGGCCCAGGCTGTCCACCGCGGCCATGGCGACCGGAAACATCAGCACCGCGGCGGCGTTGTTGGTGACGATCTCGGTCAGCATCAGCGTCGCCGCGTAGGTGCACACCAGCAGCAGGAAGGCGTCGCTTCCGGCCAGGCCGAGCAGGCCGTCCGCCAGTGCCCGGGCCGCGCCGCTGGACTCTAGTGCCGCGCCGAGACCGAACGCGGCGGCGATGCCGGTCAGAATAGAACCGTCGATCGAGCGCTTGGCGCTGATCACCGAGCAGCAGCGGGTCAGCAGCATCAAGCCGACGCCGATCAGTGTGGCCTGGAGAATGTCCAGCCACTCCAAGGCGGCGGTGCCGACCACCCCGAGCAGGATGCTCCAGGCGATCCAGGCCTTATCGTGACGGACCGGCGCCGAGTCGGCGACCTCGCTCATCAGCAGGAAGTCGCGAGAGTGCCGATGCCGCTCCAGGAAACCGATGTCGGCCTCCAGCAGCAGGGTGTCGGACGGCTCCAGGCGGATATTGCCGATCTTGTCGTG
>Ga0182741_1001246_pt1 | contig 34073 bp, 30 predicted proteins | sample eDN5th37CBELigOP_FD_128874 | JGI IMG/M metagenome (GOLD analysis project Ga0182741, IMG submission 128874) | Enriched Organic Plus compost microbial communities from Emeryville, California, USA - eDNA 5th pass 37_C BE-Lig OP (version 2) (version 2) ... | reverse complement strand
TTCGACGAGAGCTCGTCACTGGGCATCAGCGTCGTGACCTCCATCACGAACGTGCTCGTGACGCTCATCGCGATCTTCCTCGTCGACCGCGTCGGCCGGAAGCCGATCCTGCTGACCGGATCCGTCCTGATGACCGTGTCGCTGGCGACCATGGCCATCGCGTTCACGACGGCGACGACCGATTCGTCGGGCGCCGTCACGCTCGACGCGCCGTGGGGCCCGATCGCCCTCATCGCCGCGAACATCTTCGTGGTCGGCTTCGGCGCGTCGTGGGGTCCGCTCGTGTGGGTGCTCCTCGGCGAGATCTTCCCGAGCCGCATCCGCGGGAAGGCGCTCGGCGTCGCGGCGGGCGCCCAGTGGATCGCCAACTTCCTCATCACGGTGTCGTTCCCGGCGATGTCGTCGTGGTCGCTCCCCCTCACGTACGGCATGTACGCGCTGTTCGCCCTGCTGTCGTTCGTGTACGTGTTCTGGCGCGTGCCGGAGACGAAGGGCATGGAGCTCGAGCAGACCGAGACCCTCTTCGTGCAGAAGCCGAAGGAGCATCCCTCGACGACGTGATCGGGTCCGGCGTCCGTCCTAGGATGTCGGGATGCCCACGCTCGGAGAGCTCATCGCACCCCGCCGCCTGGGCCGGGACTTCCGCTGGCTGCTCGCCTCGTCGTGGACGAGCAACATCGGCGACGGCATCGCGCTGTCGGCGGCGCCCCTGCTCATCGCGTCGTTGACGTCGTCCCCCCTGCTGGTCGCGGCCGGGGCCATGATGCAGTTCCTCCCGTGGGTGCTGTTCGGCCTGCTCGCCGGATCCATCGCGGATCACCACGACCGTCGCCGGCTCGTCATGATCGCGAACGCCTCGCGGGCCGTCGTGGTCCTCGCCCTCGTCGCGTTCCTCGTGACCGGGCACGCCACGGTGTGGATCGTGCTGGCGGTGTCGTTCCTCTACGGCACGGCGGAGGTGTTCGCCGACACGGCGGGGAGCACCCTTCTGCCGATGCTCGTGCGACCGGGCGATCTCGGCATCGGCAATGCGCGACTGCAGGCGGGCTTCCTCGTCGGCAACCAGCTGGCGGGGCCCCCGCTGGGCGCCTTCCTGTTCGCGGTCGGGTCGTTCTGGCCGTTCCTCGTCCAGATCGTGTGCGTGAGCCTCGCCGTCGTGCTCATCTCGCGGCTCGCGCGCACACCGGTGCCGCCGCGCGACGACGCGCCCGCCGGCGTGAAGCCGCACCCCATCCGCGAGGGGCTGCGCTGGCTGCGCGCGCACCCGCCGGTGCGGACGCTCGTGCTCATCATCCTGGTGTTCAACGTCACGTGGGCGGCGCCGTGGAGCATCCTCGTGCTCTACGCGACCGAGCACCTCGGGATGGGGCCTGTCGGGTTCGGGGCGCTCACGACCGCGTCGGCGCTCGGAGGCCTGCTCGCCACGGCGTCGTTCGGGTGGCTCGAGCGGCACGTGTCGTTCTCCACGCTCATGCGCGTGTGCCTGTCCCTCGAGGTGCTCATGCACCTCGCCTTCGCGCTCACGACCGACGGCGTGGTCGCCTTCATCATCATGTTCGGATTCGGCGCCTACGCATTCGTGTGGGGCACGATCTCCACCACGGTCCGCCAGCGGCTGGTGCCGCTGCAGCTGCAGGGCCGCATCGCCTCGGTCAACATGGTCGGGGTGTTCGGCGGACTCGTGATCGGCCAGTTCCTCGGCGGCGTCATCGCGCAGACGTGGGGCCTGACCGCACCCTGGTGGTTCGCCTTCGGCGGCGCCGCGATCACGCTCGCCCTGGTGTGGCGATCGATCTCGCACATCGCGGCGGCGCCGCCCGTCGTGGGCGGGCCCGAGGACACGGGAGCGCCGGAGGCCCCCGCCGGCGACCCGGACGGGCCGCGCGGCGAGGACTGAGCGTCAGGCGTCGTCCTCCCACGGCAGCGAGACCGTCGGCAGGATGAGGATGCGGCCGAGCAGCGCCGACGGGTGCTTGGCCATGTACGCCGCCGCCTCGTCGATGCTCTCCGCCTCGAGGATGTCGTAGCCGGCGAACCATTCCTTGAACTCGGGGAAGGGGCCGTCGGTGACGATGGTGCGGCCGTCGCGGACCACGACGGACTTCGCCTGGTCGCGCCCGGCGACGGGGGCGCCGAGGGTGAGCGCTCCGGCTTTCTCCCCCTCCTCGACCCACGAGTCGAGCATGCGCCGATCATCCTCCTGCGGGATCTCGCTCCCGGTCGGATCGGTGAGGTGGAGGACGAGGAACTGCTGGGTCATGCGGATTCTCCTTGTGGGGAACGGGCGGCGCCGGGATGGCGACCGCCGGGGACGGATGCCGCGGGGTCGGCGCGGCGCGAGACGAGATGGGCGACCTCCGCGGCGTTGCCGGCGAGGTCGATGGCGCGGTCGAATGCGGCGCGCGCCTCGGCCTCGCGGCCGACGGCGCGCAGGAGCTCCGCGCGGGTGGTGTGGAAGCCGTGGTGGCCGTCGAGCGTCTCGGCGAGCGGCGCGAGCACGGCGAGTCCGGCTTCGGCGGATTCGGCCTCCGAGACGGCCACCGCGCGGCCGAGCGTCACGAGCGGACTCGGGTCGACGCGCTCGAGCTCCTCGTACAGGCGCACGATCCGGGCCCAGTCGGTGTCCTGGGCGCGGGCCGCGCAGACGTGCGCGGCGTTGATCGCCGCGAGCAGCTGGTACCGGTCCAGGCGCGCCTCGCCGCGCGCCGCCGCACGGGCGCGCTCGTCGACGAGGGCGAGCCCCTCGTCGACGAGCGCCCGGTCCCACAGAGCGCGGTCCTGCGCGTCGAGGCGGATGAGCTCGCCGTCCGGCGTGACGCGCGCCGCCGCGCGGGCCTCGGTGAGCAGCTGCAGCGCCAGCAGGCCCGTCGCCTCGGCGCGCTCTGCGGAGCCGACCGGGAACAGGTCGCGCACGAGGCGCGTCAGCCGGATCGCCTCGGCGGTCAGATCGGGCCGGAGCGGATCCGCGTCGGCGGTCGAGGCGAGGTACCCCTCGTTGAAGATGAGGTACAGCACGGCGAGCACGCCGGCGGCACGCTCGGGGAGGTCGTCCGCGCCCGGCAGCCGGAACGGGACCCGCGCCGTGGCGAGGCGGGCCCTGGCGCGGGTCAGCCGCTGGCGCATCGTGCTCTCCTGCACGAGGAACGCCCGCGCGATCTCCCCGGCGGTGAGGCCGCCGACGATCCGCAGCGTCAGCGCGATGCGCGCCTCCATGGGCAGCGCGGGATGGCAGCACGTGAACACGAGCCGCAGGCGGTCGTCCTCGACGGCGCCGACGTCCTCGGCGGGGGAATCGTCCACGAGCCTCCACGCCTCCTGCTGCAGCTCGTCCCGGCGCGCCTCGCGCCGCCGCCGGTCGATCGCCTTGCGGTGCGCGGTCGTGGTGATCCACGCGCCCGGGCGCGGCGGGATGCCGTCCGCCGGCCAGCGCTCCACGGCGACCGCGAAGGCCTCCGCCGCGGTCTCCTCCGCGATGTCGAGGTCGCCGAAGCGCCGCACGAATCCCGCGACGACGCGGGCCCACTCGTCGCGGTACGTGTGCGCGATGACCGCGGCGACATCCTCGCGGTGGGACATGGCTCTCCTTCGCTCCGCCCGACGCTCCGGGCCCGATCGCCGGCGGCGACCCTCACTGATGCGACGAACGGGGTCCTCCCGATTCGACACCGAGGGCGCGGAGAAGTTCAAGAGCGCGCAGGATTCCGGATTCCCGTCGCAGCGGCCCGCCGGCGTTCGTCGCATCTGCGAGGGCCGATCACCCGGATCGGTCGCGGACGCGGAGAGGCGGAGGACATGGACGAGCGCATCGTGTGGCCCGAGGAGCCCGACGAGCGGGAACGCGCCGAGCGCCCGCGGGGATGGTGGAAGCGGGTCGAGGAGTACCTGCTGTCGCTCCCGGCGGGCATCGGAGTCCGGCTGGACGGCTGACGCGCGGCACGCGCGGATCTAGAGTGGCCCCATGACGAACAACTCGAAGTCGCACGAGAAGATCCGAGAGGAGCGCGAGGCCGCTCAGAAGGAGAAGGACCGGCTCGAGGAGCAGGAGGAGCGCCGCCTGGACGACGAGGACCGCTGACCTGGTCGCTCAGGCGAAGTCGCCGTACACCTCGAGGGTGTTGGCGGCGATCTGCGCGCACAGCTCGTCGACCTCGACGCCCAGCTCCGCCGCCATGAAGCGGACCGTGACCGGTACGAGATAGGGCGCGTTCGGGCGCCCGCGGTGCGGAACCGGAGTGAGGAACGGCGCGTCCGTCTCGACGAGGATGCGCTCGCGCGGTGTCACGGCGAGCGCGTCGCGGAGGTTCTGCGCGTTCTTGAACGTCACGTTCCCGGCGAACGACAGCCAGTAGCCGCGCTCGGCCGCGACGCGCGCCATGTCGGCGTCGCCGGAGAAGCAGTGGAAGACCGTGCGCTCGGGGGCTCCCACGCGGGCGAGGGTCTCCAGCACGGCGTCGTGCGCGTCGCGATCGTGGATCTGCATCGCGATGCCGTGCTTCTTGGCGAGCGCGATGTGGGCTTCGAACGAGGTGAGCTGCGCCGGCTGCCCGGCCTCGTCGGTGCGGAAGAAGTCCAGCCCCGTCTCGCCGATCGCCCGCACGCGCGGCTGCGCGGCGAGCTCGTCGATCACGGCGATCGCCTCCTCGAGCCGTCCGGCCTCCTGATAGGCGGGCGCCTCGTTGGGATGGATCGCGACGGCGGCGAGGATGCCGGGGTGCGATGCCGCGGCCCGGGCCGACCAGCGGCTGGACTCGATGTCGCCCCCGGCCTGCACGACGCCGAGGATGCCGACCTCCGCGGCCCGCGCCAGCTGGTCGTCGAGGCTCAGGCCCTGCTCGCCGTCCTCGATCTCCAGATGGGCGTGGTTGTCGTACACCGGGACCGCGAGCGGCTCCGGCGCCGGCGGGTACGTGAGGTCGCGCGAGCCCTTCTCCCGCTGTCGCACGTAGTTGCTGGGGTCGGTCATTGCTCGATGCGCGGGAACAGCGGAGCGAGGCCGTTGACGCTCGTGCCGGGCTTGAGCTGCCCCCACGTGCCCGCCTCGCGGATCGGCTGGTCCTGCAGACGGCCGAGGCTGTCGGCGGCGCCGAGCGCGACCCACAGCTTCTCCGTCGACTGCGGCATGACCGGCGAGAGCAGCACCGCGAGCGCGCGCAGGCCCTCGGCGGCGGTGTACAGCACCGTGCCGAGCCGCTCGCGCTGCGTGTCGTCCTTCGCGATCACCCACGGGGCGGTCTCGGTGATGTAGCCGTTGAGCTCGTCGACGATCGTCCAGATCGCGGCGATCGCCTCGTCGATGCGGAAGCGCTCGATCGCCGCGTCGGCCGCGGCGGCCGCCTCCGCGACGGTCCGCTGCACGCGCAGGTCGATCTCCTCGGGGGTGCCCGCCGGCGGGACGACGCCCTCGAAGTAGCGCTCGATCATCGCCGTCGTGCGCGACGCGAGGTTGCCGAAGCCGTTGGCGAGCTCGGCTTGGTAGCGGGCGGACAGGTCCTCCCACGAGAACGAGCCGTCCTGCCCGAACGCGATGGCCGAGAGGAAGTAGAACCGGTAGGCGTCCGAGCCGAAGACATCGGTGATCTCGGTGGGCGCGATGCCGGTGAGCTTCGACTTGGACATCTTCTCGCCGCCGACGAGGAGCCAGCCGTGCGCGAAGACGCTCCGGGGCACCTCGAGCCCCGCGGCCATGAGCATCGCCGGCCAGATCACCGCGTGGAAGCGCAGGATGTCCTTGCCGACGACGTGGTGCGCCGGCCAGCGGCGCGCGAACTGCTCGGGGTCGGAGCCGTAGCCGACCGCGGTGGCGTAGTTGAGCAGCGCGTCGATCCACACGTAGATGACGTGCGTCTCGTCCCACGGGACCTTGATGCCCCAGTCGAACGTCGAGCGCGAGACGGACAGGTCCTTGAGCCCCTGCTTGACGAACGAGACCACCTCGTTGCGCGCCGACTCGGGCTGGATGAAGTCGGTCTTGTACAGCTCGAGCAGCTTGTCCTGGAACTCGCTGAGCTTGAAGAAGTAGTTCTTCTCCTGGAGCAGCTCGAGCGGCTTGGAGTGGATCGCACAGACCTTGAGGCCCTCGAAGGGGCCGGTGCCGTCGACGATCTCCGACTCGGGCTTGAACTCCTCGCAGCCCACGCAGTACAGCGCCTCATACTCGCCCGCGTAGATGTAGCCGCGGTCGTACAGGGCCTGGAAGAACGTCTGCACGTTGCGCTCATGGCGCTCCTGCGTCGTGCGGATGAAGTCGTCGTTGGCGACGTCGAGCGCCTTCAGCAGCGGGAACCACGACTCGCTCACCAGCTTGTCCACCCACTGCTGCGGGGTGACGCCGTTGGCCGTCGCGGCGCGCAGCATCTTCTGCCCGTGCTCGTCGGTGCCGGTGAGCATCCAGGTGTCGTCGCCGGCCTGGCGGTGCCAGCGCGCCAGCGTGTCGACGGCCACGGTCGTGTAGCCGTGGCCGATGTGGGGCACGTCGCTCGGATAGTAGATCGGCGTCGTGATGTAGAAGCTGCGGCCGGATGTCACCTGACGATTCTATTTCGCCCGGGATGCCGCGGTTCGCCGTGTTACCCGCGGACGGCGAGCGCGGCCTGGTACAGCTCGCGACTGGAGTGGCCCGTCTGCCCGGAGACCTCGCCCGCCGCGTCCTTCAGGCGCACGCCGTCGCGCACGAGCTCGAGGACCTGCGTGACCGCGTCGGGGAACGCGACCTCGACGGCCCGCGCTCCTTCCACCACGATCACGAGCTCGCCGCGCACACCGGCGTCGGCCCACGCGGCCAGCTCCGCCAGCGGCCCGCGGACCGTCTCCTCGTGCAGCTTCGTCAGCTCACGGCTGACACTCGCGCGGCGGTCCGCCCCGAACGCCACGGCCATGTCCGACAGCGTGGCGGCCACGCGGGTGGGCGCCTCGAAGAACACCATGGTGCGCGGCTCGCGCGCGAGCGCCTGGAGGGCGGAGCGCCGCTCGCCGGGACGCCGGGGCACGAAGCCCTCGAACGTGAAGCGGTCGGTGGGCAGTCCCGACACCGCGAGCGCCGTGAGCACGGCGCTCGGGCCGGGCAGCGCGATGACCTCGACACCCGCCGCGACGGCGGCCGCGACGAGCCCGTAGCCCGGGTCCGAGACGGTGGGCATGCCGGCGTCCGACAGCACGAGGACGTCCCCCGTGCGGGCGAGCTCGACGATCTCGGGCGCCCGCTGCTTCTCGTTGTGGTCGTGCAGCGCGATCAGCTGCGGCCTGTTGGCGACGCCGAGCGCCGCGAGCAGGCGCTGCGTCGTGCGGGTGTCCTCCGCCGCGATGACCGCGGCCGAGGAGAGGGCCTCCACGAGACGGCGCGAGGCGTCGCCGAGATTGCCGATGGGCGTCGCGGCCAGGATGATCACCCGGCAAGCATAGGCTTGTCGCCGTGACCGTCGTCGAGCCGCTCCTGCCCGAGTCGCTCGATCCTCCTGCGCGGCCCCGCTGGTGGGAGCTGCGCCTGCTGTGGCTGCGCGAATCGCGGGCGCAGCGCGTCTACGCGTGGCTGGCGCCGCTGCTCGTCGTCCTCCTCGCCGCGGTCCTGCGCTTCGTGGATCTCGGGCACCCGCACGTGCTCGTGTTCGACGAGACGTACTACGTCAAGGACGCCTGGACGCTCCTGCAGCGGGGGCACGAGACGGCATGGCCGTCGAAGTTCGACCCCGAGTTCGTCTCCGGCGACGTCATGGGCTTCCTCTCCACGCCGAGCTTCGTGGTCCACCCGCCCCTCGGCAAGTGGATCATCGCACTGGGCCTTGCGGTCTTCGGCCCCGAGTCCGGCTTCGGGTGGCGGGCCACGACGGCGCTGGTCGGCACCGCCGCGGTCTTCCTGCTCTTCCTCGTCGGCAAGCGGCTCAGCGGCTCGACGACGGTGGGCGTGGTCGCCGCGTTCCTGCTCGCGATCGACGGGCTCGGCATCGTCATGAGCCGCGTCGCGCTCCTGGACGACTCGCTCATGTTCTTCGTCCTGCTCGCGTTCTGGTTCGTCCTGAAGGACCGCGAGCGCACGCGCGACCGCATCCTCGACACGGTCGCGGCGCGCGCCGCCGCCCGCGACGGCGCCGATCCGCGTCCCGTGCCATGGGGGCCCGTGCTGTGGAACCGCCCGTGGATCATCGCGGCCGGCGCGGCGGCCGGGGCCGCGTGCGCGGTCAAATGGTCGGGGCTGTACGTGCTCGCGGGTCTCGGCATCTACCTCGTCGTCAGCGACATGCTCGCCCGTCGCCAGGCGGGCGTGGGGTTCTGGCCGACGGATGCCGTCTTCCGGCAGGGGCCCGTCACGTTCCTGCTGTTCGTCCCCGTCGCCCTGGTCGTGTACCTCGCGTCGTGGACCGGCTGGCTCGTCACCGACACCGGGTACTCGCGGCACGTCGCCGACGACAGCCCCGCACAGGGCTTCTGGGCGTGGGTGCCGCTCGCGTTCCAGAGCCTGTGGCGCTACCACGTCGCGATGTACGACTTCCACGTCGGCCTGACATCGGCGCACGCGTACGAGAGCCCCGCGTGGTCGTGGCCGCTGCTGACCCGGCCGACCTGGATGTACTGGGACCTCACCCAGCAGGGCGTCGACGGGTGCACGAGCCCGGGCGGCTGCGCCGAGTCGATCTCCAGCGTCCCGAACCCGATCATCTGGTTCGGGGGCGTGGCGGCCGTGCTGTGGCTCGTCTACCGCTTCGCGGTGACGCGGGACTGGCGCTTCGGCTTCATCCTCACGGGCGTCGCCGTCACCTACGTGCCGTGGCTGCTCTACCCGGAGCGGACGATCTTCCAGTTCTACACGATCGCCATCCTGCCCTTCCTGCTGCTCGCGCTGGCCTTCGCGCTGCGCGAGATCGCCGGAGTGCCCGGGTCACCGCCCGAGCGCACCCAGACCGGTCGCTGGGTGGTCGTCGTCTTCCTCGGCGTCGCGGTGCTCGTGTCCGCGTTCTTCTACCCCGTGTGGGTCGGCTGGGAGGTCCCCTACGACTTCTGGCGGCTGCACAACTGGATGCCCAGCTGGGTGTGACGCGATTCCCGGGCGCGAATGCGTCCTGCGCCCGCAAACAGGCGTATTGTCATCACCCGTGACAGTACGCATCGAGAAGGTCGACCTCCCCGGGATCGGGGTGCGCAACGACCTCGTGACCGAGAGCGGCAGCCGGCTCGGCGTGGTCTCCTTCCGCGACGGCGAGCGCGAGCTCGCCATCTACGACGCCGACGACCCGGACGCGTGCCGCTTCTCGGTGCCCATCACCGAGGATGAGGCGGAGGCCCTCGCCGACATGTTCGGCGCATCGGTCGCGATCACGCGGCTGACGAAGCTCAGTGACGAGACCGACGGCCTGTACACGGAGAAGATCAAGGTCGGCGCCGGCTCCCCCTACGCCGGCAAGACCCTCGGCGACACGAAGATGCGCACGCGCACCCACGTGTCGATCGTCGCGATCCTGCGCAACCGCAAGGTGCTCGCGTCCCCCACGCCCGACGAGCGGCTCGACATCGGCGACATCATCGTCGCGGTGGGCACGCGCGGCGGCCTGGACGCCGCGATGAAGCTCATCGACCACGGACCCGCGTAAGCGCACGGCCCGGCGGAGATGCACGACACCACCATCATCCTCATCGAGGTCGGCGCGCTGCTCTTCGGCATGAGCCTCCTCGGGCGTCTGGCATCCCGCATCGGGATCTCCCCGATCCCCTTCTACCTCGTCGCGGGGCTCGTGTTCGGAAGCGGCGGCCTGCTCCCCCTCGACGCGAGCCAGGAGTTCTTCGAGGTCGGCTCGGAGATCGGCGTCATCCTCCTGCTGGCTCTGCTCGGCCTCGAGTACTCGGCCGATGAGCTCCTGCAGGGACTGCGACGCTCCCGCATCGCCGGGCTGCTCGACTTCGCGCTCAACGCCCTGCCCGGCGCCGCGTTCGCGCTCCTGCTCGGCTGGGGTCCCGTCGGCGCGGTCGCGCTCGGCGGCATCTGCTGGGTGACCTCGTCGGGCGTCGTCGCGAAGCTGCTGCGCGACCTCGGCCGCGTGGGGAACCGGGAGACACCCGTCATCCTGTCGGTCCTCGTGATCGAGGATCTCGCGATGGCCTTCTACCTGCCGATCCTGTCGGCCCTCGTCGTGGGCGTGAGCCTCGCACAGGGCGCGGTCACCGTCGCGATCGCCGTCGGGGTGGTCGTGCTCATCCTCTTCCTCGCCCTGCGGTTCGGGCACATCGTCTCGCGCCTGTTCACGCCCGATCTCGCCGAGCCGCTCGTGCTCGGCGTGCTCGGGCTCACGATGCTCGTCGCCGGCCTGGCCGAGGAGGTCAACGTCTCCGCAGCCGTCGGCGCCTTCCTCGTCGGCATCGCGCTGTCTGGCCGCGTCGCCCACTCCGCGCAGGAGGTCCTCAGCCCGCTGCGCGACCTCTTCGCGGCGGTCTTCTTCGTGTTCTTCGGTCTGGCCACCGACGCGACCAAGCTCCCCTCGATGCTCGTTCCGGGCATCCTCCTCGCCCTCCTCACGATGGCGACCAAGGTCGCGACCGGCTACATCGCGGCGCGTCGGGCCGGCATCGGCATCCCGGGCCGGTGGCGCGCGGGCTTCGCGCTCACGGTGCGCGGCGAGTTCTCCATCGTCATCGCAGGGCTCGTGTCGGGTGCCGCGGCGCCGCAGCTGGCGCCGCTGGCGGCCGTCTACGTGCTCACGACGATCATCACGGGCACGATCCTCGCGCGCGTCCCGGACACGCGCCGGTTCAAGGCGCTGGTGCGCCGCCGCGCGGCTGCGGCGGCCTCCCGCGGCTGAGCCTGCGCTCTCCGGCGGCGAGCGCGGCGGGATCGGTCGTCGGCAGCCGGCACGTGAAGTCGCGGCAGTCGTACGCGGTCGGCGCGCCGCCCTGCGCCCGCTTCTGCGCGAACAGCGTGAACCCGGCCGTCGCGAACGCCTGCGCCTGGGCCGCCGACACGATCGCCGTGACGTCGGCGGGCACGACGCGGGCCGCCTCCGCGAGGGGCGCGCGGGCGTCCTCCGTCACGACGACGAGCTGATGCGGCGGCGTGCGCAGCGCCTTCGCCGCCCGCAGCAGCGCGCTGAATCCGATGGGCTCGGCCAGGGCGCGGGCGGATGTCGCGCGCACGCGCTGCGCCGCCGCCTCCCGGTAGGGCTCCCCCGCGCCGAGCATCCACAGCGTGACGCACACCTCGGCGAGGGCGGAGGGGCCGGACGGCAGCACGCCGTCGTCGCCGCCGGCGGGCGCGGAGAGCCCCTGGGTCGCGAGGGTCGCGTCCCCCGCGATGTCACCGGCGAGGGCACGATCGACGAGATCCCGCGCCGTCACGGCGTACGCGACGTCCCCCGTCGCGACGGCGAGGGCGAGCAGGCCGTCGGCGAGCAGGGCATAGTCCTCCAGCGTCGCGGGCGCGCGGGAGGCGATCTCGTCGAGGGAGGCGCGCACGAGGGCGCCGTCGGGGGTCGTGTTGCTCTCCAGGACGGCGTCGGCCGCCCACCGCGCGGACTCCAGCGCGTCGGCGGCGAGGTCGCCGAGGATCGGCGCGCGCACGGCCGCGCGGGCGAGCGCGGCGATCGCGAGGCCGTTCCATCCGGTGACGACCTTGCCGTCGACGGCGGGCGGCTCCAGCCCCGCCCTGCCCGCGGCATCCCTCGCGTAGTAGCCGCCCTCGCTGCGCGCGCCGTCGATGATCGACTCGGAGTCCTGCGCGGCACCGAACCCGCCGGACGGGCGCTGCAGGACGTCGCGCAGGAACGTCACGATGCCGCGCGCGGTGTCGGCGTCGCCCTCGTCGATCGCGACGTCGAGGAGCCCGGCGTTGTCGGTGAGCATGCGCTCGTAGTGCGGCACGCTCCAGTCCGGCCGGGTCGCGTAGCGGAAGAACCCGCCCTCCACCGGGTCGCGCAGCTCGGAGCGAGCCATCGCGGCGAGGGCGCGCGACGCGACGGCCGCGGCGTCGGGGGCGACGTCCCGCATCGCCTGCAGGAAGCGCAGGGCCGGGACGGTCGGGAACTTCGGGCCGGAGACGCCGAACCCGCCGTGCGCGGGATCCTCGAGCGCGGCCAGGCGCCGCGCAGCGGCGAGGAGATCGTCGATGGACGGCAGCTCGTCGGCGGCCTGCGCGGCGGCGGACGCCTCGGCGAGCGCCTCCAGTAGCGCGGCGCCGGTCTGCTCGACCCCGTCGCGGCGCTGCGTCCACGCCTCCCGCACCGCGGCGAGGACCTCACGGAAGGACGGCAGCGGCGGATGCGGCTCCGGCGGCCAGTATGTCCCGGCGAAGAACGGGCGCCCCTCCGGCGTCGAGAAGACGGTCAGGGGCCAGCCCAGGCTGCGCGTGAAGGCGCCCGCGGCGGCCATGTAGGCGGCATCCACCTCGGGGTGCTCCTCGCGATCGACCTTGATCGCGACGAACCCGTCGTTGATGACGGCGGCGGTCTCCGGGTCGGAGAAGGACTCGCGCGCCATGACGTGGCACCAGTGGCACGTCGAGTACCCGATGGAGACGAGGACGGGGACGTCCCGGCGGCGGGCGACGGCGAACGCCTCGTCACCCCAGGGGAACCATTCGACGGGATTGCCGGCGTGGGCGCGCAGGTACGGACTGGCGGCGTGGGCGAGGCGGGAGGCCATGCCCCAGGTTAAGCCCCCGGACGTGCGCGAGGGCGGGCTACCAGCCGCCGACGTACTCGGACACGGGCTCGCGCGCCGCACGGTCGACGATCGGCAGGGCGCGCCCCACGGCCTGGTCGATCCGCTGCGGGATAGCGCCCTCGCGCAGCACGTAGCCGTCGAAGTCGGTGTCGCTCGCGTACACGCCGAGCGGCAGCGTGAGCGCCTGGAAGAACGAGAACAGCGGGCGCAGCTGGTGCTCGATGATGAGCGCGTGCCGCTCGCCGCCGCCCGTCGCCGCGAGGAGGACCGGCTTGCCCACCAGCGCGTACTGCCCGACGAAGTCGAAGAGGTGCTTGAACAGGCCCGTGAACGACGCGCGGTAGACGGGGCTGGCCGCGATGATGAGGTCGGCGGACTCGATCTCCTGCAGGACGGCCTCGACGCCGGGCGCGAGCTCGTCCCGGCGCAGCGCGCCCGCGAGCGCCGGCCCGATCTGCGTCAGCTCGACGACGCGCGCGTCGATCTCGGTGCGTGCCGCGAACCCGTCGATGAGCGCGCGCACGAGCGCCGTGGTCTTGCTCGGCTCGTGCAGGGAGCCCGAGATTCCGACGATTCGCAGCAGTTCGGCCATGCCACCGACGCTACGTCGTCACGCCCGCATCCGTCGCCTCGGCGGAAACGGGGCGTCACACAGGGGTCAGTTCACCTCGTCGGGGTGGGCGCTCACGCGGCCCGAGCCGTCGCCGGGGTCGAGCGCGTCGATCGCCGCCATCTCGGCATCCGAGAGCGCGAAGTCGAACACGTCGAGGTTCTCCTTCAGGCGCTCGCGCTGCACCGACTTGGGGAAGAGGATGTTCCCCTTCTGCAGGTGCCAGCGGATGACGACCTGGGCCGGGGTCTTGCGGTGCGCGGACGCGGCGCCCTTGACCGCGGGCTCGCCGAACAGGTCGTACTTGCCCTGGCCGAGCGGTCCCCACGCCTCGATGCGGATGCCGCGCGCGCTCGCCCATTCGGTGACGGCGCGCTGCTGGTGGGCGGGGTGCAACTCGATCTGGTCGACGGCCGGCACGACGTCGGTCGCGTCGATGATCCGCTCGAGGTGCGGCACGAGGAAGTTCGAGACGCCGATGCTGCGGGTCAGGCCCTCGCCGCGCAGCGCGATGAGCTTCTCCCACGCGTTGAGGTAGTTGTCGTTCGCGGGTGCCGGCCAGTGGATGAGGTACAGGTCGACGTGGTCCATGCGGAGCTTCTCGAGACTCTCGCGCAGGGCGTCCGTCGGCTCGTCACCGGCCTGCCGGTCGTTCCACAGCTTCGTCGTGATGAACAGCTCGTGGCGCGGGATGCCGCTCGCGGCCACCGCCGCGCCCACGCCCTCCTCGTTGCCGTAGATGGCCGCCGTGTCGATGTGACGGTAGCCGAGCTCGAGCGCCTCGCTCACGGCGCGCTCGGTGTCGGCCGGCGGGACCTTGAAGACGCCGTAGCCGAGCTGGGGGATGTCGTAGCCGTCGTTGAGGGATACGGAGGGGATCTGAGGCATGTCACCAGCCTACGAGGATCGGGACGGCGGCGGGATGCCCGCGATACGATCGAAGGCCGTGTCCGCGCCCGATCCCGTCATCGCCTACCCGCCGGAGCTGCCGGTCAGCGCCGCGCGGGACGAGATCGCGCGCGCCATCCGGGATCACCAGGTCGTCATCGTCGCCGGCGCGACCGGTTCGGGGAAGACGACCCAGCTGCCGAAGATCTGCCTCGAGCTGGGCCGCACGAGCATCGCCCACACGCAGCCGCGCCGCATCGCGGCCCGCACGATCGCGGAGCGCATCGCGGAGGAGCTCCAGGTGCCGCTGGGGTCGACCGTCGGCTACAAGGTGCGCTTCACCGACAAGGTCGGTGAGGACACCCGCGTCGCCCTCATGACCGACGGCATCCTCCTCAACGAGATCCACCGCGACCGGATGCTGCGCCGGTACGACACGATCATCGTCGACGAGGCGCACGAGCGGTCCCTCAACATCGACTTCCTCATCGGGTACCTGCGGCGCCTCCTCCCCCGCCGCCCCGACCTCAAGGTGATCGTCACGTCGGCGACGATCGACCCGGAGAGCTTCGCGAAGCACTTCGCCGCCCCCGACGGGACGCCGGCACCCATCGTGGAGGTGTCCGGGCGGACCTACCCGGTCGAGATCCGCTACCGACCGCCCGCGGACAGCGACGACGTCGACGGGATCACCGCCGCCCTGCGCGAGCTCGACCGCGAGGCTCCCGGGGACGTGCTCGTGTTCCTCCCCGGCGAGTCCGAGATCCGCGACGCGATGGATGCCGTGCGCGGCCTCTACGCGAAGGACGCCGCCCCCGTCGAGGTGCTCCCCCTGTACGGACGGCTGAGCGCGAGCGAGCAGCACCGCGTCTTCGAGCCCTCGCGCATCGCCGGCGTGCGCCGCCGCGTCATCCTGTCGACCAACGTCGCCGAGACGAGCCTCACCGTGCCGGGGATCCGGTACGTCGTGGACACCGGCACGGCCCGCATCTCGCGCTACAGCAGCCGCAGCAAGATCCAGCGCCTCCCCATCGAGCCCATCTCGCAGGCATCCGCCCAGCAGCGCTCCGGACGAGCGGGGCGCACCGCTCCGGGCGTCGCGATCCGTCTCTACGCGGAGGAGGACTTCGACCGCCGCGACGAGTTCACCGAGCCGGAGATCCTCCGCACGAGCCTGGCCGCCGTCATCCTGCAGATGCTCTCGCTCGGCTTCGGCGACATCTCGGCCTTCCCGTTCCTCACCCCGCCGGACTCCCGCGGCGTCAAGGCCGCGTTCGACCTGCTCGTCGAGCTGGGCGCGGTCTCGCTGCGCGGCGGATCGCGCGGCGAGCCGCGGCTCACGGAGCTCGGGCGCGAGCTCGCGCGGCTGCCGATCGAGCCGCGCTTCGCCCGCATGCTCGTGGAGGCCCGCCGCACGGGGGTCCTCCGCGACGTCCTGGCGATCGTGGCCGGGATGTCCATCCAGGATGTGCGCGAGCGCCCCGAGGAGGACCGCGAGGCCGCCGACCGCCTGCACGCGCGCTTCACCGACCCGACGAGCGACTTCCTCAGCCTCCTGAACCTGTGGAACCACCTGCGGGAGCAGCAGGCCGCCCTCGGCTCGAGCGCGTTCCGCCGCCTGTGCCGCGCCGAGCACCTCAACTACGTCCGCGTGCGCGAATGGTTCGACGTGCACCGCCAGCTCCGGTCGCTTCTCGGGCGCCGTGACGCCGAGGCGGGCGGCGAGGCGGACCCGGACGCCATCCACAAGGCGATCCTCGCGGGCCTGCTCTCCCACATCGGCATCCGCGACGAGCGCTCGGGACGCGCCGCGAAGGGTGCCGACGCGAGCCGGCCGGCGCGCGGGGCGAAGGCGGTCGAGTACCTCGGCGCACGCGGTGCGCGGTTCGCGATCTTCCCCGGCTCGGGGCTGCGCAAGGCCCGCCCGCAGGCGGTCATGGCGGGCGAGCTCGTCGAGACCTCCCGCCTGTTCGCGCGCACGGTCGCGGCGATCGACCCCGCGTGGGCCGAGCCGCTTGCGGGCGACCTCGTCAAGCGCCGCCTGAGCGACCCGCACTGGTCGAAGGATGCCGGTGCGGCCGTCGCCGCGGAGAAGGTGACGCTGTTCGGGGTCGAGATCATCCCGCGCCGGCGCGTGCAGCTGGCGCGCATCGACCGTCCGCTGGCCCGCGAGCTGTTCGTGCGGCACGCGCTCGTCGACGGCGAATGGGACGTCGATCTGCTCGACCGCCGCCTCACGGCGTTCGCACGGCGCAATCACGACCTGCGGCGGCGGCTCGAGAAGATCGAGGAGCGCGAGCGCCGCCGCGACATCCTCGCCGGCGACGAGGCGATCTTCGCGTTCTACGACGCGCGCATCCCGCAGGACGTCTTCGACGTGCGGTCGTTCGAGGCGTGGTGGCGCGACGCGTCGGCCCGCACTCCCCACCTTCTGGACCTCACCGAGGCCGACCTCGTCGACGACGCCTCCCGCGCCGACGAGCGCGACTTCCCGATGCGCTGGCGGCAGGGCGACCAGGTGCTCTCCCTCGCCTACCGCTTCGAGCCCGGCGCGCCGGACGACGGCGTCACGGCGGTCATCCCGCTGGCCCTCCTCGCACAGCTGCGCCCTGACGGCTTCGACTGGCAGGTCCCGGGTCTGCGGGACGAGCTCATCGCGGGGCTCATCCGCTCCCTCCCCAAGACGATCCGCCGGCACGTGGTGCCCGCCGCCGACTGGGCGGCGAAGCTCTCCGAGGAGCTCGCGGGGCAGGGACCCGAGTCCCACGACGGGCTCCCTCCCGCGCCGCTGCGCGACGCGCTGGCCGCACGCATCCAGCGCGTCGCGAACCAGCCCGTGACCGCGGCGGACTTCGATCTCGACCGCGTCCCGGCGCACCTGCGCATGTCGTTCCGCGCCGTCGACGAGCGCGGGCGCGCCGTCGGGTCCGATCGCCACCTCGCGGCCCTGCAGGAGCGCCTGTCCGGCAAGGCCCGCGCCGCCGTGTCGCGCTCGCTGACGGCGCAGTCCCCGACACGGGGTCCCGCCGCATCCGCCCGCCCCGCGCCGCGGTCCGGGCCCGCACCCGCCGCGGACGCGAGCGCCTTCGCCGAGCGCACCGGGCTCACCGCGTGGGACATGGAGGCGCTCCCCGACGTCGTCGACACCCGCGTGGCCGGTGGCATCGTGCGCGGCTACCCCGCCCTCGTCGACGAGGGATCCACCGTCGCGGTGCGGATCGAGGCGACCGCCGAGGCCGCCGAGCGGGCCACCGCGGCGGGGGTCCGCCGCCTCGTCCTGCTCTCCACGCCGTCTCCCGCCGCGTACGTGCTCGACCACCTCACGTCGGCGGAGAAGCTGGCGCTCGCCACCTCGCCCTACCCGAACGCGAAGGCCCTCATCGAGGACGCGCGCGTCGCGGTGGCGGACGCCGCCATCCGGCGCATCGCGCCGACGGGCATCGTGCGCACCCGCGAGGAGTTCGAGAGGGTGGCCGCATCGTTCGCGTCGTCCGTCGTCGACGAGCTCTTCGCATGCGTCTCGCTCGTCGCCCGCATCCTGCAGAAGGCGCGCGACGTCGAGCGGGCCGTGAAGCAGCAGACGAGCATGGCGCTGCTCGGCCCGCTCGGCGACATCCGCGGGCAGCTGTCCGGCCTCGTCTTCCCCGGATTCGTGGCGCGCACCGGCGTGGCGCGCCTGGCGCACCTGCCGCGCTACCTCGACGGCGTCCTCATCCGCCTGCAGGGCCTCGCAGACAACCCCGGGCGTGATCGCGCGTGGCTCACGGAGTACGAGCGGGCCGCCGCGGCGTACGCCGACGCGGGCGGCACGATCCCGCCCGCCCCCGACGCGCCCGAGCGCATCACACGGACGCGGTGGCTCCTCGAGGAGTACCGGATAAGCCTCTTCGCGCAGCGCCTCGGCACGACCGAATCGGTCTCGCTCCCCCGCATCGTGAAGGCCCTCTCGACCTGATGGAGCATCCCCGCCGCGCCGTGATGGAATGAGTCCGGGCGGCGCCGCGCCGCCCGGAGAGGTGCCGCACATGGCCGAGGCGATCGTCTACACCCGGTTCGGAGGACCCGAGGTCCTCACCGTCGCCGAGATCCCCGATCCTGTCCCCGGCCCGGGCGAGGTCGCGATCCGCGTCGAGGCCGCCGGGGTCAACCCCGTCGACTGGAAGCTGCGCGAGGGCATCCGCGCCTCGGCGCCCCTCGATGAGCCGCGCCGCGTGGGCGCGGACGGCGCCGGTGTCGTGACGGCCGTCGGCGAGGGCGTGGACGGCTTCCGCCCGGGCGACCCCGTCGCGTTCTGTCTCGCCGCGGGCGCCTACGCGACGGACATCGTCGTCGCCCACGAGCACGTCTTCGTGCGCCCGGCCGGCGTCAGCGCCGCCCAGGGAGCGGCTCTCGGCATCCCCGTCGGCACCGCCTACCAGACCCTGCGGTCGCTCGGCGTCCGCGCGGGCGACACGCTGCTCGTGCACGGCGGCTCCGGCGCCGTCGGCCAGGCCGTCATCCAGCTCGCGGTGCTGTGGGGAGCGCGCGTGCTCGCCACCACGAGCGACGCGCGTGCGCCGCGCGTGCGCGAGCTCGGCGGCGAGCCGCTCGCCTACGGGCCGGGACTCGTCGACCGCGTCCGCGGCGCCGCCCCGGACGGCGTCACCGTCATCATCGACGCCGCCGGCACCGACGAGGCCATCGAGGCGTCGCTCGACCTCCTGCCGGACCGGTCCCGCATCGCGACGCTCGTGCGCGGCGCGGACGCGCCGGGCTGGGGCATCCGCGCGTTCTCCGGCGGCTCGAAGCAGCCGCTCACGCCGCAGCAGGTGGCGTGGCGGGTCGAGGCGATCCCCGTCGCCCTCGCCCTCCTCGGGGTCGGCCGCTTCCAGGTCGAGATCGGCGAGACCTTCCCCCTCGCGGAGGCAGGAGCCGCGCAGGCCGCGAGCCGCTCCGGAGCGCCCGGGAAGCTCATCGTCGCGCCGTAGCGCGTCAGTCCCCTGCGCCGCCCGGCGACGGCCCCGTCGCGACAGGGCGGCCCGGCGTGTTGGACCACGCGCTCCACGAGCCGGCGAACACGTCCGCGCGGATGCCGATCTCGCCGAGCACGAGCGCCGTGTGCGCGGCGGTGACACCGGACCCGCAGTAGACCGCGACGGGGACGTCCTCCGTGACGCCGACCCCCGCGAAGACCGCGCGCAGGGCGGCGGGCGTCTTGACGGTGCCGTCGGCGTCCACCAGCGCGGTCATGGGCACATTGACCGCCCCCGGGATGTGCCCGGCCACCGGGTCCAGCGGCTCGACCTCGCCGCGGTACCGCTCCGGTGCGCGCGCGTCGATGAGGACGCCGTGCGCGGGGAACGCCGCGGCCTCGTCGATCGTCAGCTCGCCGCCGGCAGGCGCGGTCAGCGTGATCGTCCCCGGAGTCGGCTCCACCTCGCCGCGCTCGACCGGCAGGCCGGCGGCGATCCACGCGGACAGACCCCCGTCCAGGACCCGGATGTCGACCCCGGCCCTGTGCAGGAGCCACCAGGCGCGGGCGGCGGGGAGCCCGTTCGCGTCGTCGTAGGCGACGACCGTCGCGCCGTCGTCGAGCCCCCACCGTCGCGCGGCGGCCTGCAGGGTCTTGAGATCCGGCACGGGGTGTCGGCCCTCGTGCGGCAGCCCGTGGGCGGACAGCTCGTGCTCGAGGTCGACCCACACGGCACCGGGGAGGTGGCCCTCCGTGTACGCGGCGTGCCCGTCCGGCTCGGACAGGCTCCACCGCACATCGAGGATCCGCACCGCGGCGGGGTCGAGGGCGGACAGCTCGGCGACGGAGACGAGGGCGCTCATGCCTCCATCCTGCCGCCGCCGGGCGGTCGCCCTGTCACGCGACCCGGCGCGCGGACTCCTCATCGCGGCGGCGCGCACCCTCGCGCAGGAGCGGGATGAGCTCGTCGCCCCACTCCACGACGTCGCCGAGCGGATCGAAGCCGCGGATGAGGAACTTCGTGACGCCGAGGTCGTAGTACTTCAGCAGCGCCTCGGCGACCTGCGCGGGCGTGCCCACCGGGGCGGTCGAGTTCCCTCCGGGGCCGGCGAGCCGGGTGATGCCGAGCCACAGCCGCTCGTCGTGCACGTCGGACAGCTTCGCGTGCTGCTGCAGCAGGTCCGCCGACACGGAGGTCTGCTCGCGGGGCGCGGAGCGGAAGGCGAGGGTGTTGCCCGACTCCTTCTGCTCCTGCAGCGCGGCGGCCTCGTCGTAGATCCGCTGCGCCTTCGCCCACGCCTCCTCCTCGGTCGCCGCGATGATCGGCCGCGTGGACAGGCTGAACTCGATCGTGCGCCCTGCGGCCTCCGCCGCGGCGCGGATCTCACGGACGCGCTCCTCGACGGCGGCGAGCGGCTCACCGAACAGCATGTAGACGTCCGCGTGCCGCGCGCCGACCTCCACCGCGCCCTCGCTGAGCCCGCCGAAGTAGATGGGGATTCCGGCGTCCGTAGCGGGCTTGACCGCCGAGTAGCCGCCCTCGACGCGGTAGAACTCGCCGTCGTAGTCGAACGGGTCGTCGTTCTCGAGGGTGCGGCGCAGCACGTCGATGAACTCGGCCGTGCGGCGGTACCGGTCGGCCTTCGCGCTGAAGTCGCCGTCGCGGCGCTGGTCGGCGTCGCTGCCCCCGGAGATGTGGTGGATGGCGACGCGTCCGCCGCCGGTGAGGTGGTCGAGCGTCGCGAGCTTGCGGGCCACGAGGGTCGGGGCGACGAACCCGGGCCGGTGCGCGATGAGCACCTTGAGGCGCTCGGTCGCATGCAGGGCGGATGCCGCGACCGCGAAGCCGTCCGGTGAGCTGGCGCTGTAGCCGATGAGCACGCGGTCGAACCCGGAGGCCTCGTGCGCGCGGGAGAACTCGCGCACGTACGCGGGGTCGACGATGGGTCCCTCGAGGCGCTTCGACTCCGAGCCGGCCGTCGTGGCGATCATTCCGAGGATCTCGATGGGCATGGGTGCCTCCTTGGCGGTTCTGGCGGTTGCGGTTCAGGCGTCGACGAGGGCGCGCAGCGCGGTGCGTTCGGCGCGGTCGGGCGCGTCGACGCCGATGAGCGGCACCGACGAGATGAGCAGACGGGTGTACGGGTGCCGCGGGGAGGAGACGACGTCGCGCGTCAGACCGTCCTCCACGACGCGTCCGCGGTAGAGCACGACGAGGCGGTCGCTCACGGCGGCGAGCGAGCCGATGTCGTGCGAGATGACGAGCATCCCGAGCGCGTCGTCTCCGCGACCGGCCGCGGCGTCGCGCAGGCCGATGAGCGCGCGGATGACGCGATCGCGGCTCGCGGCGTCGAGCGCGCTGACCGGCTCGTCGAGGATGAGCAGCCGTGGCTCGACGGCGAGTGCCCGCGCGATCGCGATGCGCTGCCGCTGTCCGCCGGACAGCTCGGCGGGGCGCCGCCGGGCGAGCTCGTCGGACAGCCCCACCGCCGCGAGCGCTGCGGTGACCCGCGCGGCCGCCTCGTCGCGCGGCACACCGGCGATGCGCAGGCCCTCCGCGACGGAGTCGACCACGCGCACCCCGGGGTCCAGTGAGCGCAGCGGGTCCTGGAAGACGTACTGCGCGGCGCCCGCGCGACGCCAGTCCCGGAGGCGACGGCCGCGCAGAGCCTGCACCTCGCGCCCCTGCACGACGATGCGGCCCGTGCTCGCGTCGACGGCGCGCAGGATCGCGCGGGCGAGGGTCGTCTTCCCGGAGCCGGACTCGCCGACGACGCCGACGACCTCCCCCGGGCGCACCCGCAGCGACACGTCGTGCAGGACGCGCACGCGCGGCGCGCGTCCGAGGTCGACGCTGAGGTCCTCCACCTCGAGCAGAGCGGTCATGAGCGCAGGTACCTCTCGAGTCCGTACTCGGCGTGCGCGGCGAGCAGCTCGCGCGTGTAGGGGTGTCCCGGGGCGCGCAGGACACGCGCCGTGGCACCGCCCTCGACGATCGCCCCGTCGCGGAAGACGAGCACGCGCTCGCACACCTGCGACACGACGGCGAGGTCGTGCGACACGAGGATGAGGGCCAGGCCCCGTTCGCGGCGCAGGTCCCGCAGCAGGTCGAGCAGCTCGGCCTGCACCGTGACGTCGAGCGCCGTCGTCGCCTCGTCGGCGATGAGCACGGCGGGGTCGGCGGCGAGCGCCATCGCGATGAGCACGCGCTGCAGCATGCCCCCGGACAGCTCACCCACCCGACGGCGCAGGACCAGGTCGACGTCACGCAGGCCGAGGCTGTCGAGCAGCTCCCGGGCGCGCTCCCTGGTCTGCCGGCGCGGTACGCCGGCGGTGACCCGCAGCACCTCCTCGAGCTGGGCGCCCACGCGCACCGCGGGATTGATGTACGACGCGGGGTCCTGGAACACCGCGCCCAGGCGCCGTCCGCGCACGTCCCGCCACGCGCGCTCGTCCGCGTGGGCAAGATCCTGCCCCTCGATGAGCACGGCTCCGCCCGTGATGCGCGTGCCGGCGGGGAGGATGCCCAGCAGCGCGCGGCACGTGAGGGTCTTCCCGCTGCCGGACTCCCCGACCACGCCCAGGGCCTCGCCCGGGCGCACGGCCAGGTCGACGCCGTGGACGAGCTCGGTGCCGTCGAGGGTCGAGACCCGCAGCCCGCGCACCGCCGCGACCGCCGGCGCGACGAGCGACGCCTCGTCGAAGGACGGGACGCCCTTGGCGCCGGACGTCGTCAGCGAGGGTGACGCCGCGACACGATCACGCAGACGTGGCATGGGCCGTCTCCTTCCGGGCGCGGACGGCGCGCGTCCGCACGGTCGCGGCGTCGACCCCGAGGGCGTCGCGCGCGGCATCCGCGAGCAGGTTGAGCGCGCCGACGGTGAGGATGATCGCCAGCGCCGGGGCGACGGGACCGAGCGGTCGCTGCGACAGGAACTCGAGGTCGCTGGCGAGCATGCCGCCCCACGTCGGCGCGGGCGGCTGCACGCCGATCCCGAGGAACGTGAGCGACGACACCACGAGGAGCGCCCCGCCGATCGCGCCGATCGCGGCCACCGTGATCGTCGGCGCGACCGAGCGCCACACGTGCCGACGGACCTGCCAGGCCGCCGACGCGCCGAGCAGCGTCGCGGCCTCGACGTACTGCGCGGAGGTGACCGACAGCGCCGCGGCGCGCGAGACGCGGAAGAAGCCGGGCGCGAGCAGGATGCCGATGGCGGCCATCGCCTGCCACAGCCCGTTGCCGAGCAGGCCCGCGAACGCGATCGCGAACAGGATGAAGGGCAGCGCCAGGAGGGCGTCGACGAGGCGCAGCGACGTCCACTCGACGATGCGCGGGGCGAACACCGACAGCACGCCGGGGATCGCGCCGAGGACGAGACCGATCGTCATCGCCAGCAGGGCCGCGAGCAGCGACACCGGCGCCCCCGCGAGCAGGCGGCTGAGCACGTCGCGGCCGACGTAGTCGGTGCCGAGCCAGTGGGCGAGCGTGGGTCCCTGCAGCGCGATGGCGGTGTCCTGGGCGAGCGGGTCGTAGGGCGCGAGAGCGGGGCCGAAGATCCCCACGAGGACGATGAGGCCGAGCCCGACGAGCGCGACGCGCACGGCGGCCCCCGCGTTCCACAGCCGCACCACGACGTTCGCGCGGCTTCCGGGCCCGCTCATGCGGCGCTCCTCTCGGTGCTCGACACGCGCGACAGCACGAGGTTGACGAGGACGGCGCACGCGACGACCATGACGACCGACACGAGCAGGACGCCCTGCACGACGGGCACGTCGCCGCTGATCGCCGACTGCCGCGCGAGCTGGCCGAGTCCCGGCATCCCGAACACGGTCTCCGTGATGACCGCGCCGCCGACGAGACGAGGGACGTGCAGTCCCAGCGTGGCGACGGCGGGTCCGAGCGCGTTGGGCAGCGCGTGGCCCCAGACGACGCGGCCGCGCGGAAGCCCGTGGACCGTGGCCCCGACGACGTAGTTCTGCGACAGCGCCCCGACGAGGCTCGTGCGCAGCTGCCGCGACAGGTCGGATGCCGCATCCAGGCTCAGCGAGACGGAGGGCAGCACGAGGCACAGCAGCCATGCGGTCACGCTCACCGTCGGGGGCACGTAGCCGCCCACAGGGAAGATCGGGATGACGAACGCGAACAGCAGGATGAGGGCGATGCCCGCGACGAAGGCGGGGATGGTCGCGAGGACGGCGTTGACCGCCGTCACCGCGCGGTCGATCCACGTGCCGCGGCGGATGCCGGCGAGGATGCCGGTGCTCCCGCCGAGGAGGATCGCGACGAGCGTGGCCCCCAGCGCGAGCGACAGGCTCACCGGGAAGGCGGCGGCGATCGACTGCGTCACCGGGATGCCGCTGAACCACGAGCGGCCGAGGTCGCCCGTGAGCGCCCCGCCGAGCCACTCCACGTAGCGGACGAGGAACGGCTGGTCGAGACCGAACTCGTGGTTCAGGCGCGCGACGTCCTCCGGGGTGGCCTGGTCGCCGAGGGCCACCGCGGCGGGGTTCGATCCGCTCGCGGCGCCCAGCGCGAAGGTGAGGAAGCTCGCGATCACGATGACCACGAGCGCCTGCGCGACGATCGTCACCGCCGACCGGCCCGCGCGGCGCGCCGCAGCCGCGCCGCGCCCGCGCACGAGGTCGGCGTCGGTCACCGGCCCGCCGGCGGTGATCGGACCGCCGGCGGCCTCGGCCTGGGTGAGCGTCATCCGGTGACCTTCACGTCCTCCCAGCGCTGGACGTCGATCCAGTGCTGGATGCCGGTGACCTGCTTCGCGTGGATGAGGATGCGCGGCCACGTGAACAGGAACGTGTTGGGCATGGACCGCACGCCGATGGACACGGCCTTCCGCAGCTTCTCCGGGTAGTCGGCCGCCTCGGTCGGGGTGGCGCGGGCCTCGTCGATCGCGGCGGTGAGCTCGGCCGGCGTGTTGCGGCCGAGGTTCATGAGGCCCTCGGGTCCGTAGAGCACCTCGAGCGCCTGCAGCGGCGACTGGCGACCGGAGTAGCTGTCCAGGACGAAGGGGTAGGTGCGCGTCACGTAGTTGTTCGCGTTGGGCGGCAGCACCTCGAGCGTCGCGCGGATGCCGGCCTTCGCCCACTGCGCCTGGAGCACCTCGGCGATCGCGCTGTCGGCATCCTGGATCCCCAGGGTGATGTCGATGCCGTCCGGGTGCCCCGCCTCGGCGAGGAGCTTCTCGGCGGTCGCGACGTCGTAGGGGTACAGGTCGTCCAGCGACTCGTCGTACGCGATGTAGCCCTTCGGGAACGGCTGGAAGTTCGGGGTGCCCTGCCCGAAGTAGGCGCCGTCGACGAGCGCCTGCCGGTCGGTCGCATGGCTGATCGCCTGCAGCACCTTCGGGTCGTCGTAGGGCGCGACGGTGTTGTTGACGTCGAGGGCGCGCACCGTCAGGGCGCGGATCTTCTCGACCTCCAGGCCCACGTTCTCCGCCGCCTTCACCTGCGACGGCGGGATGAGCGCGACGTCGTACTGGCCCGACTGCGTGCCCGCGACGACGGTGGCGGGATCCGCGACCGGGACGATGTGGAACGTGTCGATGTGGATGCGGCCGGCGTTCCAGTAAAGGTCGTTCTTCTCGAGGTCCGCGTGCGCATTGGGGACGTACTCGGTCAGCTCGAACGGTCCCGAGCCCTGCGGACGGGTCGCGAGCGAGGTGACGTCGGAGAACGCCTTCGGGTTGACGATGAAGCCGGTCTTGCCCGCGAACAGGTGGGGCACCTGGTAGTCGGCCTGATCGAGGTGGACGGCGACGCTGCGGTCGTCGACGACGTCGACGCCGGTGACGATCGCGAGCTGCCCCGCGAGGGTCGAGTCGGCCTGATCGCGGCCCCGCTCGAGGTTGGCCTTCACGGCGCTCGCGTCGATGGGCGAGCCGTCGCTGAACTCGAGACCCTCGCGGAGGGTGAAGGTCACGGTCGCGCCGTCGTCCGAGTACTCCCACGTCTCGGCGAGTCCCGGGACGACCTCGCCGTCCGGGTCCAGCTGCGTGAGGCCGTCGTAGACGAGGGCGAGCGCGTGCGTGTCCCAGCCCGCGGTCGAGGTCACCGGGTCCCAGCTCGTGGGCAGCGCCCACCCCCAGGTGAGGTCCGTCGAGCCCTCCGCAGGGGTGCCGGTCCCGCTCGCGCACCCGGTGAGGACGAGGGCGGCGGCAGCGGCGACGGCGGCGAGTCGGGCTCGACGGGAGGGGCGGAGGCGTGTGGTCATGGTGCGAGACGTTAGGGACCCGCCGTGGACCGCCTCAACCGCCGTGTAGCGCGGCGACACGGGATGCAACACTTCGACACATGCCGCTCGCCGCGACGGCACCGGGCGCGAACATGGACGGCATGACGAATCCCCCTGCGCTCTGGGAACCCGCCGCCGGCGTCCGCCACCGCGGCACGCTCGCCGTGATCGGCGGCCGCGACGAGGGCGTGCGCGTGTACGAGCGGTTCGGCCGCCGGATCGCTGCGGACGGCTACGTCGTCGGCGTGTTCGAGACGGCGCAGCTGCCGGACGCCCTCGCGTGGCTGGGCGGGCAGGAGACCGCGCCGCGCGTCCTGGTGGGCTCGGATGCCGGTGCCGCCGCGGTGCTCACGGCGCTCGCCGAGCGCGCCCCCGTCGACGGCGCGATCGTCGCCGGGACGCCCGTGGGCGCCGACGGCGGGGAGGCTCCCGCGGCATCCGCACGGACCGCCTGCCCCGTGCACCTGGGCGTCCTCGGCGACGAGGGCACGCACGCCGCGCACGGCGCGGCGTCGGCGACGCTGCCCGACGGCGGGTTCCTCGGCTCCGTCGCCGTCCCGGTGCTGGCGGTGCACGGCGGCGCCGACCCGGTCGCGCCGTTCGCCGCCGCGGCGGACTACCTCGCCGCGCTTCCCTCGCTCGAGCTCGTCGAGACCGTCGACGGCCTGCACGACGCCCTCAACGACCTCTCCCACCGCAGCGCCGCGGCCCGCGTGGTGCTGTGGCTGGAGCGGCTGCGCGCGGGCGACGTCACCGCTCCGATCGTCCGCACCGCCACCCGGGTGGCCGCGTGAGCGCCGTGCCCTCCGTCCCCGGCTTCGCCACCGCGCAGGTGCAGGGCGGCTTCACCACCGACGTCCCGCAGAACACCGCCGTCGCGCCGATCTACCAGACGACGGCCTACGAGTTCGCGTCGCTGGCCGATGCCCGCGACCTCTTCGCGCTGCGCAAGACCGGCAACCTCTACAGCCGCAACGCCAACCCCACCCAGCTCGTCCTGGAGGAGCGCGTCGCCGCCCTTGAAGGAGGGCGCGCCGCCGCCGCCGTCGCATCCGGTCAGGCGGCCGTCGCCCTCACGCTGCTCGCCCTGGCCCGTCAGGGTGAGCACATCGTCGCGGCCCGACAGCTGTACGGCGGCACGGTCGACCTCCTGCAGGACACGTTCCCGGACTGGGGCATCGACGTCACGTTCGTCGACCAGGACGACCTCGACGCGTGGCGCGCCGCGGTGCGCCCGCAGACGCGGGCCCTGTTCGCCGAGTCGCTCACCAACCCGATCGCGCAGGTCCTCGACATCGCCGCCGTCGCCGAGGTCGCCCGCGAGGCGCGCGTGCCCCTCGTGATCGACAACACCGTCGCCACCCCCGCCCTCGTCCGTCCCGGCGAGCACGGCGCCGACATCGTGGTGCACTCCGCCACGAAGTACCTCGGCGGCCACGGCACGTCGATGGGCGGCGTCATCGTCGACCTCGGCACGTTCGACTTCGGCGCCGAGCCGGAGCGCTGGCCGCAGCTGACGCAGCCGTACGCGCGGGTGAAGGACATCGTGCTGTGGGACCGCTTCGGCGCCGACGGCTTCGCATTCGTCGCCCTCGTCAAGTCGAAGTACATCCACGACCTCGGTCCCTCGCTGTCGCCGTTCAACGCCTTCCAGCTCCTGCAGGGCATCGAGACGCTCGAGCTGCGCATGGCGCGCCACAGCGCGTCCGCGCTCGCCGTCGCGCGCTTCCTGGCCGAGCGCCCCGAGGTGAGCCGCGTCCACCACCCCGGCCTGCCCACGTCGCCGTGGCACGAGCGCGGACAGCGCTATCTGCCGCGCGGCGCGGCATCCGTCTTCGCCTTCGACCTCGCCGCGACGGGCGACGCCGACCGCGACTGGGAGCGGGTGCAGCGCTTCGTCGACGGGCTGCGCGTCGTCAAGCTCGTCGCCAACATCGGCGACGCGCGCAGCCTCGTCGCCCACCCCGCGTCGATGACGCACAGCCACCTCTCGACCGAGCAGTTCGCCCAGGCGCACATCACCCCCACGACCGTGCGCCTGTCGATCGGCCTCGAGGATCCGGCGGATGTCATCGCCGACCTCGCGCAGGCCCTGGAAGGAGCAGCATGACCATCGACCTCGGCTACTGGACCCCCGTCTACGGCGGATTCCTGCGCAACGTCGGCGACGAGGGCATGCCTGCGACGTGGGACTACATCCGCCGCGTGTCGCAGACCGCCGACCGGCTCGGGTACCACACGACCCTCGTGCCCGAGCTCTACCTCAACGATCGCAAGGGCGTCGACGCGCCGAGCCTCGAGGCGTGGTCCCTGTCGGCCGCGATCCTCGCCGCGACCGAGCGGCTGCGCGTCATGACCGCGGTCCGCCCCGGATTCCACCTGCCCGCGGTGCTCGCCAAGACGATCTCGACCCTCGACTCCGTCGCCCCCGGCCGCCTCGCCCTCAACGTCGTGGCCGCCTGGTGGGCCGAGGAGGCCCGCCAGTTCGGCGGCGCCTTCACGACCCACGACGAGCGGTACGTGCAGGCCGAGGAGTTCGTGCAGGTCCTGCGCGGGCTGTGGGAGCAGACGCCGTTCACGTTCCACGGCGACCACTACGAGCTGGAGGGCACGATCGTCGAGCCGAAGCCGTCCACGGCGCCCGTCGTGTTCGCCGGCGGCGAGAGCGACGCGGGCCGCGAGTCGATCGCCCGCTTCGGCGACGCGTACGTCATGCACGGCGGGACCCTCGAGGAGGTGCGCGCGAACGTCGCCGACATGAACGCCCGCGCCGAGCGCATCCACGGTCGGCCCGTCCGCGAGTTCGGGATGCCGGCGTACGTCATCGTGCGCGACACGGAGGCCGAGGCGCAGCGCGAGCTCGAGCGCATCACCGAGGTCGACCCGCGCTCCCCCGGCTACGCGTCGTTCGAGCAGTTCCAGGCCAACTCGAAGCTGTCTCTGGAGCTCACCAAGCGCGAGTACTCCGTGGGCACCCGCGGGCTGCGCCCGAATCTGGTGGGGACGGCCGAGCAGGTCGCCGAGCGCATCCGCGCGTACGGCGACGCGGGCATCACGCTCCTGCTCATCCAGTCGTCGCCGCTCGTGGAGGAGCTCGAGCGCATCGCCGCCGAGGTCTTCCCGCTCGTGCCGCAGTCGACGGTGGTCGCCGCCTGACCCGGGCCGCGTCGGCATCCGCGGGCACGAAACCGCCGGTCCGCTAGGATTCTCCTGTGGCCCGCCGCAGAGTCCCACCCGGTTCGCAGACCTCGCTGCGCGAGGCGAACCGCGCGCGCCTGGTGGAATCGCTCAAGCGCCACGGCCGCCTGACCCAGGTCGAGCTCGCCGGCAGCACGGGTCTGTCTCCCGCGACGGTGTCCAACATCGTCAAGGAGCTCACCGCCTCCGGCGTCCTGCACACGTCCATCACGTCTCGCAGCGGACGCCGCGCGACGCTCGTGTCGCTGGCCGGGGAGCTGGGCCTCGTCGCCGGCGTGCACTTCAGCTCGCGGCAGCTGCGCATCGCCATCGCGGACGCCACGCGCACCATCGTCGCGCAGTCGTCGCTGCCGCTCGCCCTCGACCACCGGCACGACGCGGAGCTCGACCGCCTGAGCCTCCTGCTCGGCGACATGATGGAGTCCCTCGGCAGCTCGGTGAGCGAGCTGCTCGCCGTCGGCCTGGCGCTGCCGGCCGCCGTCGATCCGCACACCGGCATGGTCGCCACGCCCGACCTGCTGCGCGGCTGGGCGGGCGTCGACGTCGCCGAGAGCCTGTCCACCCGCATCGGGCGCCCCGTCTTCGTCGACAGCGAGGCGAGCCTGGGCGGACTCGCGGAGGCCCGGGAGGGCGCGGGGCGCGGAGCGGCGGCATCCGTCTTCATCCGCGTCGGGCACACGATCAGCGCGGGCCTCATCGTGGGCGGCGACCTGTTCCGCGGCGTCAACGGCATGGCGGGGCAGATCGGGCACGTCACGATCGACGAGAACGGCCCGATCTGCCGCTGCAGCAACCGCGGCTGCCTCGAGACCTACGCCGGCGGACCCGCGCTCCTGTCGCTGTTCCCGCCCGGGGAGGGCATGCAGCGCCTCGGCGACCTCCTGCAGGCGGCCGAGGACGGCGACAGCAGCTCGCGCCGCGTCATCGCGGATGCCGGCCGCCACATCGGCATCGCGGCGGCGAGCCTGTGCAACCTCTTCGACCCTCAGCTCATCGTGGTGGGCGGCGAGCTCGCCCAGGCCGGTGAGATCCTCATCGCGCCCATGCGCCACGCCCTCGAGCGCGCGGCGCTGTCGGGTCCCGGCGGTCTTCCCGAGATCGTCGAGTCCGAGTTCGGCGAGTGGTCGGAGACGCGCGGCGCGATCGCGATGGCCCTCGACCACGTCTCCGTCGGCGGAGCCCAGGCCCTCCCCCACACTGCGTGACATGAGCCGGCCTTCCCGGGCGCCGCACCTTCCGCGGTGGCGACGCGTCCTCGCCCTCCTGGGCGCCGCGGCCCTCGCCCTGCCGCTCGCCGCCTGCACGCGCGCGGAGAGCGAGGGGGGCACCATCGCCCTCCTCCTGCCGGATGCCAAGACCGCGCGGTACGAGACCTTCGACCGGCCCGTCTTCGAGGACCGCGTCGCCGAGCTCGGCGACTACCGGGTGATGTACACGAACGCCGACGGCGATGCCGCCAAGCAGCAGCAGCAGGCGGAGTCCGCGCTCGCCTCGGGTGCCCGGGTGCTGGTGCTCGACCCTGTCGACAGCCGGGCCGCCGCGAGCATCGTCAACCAGGCGAACGCGCAGGGGGTCCCGGTCATCGCGTACGACCGCATGATCGAGGGCGGCCGGCTCGACTACTACATCTCGTTCGACAACGAGAAGGTGGGCACGCTGCAGGCGCAGGCCCTCGTCGAGGGGCTGTCCGCGGAGGGACGCGCGGATGACGGGATCCTCATGGTGAACGGCTCGCCCACCGACAGCAACGCGGCGCAGTTCCGCGCCGGGGCGCTGGAGATCCTCGAGGACGCGGGCCTGGACATCCTCGCCTCCTACGACACCCCGGACTGGAGCCCGGACAAGGCCCAGGACTGGGTGGCCGGGCAGCTCACCCGCTACGGCGACGACATCGCCGGCGTGTACGCCGCCAACGACGGCATCGCCGGCGGTGCGATCTCGGCGATGAAGGCCGAGAACATCTCGCCCTGGCCGATCGTGACCGGGCAGGACGCGGACCTCGCGGCGATCCAGCGCATCCTCACCGGCGACCAGCACATGACCGTCTACAAGGCGCTCAAGACGCAGGCCGAGCGGGCCGCCGACGTCGCCGTGGCCCTCCTCAACGGCGACGAGGTGACCGCCCCGACGACGGTGGGCGGGGTCCCGACCACGCTCCTGGACCCGGTCGCGGTGACGATCGACAACATCCGCGAGACCGTCGTGGACGACGGGTTCTGGACGATCGAGGACATCTGCACCTCCGCCTACGAGGACGCATGCGCGCGCGCCGGGCTGCAGTGACTCCGAGCGCAAGTACGCTCGTTGCAATGAACGGGACGGGCAGGTCGACATGAGCGGCGCCTCCGCGCGCGCGAGTCGCACGCGTGAGCGTGTGCTGACCATGCGCGGCATCGGCAAGCACTTCGGCGCCGTCAAGGCGCTCACCGACGTCGACTTCTGGGTCAACGAGGGCGAGGTGGTCGCGCTCGTGGGCGACAACGGCGCCGGCAAGTCCACCCTCGTGAAGATCCTCGCCGGCGTGCACGCGCAGGATGCCGGAACCGTCGAGTTCGACGGCGAGATCGTCGACATCCCCACCCCCGCCGACGCGCAGGAGCTCGGCATCGCGACCGTCTTCCAGGACCTCGCGCTGTGCGACAACCTCGACGTCGTCGCGAACCTGTGGCTGGGGCGGGAGCTCGTGACCGAGGGCATGCTCGACGAGGTCGAGATGGAGCAGCGCACGTGGACGCTCCTGCGCGAGCTGTCGGCGAAGATCCCCGACGTCCGCGTCCCTGTGGCCTCCCTCTCCGGCGGGCAGCGCCAGACCGTCGCGATCGCCCGGTCGCTCGTCGGCGATCCGCGCATCGTGATCCTCGACGAGCCCACCGCAGCCCTGGGCGTCGCGCAGACCGCCGAGGTGCTCAACCTCATCGTGCGCCTGCGCGAGCGGGGGCACGGCGTCATCCTGATCAGCCACAACATGGCCGACGTCATGGCCGTCGCCGACCGCGTCGTCGTCCTGCGCCTGGGGCGCAACAACGGTGTGTACAACGTCTCGGAGGTGACCAGCGAGATGCTCATCGCCGCGATCACCGGCGCCACGAACGTCGGCGCCGCTCCCCTTCCGACCCCGGACCCGGCGCCCGAGCCCGAGCCCGACGAGACGGGCGGGCGCGTCATCCCGATGTCCACCGCCTCGCGGCGCGGACGCAAGGGCGGCGCACGGTGAGCCCCGCCCTGCCCGAGCGGGGGCTCCTCGACGACGGGACGCAGGCCTCCGGCCTCGCGGCGCTGAAGGCCTGGCCGGGTCTCCTCGTCGCACGCATCCGCGGCGGCGAGCTGGGGTCGCTGCCCGTCGTGGTCGGGCTCCTCGTCATCTGGACGGTGTTCCAGATCCTCAACCCCGCCTTCCTGTCCAGTCGCAACCTCGTCCTGCTGACGATGCAGAGCGCGGCCATCGGCACGATCGCGCTCGGCGTCGTGCTCGTGCTGCTCGTCGGCGAGATCGACCTCTCCGTCGGCTCGGTGTCCGGGCTCGCCGCCGCGATCCTCGCGGTCGGCTTCGTGCAGCTGCGCTGGCCGCTCGTGCTCGCGGTCCTGGCCGCACTGGCCGTCGGATGCCTCGTCGGTCTCGTGTACGGCTATCTGGTCACCCGGTTCGGCCTGCCGAGCTTCGTCATCACCCTCGCGGGACTGCTCGGCTTCCTGGGGCTCCAGCTCTGGGTGCTCGGCGAGACCGGGTCGATCAACCTGCCGTTCGACTCCTGGATCGTCGTCTTCGCGCAGCAGCTGTTCCTGCCCGACTGGGCCTCGTACCTCCTCGCCCTCCTCGCCGCGGCGGCATATGCCTGGTCGCGCATACGGCACGCCCGACGCCGCCAGGCGGCCAACCTGGTGAGCCAGAGCTACACCGAGATCGCGGTGCGGGCGGGCGGACTCCTCCTGCTGCTGCTCGCCGCCACGTGGTACCTCAACCTCGACCGCGGCGTCGGCGCGATGTTCCTCCTGTTCGTCGTGCTGGTGGTCGTCGCCCACATCGCCCTCACCCGCACGCGGTGGGGACGCGCCGTCTATGCGGTGGGCGGCTCCGTCGAGGCCGCGCGGCGCGCCGGGATCCGCGTCGACAGGATCTACCTGTCGGTCTTCATGATGTGCTCGACGCTCGCCGCGGTGGGCGGGCTCCTCGCGGCCGCGCGGCTCGCCTCGGCGAACCAGAGCTCGGGCGGCGGCGATACCAACCTCAACGCGATCGCGGCGGCCGTCATCGGCGGTGCGAGCCTGTTCGGGGGGCGCGGCACCGCGTTCTCGGCGCTGCTGGGCGTCATCGTGATCCAGTCGATCTCGTCGGGGCTGACCCTGCTCACCCTCGACTCGTCGGTGCAGTTCATGGTCACCGGCGTCGTGCTTGTGCTCGCCGTCATCGTCGACTCGATCTCCCGCCGCACGCGCGTCGCCACCGGCCGCGCCTAGCTGTACCTAGCCCCGACGCCGCCGCACCGCGGCACCGCCGCGCCCCGCCGCGCTCGGGTGTCACCCCTTGCCGCATCGCGGCG
>Ga0182741_1001242_pt1 | contig 34158 bp, 21 predicted proteins | sample eDN5th37CBELigOP_FD_128874 | JGI IMG/M metagenome (GOLD analysis project Ga0182741, IMG submission 128874) | Enriched Organic Plus compost microbial communities from Emeryville, California, USA - eDNA 5th pass 37_C BE-Lig OP (version 2) (version 2) ... | reverse complement strand
GATGTTCATGATCACGGCGCGGACCGCCACGTCGAGCATCGAGATCGCCTCGTCCGCGACGATGACCTTCGGCTTCAGCAAGTACGCCCGCGCCAGCATCACCCGCTGGCGCTCGCCGCCGCTGAGCTGGTGCGGATACCGTCCCAGCACATCGGGTGGACGCAGGTTCACCGCCCGCAGCGCCTCCTCGATCAGCTCCTGCTTCTCTTTCCTCCCGGTCGCCAGGTTGAAGCGGCGAATCACGACATCGAAGACGCGGTTGATCCGGTAGAACGGGTTGTAGATCCCGTACGGATCCTGGAACACCGGCTGCACCTCGTTGCGGAACCGCGTCCGCTCCGACCGCGACAGCGAATAGATGTCCTTCCCGCGCCACAGCGCCTGCCCGTGCGTCGGTGGCTGCAGCCCGAGCAACGACCGCGCCGCCGTCGTCTTGCCCGACCCGCTCTCGCCCACGATGTTGACCAGCGTGGGCGGCGACTCCGGGATGACGAGATTGACGCGATTGTTGGCGACGGTCGCCTGTGGGCCCGACCCGAACACGGTCGTCACGTCGCGCAGCTCGAGAATCGGCGTCGCGTTGGATTCGCTCATACCCGCTGCCCCCTTTCCGGCACATCCACGCCCTCAGGCGTCGACTCCGGGTAGAGGTGACACGCCACCTCGCGCCCCGGCGTCACGTCGACGTGCCCGCTCATGGTGTCGCGCGGCCCCGGCCGCACCTCCGCCAATATCGGCGGGACGCCCGTGCAGACCGGCATCGCCTTCGGGCACCGGTTGTGGAACCGGCACCCCTGCGGCCAGTTGCGCGGGCTCGGCGTCGACCCGCCGATGCCCTCCAGCCGCTCCCGGGGCTTGTCGATCGACGGGATCGCCGCCATCAGTCCGTGCGTGTAGGGATGCAGCGGCGCCTTCCCGATCGGCCGGACGGCGCCCGTCTCCACGACCTGCCCCGCGTACATGATCGCCACCCGGTCCACCAGCTGCGCATGGACCGCCATATCGTGGCTCACCATCATGATCGCGACCTTCATCTCGTCCCGCAGCCGCGCCAGCGTCTCGATGATGCGCCGCTGGACGTTGACGTCGAGCGCCGTCGTCGGCTCGTCGGCGATGATCAGCGACGGCTCCATCGAGATCCCGATCGCGATGATCACCCGCTGCTTCATGCCGCCGGAGAGCTCGTGCGGATAGAGCCGGGCCACCTTCGGATCCAGCCCGACCCAGTCCAGCAGCTCCGGTACGCGCCGTTTCGCCTGTCGCTCGCTGATCCCGTGGTCGACCATGCCGTCGACGATCTGCTCCTCCACCCGCATGACCGGGTTGAGCGAGTTCATCGATCCCTGCGGGATATACGAGATCTCGTCCAGCCGCAGCTGCCGCATCCGCCGGATCTGGGTCTGCATCAGGTCGACCTGCTGCCCGGATCGCGTGTTGAACAGAACCTGCCCGCTCGTCTCCCGGTTCGGGAACCGGATGATCTGCAAAATGCCCTCGACCAGCGTCGTCTTGCCGGATCCGGATTCGCCCGCGATGCCGATGATCTCGTTCCGGTGAACCGTCAGGTTCGCGCCGTCCACCACGCGCGCGAGGCCCCCGTCGTCCCCGCGAAAGTGGATATTCAGGTCCTTGATCTCGAGCAGGACGTCGTCCCGCTCCTCCTTCGGCCTCGCCGAATTCTGCTCACTGAGTGTTGCCATGTTGTCTTCCTTGCGCGGGCGTACTGCCGAAGCCATGCCTACGCGCTGCCCTTCAGGCGCGGGTTGAAGAACTCCTCCATGCCCTGGCTGATCAGGGCCAGCCCATAGAACAGCAGGATCAGGAGCACCACGGGCGCGATGAAGATGATCTCCTTGCCAAGGCTGATCACGCCGTATCCCAGCGCCTCGCTGATCAACCGGCCAAGGTCCATCTGGCTCGACGGCCCGAGCCCCAGCACGGTCAAACCAACCAGCGCGAACGCGGAGCCGACCGACGCCTGCGCGAAGCCGATCGCGACGAACGGCGCCATATTCGGCAGGATCTCCCCGAAGATGATCTCCCGGTCGGGCTGGTCCGACAGCTCCGCCAGTTCGACGTAGGGGCGCTCGCGAAGCGACATCACTTGCGACCGGATCACGCGGGCGGCTACCGGCCAGCTGAAGAACGCCAGCACCATCGCCAGCCGGACCGAGCCGAGGCTCCGCGTATTCGCGGCGAGGATGATGACCAGCGGCAGCGTCGGGATCACGATGAACATGTCCGTGATCGTCCGCAGCACGGAATCGACCTTGCCGCCCTTGTACCCGGACACGAACCCGATCACCACGCCGATGAACGTCGAGATGATCCCGGCGAGGAAGGCCACCGTCAGCGACACCGGCAGCGCGATCAGCACCAGCGAGAGGACATCCCGGCCAAAACGGTCGGTGCCGAGCCAGTGCGTGCCATCGGGATCGGCGAAGATCGGGAACGCGCCCGCCTTCAACGGGTCGACATCGCCGATCCGCCACTGGACGAGGATGGGACTCAGGAGAGCGAGGACGATCAGCCCGAGCGTGATCAGCAGCCCGGTCCGGAACTTCCCGCTCTCCCGGTAGAGACGAGTGAGGAACATGTCTTGGCCGCTCCTAGCTCTCGAACTTCACGCGGGGATCGATCAACGGCATGATCAGGTCGATAATCAGGTTGAACGTCAGCACCATGACGATGAGCAGCGTCACCACGGCCATCGCCGTGTTCACGTCCTTGATGATGACCGAGTCGACCAGCAGGTTCCCGACGCCCGGATAGCGGAACAGCCGCTCGATCAGGACGTTGCCGCTGACCACGCCACCCAGCGCCATCCCGAGCGCCGCGATCTGCGGCAGCCACGCATTGCGCATCACGTAGTTCGTCAGCAACCGCCGGGGCGTCACGCCCTTCGCGTTGGCAAAGGTCAGGAAATCCTCGCCGAGGATGCTGACCACGAGCGCGCGGGTGCTGAGCATCCAGTTGGCGATCGCCACGACGATCGTCGCCAGGATCGGCAGCACGCTGTACCGGACCACGCTCACGCCAAACTCCAGCGACCACGACGGATTCATGCTGCTGTCATAGGCGCCGTTCGATGGCAGGAGCCGGAACCGGTAGGCGAAGAAGATGAGCAGGATCAATGCGACGAAATACGCTGGCAGGTGCGACAGTCCCAGGGCGCCGTTGGTGATCCATTCGGCCCATTTCGTCCGCCGCTTCCACCCGACGAGCGTGCCGAGCACGATGCCGAGGAACCAGCCAACGATGGTCGATACGCCGATCAGGTAGATGGTCCAGGGCAACGCCCGCAAGATCAGGTCGGTCGCCGGCGTGGGATAGCTCAGCACCGAGGGACCGAAGTCGAAATCGGTCAGCACCCGCTGGAAATAGCGCACATACTGCTCGAACAGCGAGCCATGCAGGCCGAATTCCCGCTGGTAATGCTCGACCATGTCCTCGCTCCGCTCGAACGAGGTGTACTGCCCCCGCGTCTGGAGCTGGGAGATGATGCCGGAGATCGGGTCCCCCGGAAGCATCCGGAAAAAGAGGAAGGATGCGGAGAGCGATCCCCACAGCGTAATCAGGTACAGGCCAAGCCGGCGGAGGATATACCTCAGCGTCGGGTTTCCAAGCTTCCCCCTCTTCACACCGACCGGCGTCGTGTCCTGGGGATCGTTCGCGGGAACTGCCGGGGCGGGATTCCCTGCAACCATACGTGTTCTCCTGGAGTTCTCGTCTTCCCCGCGCCGGACGCGAACCCGCGACCGGGTCCGCCAGCCAGCCGGCACAGGGGGTGGCCCCTGGCGCCGGCATACCGGCGCCAGGGCATCGGGACTACTCGCTACCGGCGGGTCTCAGGTTGCCGAGGACAAACAGGAACTGTCCCCACCAGTTCGCCGGGATCGCATAGGGGTCGTCGTCGGTCGGCCACCCCTCCCAGTACGCCGTGTTGAACATGAACGGGTACGTCGTCTGGATGCTGGCGACCATCGCCAGCTCCTGCATGAACACCGTGAGCGCATCGTTGAAGACCGGCATGTTCGCCTCGTCTTCCGGGTCGATCCGCTCCAGCTCGTCGATCAGCGCGTCGAGCTCGGGGCTCTGGAGTCGCGCGGCCGAGCCATCCCCCTCGGTGGCGCGCTCTCCGACCGGGACGTAATTCCGGGAGTGGAATGCATCGTAGATCTGGACCGGATCGAAGCTCATGCCGTCGATCCAGTGGCAGCTGATGTCGTACTCGCCGGGCAGGAACGTATCGCCGAACGCCGAGCCGGGCAGGCTCTTCAGGGCGATGTCGATCCCCGCCTCGCGCGCGGTCGCCACGTAGTTGACGCCGATCTGGTACTCCAGCCCGCTCGTCTGCGCCGGCGTGATCATCGTCAGCTTCAGCGGCTTCCCGTCGAGGATGCGGATGCCGTCACCGTCGCGCTCGGTCGCCCCGAGCTGGTCGAGCAGCTCGTTCGCCTTGTCGACGTTGTAGGTGAGGTCGAATTGGTCCATGACCTCCGCCGGCGCCCACTTCTGCCAGCCTTCATAGTCCGCCCACGGGTACGTCGCCGGCCGGGAGGCAGGCTGCCAGATCGTCGAGCCGATCGTCTCCCGGTCGATGAGGTGGGACATCGCCCACCGCCCTTCCGGCGTCTTGAACAGGCCCGACGGCGAATCGACGTTGAAGAAGAAGCCGCGCGGGTTCGGGTCCGGGAAGGCGAAGCGCGCAACCCGGTCGTACTGGCTGGACACCATCTCCTGGTTCAGGAAATCGATGTCGCCCGCCGTATCGACGTTCCCGGCCAGGAACTCGCTCACGGCCACATCGACGCCGCCACCCTGCCGGTACATCACGTATTTCGGCGCGGGATCGAAGTTCGCCTTGTTCCAGTAGTTCTCGTTCTTCTCCCAGAGGTAGTAGAGCTTGGTGGACGACGATTCCCGCAGCACATACGCGCCGGTCTGGATCGGCGGATTGAACTTGAACGAGCCAGGGTCCTCACCCTCCCAAATGTGCTTCGGCATGACCCGCAACCCGTCGGCGATCACGCCCGCCAGGAAGCGATAGTGGAAGCGCGGATTGGACTCGTTCAGTTCCCAGACGACCGTGTGGTCGTCCGCCGCTGAGACGGAAGCAACGTCGCGAATCGTGCCAGCGGCCCCGCTCAGCTGCGGATTGTCCAGCAGCATCTGCTGCGTGAACACGACATCGTCCGCGGTGAAAGGCTCCCCATCGCTCCAGGTGACATCCGGGTTCAGGGACAGCGTGCACTGGGTGAAATCGTCGTTGTAGGAGTAGTCCGTCGCAAGCCACGGTGTGATCTCTCCGCTCAGGAGGTTCACGTAGAACATGTACTCACGGCAGACGATCGCCAACCCGTAGTTGTACGCCTCACCGTTCGGGATGAACGGGTTGAAGCTGTCCCACACGTTGTTGGGGGATTGCTCGATCACCACGGTCTCTTCCCGCGGCGTCGGGATGTTGGCGTCCTGGGCCTGTACGGCGACGGCCGGCCCCGAGGCGGGAGCGGCCACGCCCTTCGCAATTCCGGCGGCGGCAAGCGCTGCGCCTGTTGTCGCCCCGACAACCGCCCGCCGGTTTGCAGACGACCGCAAGACCTCGTTCATGAAATCACCTCCTGAGTGGTGCAAACACACGGGTCCGGAGACCCTGACATCCCAGGCTCCGCGGCGCGCATTGCGCTCGCCGCGGGCTCATCCCAACCGTGTCCGTGCCAGTCCGGTCCCGGATCCGGCATGCCTCGCCGGCGCGACGGGGCATGCCGGCCGGGGATTAGCTCCCGGCGCGTTTCAGGTTGCCGATGACAAAGAGGAAGTGCCCCCACCAGTCGGCGGGGATCGTGTACGGGTCGTCCTCCGTCGGCCAGCCTTCCCAGACCGAGGTGCTGAAGAACACCGGGTAGATGGTCTGGATGCTCGCGACGGCGGGCAGCTCGTTCAGGAAGACGGTGAGCGCCTCGTCGAACGTCGGCCGGCTGGCCTCGTCCTCGGGGTCGAGCGTCTCCAGCTCGTCGATCAGCGCGTCGAGCTCGTCGCTCTGCAGGCGCACCGCGTTCCCGCGGTTGGTGCGCTCGCCGACCGGGAAGTAGTTGTCGGAGTGGTACCAGCCGTAGAGCTGGATCGGGTCGAACTGCATGCCGCAGATCCAGTGCGAGCTGATGTCGTACTCGCCGCTATCGAACGCATCCCAGTGCGCCGATCCCGGCATCGCCTTCAGCTCGATGTCGATCCCGGCCTCTTCCGCCGCGCTGACCAGGACCAGCCCGATCTGGTACTCCGGTCCGGTCGTCTCGGCCGGGGTGATCATCGTGAGCCTGAGCGGCTGGCCATTCAGCACGCGGATCCCGTCGTCACCGCGCTCCGCACCCATCCCGTCGAGGATCTCGTTCGCCTTGTCGATGTTGAACGAGAAATCGTACTGGCTCATCACCTCGTCCGGCGCCCACGGGGCCCAGCCCTCGTAGCTCGCCCACGGGTACGTGGCCGGATCGGACGGCGGCTGCCAGATCGTCGAGCCGATCGTCTCCCGGTCGATGAGGTACGACATCGCCCAGCGCCCTTCCGGCGTCGCGAAGAGGCCCGAGGGGGAATCGACGTTGAAGAAGAAGCCGCGCGGGCACGGATCGTTGAAGTTGAAGCGCGAGATCTTGTCGGTCTGCGTGGCGATGACTTCCTGGTTCAGGTAGTCGAGCGCGATCCGCCGCGAGTCGTCCATGTTCCCCGCGAGGAACTCCTGGACCGACGCGTCGATCTCCGTCCACTGCTTGTAGAGGACGTACTTCGGCTCCGGATCCAGGTTCGCCTTGTTCCAGTAGTTCTCGTTCTTCTCCCAGAGGTAGTAGAGCTTGGTCGCCGAGGACTCGACCAGCGTATACGGGCCGGTCTGGATCGGCGGGTTGAACTTGAACGAGCCCGGGTCTTCACCTTCCCAGATGTGCTTCGGCATGATCCGGACACCGTCGGAGATGATGCCGGCCAGGAAGCGGTAGTGGAACCGGGTGTTCGGCTCGTTGAGTTCCCAGGTCACCGTCAGGTCATCGTCGGCCGTCACCGACTTCACATCGTTGATCACGCCGGCCGCGCCGTTGAGGGCGGGGTTGTCCAGCAGCATCTGCTGCGTGAAGACCACGTCCTCGGCCGTAAATGGCTCGCCGTCGCTCCACGTCACGCCCTCGGTCAGCTTGAGCGTGCACGAGGTGAAGTCGTCGTTATACGTCCATTCCTGTCCAAGCCACGGCTTCGTCTCGCCGGTCAGGAAATTCACATAGAACAGGTACTCGCGACAGACCGACGCCAGCCCGTAGTTGTACGCCTCGCCATTGGGGATGAACGGGTTGAAGCTGTCCCACACGTTGATCGGGTCCGTCTCGATCACGACGGTCTCTTCACGCGGGGTCGGAAGGTTCGCCTGCTGATAGTTCGGGTCACGGACAACCGTGCGTCCGACACCGGCCGCCGCCGGCATGCCGGTCGCGGCGAGTGCGGTCGCACCGCCAGCCGCCCCAATCAGGTTGCGGCGATTGAGATGTGCCTTCGTCAGCTTTTCCATTGATCCCTCCCGGGTATTTGGTGAACGGCGTCGACAACCAGGCAAGTTATGTAATCGATTACATAATGCGATCCAGAGGAGATTCTCCTCTCGGCCAGGTACCACCGCTCCTTTCAGCGACCGCTTTCGCCGCGCCACATGTTGTGCCAGTGCAGAACAGCGTATCGCGTTCGCAACGATCCTGTCCAGAAGCCAAACGCCGTTCAAAGTAATATGTAAATACGAAATGGTTCCAAAATCTAAACAATGTGAGAAAAGCAACAAAAGGCCCGGGTGCTATCTTCAGACACCCGGGCTCGGACTTCTTACAGACCAGATTAATGCGACAGGTTACCAATCAACGATGTCGGCAACAATCATGGGCTGAACGATCGTGCCACCAAAAGCATTGGTTCCGGTGAAAGTCCCGTCACCTGTGCCATAAACCGTGATCCAGGTTCCTTCATAGATGCCTCGGGTATCGCCGAAGTAGACGATCACTGCGGCTTCGCTACCGCCGTCAAGCCAAATCTGCATGACCGTCAGGTTGCCCTCGACGTCGATATTGAAGACCGACCCGGAGACGGCAATCTTGTCGCCCTCGAATTCGCCCGGGCGAATGACCAGATCGCGCGTATCTACCCACTGGTACTGAGCTCGCACCTGCTCAGGCGACTGGGTCGGTACCGGAGTCGGAGCCGGCTGCTTGATCCACGTACCAGCCGCGTCCTTGCAAAGACTCCACAAGCCAGTGTCCTGAGATTTGGCGTACTCCTGCACCGCGCCGAGCCAGCTCATGTACGGAGAATCCGCATTGGGGTCCGCACCGGCGAACCCGCCAGCGATCAGATGGGCGTTGAGCAAACCGAAGTTCGCGGCCGCCGGATCGTTGAACCAGACGAGACTCGTGCCAGTGCCTGGGACCTCTTCGATCCACACCGTACTGCCCGTCAGGTTCATGGTTTGGGTGGCAGTCTCACCCGAGTAGCAACTCGACTTGATGTTTGCATCTGCTTTAGGTGCGATGACTGCGTCCATCTCGACGGTCAACGATCCACCAGAGCGCAACGCGACCTCGAGCTTGCCCCCACCAACAGCAGCTGTGATATCCGCTACCTGTAACTGCATCTCAGGTACCAGAGCCGGAAGGTCATCCACCGCGAAGTCATCGACCAGGGTGTTCGAAATCCTCATCACCTGGTCATTGAGGCGCAGGACCAGTGATTCTCCATCCGCCGGTTCAGCGGCGAGCGGGAACGCGATCGCCATGCGGATCGTGCCATTCTCGGCCACCGGGAAAGTGCCTTCAGGAGAAACGCCTTCAAGCTCCAATGCTTGAGATGCTGTGGCCGAGGCCGAGACGTCTGCAGCGACACCGTCGGTCATGGAAAGAGGCGACTCGGAGGTTGCACCGAGCGTGAGCATGGTTGGGTCAAACGTCGTTGTGGCGCCCGTATTGGTTACATCGGCTATAGCCACGGCCCACACGCCATCAGTCGCCGGATCCAGACCTGCGTCCGCAATATCTGGCGCTACGACGGTTTGTAGAACAATCACTCGCCATGAGCCCGAGACAAACCCGGCAGATGTAACCTCTGACTCCTGTGCAGCAACCTCACTCTGCATCGAAAAAAGTGAGCCGGTAGAAAAGAGCATGGCAATGACCATACTCAATGAAAAGATCCGCACCGTGAAGCGCATCATACTCCCCCTATTCAGTCCCTACCTAAGACAACATCACCATGGTTTTATCGCGCTGCAGGATTACGAAAACCCTGTAGCGCAATTATCCGACGTCGATATCGTCAACTCCATCCGTATTTTTACGTAAGGCTTCTAGGTATTACATAGACCAAAAGAGGACACGAAACCCTACCGGTGCAGGAGCTTCCCGATCAGCGACGGCTCCTTCTGGTCAGCCTGGCGCTGGTCAGGAGCGGAGCCGTCCAGGATGTGCCCCTGCTCCGCCTCGATGTCCTTGACCTCGTCGATCCTGCCGTCCGCGATGCGGACAACCCGGTCGCACAGGTCGATCAACCTCTCGTCGTGGGTGACGAGGATCCCGGCCTTCTCCTGGTCATGCACCTGCTCCGCGAGCAGTTGCACCACCTGCCGGCCCCGCTGCGAGTCCAGGCTCGCCGTCGGCTCGTCCGCGAGGATCAGGTCCGGGTCGTTCATCAGCGCCCGCCCGATCGCGATCCGCTGGCGCTCGCCCCCGGACATCTCCTCGGGGTAGTGCTTGCCGCGCTTGCCCATCCCGAGGCTCTCCAGCAGCCAGTCGGCGCGCTTCTCCGCCTCACCGTTCTTCGAGCCCATCATCCGGGCGATGAAGAGGAGCTGATCCCGCCCCGAGAGGAAGCTGACGAGGTTCGACCCCTGGAAGATGAACCCCATCCGGTTCAGGCGCAGGTTCGTGCGCTCGGCCTCGCCAAGGTTCGTGATGTCATCGCCGTCCAGCCAGATCTTGCCCTCGGTCGGCGTCAGGAGCGCTCCGGCGATCGAGAGCATCGTCGACTTCCCGGACCCGGACGGGCCGACCAGAGCGAGAAGCTCTCCCGCCTTGAGCTCGAGGTTGACGTCCACGAGCGCATTCACCTCGGCCTCGCCCTTGCCGAATGTCTTGCTGATGTTTTCCAGCTGCAAAATGGTCTTGGTCATTTGAAAGAAGGTCCTTCCCGCCTAGCCGGCGTTGTTGATGGCGTCGAGCGGGTCGACACGGGCGATCCGGAAGAGAGAAAGAAGCGTACCGATCATGCCAACCACGAGCAGGATGCCGCCGTACATCGCCATGCTCTGCCATTCAAGGGCGAACGGGACCGCGCCGCCGATCAGCATGTCGGTGACCCAGGAGAAGGCGATGCCGATCACGATGCCGATGACCCCGAGGATGCCCACCTGGAGAAGTAGCGTCCGGGCGAGATAGCCGGACTTCGTGCCGATCGCCTTCATCACGCCAAGCTCCGGCATTTTCTGCAGCGTGATGATGAAGAAGAACGCCGCGATGATGCCCGCCGCGATGACGACGAGGAAGACCTGGATCAGCGTCAGCGTGGCCTGCTGCTCGGTCTGGCCAGGCAGGTTGTCGATCAGCTCCGAGGACGTCGCGACCATCGTGCGTTCGACCTCGTCCGGGATCGAATCGATCGCCTCCTGCTCGCCGTTGACGACGATGGCGCTGACGCCTCGCTCCGGATCCTGCTGCAGCTCCTGCCAGATCTCGATAGGAACGATCGCCGTCGGGACGAGCCGGTACTGGTACCCGTCCGTCACGCCGATGACCTCCAGCTCGACCCCGCCGGGATCGGTCACAAGGATGTCGCCGACAGAGATGCCTTCGTTGATCATCGACTCGTCGACGACGATGCCGTTCTCCGTCGCGCCCAGCGCCTCGCCCTCGCTCGCGCCAGGGTCGAGGAACCCGCCGGCCGGCATGCCGAGGATGCTGATCCCGAGCACGTCGTCGCTGCCGTCGCGCTTCACGTTGATGGCGCTGGCCCCGAACGGCTCGGCCTCCTCGATGCCGTCGATCCCGGCGATCGTCTCCGCATGGTCAGCCGCGATCGCGGAGCGATCCAGCTGGTACTCGCTGCCGCTGGAAACGACGATGCCGTCCCCGCCGATCGATTCGAGCGCCTCCGAGTTCCCCGCCGAGAGCCCGTTGGCGAGCCCGGAAAGGATGAAGACCAGCGACGACACCATCACGATGACGGCGGTGATCAGGGCGTATCTGAGCTTGGAGTGTCGAAACTCCCGAAGTGCAAGGAACATGGCTGATGCAGTCTTCCAGTTGTGGTAACAGCGCGGGGAGCGCTCGTGCGGTGAGCCCGGCGATTAGTCACGCATGACTAATGGGTTGATTGTATGGCAGCGGACGACCCGATGTCAATACCTGAACCTCAACCTTTACTTTATCCTACCACGAATCGTCACACTCACCCTGCACCCCAAAACGCAGGATCAAGTCCATCGCCTTCCCACGCGTCTCCACCTGACGCCCCGCGCGGCACCCCCCGCTCCTGCCCCGGCCCACCACCCTCCGTACGGGCCGTACTTCCGAAGGAATGTCGGCCCATCGCCCGCACGACGATATCCGTAGGGGCGGACCCCGTGTCCGCCCAATCGCCCGCAGGGCGATATCCGGGCACATACCTTCCCCGTACGGGACGACGTGCGGCGCCTTCACGCCCCTTCGCCCGCACACCCGCGCCGCAAAGTCGTCCCTCGAAGCCCGCCACCACCCCTGACATCCCGTAGGGGCGGACCCCGTGTCCGCCCGTCCCGCACCGACAGATCCCCGTCATCCTGAGCGGAGCAAGGGCTCGCTGCCGCTTCTCGCCCTGCGGGCTCGGCCGGAGGACCCGACGCGAAGCGATGTCGCCGGCAACCCTTTCCGCCATGAACCAACGCCCCTCGCGGCCCTCCCGAACCAACCAAGGCGCCAAGACGCCTTGACCACCCATCCCGTTCGCCCACCTCAACCCGTCAACATTTCAAGTTGCCCAGGTTTCTCTATACCCGAACAACTTGGTTAACTTGAAAAGTTGACCCCTAAACCCCCCGGGGAAACCAAAAGAGCATGATCATGATCACCTTCCCCGGAATCCCCCTAAACACAGGTCACGCTGAACGCGCAAACGCCCCCTGGCACCATTGCCAGGGGACGTCCGCGTCGTGGAAGGAGTGGGTTCGGGCCGATGCACCTTCCGGCCCGGGATTGAGGTCGTTTTCTACTCGACAACGAACACGCTGTGCATGCCCATCATCGCGTGCGGCATGCCGGTCTCCGGGTCCGCCACCCAGCACATCAGCGCATAGGTGCCGGCCTCGAGCGTCACAGGCGACCAGGAGCTCACGCCCTCGGACTGCTCCGAGAGGTACGCCACCGGCATCACCTGCGAGAAGTCGACCGGCTCGGCCTCCGGTGTGCCGCCCATCTCTGCGTCGATCGCGGCCTTGATGTTCTCGTTGGTGGTGCCCTCCGGCACCATCATGATCTCCGCGAAGTGCGGCTGGACACCCGCGTTGAACAGGTGAACGATGTTCTCGCCGGCCACGAACTCGCCGTCCGTGACCTCGAAGTACATCTCGCCCATCTCGAGCGTGACATTGGCATCCGGCTCCGCCACATCAGCCGGCATCTCGCCGGTAACCGTGAAGGAGAGCGGCGCCTTCGCGAACATCTGGTCCAGCACGTGCCATTCGCCCGGCGTCAGGTCGATCACGGACACGGCCGAGGTCTCGCCCATGCCCGCCAGCGCGGGCTTCCCGCCGGCGAAGGTGGTCTCGTAGAACACGTCCGGGATGCCGGACTCGCTCTCCGCGGCCTGGGCGGCGACGTCTTCGATGGAGACACCTTCCGGGAACTGGACGATCATGCCACCAAGGATGAAGTCCTCCTCGCCAGCCTCACCGCTGACAGTCAGGACGTAGCGGCCGGCCTCCAGGGACTCCGGGATGCCCGAGAAGCCTTCGGGAGTGACCACGAGATCCAGCTGCGGCAAGCCAAGATCGGCAAACGGGTTCGCGGCCGCATCAGCTTCCGGCGTAGCGTCCGCCTGGTGGGCGACGGCCTTCAGGGCGAACGGGATCGACGAGACCAAACCAGCGGCGGCGAGAACGGGAACGGCGGTGATCCGTGTACGGGTCGAGATCATGAATGTCTCCTTGTTCGGGACTACATCAGACGTTTCCGCAGGTTTCCCGGGCCCCTGCCCGTGTTCCTGCAACGTCTGTATAGTGCGGCCCACGCCGCCCGGAGACATCAGTCGTTTGGCGTAGTTTCAAGGGTTATGTCGAAAGCCCGAAACCCGCGTGCCTACGTCATCTGACGTAGCCCTTATCCCGGCGACTCCGGGATGATCCCGACGCGAAGGGCCAAAGCCACGGCAGCCGTCCGGCTGGCAACTTCCATCTTCCCGAGGATGTTGGTGACATGCGTCGCCGCCGTTCGCGAGCTGATGGACAGCGCGTCGGCCACCTGCCGCGTGGTATGCCCGCGAGCGAGCAACGAGAGGACCTCCAGCTCCCGTGGCGTCAGGCCATACTCGTTCGGCACCGGCGCGCGAGCCGGCTCCTGGGCCCTCGGGGCAGGCACCGCGGCAGGCCTCGCCAGGCGTCGGGAGAGGGTCATCGCCCGCCGGGCAAGCGCCTCGGCGTCGAGCGCCGCTCCGGTCGCGTGAGCCTCTTCGATGGCCGCCGCATCCAGCGCGGCAAAGGCGACGCGCTCCACATCTCCCCGCTCGCGGATCTGGTCCGGCGTCGGCTGCGCGCGGAGCTCCTCCCGCAGCGCGGACGCCGCCGCCAGCAGCTCCAGCACGGAAGCATGCTCCCCTCTCGCGCTGCACAGCATCGCCACCACCTCGGCGTTGTCGATGATGGCGTGCTGGTCGCCCGTCGACAGCCCGGCCCACATCGACTCCGTGATGGCCTCAGCTGCCGCCACGATGTTGCCTTCATCGAGCTCCAGCCGCGCCAGGGCATTCAGCGCGTGGCCCTCGACCATTGAGTTCCCCATCTCACCGAGCATCTCCAGCGCCTCGGCCAGCGTCACCCGGGCCTCGGATCGCATGTCGATCTTCCGGTACACCTCTCCGAGGTTTACCAGCGTGTACGGCAGGTTGGATTGCAGCCTGAGCTTCCGTTGGAGGTCTCGCCCCCGCTCGAGATAGCTCCTCGCCTCATCGAGCTGCCGCAGCTCCGACGTCACCGCACCCAGGTTCCCCAGCAGCTGGGTCTCCGTCACCGTATCGCCAAGCTCGACCGCGATCTCCAGGCACTCTTCCCAGTGACGCACCGCGTCCGCCAGATCCCCGCGGTAGTAGCTGACAATCGCCATGCTGGCCATGCCGACCGCGACGCCCCGGCGATCACCGGCCTCGCGCGAGATCCGGGCGGCTTCCGAGTGCATCTCCAGCGCGTCGTCGTACAGCCCCCGGTCGTGGGCGACGGTGCCCAACCCCGTCAGCGCCCTCGCCTCCCCCCTCGAGTCACCGAGTGCCGCCGCGAGGTGGCGCGCCTGCTCGAAGGCGGCACGGGCCGCGTCGAGGTCCCGCAGGTCCTCCGTGATGTAGCCAAGACCCACCAGCGCCCGGACCCGCCATGCCGGATTCCCGCCCGGAGAGGCAAGCGCCCGGTCCAGCCACCCACGGCATTCCCGCAAGAGGCCACGCGCCGACATGTACCGCCAGACAGCACCGCCGATGCGCATGACACCGTCGAGGTCCCCGTTCTCGAACATCCATTCGATCGCGGCCCGGATGTTCTCGATCTCGAGGTCGAGTCGGTCGTGCCAGTCGACGACGGCCCCCTCCGACAGCTGCGGCTCGGCGTCCTCGGCGAACGCGACGTACCAGTTCGCATGCGCCCACCGAACATCCCGCTCCTCGCCGGCGGCCCGAAGCCGCTCCTGCCCATACGCCCGGAGCGCCTCCAGCACCGCATACCGGATTGTCCCGTCGGGCAGGATTTGGCGCACGACCAGGCTCCGGTGCACGAGGATACGCAAGACCCGGCGCGCCTCGGACGTCCAGACCGCGACGGCCGCATCGGCGGGAAAGCCACCGCGGAACACAGAGAGCCGCCGGAAGAGCGCCTGCTCCGCCGGGTCCAGCAGCTCGTAGCTCCACGCGATCGCGTTTCGCATCGTCCGCAACCGGTCTGGCACGTCGGACCGCTCGCTCCCGAGCACCTCCAGCGATGCGGAGAGCCGGTCTCGCAGCGTGGCGAGCGAGACGACGTTGATCCGCGCCGCCGCCAGCTCGATCGCCAGCGGCAGCCCGTCCAGTTGCCGGCAGATCTCCGCAACGAGGTCCGCGTTCCTCTCATCGATGGTGAACCAGGGTGCCCGCTCCCGCGCCCGGTTGGCGAACAGGGTCACCGCGTCCGTTGCCACGATCTCGTCGGGATCGCGCTGTTTCGGGTCCGGCGTCGGCAGCGGCGCAAGCTGATAGGCCCGTTCTTCCTCGACCTCCATCGGGACCTGGCTCGTGGCGAGGATCGCGATCGCGGGGCACCGCTCGAGCAGGCGCTGGACAAGCGACCCGGCCTCCGGGATCTGCTCCAGGTTGTCGAGCACGACCAGCGCGCCGCTCTCCTGCAGCGCCTGGAACAGCTCCTCCTCCTCGTCCTCGCCCATCTCGTGCGGCATGCCAAACGCCTGGGCGATGGCGGGAAGCACCATATCGACGTCCCGCAACGCAGCCAGCGAGACAAAGGCAACGTCCCGCTCGAGGTCATCCCGGATGCCCCGTGCGATATGCACCCCGAGTCGCGTCTTGCCGATGCCGCCCGGGCCGGTAATCGTGACCAGGCGCGTATCTCCGGCCAGGAGCGCGCGGATATCCGCCGCCTCGCGGCCACGCCCCACGATCGGCGTGCGGACCACCGGAAGGGCGGCAACGCGACCGGTCGCCTGCGTCGTACTCATCGCGCGCACCACGGCGCGTTGGAAACCATATGGACAAACCTTCCCGAGCCCGCGTTACACAAGGCCGATCCGCATCGCATGGGCAACCGCCGCCGTCCGGCTGTTGACGCCCAGCTTGCCGAGGATGTTGTTGATATGGGTCGCCGCCGTTCGCGGGCTGACAAACAACTGCTCGGCGATCTGGGCCGTGGAGCTTCCCTGCGCCAGCAGCGTCAGCACCTCAACCTCCCGTGGGGTGAGGTTGTGCTCCGCCTCCACCGGGCCAGGAGCGATGTCGGGATCCGGCTTCGCAACCTCTTGCCGTCGCCCGACGATCTCCCGCGCGATGGTGGAGACCCGGCGACCGAGCGTTTCATCGGTCAGGCGCATACCTGCCTCGACCGCGTCCTGGTATACGCGCGCATCCAGGGCCGTGCGCGCATCCTCCTCGATCTCCGCCACGGCTTCGCGGCGCGGCGCATACGACATGGCACCCACATGCTCCCGCAGGCACGTCGCACCCTGAAGCAGCTCGATCGCCAGCGCGTACGCCTGCCGGCGCGCGCACAGCTCGGCAAGGAGCTCGGCGTTCTCGATAATCGGCAACCGGTTCTCGGAATCCGCAAGGTACTCCATGCTCTGGAGCAGGAAGGCGGCAGCATCCGCATCCTGCCCTTCCAGGAAAGCAAGCCGGGCGCGGCCACTGAAGGCGATCCCCAGCAGCTCGGATGACCCCACTTCGTGAAGCAGCGAAATCGCCTCGGAGATGCTGTCGTGCGCAAGGGTGTAATCCTCGAGCGCCATCGCGACCTCGCACAGGTTGATCAGCGTAAAGGGCAAGTCACGCTGGACGTTCATTTGCCGCTGGAGCTTCAATGCCCGAACGAGATAGGTCTCGGCTCGGGCATACTCTCCGATCGACGAGAGGATTGCGCCAAGGTTGCTCGCGTTCAACGCCTGGCCCGTCGTGTCACCGACCTCGACGAGGTACTCCTGGCACTCCTCCCAGTACCGGATCGAGTCGTCCGGCTTCCCGAGGTAATACGACACCGTCCCGAGGTTCCCCAGCGGCACCGCGATCATCCTGGCATCGCCGATGCCCCGGGCCATGTTGAGGGCTTCACGCATCAGGCGCTGCGCCGCCTCATAGGCGCTCCGGTCGACCTCCACAGTGCCAAGCCCGACCAATGCGCTGCATTCGCTCCGTGTATCGCCGATCGCCGCCGCAAGATGACGCGCCTGCGTGAACAATCGCTGGGCCGCATCGAGATCCCGATGGTCCTCGGCAAGGTATCCGGCACCGATCAGGGCCTTGGTGCGATGTTGCGTCAGGTGGTTCCCCTGTGCCGAGAATGCCTGGTCCAGCCACGAGCGGCATTCGGTGATCATCCCCCTTGCCGCGCAGAATCGCCAGATCGCCCCGGCAATCCGGAACACCTTCTCCTCATGTCCGTTCGCCAGTGACCACTCGACCGCCGCGCGGATGTTCCCCCGATCGGCGTCCAGCCGATCCAGCCAGACGTCCTGGTCGGGCAGGACCAGGTGTGGCTCGGCGGCCTCCGCCAGCCGGACCATCACATCGGCATGGGCCAGCCACGCATCGTCCGACTCCCCGAGCGCATCGAGCTGTTCGCGGCAGTAATCCCGGATGGTCTGGAAGAGGAAATAGCGGTCGTCGCGCGATGGTAACGGGCTTCGCCGGACGAGGCTCCGGTCCACCAGCGTGCCGAGGATATCGATCACCGAACGACTGGATGCCCGGCGCTCGAAGATTGCCTCGACCGACTCCAGCGAGAAGCGGTCCTGGAACACGGACAATCGCCGTAGCAGCCATTGCTCGTCATCGGCCAGGAGGCTGTAGCTCCAGTCGATCGCCTGGCGCATGGTTCTCTGCCGGTCGGGTACTCCCGGACGCTCGCCGCCAAGCACCTCCAGCCGGTTGTCCAGCCGCGCCAACAGCGCCTGGGGGGAAAGGACGTTCGTTCGCGCGGCCGCCAGCTCGATCGCGAGCGGAAGACCATCCAGGCTCCTGCAGATCCGCGCGATCGCCGACGCCGTCGTCTCGTTGATCAGCAGGTTCGGGTTGACCGCCCGCGCGCGATTCAGGAAGAGCGCGACGGCATCCGACCGTTCGATTTCCTCGACCGAATCGGTGTTCTCGGGCGGGATGCCCAGCGGCTCAAGCGGAAAGAGCTGCTCGCCGGCAACGCCGGTTGGCGCCTGGCTCGTCGCCAAAATACGCAGGTCGTCAACGTCCCCGAGCAGCCGCTCGACCGGCTCGCGAAGATTCGCGATCTGCTCGCAGTTGTCGAGCACCAGCATGACCCGGCGGCCCCGCAACGTCGTAAGCACCTGGTCCTCGTAGCCCGAAGCGACATCGGCGATCAATCCAAACGCCTGCCCGATCGCCGGCCACACCATGTGGGCATGCTGCACCGGCGCAAGCTGGATGAAGGCCACCTCGCCGTCCAGCGAATCAACGGCGCCGAGCGCCAGTCGCGTCTTGCCAACGCCCGCCGAGCCAGTGATCGTCACCATGCGGAGACCGGGCGTCTCCAGGATGCCGCGCAGCGCCTGAAGCTCGCGATCACGCCCGACGATCGGCGTGAGCATGACCGGCAACGGCGCTGGTGGCCGTGCGAGACCCGATTCTGCGCTCATGGAGGTCATTCCCCACTATCAGGCGACGCGCCTGGGAGTTACTGGACATACCTGTCTGCGGATCCAATAGCCTTATTTTGGCGCTGTTACACCACAAGTACAAGTCAGGACCGCTTCCGGCACCGCGAATCCGCGTTCGGGCACCCCGGAAAACGGGTATCATGACCGCTGGTGTGCCCGTTTCGGCACACAAATACTTGCCGACGTCATCAACGCACCATGCAGGAGACGCCCCTTTCATGAGCAGTTTGCTCGGAGATATGACCAACTGGGTCAAGGATGTTGTCGAGAGCCTTGGCTATGTGGGCCTGGCGCTTCTCGTCGCACTCGAGAACGTGTTCCCGCCCATCCCGTCCGAGATCATCCTGCCCCTCGCGGGATTCCTCACCGGCGAGGGCCGGATGAACTACTTCCTCGCCATCCTCGCCGCCACTATCGGCTCCGTTGGCGGGGCGCTGATCCTGTACGGCGTCGGGTACTACTTCGGCGAGCATCGCGTGCGCTGGATCATCAGGAATTGGGGCAAGTGGCTCGGGTTCAAGGAAGAGGATGTCAACAAGGCGGACGAGTGGTTCGACAAGCACGGCGGCCTTGCGGTCATGATCTGCCGCGTCGTGCCAATCGTCCGCAGCCTGATCTCCATCCCGGCGGGCCTCCGCAAGATGCCGATGGCCACCTTCATGATCTACACCACCGCCGGAAGCCTCGTCTGGAACTCGATCCTCATCGGCGCCGGCTGGCTTCTCGGCGACAACTGGGAAGAGGTCGAGGAGTACGTCGGCTACCTGCAGTACCTCGTCATCGCGGCGGTGCTGGTCGTCGGCGTAGCATGGGTCTGGTTCCGGATGATCAAGCCGCGCCTTGACAGCGCCGAGCGCTCGAACACCCGGGCATAGACGCGCACGACAAAGCCCCGGTCCGCATGGACCGGGGCTTTCGTATCTCCGGGACTAGTCGTCCGTATCGAGCGGCGCGTGGTGGTCGAAGTTGTCCTCGCCACGCTTCCAGTGCCCCGTGATCGAGCTCCACTCCTTGCGGGCGCCGGCCTCGTCGATCAGGTAGCGGCGAATCGCTTTCAGCTGTCCGGCCTCGCCTCCAGCCCAGACGAAGAACTCGCCGTCAGGAAAGTCCGCGGCCTTCACCGCATCCAGCAACGCCGTCCCGGTGCCGGGCCTGGCGCCATTGCGATGGATCCAGTGGAGCTCGATGTCGCCTTCAGAGGCAATCCGCTGCTCGTCCTCCGGTCCGTCGACCTCGATGAACGCCACCAGCTTCATGCCGGCGGGAAGCTCCTCGATCTGGCGGGCGATCGACGGCAGCATCGTCTCGTCGCCGATCATCAGGAACCAGTCGAACTCCGGCTTGACGACCCTCGAGCCACGCGGGCCAAGAATGATCCCCTGCTTGCCCGGAGCCGCGGTCCGCGCCCAGTCCGAGACCGGCCCGGCGTCGTGGATCACGAAATCGATCACCAGCTCGTTGCGCTCCGCGTCGAAGCGGCGCGGCGTGTAATCGCGCATCGTCTGCGGCGGGGCGCCCTCCGGCGCGCCGAAGCCCTTCTCACCACGGACCGGCGGCTGCGGGGCGCGCTCCGGATCGAGTGAGATGAGGAACTTGATGTGGTCCGCCGCCGACGCGGTCACGAACGATGAGAGGTCATCTCCGCCAAACGTGATCCGGCGATAGCGCGGCGAAAGATCCTCGACCGCCAAAACCTCGACGCGGCGTGGCCGCAGCTCGTGCATCACGCGCTGGACGCGCTCTTCGGTGCGGGGCGTTGCTTCAACCATCTACGGGGTGTCCTTTCAGGGCACATACAAATCCGACCTGACTAGTCAAGATTATACCCCGGAACGACGCACCCGGCCCCGGTACGACAAGACACCCCGCACGCCCTACCCCTTGATGCCCGCCGTTGCGATGCTCTGGACGATGAACCGCTGGGCGAAGATGAAGATCAGCAGGCTCGGAGCGAAGCTGATTGCCGCCGCAGCCATCATCGAGTTCGTCGATGGCACCAGCGACTGCAGGGTCGCGAGGCCGACCGTCAACGTCCGCATCTCGTTCGACTGGGCCACGATCAGCGGCCACAGGAAGTCGTTCCAGTGCCACAGGAACACGAAGATGCCGAGCGTCGCCTGCACCGGGATCGTCAGCGGCAGGATGATCTGCCAGAAGATCCGGAACTCGGACGCGCCGTCGAGCTTCGCCGCCTCGATCAGGTCATCCGGGATGCCCCTGATGTACTGACGCATGAGGAAGACGCCCTGCGCGTTGGCCAGCGTCGGCACGATCAGGCCCCAGTAGGTGTTCGCGCCATCGAGCTGGACCAGCAGGATGAAGAGCGGCACCAGCGTCACCTGGCTCGGCACCACCAGCATCGCGACGAACAGCCAGAAGATCTTGTCGCGAGCGAAGAACTCCTTCTTGGCGAAGGCGTAGCCGGCCATCGACGCCAGCAGCAGCACCAGCACCACCGACACCAGCGAGTAGACAAAGGAATTGAAGATCCAGCGCACCATCGAGTCGTTCCGCAGGTTCATGCGGAAGTTATCGAGCGTGAACTGGTCGGAGAACAGGATGTCCGAGAGCGCGACCACCGACTCCGGACGGAACGCCATCAGGAGCATCGCGACGAACGGGAACGCCATCACGATAGCGATGGCGGCCAGCAGGATATGCCAGAGAATGGTCTTCATTGGCCGGGAAACGCGGGATGTCGAATCGATGTACCCGGTTTCCCGGACCGGGACGGTCGCCACGGCCTCGCGGGCAGGATTGGCCGTACTCATGAGTCGTTCTTCCCAAACATCAGGCGCTGCAGCATCATCACCATGAAGGTAATGAAGAAGAGCACCACGCCGATCGAGGCGGCATAGCCAAAGTTCTGGAACTTGAAGCTCTCGTCATAGAGCATGTAGACGAGCGAATAGCTGGCGCGGACCGGCCCGCCGTTCGTCATCACATACATCGTGTCGAAGACCTGGAACGAGCCGATGGTCTCGATCACGACGACGAAGAACAACACCGGCTTGAGCAACGGCAGCGTGATCCGCCAGAACGTCTGCCAGGAACCCGCCCCATCGACACGGGAAGCCTCCGTCAGCGTTTCCGGGATCGCCTTCAGGCCGGCGAGCAGGATCATCATCGAGTACCCCACCCCCTTCCAGGCAGACATCACCGCCAGCGACGGGATCACGAGATCCTTGTCCTGCAGCCACCGCACGGAATCCAGTCCGAGCCCCTCCAGGATGCTGTTCAGCAACCCGCCGTCGGCACGATACACCCACGACCAGATCACCGAGATCATGACGAGGCTGGTGACGTAGGGCAGGAAGTAGATAGCGCGGTAGATATTGATGCCGCGGATCGCCCGGTTGATCAGCAGCGCGAGCGAGACGGCCGCGATCGTCGTCAGCGGCACCGAGATCGCCGCGTACAGCGCGGTCACCTTCAGCGCGCCCCAGAAGATCTTGTCATCGAAGAGATCGCGGAAATGCTGCAACCCGACAAAGGTGCTGTCGCCGGACAGCTTGTAGTCCTGGAAGCTCAGCAGGAACCCGTTGATCGCGGGCCAGATGCGGAACAGGAGGAACAGGACCATGACCGGTAGGATGAACGCGAATCCGACGCGATGACGTTCGGATCGTTGCCACAACGAGGGTCGCGAGGTGGGGGTGGCGTAACTGCTCAATCGAGTGCTCCCGAAAACGGAGAAAAGGGAAACGGGGCATGCCGTGAGCGTATCGCTCCCGGCATGCCCCGGAAGGACCTAGCCGCGCTCCAGCAGCCGGTTCACATCTTCCTCGGAGGTCGCCAGGGCCTCCTCGACGCTCATCTCATCGAGGAACGCCGCCTGGAGATACGGCGCCATCGTCGAGATGATCTGCCGCGCGAGGCGGTGGCGAACGCCGCCGTGCATCAGCTCGACGTACTTCTCGAACTCGCTCAGGAGCGGGTCATCACCGTGCAGGCCGACCAGCGACTTGCGCGGCGGCATGTAGCCACCGGGGCCGATGATCTCCGGCATCGCCTCCGGGCCGGTGATGTACTGCGCCCAGGCGATTGCCGCCTCCGGATCCTGCGCGTCCTTGAACACGCCGAAGCCGGCGGAGGTGCCGTAACTGGTCTGCACCTTGTGCTCCAGCGGCGGCCCGACCTGCAGCACGCCCTCACCCCATGCCTCGTCGAACTGGCGGGCGCCGTTGTTGTCGGCGTACATGTTGATGGCGACGCGGCCTTCCATCATCACGCCACCACCCGGCGGCGGCGGGGTGACCGCCTCGCCCTGGTCGACGAACTCTTCCTGGTAGAGCGTCTTGACGAACTCCAGCGCCTCGAGCCCGGCCTCGTCGTTGAACGCGGCCGCGGTCATGTCCTCGTTGAGGACCTCGCCGCCCGCCTGCCAGAGGTGCGGGAAGTACGAGTGGTTCAGCGAGCTCTCCAGCGATCCGGCGTACGAGGTCGCGAAGTACCCGGCGTCGCGGATGGCCGGAGCGGCCTCCAGCAGTCCCTCCCACGTGGTCGGGTAGTCGCTGATCCCGACCTCGTCGAGGATCTTCGTGTTGTAGACCATCGTCGTCACGGACCCGAGGATCGGGAAGGCGTAGAGCGTGCCGTCGACGGTCATCGAGGCCAGCGCGTTGTCGGTGAAGTCCTCGCGGTCGTCGCCGATGGCCTCGTCCAGCGCCAGCAGGTTGCCGTCGCCGCCGTGCTGCGGGACGAAGTCGTCGTTGAGGTACCCGACATCCGGCCCCGCGCCGGCAGCCAGCGCCGTCGTCAGCTTCTCGTTGCGCTGCGCCCACGGCTCGACCTGGACGTTGACCTCGACATCGGGGTACTGGGCGTTGAAGCTGGAGACGATCGACGCCCAAAGGTCCTCGTTCGCCGCCTGGTCACCGCCGCCGACCAGCGGATACACCCACATCGTCACCTTGCCGGAAACCGGCTCGGTCTGGAGGTTGAACAGCGGATAGCGTCGCGACCGCGCGCCGGCAAGCGTCGGGATCGAGAGCGCCGCCACGCCAGCTCCGGCCGCGGCAAAGCGCCGCCGCGAAAAAGACTTCCTGGAAAGCACCGTCATCGAACTGCTCCTGTCCGGCAGGGTTGGCCTGCCATTGCCCCGGGGCCATGATTTCGTTCGGATTCTGAACTAACCGGTATGGTAGCACGAGCCAACACTCTGTCAAGCAAACCCGGGCGCGACGACACCGTTCACCAGGCAAACGAAAGCCGCCCGGACCCAAAAGGCCCGGGCGGCTCCCAACGCGCCGGAACAGCCGGAGCTAGCTGCTGATGTCCATATAGATGTTCTTCACCTCGGTGTAGAGCTCGAGGCCGTGCATGGAGAGCTCCCGGCCGAGGCCGCTCTTCTTGTAGCCGCCGAACGGGCCGAAGACGCCGGGGCCGCCGTTCGAGTTGATGGAGACCATGCCGGTCCGCAGGCCCTTCGCGACGCGCATGGCGCGGCCGATGTCCCGGGTCCAGACCGACCCGGCGAGGCCATAGTCGTTCGCGTTCGCCTCGCGGATGACGTCCGCCTCGTCCTTGAAGGGGATAACGGAGAGGACCGGGCCGAAGATCTCCTCGCGGGCGATGCGCATGTCGTTGCTGACGCCGCCGAAGATCGTCGGCTGGAGGAAGTTGCCTTCCGCGAGGTTCTCCGGACGGCCGCCGCCGAAGGCCAGCTCCGCGCCCTCGTCCTTGCCGATCTCGATATAGGACGTCACGCGATCGAACTGTGCCGGGGTGATGACCGGGCCCATCAGGGTGCCGTCGGCCAGCGGATCGCCAACCGTGAAGCCCTGCGCGGCGTCGACCAGGTGCTGCATGAAGCGATCGTGGTCGTTGGAGGCGACGAAGACGCGGGTGCGGGCGGTGCAGGTCTGGCCGCTGTTGCCGAACCCGGCCGGGACGGCGGCGCGGGCGGCGGCCTCCAGATCGGCGTCGGCGAAGACGATGTTCGGGCTCTTGCCGCCCAGCTCCAGCGAGACCTTCTTGATGGTGTCGGCAGCCGACTTCAGGATGCTGGCGCCCGTGGCCGTCTCGCCGGTGAAGGCGACCTTGTCGATGAGCGGGTGCGACGCGAGGGCCTCGCCGATCAGGGCGCCGGGCCCGGGAAGGACGCTCATGACGCCGTCCGGGACGCCGGCCTCAGCGCAGATCTCGCCCATCAGGAGGGCGGAAAGCGGCGTCGCGCTGGCGGGCTTGAGGATGATGGTGCAGCCGGCGGCGAGGGCCGGCGCGACCTTCCAGGAGGCCATCGAGAACGGGAAGTTCCACGGCACGATCTGGGCGCAGACGCCGACCGGCTCGCGGAGGGTCATGTCGACGATGCCCTCGCCCATCGGGATCGTCTCGCCATAGAACTTGTCGCCGGCGCCGGCGTAGTACTCGAAGACGGTGGCGGCGCCGAGGATCTCGCCCTTCGCCCGGGCGAGGGGCTTGCCGGTGTTGCGGCTCTCGACGAGGGTCAGCTCATCGGCGCGCTCGCGGATGCGGTCGGCGATCTTCTGGAGGACGCGGCCGCGCTCGTAGGGGGACATGCGGGGCCACGGTCCCTCGTCGAACGCCTGGCGGGCGGCCTGCACGGCGGCCTCGACGTCCTCGATACCGGCCCTGGCAACGGCGGCGAGGGTCGTGTTGCTGGCGGGGTTGATGACGGTGAAGGTCTCGCCGGAGGCGGCGGGACGGTACTGCCCGGCGAGGAAGAGGTCGCGGGTCTCGATGCTCGTGCTGACGTCGGTCATGGAACGGGAATCTCCGGGGTGAAAAGACGGTCTGTCGATACTCCGGACATCGTACCCGAGGGTGGCGGATCGCGCTGCCTTTTGGCCCAGGGATATCGCCCTGCGGGCGATGGGGCGATTGGGCGGGAAGGTCGCCGACGGCGCAATAGGGACGACATTGCGGCGCACGTGTGCGGGCAAAGGGGTGTGAAGACGCCGCAAGTCGTCCCGTACGGAGTTGGCGGGATTCGAGGTTCCGGGGCTAGTTGCCGGTGAAGTAGTAGAGGCGGCCGTCGCGGACCTCACCGTCGGGGACGGTGTAGGCGATGGATTCGCCGTCGATGGTGTCGGCGTCGGAGGCGATGCGGGAGCCGTCGGTGGGGACGATGCCGCTGATGGTGACGGAGCCGTCGATGCCGGTGATGACGTAGGCGCCGGCCTCGTCGCGCTCAAAGCGACTGAGGCGGACGCGCTCGCCGGTGGCGTCGAAGGTGACCATCGCGGAGCCGTCGTCCTCCAGGGTGTCGGTGCAGGCGCCGGGGTCGTCGTGGGGGACGACGCCATCCGGACACCCGAGCATCAGCAGCCGCAGCGTGCCGCCCTCGCCCTCGTCCGGGGAGAGGGTCCAGGTGCCGGCGCGGGTCTCGCCTGTCGGTTGATAGAAGAAGACATCGATCGTGGCGCTCTCGTTCCGGAGCAGGAAGGCGGTGGCGGAGTCGCCCCTCCCCTCTTCCGTGCCGCCGGTGACGAGGGTGCTGGCGTAGCCGGTCATGGGCTCGTGGGCGACGACCTGGGCCTGGGTGTAGGCGGGCAACCCGGCGTAGGTCAGGGTGCCGCCGTCGCGGGAGAGGTAGTCCTCCAGCTGGATGCCGCGCAGGGGCGAGGTGCCGATGGAGAGGCCGGGCGGGACCTGACCGGCGTAGGGCTCGCAGCCGGATGCGCTGGCGGCCGGGTCGATGCCCTCCCCGCAGGTGTAGAGGTTCACCGTGAGGGTGTTCTCCGGGGGCATGATAAGGTCGACGGGGCCGTTCCAGTAGAAGACGGTGATCTCGCGGGTCTCGCCGGGGGCCAGGGTGACGCCGCCGTACCAGCGGGTGATGACGTCGGTGCCGCTGAAGGTGAAGGCGTTGTGGTTCGGGGAGAAGAAGTTGGCGAGGCCGATCTCACCGGCGCCGGCGCCGGCGGGGACGTTCGGGACGGTGTAGGAGCCGTCGGGGTTCGGCTGGAGATCGTGGACGGGCTGGATCCAGTCGGGGCCGGTGACGGTGGCGGTGTCGGGGGCCGCGACGACCTCGGCGCAGCCGGCGGGCGGGCCGGACCAGTCGCCGCCGGGCGGGCAGCTGACGAAGGTGATGTTCAGGGTGGCCGTGCTTTGGGCGGCGGTGGCCGGGATGGCGGCGCCGGCGAGGGTGGCCACCAGGACCACCAGGATGACGAGGGTGAGCGGGAGGAATCGGCGTCGCATCGGGGTCTCCTTGCGGGCTTGCGGTCCGGGACGGTTTTCTGCGGGGTGTGTGGCAAGAAAAGGGCCAGGCGGGTGATGCAAGGTGATCATGATCATGCTCAATTGCGTGCGTGGGCGGATATCGCCCAGCGGGGGAACGGGACGATGGTTCCAGGCGGAGACGGCGCAACGCAACCGGGACGACATTGCGACCAGCGGCGTGGCAGTTCATTTGGTGGTCTGTGGTCGCAAGTCGTCCCGTACGGAGGAACGGAGGGATTATTCGTCGTCGGGAGGGACCGGAGCCGGTCGGTGGCAGGGTGCCAAGATTCAAGTTGGCCAAGTTTTCCCTATACACAGAAACCTGGCCAACTTGAAAGTTGACGATCTGGAGGGCCCCTATTCGGGGGCAAGATGTCAAGGCTGCCAAGTTCTCGTATATAGGGACAACCTGGCAGCCTTGACATCTTGACGTCCGGGGATCAGCTGCGGGGGCCGACATGTCAGGTACCGAAGGATGCGCCCGGTGGCATGTCAAGGCGCCAAGACGCCAAGTTTCTCCTATATACAGGAAACTTGGCGTCTTGGCGGCGGTGATGGGGGTCGGTCGGTGCCACGTCGTGCACAGATGCCGGGATTGTGGCGCACTTTTCGCCGCTCGATGCGTATTAAGGTTAAAGGGATCTGAGCGGGACAGTGTATGGGGGAGACTGTGCCTTTTTGTTAAGGGGTGTGTCTGGGCCTCTTTCTGGTCGTCCCCCTGCCCTTGTCCGGGTCCGGGGCGGGTTACGGGCGGTCCTTGCGACGTCTCCCTTGGACGGGGCATCGGGTCGTGTTTCCGGGGGTGACGAGCTGGAGGGGCGAATTAAGGCGCCGGGTTTCCGGGATAGCTGTCGTCTTGCAATTGCCTGTCGTGGCGCGGGAAATCGGGGCATTGAAGGTCAAGGCGCCACGTTTCTCCCATATACAGGAAACCTGGCGTCTTGACCGGGGTTGAAGCGAGAGGTTCGGTCCTTCGGGAATGGGCGGATTTCGGGTGTGCAGGATGCCAACTTCCAAGTTGGCCAAGTTTCTCTCTATAGGGAAAACCTGGGCAACTTGAAAAGTTGACGTGCTGGTGGGCGGATTTCGTGGGGCGCGGCGGGGAAGTTGCTCAGGTTCGATCAGCCTGGGCAGCTTCCCTTTTCGGCGTCGTTCCGGGGAAATTCGGGGCATGGAAATCAAGATGCCCAAGTTGTGCGTATATAGGGGAACTTGGGCATCTTGAATCTTGGCGGAGTGATGACCGGCAGCAGCTGCGAGCCGGGGCGAAATATGCGGCGGACCGGCAGGGACGGCATTGCGGCGTATGCGTGCGGGCCGAGAGGTTGGAAGCCGCCGCACGTCGTCCCGTACGAACATTCGGCAAGATGGGAGGGCGAAGGGGTCGCTCCGCTTTTCGCCTGCTTCGCTGGCTCACCCGGCACGGGGTCCGCCCCTACGCCGCGTCGTTCAGCGGCATATAACGGAAATCTGGGATACAATCAACACGGATAACGTGCGTCAATCTACCTCTCACGAATGAATTCGTGACCGCCCAGCTCCCGCACGAGGAAGCTGGCTGTTGGCTATTACGCGAGCGCTCAGAGGAACTACCGTGGCAGTCGTCGAAAAGCAGAAATCACTGGAATCCTGGTTGTGGGATGCCGCCTGTTCGATCCGTGGCGCGAGGGAAGCCGCCAAGTACAAGGACTTTATCCTTCCCCTCGTTTTCGCCAAGCGCCTCGCGGACGTCTACGACGACGAGATCAACCGCATCGCCCGCAACGTTGGCTCCCGGGCGAAGGCGTTCAAGATGGTGGAGTACGACAAGAGCCTCGTGCGCTTCTATCTTCCCTTCGTCCCCGAGAACCTGGACGAACCCGTCTGGTCGGTCATCCGTAAGATCTCCGACAAGATCGGCGAGGAAGTCACGACGAAGCTGCGCGAGATCGCCAAGTTCAACCCCCTCCTGAACGGCATCATCGACCGCGTTGACTTCAACGCGACGACCCACGGCGTGCGCGATCTCGACGACGACCGCCTCAGCAATCTCATCGAGAAGATCAGCGAGAAGCGCCTTGGGCTGAAGGACGTCGAGCCGGACATCATCGGCCGCTCCTACGAGTACCTGATCCGCAAGTTTGCCGAGGGCGGCGGCCAGAGCGCCGGGGAGTTCTACACGCCCACGGAAGTCGGCATGCTGATCGCCCGGATCATCGATCCCGAACCAGGGCAGACGATCTACGACCCCTGCTGCGGGTCGGCGGGCCTGCTCATCAAGTGCCAGATGGTGCTGGAGGAGAAGCTGGAGGAGGTCGGGACGCGCACCGCCCAGCCGCTCGGGATCTACGGCAAGGAGTACACCGCCGGGACGTGGGCGATGGCCAACATGAATATGATCATCCACAACATGGAAGGCCAGATCGACATCGGCGACTCATTCAAGAAGCCGATGCTGCGGGACGACGGCAGGACGCTGCGCACGTTCGACCGCGTCGTGACGAACCCGATGTGGAACCAGGACTGGTTCACGGAGAACGACTACGAGGCGGACGAGCTGGGCCGGTTCCCACGTGGCGCGGGCTACCCGGGCGGCAAGGCCGACTGGGGCTGGATGCAGGTCGTGCTCGCCAGCCTGAACGAGAGCGGACGGGCCGCCGTCGTGCTCGACACCGGCGCGGCGTCTCGTGGGTCTGGCAACGCCGGTAGCAACAAGGAGCGCGACGTCCGCAAGTGGTTCGTCCAGAACGACCTGATCGAGGGCGTCATCTACCTGCCGGAGAACCTCTTCTACAACACGAGCGCCCCGGGCATCATCCTCTTCCTCAACAAGGCGAAGCCGGCAGAGCACGAGGACAAGCTCTTCCTTGTCAATGCGAGCAAGGAGTTCGTCAAGGGCAACCCGAAGAACTACCTGCCAGAGGAAGCGGTGGACAAAATCGCCAGCACGTTTCTGAACTGGCAGGAGGAGGAGCGGTTCAGCCGGATTGTCCCGGTTGAGGAGATCAAAAAGAACGACTTCAATATCTCGCCCAGCCGGTACGTGCATACAGGTCAGGCCGCTGAATACAGGCCGATTGCGGAGATCGTTGACGAGCTGGAGGTCTTGGACACACAAGCGTCTGACATCGACCGTCAACTCCGAGACGTTCTTCAGTCACTTGGGATATAGGCGGTAGCTGATGAACTCGTGGGATGTTCCTCACAACTGGCGGCAAGTCCGAATAGATGAAGCATTTCGCTTCACTAGGAAACCTCGCGGCGCTCGGGCTAATGGTTCCCTGACCCCCTTTCTGCCAATGGAGCTGATACCCATCGGTAGGCTGTATGTCTCGGATCACGAATTGAGACAGTCGGGCTCCATACGAAGCGGTACCTATGTTGAAAATGGCGATCTCTTGATAGCCAAGATTACGCCGTCCTTCGAAAACGGCAAGCAAGCCATAGTTGCCTGGGATTATGAGAGTGGCTATGCGACCACAGAAGTGATCCCCTTGCAGGCGCGGGAGGGCGTAAGCGACGTCCGCTTCTTGGCGTTTCTGCTCCAGCATCCCGAGATTCGTTCCGACCTGGCCGGGAAGATGGAGGGAACCACCGGTCGACAGCGCCTCAGCAAGACCGTTTTAGGGGCTCGCCTCATTACCCTTCCCCCGCTCGATGAGCAGCGCAAGATCGCGGCAGTCCTCTCCCTCGTTCAGCGAGCGATCGAGCAGCAGGAGCGCCTGATTGCACTCACCACCGAGCTGAAGCAGTCGCTCATGCACAAGTTGTTCACGGAAGGGCTGCGAGGCGATCCGCAGAAGCAGACCGAGATCGGGCTGGTACCGGAGAGTTGGAACGTAGTGCCGTTATCGTCGATCGCTGACTTCCTAAGTGGTGGTACGCCATCGAAAAAGCGACCTGAATTTTGGCAAGGTGACATCCCTTGGGTTGCGCCGAAAGATATGAAACGCCCACGTCTTGCAGACGTCGACGATCACATCTCGGAAGAAGCGTTGGTCGCTGGAAGTAAGTTGGCTCCTACGGAATCAGTACTTGTGGTCGTTCGAGGGATGATTCTCGCGAGGGACGTGCCGGTTTGCCTCATTGAGCAACCAATGGCTTTCAATCAGGACGTGAAGGCGATTGTCGTTGGGGAAAAGGTAGTGGCGAGCTACCTACTCTACGCGTTGCGACACTTCAAACCCATTTTGGCTCAGAAGGTTGGTCGCTCCGCGCACGGCACCTATACGTTGATGAGTCAGGAAATCGCAAACATGTTGGTGCCCTTGCCGCCCAGAGATGATCAGAAGGAGATCGCCGATTCTCTTCATCTGTTGGAACGAAAGGTGGCGACCCATGAAGCGAAAAAGGCTTCGTTGTCGGATCTCTTTAGGACGGTGCTCCATCAGCTCATGACGGCTCAGATCCGTGTCGACGACCTCGACCTGTCGCTGCTCGAAGGGAGCTGAGCGATGGCGATCCCCGGAGAACGAAAGACGGTCCAGTCCCGCATCCTGCACTACGCGGCGGAGATCGGCTGGACCTTCGTGCCCCGGGAAGACGCCGAGCGACGACGCGGCGTCGACACCTCGCTTCCGGTCGCCGAGCGGGCGAAGAACGCCTCGCTCTTCTTCACCGATGTGCTGGCCGATCGGGTCCGAGCGTTCAATCCCCGCTACCACGAGGACCCTGTTGCGCTCACCGGCGACATGGCGCGGCTGCAGGCGACGATTCAGGGCAACCGGGATTTCCTCGACTACCTGAGGAACGACCGGAAGTACTACTCCGCCGAAGAACGTCGCGAGCTGAACCTCCGGCTCATCGACTACGGCGACCTGGATCGATGCCCGGACGAGCGGCAGAACGTTTACGAGGTCACCGAGGAGTTCGCCTATCACAACGGGCAGTACGGGAATCGTGAGGACATTGTCTTCCTCATCAACGGCATCCCGGTTCTGGTCATCGAGTGCAAGAACGCGAGTAAGCAGGAAGCGATCGCGATCGGCGTCGACCAGATCCGTCGGTATCACCGCGAGACGCCCGAGCTAATGGTGCCGCAGATGCTGTTCACCGCGACGGAGGCGATCGGGTTCTCCTACGGGGTGACGTGGAACACCGTCCGGCGCAACATCTTCCCCTGGAAGAGCGATGAGCTAGGCAACCTCGAACAGAAGGTAAAGACGTTCTGCGACATCCCGCATGTGCTCCGGATGCTCAAGGACTTCATCATCTTCGCCGAGAAGGACGAGGAGCTGCAAAAGTTCGTGCTTCGCCAGCACCAGGCGACGGCAGTCGACCGTGTCGTGGAGCGCGCGCTGGATCAGGACAAGAGAAGAGGTCTGGTCTGGCATACGCAGGGCAGCGGCAAGACCTTTACGATGATCAAGGCGGCGGAGCTTCTATTCCGGGCGCCTGAAGCCGAGAAGCCGACGATTCTCCTGATGATCGATCGCAACGAGCTTGAAGACCAGATGCTACGGAATCTGGCCGCGCTCGGGATGGACAACGTCGAACACGCGTCGTCCATCCAGCGGCTGAACCAGCTCCTGCGCAACGACTATCGCGGCATCATCGTCACGATGATCCACAAGTTCCGCGACATGCCGGCCAACATCAACACGCGACGGAATCTCTACGTGCTGATCGACGAGGCGCACCGGACGACGGGCGGCGACCTCGGCAACTATCTGATGGCCGGGATCCCGAACGCGACGTTCATCGGGTTCACCGGGACACCGGTGGACAAGACTGCCTACGGCAAGGGAACGTTCAAGACCTTCGGCGTCGAGGACGAGAAGACCGGATACCTACACAAGTACTCGATTGCGGAGAGCATCGCCGACGGCACGACCCTCCCACTCTTCTATAATCTTGCGCCCAACGAACTGTTGGTACCGACCGATGTGCTGGACAAGGAGTTTCTCTCGCTTGTCGACACGGAAGGCATCGCCGACATCGAGGAACTGAACCGTATTCTCGACCGGGCGGTGAACCTCAAGAACTTCCTGAAGGGCAAGGCCCGCCGAGCGCAGGTCGCCAAGTATGTCGCGGACCACTACGTTCAGAACGTGGAGCCGCTCGGCTACAAGGCGTTTCTGGTGGGCGTTGATCGTGAAGCATGCGCGTTCTATAAGGAAGAGCTGGACAAGATCCTGCCGGCTGACTTCTCGGAAGTCGTCTATACCGGCAACAATAACGATGAGCCGCACCTGAAGACGTGGCACCTCGACCCGCTGCGCGAGAAGCAGATCCGCAAGGACTTCACGAAGGTCGGCGAAAACCCGAAGATCTTGATCGTCACCGAGAAGCTGCTTACCGGATTCGATGCGCCAATCCTGTACGCGATGTACCTGGACAAGCCAATGCGGGACCATACGCTGCTGCAGGCGATCGCGCGCGTGAACCGACCGTACGAGGACGAACAGCAGAACTTGCAGAAGCCGCATGGGTTCGTGCTGGACTTTGTCGGCATTTTCGACAAGCTGGAGCGGGCGCTTGCGTTCGACAGCGACGAGATCGACGCAGTCATCAAGGACCTGAGCCTGCTCAAGACCCTATTCAAGACCAAGATGGAAACGAAGGTCCCGCCCTACCTGGCGCTGGTAGAGGGCAATTTCAATGATCAGGACGTCGATACGCTGATCGAGCACTTCCGCGACAAGGGCACGCGGCAGGAGTTCTTCAGGGAGTTCAGGGAACTAGAGATGCTCTACGAGATCATCTCCCCCGATGCGTTCCTGCGCCCCTACCTGAATGACTACGCCAGCGTCGCCGCGATGTACGACGTCGTTCGCAACGCCTATGCGAAGCGCGTCTACGTCGATCGCGATGTGCAGCGCAAGACGAACAAGCTGATCCAGGACCACATCGGCTCATACGACGTCGAGATGGTGACGGAGTTCGTCGAGATCAACGAGCGCACCATCGAGAAGATCAAGGAGCAGCAGGGCGGCGACGCGACGAAGATCATCAACCTCGTCAAGCTCATCGAGCGCACGGCCGAGGAAGCGAGCGGTGATCCGTTCCTTGTGGCCATGGCTGAGCGAGCGCGGGCCATCCAGGAGCAGTATGAGGAGCGACAACTCGCCACCCGCGAGGCGCTGCAGGACTTGATCGCTGAGGTCGAGAGCGACCAGAAGCGTCAACGACGGCAGGCTGAACGCGGACTGGATGATATTACCTACTTCCTGATGGAGAGGTTCCTGGAGGAAGACATCCCAAACGCGATTCAGGTCGCGGAGAAGGCTGGCAAGGCGTTCGTCGAGCATCCCTATTGGCGAATCAGCGAGGCAGAGATGCGGGAGGTCCGTCAGAAGGTGACTTTCGCGATCTACTTCGAGGACGACGATATGGAGAAGGTGACAAGAATCGTCGACGATGTCTTCTC
>Ga0182741_1001241_pt1 | contig 34163 bp, 34 predicted proteins | sample eDN5th37CBELigOP_FD_128874 | JGI IMG/M metagenome (GOLD analysis project Ga0182741, IMG submission 128874) | Enriched Organic Plus compost microbial communities from Emeryville, California, USA - eDNA 5th pass 37_C BE-Lig OP (version 2) (version 2) ... | reverse complement strand
GCGAAACCTTATCGCGCGCAATGTCCCTCGCAGCACTCACCGTGACCGAACTCGTTGCAGCAAAGGCCGTTGCTGCAAAATCTCGCGCGCTCTCGCGCTTTTGCGAGTTCGAAACGTGCGCTGTATAGGGAGCTTATTCAATCTGCGGAATTTCCGCCGACAACCCAGTTAACGCACGACGCCGAGAGTTAGAGCTCCCGGCGTTTGTCGTTTTCCGCCGTTCTGGCAACGACTTGCGGCGATCTCTTGTGCCACGAGAGTTCTCTACCGATCGCATGCGGGCGACGTTGATCGGGCTCCTGGCCGCCACTCTCGCCAGAACTCTCGCGCTCTCGGTTTAACAGAGTGCGTTGGGTTAGCAACCTGGTTGCAGGCGGGGTAGTGATTTGGACCCGCTTAGCTGGCCTTACCGCTCTTCAGTCGGCGAATTTGCTCCGTCACGCGACCGAGTTGCTCGAGCGTCAAGCCACTAGCCTCCCGAATCAATGCCGTCATCTCGACAGGGTGCTTCTGAAGCAAAGGTGGGACGTCATCCGGCACTCGGCCAGCCAGGGCAATCCATTCATCGGAGTTCTCACCCAGCAAGTCTGCCATCCGTTTCACGCGATCCGCTGTCGGCGGCATCACGTTGTCTTGTTCAACCTGCGAAAGGTACGTCGGGCTGACGCCGACCAGCGAGGCGAACTTCCGAAGACTCAAATCCTTCTCCATTCGCTTTTCGCGGAGAAGCTCACCAAAAGACTTCTGTCTTGCTCGTCGGGTCATGTTGGACTCAAGTCACGGTTACGCAGCGTTTTCGTCGTAAGTCAGCCCAAAAATCGTGTCCGCCAACCATTTCTTAAAGCCTGGGTTGTCGCTGAATTGCTTGAACAGCTCCGTGTGGTCGGCCAGCATGCCGATGACCACCTTCTGCAGCGCCCGGTCGTGCTCCAGCCGTGCCGCCGCCTTATCGCTGTTCTTCATGGCGTTCTGGTACGCCTTGTCGGCCGCGACCTTGCCGGGGATTTCCTCGGCGATCACCTGGCGGATGCGGTCGGCATCCTTCCAGTCGATGTTGCCGAACTGGTCGTTGAACGCCTTGATGATGTTGCTCAGCCGGTCCAACTCCGGCTCAGGCTTGCGCCCGCCGCCGCTGGTGGGCACGGGGCCAACTTCACCATCCTCATCGGCCAGCGTCAGCTTCAGCGTCTCCTTGACCTCATTGCGGTAGCTGTCCATGTCGATGGCTTCGAGAATGCCCTTCGACAGGTCTTCCTCGACCGGGGCCGGCAGCTTGGGGATGAGGAAGTTCAGGAAGATCGACAGCTCTTCCCAGTCGCGGTTTGTGTACGGCAGGATCGACGCGAGGAACTGGTAGGTCCGCACGAACGCCTTGGCCTTGCCCTTGAAATCGACCTGCCCATCCTCGTCGAGTTCGCTGTTGTAGACCGCCACGCAGGCGTCAAGGATCGGGTCCAGCTTGTCGCGGTCCGCGCCGCCAAGGAACAGCTCGACCAATTGTCGCACTTGCTCGGGCGCGTAGACCTGGTAGCCGTCCAACGTCCCCTTCAGGTCGTGCAGCTTGTTCGGGTCGGTCTCTTCGCTCAGGACCGTCGTGCGGTAGTAGTCGGCAAACGCCTTGGTGATCGTGTCGGCATCGTTCATGAAATCGAGCACGAACGTGTCCGTCTTCTGTGGGTGTGCCCGGTTCAGGCGCGAAAGTGTCTGCACCGCCTTGATGCCGGATAGCTGCTTGTCCACGTACATCGTGTGCAGCAGCGGCTCGTCGTAGCCGGTCTGGAACTTGTCGGCCACGATCAGGAACCGATACGGGTCCTGCTGGAACTTTTTCTCAATCTGGGCGCTCGGAAATTCGTTCAGCGTTGCCTCAGTCACCTGCCTGCCGCCGTCCTCGTGCTCGCCGGAGAACGCGACGATGGCTTTGTACGGGCTCTTGCGCTCGGTCAGGTACGCCGACACCGCGTGGAAATACTGGATCGCCCGCTGAATGCCGCTGCAGATCACCATCGCCCGCGCCTGCCCCCCGATCTTGCGCCGCGCGATTACCTGCTCGTGGAAGTGGTCCACCATGATCTCGGCCTTCTGCCGGATCGCGTGGTCGTGACTTTCGACGTACCGCCGCAGCTTCTTCCGGGCCTTCTTCGTGTCGAACTCCGGATCATCCTCCACCGTCTTCATCAGCCGGTAGTAGCTTTCCACCGGCGTGTAGTTGGCCAGCACGTCCAGGATGAACCCCTCCTGGATCGCCTGCTTCATCGTGTAGCTGTGGAACGGCTTGTGGCGGACCTTGTCCCCGGCCGGCACGGGTTCGCCGAATATCTCCAGCGTCTTGTTCTTCGGCGTGGCCGTGAAGGCGAAATAGCTGGCGTTGGCCAGCATTTTCCGCGCCTCCATGATCCGGTTGATCTGGTCCTCGTAGTCTTCCTCTTCGCCCTCGCCGCCGTTCTCGGCCAGCGCGATGTTCATCTTGGCCGACGTGCGTCCGCCCTGACTGGAGTGAGCCTCGTCGATGATGATGGCGAACTTCCGGCCCCGGTGCTCGTCGCCGATCTCGTCCAGGATGAACGGGAACTTCTGCACCGTCGAGATGATGATCTTCTTGCCTTCACGCAGGAACCGTCGCAGGTCGCCGCTTCGCTCCGCGTGCCCGACCGTTGCCGACACCTGGGCGAACTGCTTGATCGTGTCCTTGATCTGCTTGTCCAGTACCCGGCGGTCGGTCACGACGATCACCGAATCGAAGATCGGCGTACCCCCGTTGTCCAGCCCGATCAGCTGGTGCGCCAGCCAGGCAATGGAATTGCTCTTGCCGCTGCCCGCTGAGTGCTGGATCAGATATCGCTTGCCCGCGCCGTTGGCCTGCGCGTCGCCCAGCAACTTCCGCACGACGTCGAGCTGGTGATAGCGCGGGAAGATCTGCTTGTACTTCTTCCGGCCCTTGTCGTCTTTCTCCTCCACGACCTGGGCGTAGTTCTCGATGATGTCCGTCAGGCCGCGCTTGGTCAGTACTTCCTCCCACAGGTAGGCCGTCTTGAGCCCGCTGGGGTTCGGCGGGTTGCCCGCACCGTCATTGAAGCCCTTGTTGAACGGCAGGAACCACGAGTCCTTGCCCTTCAGGTGCGTGCACATCCGCACTTCCTGGTCATCCACGGCGAAATGCACCATGCATCGGCCGAACTGAAAGAGCAGTTCCTTCGGGTCGCGGTCCCGCTTGTACTGCTGCACCGCATCCTCGACCGTCTGCTTGGTCAGCCGGTTCTTGAGCTCGAACGTGGCCACCGGCAGGCCGTTGATGAAGATGCACAAATCCAGGGCAAGCTGCGTCTCGTCCTTGCTGTATCGCAGTTGCCGCGTGACTGAGAACACGTTGGCTGCAAAACGCTCCTCAGCCTTGACGTTGCCCGGCGTGGGCGTGCCATAGAACAGGTCCAGGTGAATCGGACCATGTTTGATGCCGTGGCGCAACACGTCAATCACGCCGCGCTTGGCGATCTCCCCCTGGAGGCGGTGGAGAAACTGCGTCCGCCTGGGGCTGTCCTCGCCCAGCCCCAGCGTCTCGGCCTTCTCCGGCTGGGTGGCCCTGACGAACGCCTCGAGCTGCGCCAGGTCCACGGCATGGTCGCGGTCGTAATCCTCGCTGCGGCCCTGCACGTAGCCTGCCCGGCTCACCAGCGACTCGACGATCAGGGCCTCCAGGCCTTTTTCGGAGGTGTCAGTTGTCTGCACAAGTCGCCTCCGTTCTGGGCGTTAGTCCCTTCTCTTTCATCCACCCCAGAGCTTTTCGCCAACGATCTTCGGATATCTTCTGCTTCGACGGATGCCAGTGGTGCAGCACTTGTTCAATGATCTGTTCGTCGGTCGCACTGCCCTGCGTCAACAGGTCTTCCCAGGCAGCGTAGATCGTAGCAATGATTTCACACTGCTCTGTCCGCGCATGGTGGAACAAATTGATGATCTCATCGAATTGTGATATCACGCTGCCAAAATAGCGATCAAAGTACTTCTTGTGTTCACCGGCTTTCCCCAGCCGGATATAACGGTAACCCCTGTCGCCCTTCTGGGCCTCATACCATCGTTGTTTCTTGAGCTGGCTGTCGATGGAACGCAAGGCGCGATTATCGTAGGGTCCCGCGGCCTGTCGGTAGTAGGTTGATCCTGTCTCAACGCCGCACCACTTCTCGCAAAGGAAGATAAGCTTCTCGAACTTCACATGTCCGAACGTCGGTTCGTCATGCAGCCGATGTACGATCTCGGCAGCGAAGACAGTTCGCCGGAAATGGATGTTGGCATGCCTGTTTGCCTGCTTTGCCACACCCTCTGCTGATGCCTGCCTGACATCCACCTTGCCTGTCACCACATCGGCGATCAGCCGCGTGCGGTATTCCCGGATCAGGTCGATCTCGCGTTGAGTGCGCTCGATCCACGTCGTAAGAGTCGCCGTCTCATCCTGGACCCGCTTAACGATGGCTCGCTGCTCATCTGCATCCGGGGGCATTGCAACGTGAAACGTTCCGAGTCGTGTTTCAGCAATCGCCGGATAGGCGATGCCAATTGAATTCGCGGTCACGCGGTTAATGAATGGATCGCTTTGAAGTGTGAGTCCGAGATACTCTGGAACGACCCCTTCACGTGGCGATAGCACTGCGAATCCTGTCGATGCCACCAAGTCTGACACATCCTCGGCGACGAACCAAACGGCGCGGAGGTAGGTGCGTACGGTCGAGATGATCGTGTCGCCGCGTTGAATGATACGTCGCGCTCTTGAAGGCGCGTCGCCGAATGTGATGCGACTTGGCTTGCCTACCAGTCTGCCGGTTCCGACACAGCCAATGTCCAGGTAATCGAAGGAGTACTCGGGGTCAGTAGTCTCCGGCAGGACCCGCTCATTGATCGAGACCCACCTCTTCAGTGGCTTGACGATCCAGTGCTCGGGGATGTCGCCAAGCCAGTCGATGCCGGAGGGTTTGAGGGGGGCGTTGGGGTCGAGGCCACGGGTGACGGCCCGGTTGATGATGGCCTGCTTCTGCTCGTTCAACACCTCGATCAGCCGCCGCCGATTGCGGATGAAGCGGCGAACCTTCGCCGAAATGGCATCGAGGTAGTCGGCGATGGCCTTCTGCTCGTCCCGCGGCGGAAGAGGTACCGGTTGAGCGCCAAAGGTGTCGAAGCGGAAGTCGGTTGAGCGTTCACGGATGCCGCGTGCAAGGGCAAGTATCCACGCTGAACGCGCCATCTCGCGGACGACGTAAGCATAGTACCGGTTGTCGATGTCGATCTTCGGAGTGCAGATTGCGTAGACCGGCGTGCATTTGCCGTCGGAATCGGAAACGCCGACAGCCCCCGCAAAAGCATCCATCGCGTGGATGACTAGGTCCCCCTCGCGCACGCCCTGGTACCCGATCTCTTTGAGGGAGTTGGTAAACCCAAGTTCCCTTCGCCTCTTTCGCAAAGTTACGGTCCCGTCGCGGAAGCAAGTGACCACTTCGTCTTCTTCGCGCACCGGCCGAGCCATCTTTTGGTACAGCCACTTTGCGCGCTCTATGCTCCAGTGCGCCGGTATCCGCCCCAGCCACGGCAGGCCTGAGTCCTTGTATTCGAGATAGGGCCGCAGGTCGCTCGTCATGCCTTCCCTCCGGCAGGAGCAACGATCTCGTCCAGCAGTCCTTCGGCCTCGTCCTGAAGGGCTTCGAGGTCGGCCTTGATCTCATCCAGCGAGCGCAAGGGAGTGGGCTTGTAGAAGTGCCGGGTGAAGCTGACCTCGTAGCCGACCTGCGTCTTGGCATGGTCGATCCAGGCGTCCGGCACGTGCGGCAAGACCTCGCGCTGGAAGAACGCCTCGATGCCGCCGTCCTCCAGCAGCGGCACCTGCTCGGTGTCGCGCAGGTCGGGGTCGGGCTCGTACTCGACGCCGTCTTTGGTCTTCTTCCTGATGACCGGCTCGGCCGATTCGTCTTTGAAGGTAAAGGCGGCGTACAGCGCCTTAAGGTCCGGGGCGCGAAGCCTGATGCCCGCCTTCTTCAATGCGGACTCAAACTGCTCCTGAACAGCGTTGAAGTCCAGGTGCGGTTGAGGCCCGCCCGCGATCTGGGCGAGCAGATCTGCTGCTTTGTGCAACTTTTCTGGCGCGTCCTTTTTGAACGCCGCCAGCTTCCCGGGCGTGACGTGGATCGCCAGCCGCAGCGGACGCTCGACGACAATCTTCCAATAGCCGAAAGCGGCGTTGGGGAAGATTTTCGAGTGTTCGGTTTCCTTGAAGTCGAGGAACAGGTCAGTGATCTGCCTGATCTGCTCATCCGACAGCTCGCAGTTCTTCTTGCCCAGGTTCTTGCGCAGCGGGGTGTAGATGCCGGTGGCGTCGATGAGTTGGATCTTGCCTTTGCGGTGCTCGGGCTTGCGGTTGGTCAGCACCCAGATGTAGGTGGCGATGCCGGTGTTGTAGAACATGTTCAACGGCAGCGCGATGATGGCCTCGAGCCAATCGTTCTCGATGATCCAGCGGCGGATGTTGGATTCGCCCTGGCCCGCGTCGCCGGTGAAGAGCGATGAGCCGTTGTGGACCTCGGCGATGCGGCTGCCCAGCGGAGTGTTGTGGTTCATCTTGGCCAGCTTGTTCACGAGAAACATGAGCTGGCCGTCGCTGGAACGGGTGATCAGCGAGAGTTCGTCGCCCTGGTGCTGGACGGTGAAGCGCGCGTCGGACAGGTCGCTCTTGCCGCCCATGCGTTCGAGATCGGTCTTCCAGCTCTTGCCGTAAGGGGGATTGGAGAGCATGAAGTCGAACTCCATCGACGGGAAGGCGTCGGCGGAGAGCGTGGAGCCGTACTTCATGTTGTCCGCGGCAGCGCCCTCCCCCTTGAGCAGCAGATCGGCCTTGGTGATGGCGTAGGTTTCGGGGTTGACTTCCTGGCCGAAGAGGTGGATGGAGACTTCCTTGCCGTGCTCGCGGGCCAGTTGCTGGAGGGTTTCCTCGGCCACGGTGAGCATGCCCCCGGTGCCGCACGCGCCGTCGTAGACGCGGTAGGTGGCGTCGCGGATCTCATCGGCGACGGGGTAGAAGATCAGGTTGGCCATGAGCTTCACGACGTCGCGAGGGGTGAAGTGCTCGCCGGCCTCTTCGTTGTTCTCCTCATTGAACCGGCGGATCAGTTCCTCGAAGATCGTGCCCATGGCGTGGTTGTCCAGACCGGGCAGGCGAACATTGCCATCCTGGTCGAAGACCGGGTTGGGGCCGAGGTTGATGTCGTTGGAGGTGAACTTCTCGATCAGGCTGCCGAGGATGTCGGCCTCGACGAGCGTGGGAATCTGGTTGCGGAACTTGAACTTGTCGAGGATCTCCTGGACGTTGGGCGAGAAACCGTCAAGGTAAGCCTCGAAGTCGGCCCTGAGCTGCTGTTGCTTGGCGCGGGCCCGCAGGTCGCGAAGCGTGAACGGCGAGACGTTGTAGAACGCGTTGCCGGAGGCCTGGCAGAGGGCGGCATGCTTGTTGGCTACGCCGGCATCGTCGAGTTGCTTGCTGAGTTTGAGGACGGCTTGCTTGGTCGGCTCAAGCACGGCATCGAGCCGGCGGATAACGGTCATGGGGAGGATGACATCGCGATACTTGCCGCGAACGTACACATCGCGTAGCACGTCGTCGGCGATGCTCCAGATAAATCCCGTGAGCCAATTCAGTTGTCCGTTTTCCATCGCACCCTGACTTCGGCCAAGTGTTTACTGTTCAATTCACAAACGCTACTGTAGCTTGTTCTCAAGCCGACCACAAGACGCCAGAGATCTCCACATCTGCCGTTGTTTCCTCCAGCTCGACGCTGACGCAATCGGTCTCAACTCCTTCTCCGTAATCGCGTCCCGCCCGCGAACCGTCGCGGGCAGGAACAGGATCTGCTCCTGGATATCCGGCGCAAGGCAAAGCAAATTCATCACCTGCGTCAGCCTGGCCCGCGAAACGTGACCGAGCCGAGCGAGTTCCGCCTGGTCGGCCACGACGCCGTCGCGGATCAACTGTTCGAGCCTGATCGCCAAGGCCATGAGCCGCGACACACGTGGCACACGGCCCGCCGGGGCTTCCGGCGGGGCCTCGCCAACTCCCATTTCCTTCCGGGTCCGCCTCCCCTAGCGAAAGTGCACTTTGCGTTTGATCTCGATCATGCCGCCGCCTCCTCAAGTTGTTGGGCCAAGCCGCCGGCCAAGGCTTTGATGCCCGCCGGGCGGAACGAAACCGCCACGGTCCCTTCGTCCGCGTCGTACGCCACCCGCTCGACGAGCAGCTCGACGATGCGGGCCTGTTCCTTCGGCGCGAGGCAGGCCCACACGGCGTCGAAGTCGCCCAGCGCCGCGACGACGTCGGCCTCCCCGACGACCTGGCCCTCCAAGACGAGCAGATCGTCTTCGATCTCCGTGAGCCGGCGCTCTGCGCGACGGATGCGGTCCTGGACCTCGATCCGTTCCGGATCGCCGGCCCCGGAAGTGGCAAGGTCCACCAGTCGGGAATGGCCGTCGTTCAGTTCGTTGCGGAGAATCGACCGCTCGGCCTTGAGTTCCCCGATCCGTTCTTCGGCCTGCCGGCGGGTTATGTCGAGCGTCTCGCGAACGATCGTCGGGTCGCGCCCGATCGCCCTGAGTTGGTCGATCACGAACCGTTCGATCTCGCCGGCGGGGATAGAAGGCGTCGGGCACTGTTGCCAGCCGCATTGCTGGGCCCGCGTGCAGACGTAATAGCGATACTGGCGGTTTCGCTTCGAGCTGTAGGTGTGGCTCATCCCGCACCCGCAGGCCTCGCAGCGAATCAGCCCGCGAAGCAGTGCGTTGTACTTGTTTCGCGTGGCCCGACCGCCGGACTTCCCGTTGCGCCTGAGCATGGCCTGCACCCGGGCGAACGTCTCGTGCTCGACGATGGGCTCGTGCTCGCCGTCGTGGACCTCGTCCTTGTACCGGACCTTGCCGACGTAGACGACGTTGGTCAGCAGGTTGTAGAGCGAGTTCTTGTCGAACGGTCGCCCGCCCCGCTCCGTACCCTTCTTCGTGGTCCAGCGTTTGGTTCGCCAGTCCCGTTCGTTGAGCTCCTTCACGACGTCGAGCAGCGATTCGCGATCGAGGTACAGCGAGAAGATCTCTCGTACGCGCTCGGCCTCTTCGGGATCGACGACCAGCTTGGTCTGGTCGACTCCGTAGCCGAGCACCGGCATTCCGCCCGACCACTTTCCTTTGCGGCGAGCGGCGGCGATCTTGTCGCGAGTCCGTTCGCTGATCATCTCTCGCTCGAACTGGGCGAAAGAGAGCAGGACGTTGAGCACCAGGCGGCCCATCGAAGACGCGGTGTTGAAGGCCTGCGTCACGCTGACGAACGCCACGTTGTGCCGGTCGAACGTCTCCATGATCCTGGCGAAGTCCAGCAGGCTGCGGCTGAGCCGGTCGACTTTGTAGACCACGACGCAGTCGATCTTGCCGGCCTCGATGTCCGCAAGCAGCCGGCGAAGCGCCGGCCGATCCATGTTCGCCCCGGTGTAGCCGCCGTCGTCGTACCGCGACTCGAGGCACGCCCATCCTTCGTGCGTTTGGCTTTTGACGTACGACTCGCCGGCGTCGCGTTGGGCGTCGAGCGTGTTGTACTCCTGCTCGAGTCCTTCCTCGGTCGACTTGCGAGTGTAAATCGCGCAGCGAAGCGCGGGGGCGGCGGGCTTTTCCTTCTTGCGGCTCATCGGTCACCTCCGTTGTTGCGAAGGTTGAAGAAATGAAACCCGTTCCAGTGCTTGCCGGTGACGGCTTTGGCGACGGCGGTGAGCGACTTGTACCGTTCGCCTTCCCACTCGAATCCGTCGGCCAGCACGGTCACGCGCACCGTCCGCCCCTTGTACTCGCGCTTGAGCACCATGCCCGGCAGCAGCTCGCCGCTCGGCTTGATGACCGCCGCCACCACGACCGTTCTTTCCCCGGCGTCGGCGGCGGGCTTGCGCTCGCGCGGCGGCGTCATCCGCAGGTTGGCGTCGTGGGCCAGTTCCTCGGCGCGTCGCCGCGCCCGTTCGGACAGGTCGCCCTCGGCGTTGGCCTGCATCCGCCAGATGATCCGCTTGATCAGCCACTCCTTGTGCCGGCCATTGGTCCGTTCGCCGAAGACCTCGGCGTACTTCGCCCGCAACTGATCGACGGTCATCCGCTCCAGCGCGGCGACCTCTTTGGCCACGTTCAACATCGTTCGCTCCTTGTGTTGGGGACTCTCGAAACCGTTAACCCGAGTGGACACTGAGCACGGTTTCGGCCCCGACCTCAAGGCGTCCGGCGGCGGAATCTGGAGCGGTTTTCGGCGGCGCGGCCGGTTCGCCGGCCCGCAGGCGGCGCTGCCGCAGGCGCAGCACGCCGGCGGCGAGGATGGCGACCAGCTCGCGGCGGCGCTGGTCGGGAGTCAGTTCGGAAACGTCGTCGGTTGGTCGCATGAACATCCCGGTGTTGAAGGCGGCGAGAGCCGAGTTCGCGGAAACTGCCATGCCTGTTAACGACCCGGTGCGGGCGGAAACTGACGACGATTCAACTGCGGTATTCGCGGTTCGAATTCGCAAGTCATTGCGCCGGAGCGACTTGCAAGTGCTAGCACAGCAATGCTTGCGTTAACCCCTCAAAACCGCTATAAACCGTAAGCTCGCATTGACGTTCATCAGCGCTAATTGAAAGCCGACCGATGGCAGCCAGCCGCAAGGGGCCGGGACGTCCGCACGAGGATGAGATCACCGACGCCCAGCGACGGACGCTCGAGGCGCTACGCGATTTCATCGCCCGCAAAAGGTATCCACCCACCATGCAGGAACTCGGCGCTTTGCTCGACGTGACCGCCGCCAGCGCCCACCAGCTGGTCAAGCAGTTGGAGCGCAAGGGCTACGTCACGCGACAGCCGCGCCAGGCGCGCAGCCTGGCGGTCGTGCGCGAACCCCAGCGGGAGATCGACACGCTGGTCGAGGTGCCGCTGCTGGGACTGGTGAAGGCGGGGCCGGCGATGCTGGCCGAAGAAAACCTCGCGGGGCATATCCTGGTCGAGAGCGCCGTCGCCGGCCGCGGAGCGTGCTTCGCGCTCACGATCTCCGGCGACAGCATGGTCGGCGCGGGGATGCGCGAAGGGGACGTGGTGATCGTGCGCCGCCAGCCGGTGGCCGAGAGCGGCGAAGTCGTCGTCGCGCTGTTGGGGGACGAAGCGACGGTCAAGCGGCTGTCGATTCAAGGGGACCGCATCGAACTGCGGCCTGAAAACAAGCGTTACAAACCGATCGCGGTCTCACCGGAAACCGACTTTCGGATACTTGGAAAGGTCATTGCGATACGACACCCGGCAGGGAGGTGAATCATCGAATGTCACGACAGTTTTCCATTCCAACCGTTTTGCGGATGACGCCCAACGCGCTGCTCGAGGAGTGCTTCTGCGAGTTGGGGCACGGCGACTTCGATCCGCGATGGCGCGAACTTCGCAGCCAGGAGATTGACCCGATTCTCGATTACCTCGGCGAACTCCCACTGGATCGCCTCAACGAGATCGAGAGCGTGCTGCGGAGCGTGTTCGACTTGGCCTGCGAAAGCGGTTTTCAGGCGCTGATCGAAGCGGCCCCGCACTGCGGCGTCGCGGGCCTGGCCTCGCTGGTGCCCGACGACCTCTCGTTCTACGGGCGGGCGATGTGGGTCTGGCTCCACCACCGTCCGGTGTTCGAGCGGGCCCAGGTGATCCATACCGTCGAGCACATGGCCTGGTGGCGTAAACGCAACGACCTGCCGGCCAACGAGCCGGACATGTCGGCGGACGCCAAAGCGCAGCTGGAGCAGGACATCTCCACGCTGCTCAAGTCGCAGGGCCGCGGCAAGGACTGCACCGTCGAGACGTTCGCGCGCGGGGCGGTCACCTACTTCCTCGCCTATCCCGACGACTTCGTGCAGAACGTCACCGTTCACGACGAGCAAGGGCGGCTCGCGCCGGAGGCGTTCCGCCAGACGATGCTGATCGTGTTCGCCTACGACCGCGAGGAAGGGACGCTGGAGACGTTCGCCAAGCTGCCCAAGCCGATGAAGGAACAGCTGGAGGCGATCTTCGCCGACGCGATCCTGCATTGGGAGATCGGCCCCCATGAACCGGACGCCGTGTACGAGCTCAACCAGATCAAGAACCCGGCGTTCGACCTGACGCCCGATCCGGCCGACCGCCTGCGCGTGCGCATCCGCAAGATGCGGCTGTCGGCGAAATACGGCGGGCGGCGCATGCTCATCGAGGTGGACGACGACGATCCCGAGGACAACATCCACAAGGCCATCGAGGAGTGCGTCAACCTGGAGACCGTTCCCCTTTCCGAATGGAACGTGACGCTCGTCACGTTCTGCTTCGAGTTCCTGCCGTTGGAGGGACGCAAGCACGGACAGCAGAGCTTCGACGTCGGGCATCCCCGCTCGTGCAGCCTCCGCAACGCCCGGCCCGAGCGGGTGGAACTGATCCAGAAGTATTTGAAACGCTGGAAGATTGATCGTGCGCCGACTCCTGAAACCAGTGCTCTCGCGGTGGGAGATTGACCCGCCGCTGATCGGCGCGGAGGAGGCCCACGGCGAACTGAAGCCCATCTTCGAGTCGCTTCGCGAGCGGTCGCTTCTGCGGCCGGCGACGCCCTCCGGATCGCACACCTGCTGCGAGTGCGGCGAGCGCCGCCGCGTCGATTATTTGCCGAGCAAGGGCGGCGGTCGGGCGGGTTTCATCCATTGCCAGTGCGGCGTCACGCCGGTTCCCGAAGAACTGCTGCGGCGCTGGCGGATCGACGACGAGGCGCTGCTGGCGGCGGCGTTTCAGGGGATCAGCCTGGCCATCGAGCTGCATATCACGGGTCGCCTCTGGCAGGTCGGCAAGGCGAACTGGGCCGGCCGCTCCCGCGAGGTCTGGTTCGCCCGCTGCTTCCGCCGCGGCGAGGCCGCCGCCGCGCGAGACATCATGCAAAGACGCCCCAAGGCGATCCTGTTCGCGCCGACGGAGGCCGGCGCGGCGCTCTGGCGGCAGGCGCTCGGCCATTTGACGATTTCGCTCGAATCGACGCTGACGCTCTCCAGCGAAGGGATCGTTTTCGACGTCGCCCATGTCGAGGGCCTCCTGATTGACGCGGGCTTGGGCCCAGCCACACCGGTGCGGCGGCCGACGAAGAAACGCGCAGATCGAGCCGCCAACATCGAGTCATTGAGCAGGGAAATGGTCGAACACCTTCGCGCGGCGCGAGACCATGCGTTCGCAGCCAAGGAGCGGACGGGTGAGCCGGAATTGCTGCCTCGCCCGACGCAGAAGGCGCTCAGTGCGCGAACCGGCTTGTCCGAGTCAGACGTCAGTCGTTGCCTCAAAGATGAGAAGGCGGCGGAACTGCGTCTGTATTGGGAAATCGCCGACGACCTGGACCAGATCATGAAGTTCAAAGGCCCAATCAAACGAGGGCGACAAACCTAGCGTCTTGCACTTTGGTCGATTTGCTGCAAGTGCAAGACGGATATTTCGATCTCGCAACAGCCTGCGGTCCCACGACTTACGTCGGGGCCGCATTTTTTTTGCGCGATTATCTGCAAGACCGGCGGGGGGTGTCGCCGCGCATCGGGCGCGGCGGGAATACCACCCGTCGGAGTTTGCAAAATGGTTCAGGAGAAAGTTCTTGCAGGGGGATCGAACGGTGCGTCGGCCGCGAGCCATGAAGGTCTCGATCCGTTCACCCAGGGCTTCGTCCGCAAGGCCGCGCGGCGGCTCGCCGGCAAGTTCGGTTTTCAGCGGCACGACCGCGAGGAGATCGAACAGCGGCTGTATCTGAAACTCGCCGGCCGACTGCGCGGCGGCGATCCGGACGATCCGAAGTGGAAGGCGCTGGTGGCGATCACCGTCCGCCGCCACGTAGTCAGCATGATCCGCGACGGCGAGGCCGAGAAGCGCGATCATCGCCGCGCCTGTTCGCTCCACGTGCGGGTCGGCACTTCCGAAGGGCCGGTGGAACTGGCCGACCTGGTCGGGGAGCACGAAATCCCCTCCCGCCGCGGCCGCGTCAAGCGGAGCGACCAGGAACTCGCCGAACTGCGGCTCGACGTGACCGCCTGCCTGGCCGACGTCGACGACGAGCGGCAGCGCGAATTCTGCGAGCGGCTCAAACACGACTCGATCTCCCAGGTCGCCCGCGACATGGACATCCCGAGGACCACGCTCAACACCTGGCTCGCCAAGCTGCGCGGCCGGTTCGAAGAGCGCGGCCTGAAGGATTACCTGTAGCGCGGTTCGTCAGTTCGCCGGCCAACCGGGTCTTTAACCAGATGTCGGCCCCAAAGAATCGCCAGGAGCGGCACATGCAGACGGATCTCTATCGCTACGCCTTCGACGAGCGGGTGCGGCCCGAGGACATCGACGCCGCGCTGCTCCTGGCGATCTGGGGCTGCGAAGCCCTGCACGGCGAGGCGCAGACGCGCCTCGACGCCGCCCACTACCTCGACCGCTCCCTGCGCGCCTGCGTCATCGACGCGGGCACGCCGGTCGGTCGGGATCTCAACCGCCTGTTCGTCGGCTTCATTGGGCGGGAAGTCGGCCCCGATGCCTTTCGCATTGAACGCCTCACCCAGCGACCCCCTCAACCCCAGGAAACCGCCGCATGAGCATGTTCGCCAAGATTCAGCGGGGTCGGCAGACGATGCCGCCTCGCGTGCTGCTGTACGGAACCGAAGGAATCGGCAAGAGCACGTTCGGCTCCCAATCGCCGAAACCCATCTTCATTCAAACCGAGGACGGGCTCGACGAGATCGACACCGACAAGTTTCCGCTGGCGACGAGCTACGACCACGTCATCGCGGCGCTGGCCGACCTGCGGCGCGAGCAGCACGACTACGAGTCGGTCGTGATCGATTCCTTGGACTGGCTCGAACGTTTGGTGTTCGACCGGCTGTGCGCCGAGCACAACGCGCCGTCCATCGAACAAGTCGCCGGCGGCTACAGCAAGGGCTACACGTTGGCGCTCAACTTCTGGCGCGAAATCATCGCGCACCTGAACGTGCTCCGCAGCGAGCGCGGGATGGTCGTGCTGCTCATCGCGCATTCCAAAGTCGAGCGGTTCGAAGACCCCGAGTCGTCTCCCTACGACCGTTACTCGCCGCGCCTGCACAAGCATGCGGCGGCGCTGGTGAGCGAATGGTGCGACGCCGTTCTGTTCGCCACCCGCAAGATGCGCACGCAGTCGGAAGACGCCGGCTTCGGCCGCAAGCGGACTACCGCGCATGCGATCGGCAAGGACGGCGGCGAGCGCATCCTGCGGTGCGTCGGCGGCCCGTCCTGCGTGGCCAAGAACCGCTACGGCATCACCGACGAACTGCCGCTCTCGTGGGCGGCCTTCATGCAAGCGCTTTCCAACCATCAACCCCAAGGAACCGAGACCAATGGCTGATCTGCGCGGATTCGACGCCAACCAAGTGGAGCCTGCGGGCGACTTCGAGCCGATCCCCGCCGGCAAGTACCTGGCCGTGATCATCGAGTCGGAGATGAAACCGACGAAGGCCGGCACGGGCAACTACCTGCAGCTGACGTTTCAGGTGGTCGAGGGGCCGTTCCAGAACCGGCTCTTGTGGGCGCGGCTCAACCTCGACAACCCCAACGACACAGCGCGGAAGATCGCGCAGGGCGAGTTGTCCGCCATCTGCCGGGCCGTCGGCGTCTTGGCCCCAAACGATTCGCTCGAGTTGCACAACCTGCCGCTCGTGATCCACGTCCGCTGCAAGAAGCGGATGGACACCGGCGAGATCACGAACGAGATCAAGGGCTACTCCAAGAAGGAGTCACCGGCCGCGCCGAGCAATAACGCCTCGGCGGCCAAGACCACGCCCCCCTGGAAGCGCTCGTGATGATCGAACTGGAATTGCCGTATCCGCCGTCGGTGAACCATTACTGGCGGCGGGTGGGAGCAAGGACGCTCATCAGCCGCGGGAGTCGGGCATTCCGCGACGCGGTCTGCGCGATCCTCGCGGCGCGGCGGGTCCGGCCGCTCGATGGCGCGCTGGCCGTCTCGATTGACCTGTTTCCTCCGGATCACCGCCGGCGCGACGTCGACAACGCCCTGAAAAGCTTGCTCGACGCGCTGGCCCACGGCGGTGCGTATCACGACGACTCGCAGGTCGCCCGGCTCACGATCCAGCGGCGAGGCGTCGTGCCGGGCGGCAAGGTTCGCGTGCGGCTGGAGGCCCACCGCGATGAATGACCCGTCGGAAACCATCGACCATCCGCCGCACTACAACGTCGGCCCCATCGAAGTCATCGACGCCATCGAAGCGTGGGAACTGGGTTTCCATCTCGGCAACGTCGTGAAGTACGTGGCTCGCGCGGCGCACAAGGGAAACCAACTGGCCGACCTCAAGAAGGCCCGCTGGCATCTGGACCGGGAGATCGGCCGCTTGGAGGGACAGTGAGATGCAGACCAAACAGCGCGATTGCTTGAAGTGCGGCAACAGCTTCGAGTCGGCAGGGCCGGGCAATCGCATCTGCAAGCGATGCGCCCAGATCAACGCCCGCATTCCGATCACCGAAGCGCAGCTGCAGAAGCAGCGGGGCGTCAAACGCCGCAACGGCGACGTCATCAGCGACCTGGCCGACGACGAAGCGAGCAACTGAAAGCCATGATGGAACTGCGCCCCTATCAGCGCGAATGCGTCGATGCGGTTTACGAACACCTGCGGACCAGGGACGACAACCCCTGCGCCGTGGTGCCCACCGCGGGCGGCAAGACGCCGATCATGGCCACGATCTGCAAAGATGCCGTGGGCCAGTGGAACGGCCGAGTGCTGATCCTCGCGCACGTGAAGGAGCTGCTCGAGCAGTCGGCCGACAAGCTGCGCGCCGTCTGCCCCGAGATCGAGTTCGGCATCTACTCGGCGGGGCTGAAGCGCCGCGACACCCGCAACCCGGTGATCGTCGCCGGCATCCAGTCGGTCTACAAGCGCGCCTGTGAGCTCGATGCGTTCGACCTGGTGCTGGTGGACGAGGCGCATCTCATTCCCCTCGAAGGCGAGGGGATGTATCGCCAATTCCTGGCCGACGCCAAGGTGATCAACCCCGACCTGCGGATCGTCGGGTTCACCGCCACGCCGTTCCGCCTCAAGACGGGGCCGATCTGCACGCCCGAGGGATTCCTCAACACGATCTGCTACGAAGTGGGCGTCCGTGAACTGATCGTCGGCGGCTACCTCTGCCCGTTGATCACCAAGGCCGGGATCAACAAGGCCGACTTCGGCGGGCTGCACGTGCGCGGCGGCGAGTTTGTCGCGGACGAAATGGAAGCCCTGATGGACGACGATCGGCTCGTCGAAGCGGCCTGCGGCGAAACGGTCGGCTACACGCGCGAACGCCAGGGCGTGCTGATCTTCGCCAGCGGCGTCAAACACGGCGAGCACATCGTGCGCGTGCTGAAAGAACGGCACGACGTCGAGTGCGGGTTCGTGACCGGCGAAACTCCCGCCAAGGAGCGCGACGCCACTCTCGGCCGCTTCCGCAGGGGCGAGCTCAAGTATCTCTGCAACGTCAACGTGCTCACCACCGGCTTCGACGCGCCGCACATCGACTGCGTGGCGCTGGTGCGGCCGACGATGTCCCCCGGCCTTTACTACCAAATGGTCGGCCGAGGCTTTCGCCTGTATCCCGGCAAAGCGAACTGCCTGGTGCTCGACTTCGGCGGCAACGTGATGCGCCACGGCCCGGTCGACGACATCAAGGTCACGACGATGGATCGGGGCGGCGGCCAAGCGCCGGCCAAGGAGTGCCCCGAGTGCCAGGCGGTCATCGCCGCCGGGTTCGCCGCCTGCCCGCAGTGCGGCTACGTGTTTCCGCCGCCGGAGCGGCAGAAGCACGACGCCAAGGCGAGCGAAGCCGGCATCCTGAAGGGCCAGGTCACCACGACGCAGTACCGCGTGGACGACGTGTACTACAGCGTTCACACCAAGCGAGGCGTTTCGGAGGACGCTCCCAAGACGATGCGCGTCGACTACAAGGTCGGCTGGCATCAGTACAAGTCGGAATGGATCTGTTTCGAGCACGAGGGCTACGCCCGCCAGAAGGCGGTCGCCTGGTGGCGGCGGCACAGCCCCGATCCCGTTCCCGACACGGCCGAGCGCGCCGTCGAGATCGCGCAGGGAGGCGGCGTCGCGGCCACGCGCGGCATCACCGTTCGCACCGTCACCGGCGACGAGTTCGAGCGCATCACCGACTACGAACTGGGGCCGCTGCCGGAACCCGTCGCGTCGGACCCGTACTGCGGCTACGACCCCGATGAGATTCCGTTTTGAACGGGCATAGGAGTATGAGCATCGGATGATCGGCTTAGACGAGGTTCATCCCTATCTGCGAGCCGGCCTGAGCGTGCTTCCCGCGCGGCGGGAAGGCGACCATAAGTGCGTGGCGCTGCGCGCCTGGAAGCCGTATCAACAGCGGCTCCCGACCGAGGCCGAGGTGCGCGGCTGGTTCGCCAACAGCCACCGGGCCCTCTGCCTGGTCGGCGGCGCGGTGTCCGGCAACCTGGAGATGCTCGACTTCGATCTCGGAGGCGAGGCGTTCGAGCCGTGGTGCGCGCTGGTGCGCGAAGCCGCTCCCGAGCTGCTCAACCGCCTGGTCATTGAAACCACGCCCTCCGGCGGCCGGCACGTCGCTTACCGCTGCGCTGAACCGGTGTGCGGCAATCTCAAGCTGGCGCAGCGCAGGCTGATCGTCTCCAGCGGCGAGCCGGTCGTCATCGCCGGCAAGACCTTTCATCCCCGCCGCGATGCGCAGGGCGCATGGTCGGTGCTGCTCACGCTGATCGAGTCCCGCGGCGAGGGCGGCATCTTCCTCTGCGCGCCGTCGGAGGGATACGACCTCGTTCAGGGGCATCTTGCCGACCTGCCCGTAGTCACCGCCGACGAACGCGAGACATTGCTCACGGCGGCGTGGACGCTGAACGAGCAGCTCCCCGATCCGGAACCCGAACCCACCCACGGCGCACTTCCCGGCTCGCTGCGGCCAGGAGACGATTTCGCTCAGCGCGGCGACGTGCGCGCGCTCTTGCAGCGGCACGGCTGGACCTTGGCCCGAGCCGGCGAGAACGAATACTGGCGCAGGCCGGGGCGCACCAGCGGCTGGTCGGCCACGCTCCGCGACGGCGTACTGTACGTCTTCTCGTCGAACGCCGCGCCGTTCGAGCCGGATCGGGCGTACTCCCCGTTCACCGTTTACGCATTGCTGGAGCATGGCGGCGACTTCACGGCCGCCGCCGCGGCGCTGCGGGCCGAAGGGTACGGCGGCGATGAGGTCGTGGACCTCATGCGACTGGTTCGCGCCGTCGACGAGCCGCCCGAATTGCGGCCGCAGCTCAGCGATCCCGGCCCCATGCCAGCGGAAATGCTCCGCGTCCCCGGCTTCGTGTCCGAAGTGATGGACCATTGCCTCGAGACCGCGCCGTATCCCAATGTACCGCTGGCCTTCTGCGGCGCGCTGGCCCTGCAGGCGGTGCTCGCCGGCCGCAAGGTCCGCGATCCGGCCGACAACCGCACCAACCTCTACATCCTGGCGCTGGCTTATTCGTCGGTCGGCAAGGACTGGCCTCGCAAGGTCAACACGGCGGTCATGCATCGCGTCGGACTCGTCTCGGCGCTCGGGGAGAAGTTCGCCTCGGGCGAGGGCATCCAGGATGCGCTGCACGGCACGCCGGCGATGCTGTTTCAGACCGACGAGATCGACGGCCTCTTGCAGTCGATCAACAAGTCCCAGGACGCCCGGCATGAGAACATCATGGGCACGCTGCTCACGATGTACTCGGCCGCCAACAGCATCTATCCGATGCGCCGCAAGGCCGGCAAGGAGCCGCCCGGCGTGATCGACCAACCGTGCCTGGTCGTCTACGGCACGGCCATCCCGACGCACTATTATCTGGCGCTCTCGGAGCGGATGCTCACGAACGGATTCTTCGCCCGCATGCTGATCGTCGAAAGCGGGCCTCGGAGCGAGGGCCAGGAGCCGGGGATCATCGATCCGCCGGCTCGCATCATCGAGACGGCCCGCTGGTGGTCGGAGTTCAGTCCCGGCACCGGCAATCTGGAACAGTGGCATCCGCAGCCTCGTGTGGTCGAGGCCGACGAGGACGCCCGACGCCTACTGACCGAGGCCCGCCGCGCGTCGGAAGCCGAGTACGCCGCCGCCGAGGCCCGAGGCGATCCGGTCGGGACCACGGTCTGGGGCCGCGTGCCCGAGCAGATTCGCAAGCTGGCGCTGCTGTACGCCGTGAGCGCCCGCCACCAAACGCCTCGGATCGATGTGGAAGCGGTGCGCTGGGCCAGCGACTTCGTGCTGCACCAGACGCGGCGGATGCTGTTCATGGCCTCCAGCCATGTAGCCGAGAACCCGTTTCATGCCGACTGCTTGAAGCTGTTTCGCAAGCTCCGCGAAGCGCCCGACCAGCAAATGCAGCGGCAGCATCTGCTGCGAGCGATGCGCTGCAAGGCGGCCGACTTCGACCAGATCATCATCACGCTGGTCCAGCAAGGAGACATCGTGCCGGTGACGATTCCCACCCGAACGAAAACCGCCCAAGGATACCGACTCGCATGAATAGCGCCCGAAACCCATCGAATCCTTCACGCGGCGTGAAGGATTACCCTCGAAACCACCCGAAATCGGACCGCTGGGGCCGAGAACCTTCTCGATCCTTCGCAGCCTGCGGTGAAGGATTCGTGAAGGATTGGGAGGGGCGGAAGTCCTTTAATAATAAATATATATCTCTCTTCTCTATTAATCCTTCACGCGTTCACGCCCCCGCCCGCGCGTGCGCCGTATGCGCGCGTACGCGTGAGAGGGGGGGGGCGGGATTGATTTCCGTGAAGGATTGCCGGCCTTAGCGCCGGTGTCCTCCGTTCGCCCCGTTCGCCAACCATCGCACCCGTTGGCCCACGTTGGCGACGTTCGGCTCCATCGCCACGAGTATCCCATCGGCGCGCTCGACGCGACGCGTGGGCACCCGTTGGCCCACGGCGGGCCTGCCAAAGTGGCAGCGCGAAAGACCAGCGGCGAGCCGGCCGCGGTTCCTTCCCGGCCAGAAATCGCCGGAGATGGCCGTGGGAACGGACGCCATAGCAAGCAGAGTTTGTTTTCGTTGTCCGAACTAACCCTGGCCGATCCGTTCCCAAGCCTCCCGAAACGGTTGCACATCGTAATCGCGCGGCTGAAGCCAGAAGGAGACACGCCCCTCCTTTTCACCGCGATGTGCAAGCTGCTTCACCTCGGAAGGCAAGAGGATGAACGCCGATGGGCTGGTTGCGACTCTGTTGATGATCACCCAGAAGTCGCCCATCACCTTGTCGAGGGACTGACCAAGCGGAACGGGATTCCGCTTACTCAACGCTTTGACCTGAAGCCCGAGGAAGCGCTGCCCGTCACGGCTGTACGCGACTATGTCGATGCCTCGCGCGTTGCGAGTCGTGGGCATGACATTCCAGCCAAGAAGGGACAAGTGATAGCAGCAGTAATACAAGCCGACGTTTCCGGTGATCTGCGGATCGAGTGCCATTCTTCGCCATAACATTTGGAGGTCAGAAGTGAAAATTGAACTTCGCAAATTGTCCGACATAAGACCCTATCCGAACAACCCACGGATCAACGATGACGCGGTCGATGCCGTCGCGGCGTCGCTCCGCGAGTTCGGGTTTCGCCAACCCATCGTGGTCGATGGCGACGGCGTGATCATCTGCGGGCATACCCGCTACAAAGCGGCGCAGAAGCTCGGCTTGGAGAAGGTGCCGGTTCACGTCGCCACGGATCTGTCGCCTGAACAGATCAAGGCGTACCGCATCGCGGACAACCAGACCGCGTCGCTGGCCGAATGGAACTACGATCTGCTGCCGATCGAACTGGGCGAACTGCAAGCCGCAAACTACGACCTCGGCCTGCTTGGTTTCGACCAGGACGAGCTCGCCAAGCTGCTCGGCGGCGAATTGCAAGAGGGCCTCACCGATCCCGATGACGTGCCCGCGCCGCCTGACGAAGCGATCACGCAGCCGGGCGACTTGTGGTTGCTTGGCACACATCGCCTGCTCTGTGGCGACAGCAGCAAACCCGAGGATGTCGATCGGCTGCTCGACGGGGCGGTGATCCACCTGGTCAATACAGATCCGCCGTACAACGTGCGGGTCGAGCCGCGCTCGAACAACGCTATCGCGGCGGGGTTGAGTTCGTTCTCGAACGACGCAGCGGCGAAGAAACTTCGGTCGGGACAAGGCAACGCCGCGTTCGACATCGCGCGCGGCAAGACGAAGTTGCCCGGCAAGATGCATCACCAGGGGCTGGACCTGGCGCGGCATCCGGAGAAGTCGAAACCGACGGGCAAGAAGCTGCGGGCCAAGGACCGGCCGCTCGCCAACGACTTCGTGACCGACGGCGAGTTCGACCGGCTGCTCGATGCATGGTTCGGCAACTTGGCCCGCGTGCTGCTGCCAGGTCGCAGCTTCTACGTGTGGGGCGGCTACGCGAACCTCGGCAACTACCCGCCGTTCCTCAAGAAGCATGGCCTGTACTTTTCGCAGGGCATCGTGTGGGACAAGCAGCATCCGGTGCTGACGCGCAAAGACAGGATGGGTAGCCGTGTGGAGCGGGTCGGGTTCGCGTGGTCGCGGGGAGCGCTGGCGGAAACGCCCGAAAAAACGTAGAATTGTGTTTTTGGACGATTCGGAGACGAAGTAAATGGGGTTGCAACCGTCATGGCCGACGCGCTCGCTTACGAGTACACAACCGCGAAGATAGGCAAGTCACTAGCAATTCATGCCGACTGTTTCGAGTGGCTCAGCCGGCTTCCTGAGAACACGCTTCATGCGATCGTGACGGACCCGCCGTACGGCGTGAAAGAATACGAAGACGTTGAGTTGCACAAGCGGTCAAATGGGAAAGGGGGCATTTGGCGAATCCCACCCTCCTTCGATGGCAATGTTCGTTCTCCCTTGCCTCGCTTTACAGCCCTGAACGGTAAGGAACGATCTGCAGTGCGGACGTTCTTCGTGGAATGGGCGAAGTTGGTTACCCGCGCACTTCGGCCCGGTGCCCATGTTTTCATTGCGAGCAACGCATTCCTTTCGCAGATGGTATTTGCGGCATTGGTGGAAGGCGGCCTTGAATTCCGCGGTGAACTCATTCGGCTGGTGCGGACACTTCGCGGGGGTGACCGCCCGAAAAACGCCGAAGAAGAGTTCCCTGATGTTTCGTCGATGCCCAGGGGCTGCTACGAGCCCTGGGGTATCTTCCGAAAGCCAATGTTGCCGGGGATGAAGGTCAGCGATTGTTTGCGTGAATTTCAGACTGGCGGTCTCCGTCGTCGAGAGAACGGGTTACCGTTTAACGACGTTATCCCTAGCGAACGAACTCCTAAAGCAGAGAAACGCATTGCGGATCATCCGAGCCTCAAGCCACAGTCACTGATGAAACAGATTGTGCATGCAGCTTTACCGCTCGGCATTGGGATCGTCACTGATCCATTCATGGGTGGTGGATCGACGATTGCTGCATGCGAAGCTCTCGGCTTGCAAGGCATCGGCATCGAACGCCAGCGGAACTACTACGACCTAGCCGTCACCGCCATACCACGCCTCGCGGCTCTGACCCCTGAACCGGAGCAAATGCTCCCCTTCATGCTCACGGATTGACGAGGTATGCGAGGGAGTCGTGCGAAGGATCGGCCTGCTGTATGAATTCAAGCAGTCGGCGAACGGCATCTGGTTCCTGCTCAACGTGCGACAAATAATGGAGAAGTCCCAACACGGCAGCGTTCTGCTTCGGCCAATCCCACCGGCTGACCTCGGCCAGTAGTTGTGATTCCGACAGCGGGCGGGCACCAGCATCACAAATGATCTTTGCCGCCTGCTCATCAACGGAACAAACAAACGTTACTCCAAGGATGCGATTCGTCGAGACTTTCGTCAGGAATTCGCCCAATTCCTTCGCGACATTGTCGGCGGTGACCGGATGGTCCTTCACTTCGACTGAGAGCTCCAGGTCGATTCCATGATACCCATCAATGTCGCCAAACCGACGCTGCCGCGACGATCCCGTGCGTACCTTGTCGACGACGAGACTCAGGTGCGGGCGATCAGCTTTACAGTAGCCATAGGCGATACCCTGAAAAACGGCACCTGACGTTTCGTCCGCATGCGAACGTGGGTACTCGCGGATGATCTTTTCAAACAATCGAACTCGCTGAACATCCCGGCCGAAGTAACGGTTCTTGGCGAGCTTTTGAAGACCGATGTCAATTAGCTGCTGACACAGAACAAACTTGCCAGATTTCGATAAGCTGAAGCAGGGAATCAGCAACTGTGGCTTGTATTTATGCCACTGGCCGGTGTTGTAAACGTAGGCGCTCGGGTAGCCGGTACGATCCATTTCGTTGAAGAGATCGACCACCTTTTCTTCGAACTTGCGGATGCCGTAACTCACCCCCTCGTATTTGAAGCTGAGTGTGTTTGCTGCCTTCGCGCCTCGTGCTGCGACAAACTCATATCGCTCAAAAATCTGTTCTTCCGTTAGGTTTGGCTTGTAATCGTTCCCCCAGTCGTCGGCGTTACCGAGGGCTTGCGCGAGCATAGTGAAGTCGATGCCGAGCCCCAGTATGTACTTCATCACGCCGAAATTTTGATCGACATACGATAGCACTTGGTCGACAACCTTCTGCTCGGCAGCAGAAATAGCAGATGGCTTGTAACCTTCACCGAAATACTCGTTCAGGAAGAGTGCGATTCGCTTTTCTTCCTCTGCAGTGCGGGCCATGCGCTGTTCCTTGCGGAGCATGGACGCGGGGTGGCAGCCCCAATACGACCATGCCGTCGGAATGTAGGTTGTACTAGTGCCGCACCCAGGAGCTCCCAATGAGTTTCTCGCTGCGCAACACTCCTGATCATTCTCTCAGCTGGGCGTTCTGGCACAACCCGTGAATTGCACAATCGCTGTTTGAACCGCGAAAAAGAATTTCTGAATTGGTTTTACGAATCGGCCCGGCCGCAGGAAATAAGGAGATAGACGGGCACGGTGCCCGCCAGCGGATTCACCGGGAGATGGAGGAGCGAAAATGCGAATCGGACTGACTTTCGACGAGTACGTCGAGTTGAAGTGGGGAGCCACGACCGAGGGATTAGGGTACGTGAAGCAAGAACCAGGCAAGCCGCCGGTGTTCGAGCCGCTCGTGGACGACGAACCGGCCGAATCCCATCTGTTCCCAATGGCCACGGTGCAGGCCGCGAACCATCTCCGCAGTCGAGGCTACGACTGCCGGCCCGAGATGCTCGACATCCTAGTCGAGAACGGCATCGTCAAGCTCTCGCAGCCGGATGTCTGGACGCTTGCCGAAGTGGACGCAGCCGCCGACTACTTCGAGGAGGCAGGCCTTCGGACGCCTTACGCGGATATGTGTGCGACGCTGGGATGCTCCTACGCCGATTTCCTGCGGCCACTTCGCGAGGCAGCAAGGCAGGCCTCACGGCAGTACAGGCGGCGCATCATGCCGGATGACCAGCTGTTCGTGATGCACCGCTCCCCACCTCGCGGCGTGACGGACGACGATGGGGGCTTGGTCGATATCAAGCCGGCGGTCATCAGCTTCACTCTGGCGGACGACATTCGGGAGCGGCTCGAACGCGGCGAGGAGGTTTAAGTGAACCAAACCTCCAAGCGCGAGCTGGAACTTACTGGTGATCTGCTGGAGTACGCCCAGGCGACGGCGTTGCTTTTGGCCAAGAAGCGGTGCCCCAAGCACGTTTCTCCCAACGACGTCGCGCAGGAGGCGTTACTCCATCTGATTGCCAGACCCCCGAAGTACGACGCGACCAAAGGGGCGTCGGAAAAAACGCTGTTGCACACGGCTCTGGCCTGTCTCGTCTCGAAATGCCTTGCTCGCGAACGCAAGCAGGTTGATCGCTTCGAGGCAGCCAGCCAAGAGCCGGAAGATCATCGCAACAAGGAGCCAAGGGAAACCTTGACGCTCGATCACATCCTGCGGTTTATCGATTGCCCTGAGAGTCGAGCGCTGTGCCGATGCTACGTGGAATGCGATGGCAACAAGAGCATGGTGGCTCGACGACTGAAGATTTCGGAAGGAACGGTTCGGTATCGGCTCCATCTGCTTGCCCCCAAGCTGATCGCAGCCGGATTCAAACCTGAAGAATATGGAGGTTTCAGATGACGGTTGCAGCGGATGAACTTTTACTCTCGGCCGCCGAGGTCGAGATTCAGGCGACGGGCAAGCCGCCGGCGGTGACCATCGTCGCCTACACCGGCGGTTTGATGTCGGTGCCCGGCTGGGGCCCGGTCGCCATCGACCTGGCTGGCATCGACGCTTCGGCCGAGCAGGTCGGCATCCTGGCCGACCACAATTCGTCGCTGGCGGGCATCGTCGGGCACGGCAAGGCGGTGATTGCCAACGGCCGCTTGCTGGTGCAGGGGACGATCACTCCCTCGACGGACGCGGCGCGGCAGGTGGTTGAACTGGCCAAAGGCGGGTTCCGCTTCCAGGCGTCGGTCGGCGTCGCACCGCTCGAGTACGAACGCGTGCGGGCCGGCGAGTTGGTTGAAGTGAATGGGCGGGCGCTCAAAGCGCCGGCCAGCGGGTTCACGCTCGTGCGTGCGGGCGTGCTCAGGGAAGTCAGTATCGTCGCCATTGGTGCCGACGCAGGAACGTCGGTGTCGATTGCGGCCAACGGGAAGGAGCAGAGCATGTCTCAAACGGAAACCCTCACCGCCGAGCAAATTCGGGCCGATGCCCTGGCGGAAACGACTCGCATCAACGCCATCCGCAAGGCCTGCGGCGGGCGGTTCGGCAACATCGAGGCCACGGCCATCTCCGAAGGCTGGGACACCCAGCGGACGGAACTGGAAGTGCTGCGGGCGCGGCGGCCGATCCCGCTCTCTACGCATCAACGCGAGGAGCCCGCCTCGCGCTTGGTGCTCGAAGCGGCGATTTTGGCCCACATGAACGGCGAGCACCTAGCCGAGAAGCACCTGGGTGCCGACGCCGCGCAGCGAGCCCGCGACCTGCGGGCCACGAACCTCGTCGATCTGTGCCGCGCGGCCCTGATGCTCGATGGCCGCGACGCCCCGCACGGCCGCGATGGGCTGATCAAGGCGGCGCTCAGCACCTACTCGTTGCCGACCGCCCTGGGCGACGCGGCCAACAAGTTGCTGTTCGAAGCCTACACCGAGTCGCCGGCCACCTGGCGGGCGTTCGCCTCGGTGAAGTCGGCCGTCGATTTCAAGCAGCACACCGGCATTCGCATCAGCGACACCGGAGAGTTGACGCAGCTTCCGCCCGGCGGCGAGATCAAGCACGGCAGCGTGAAGGAGGCGATGTACGGGTACTCCATCGACACCTTCGCCAAGATGCTCTCCATCGACCGGCGGGACATCATCAACGATGACCTCAGCTTGTTCGACGATACGGCCCGGTCGCTGGGGCGGGCCGCGATGCGTTCGCTTTCCGACCTGGTCTACAAGGTGCTGCTGGCCAACGCCGGCAACTTCTTCAGCGCGGGTCACGGCAACTACGACGCCGGCGCGGGGACGGCGCTCGCCTCCTCGTCGCTCGCCGCCGGCATCGCCAAGATGCTGGCCCAGCGGGACGACGAGAACCGCGACCTCGACATCCGCGCCCGCACCCTGCTGGTTCCGCCGGAACTCCAGCAGACGGCCAAGGAGTTGCTGCTTTCCGATTTCATCCAGCGGGCCAATAACGACCTGCCGACCGGCAACGCGCTGAAGAACTCGGTGTCGCTGGAGGTCGAGCCGCGCCTCTCGAACGACGAGCGGTTCGACGGCACCAGCGCCAAGGCGTGGTACTTGTTCGCCGGCCCGAGCGACGCAGCGATCATCGTCGCCTTCCTCCAAGGCAAGCAGTCCCCCACCGTCGAATTCTTCGGGTTCGACGCCGACCCGAACACGCTCGCCGCGAGCTGGCGGGTCTATCACGATTTCGGTGCGGCCCTGGCCGACCACCGTGCTGCCTACAAGGCGAAGGGCGAAGTCTGATCGCCCGTGCCATCTACCCACCGAACTAACGACCGATCTACCGACCGACCTCGCCGCTTGGCGACGCGGTCCGCAGGCACAACGCCTGCGGATCGTCGCCCTTCTCGCTGCCTCTGGCAGCACACGGCTTTTGGAGGAAACGGTCATGCCGGAAACGATGGAGCGCATCGGCAAATACGATGTGCGCGTAGCGTTCACGACGCCCGCTGAGGACGAGGACTATCGCCAGCGCCGCGTCGATGCGCTGACCGCTTGGCTGCTCGCGCAGTGGGAAGCCCAGCGCAAGGAGGACGAGCATGGCGACGCTCTTTCTGCCGGCTGATACCGTGCGGTTCTACAACGACGGGCCGGAAGCGCCGCAGACGCCTGAGTTGCAGCTGGCGGAATGGCACTATCGCCAAGCCTTCCTGGCCGGCGCTCGTGAGGTCGCCGGTTGGAGCGTGCCCAATGTATTCGCGCTGGCACAGATCTGGGACGAACGAGCGGAAGCGCGGCGCGCGGCCGAGGTGCGCGTTGCCAGTTCCATTCTATTCGGCCATCCGCACCTCGATAGCGAGCAGATCGTTTACCGCATGGGGCATGAGGTCGCGGCGTCGCGGACGCGCGGACGGTGCCAGGCGCTCGAAATGGCCAAGCAGTTGTGGTGGGCGCTTGGCGACGCCGGCCTGGGCGACCAGCAGATTCGTGACTCGATCATCAAGCCCTGGCTGAACGCGGTTGTCGTCTGGGCCGGACGGGTCATCGATCCGAAGCGCGTGGAAGTTCCGCCGCGCCCCGAAGACTTTTTGACAGGCGACCAGCGACGCATGCTTGAAGCCGCAAAAGATACACCTAAGCCGCCGGCACCGAAGGCGACGCCCAGCCCGACGCCGACCAAGCCCGAGGCGATCATCAGGAGGCTAGCCAACGTGGACCGCGAACTGCTCGATTGGTTGTGGCCGGGGCGCATTCCGCTCGGCAAGCTCACCTTGCTGGCCGGCGACCCAGGTCTGGGTAAGTCATTCGTAACACTCGACATCGCGGCGCGCGTTTCGCGCGGCATGTCCTGGCCCGATCTGCCGCTACTCAAGCAGTCGCCCGCGGGCGTCGTGCTGTTCAACGCCGAAGATGATCTGGCCGACACCATCGCGCCTCGCCTCGACAAGGCCGAGGCCGACGACCGCAACATTCTGGCGGTCGAAGGGGTTTCGATGATGGGCCAGCGCCGGCATTTCTCGCTCGAACAAGACCTGCCTCGCTTGGCGGAAGTGCTCGAACAGAATCCCGGCACGCGGCTCGTGGTGATCGATCCCATCTCCGCTTACACCGGCAAGATCGATTCGCACAACAACAGCGACGTGCGCAGCCTGCTCGCACCGCTTGCGGAACTGGCCGGCCGCTACGACCTCGCCATCGTGGCCGTGACGCACCTCAGCAAATCGGGCGGAACCAAGGCGGTCTACCGGGCGATGGGCTCGCTGGCGTTCGCGGCCGCGTCGCGGGCGGTATGGGCCATCGTCAAGGACCAGGCCGACTCGCAGCGCCGCTTGTTCCTGCCGGCCAAGCTGAACCTGGCCCAAGACCCCGACGGCCTCGCCTATCGCATCAAGGAAGGTCGCGTCGTCTGGGAAACCGATCCGGTCCGCATGCACGCCGACGACGCCTTCGCAGCCGAGATGCAGGCGGCGGGAGCGAAGCCGCGCGGCACCGAACGGCGGGATGCGATGGAGTGGCTGCGAGACGAACTGGCCGATGGCCGCCGGCCGTCGAAGGAGATCATCGAATACGGCAAGGAATGCGGCTTCTCGGAGAAAACGCTGCGGCGAGCGTACACCGAGATCGGTGCGAAGGCGACGAAGGAGTCGTTCAACGGTCAGTGGTTGTGGAGCTTGCGGAACGAAGATGACCAAGATGGCCACTGACCCCCTGTTTCTTTTGGTGGCCATCTTCGTGGCAAGTGGCCATCTTCGATCAAACCCCGAGGAATACGTCTCTCTCTACGGCAATTTGATGACCATCTTCGTATTTATGTGGGCATCTTCGGCTATGTGGCCATCTTCGAAGTTGGCCACGAACACCGAAGATGGCCACGAAATGAGGCAGGGGGTGGTTGGCCAAGTTCGTCAGTTGGCCAGCTTGGTCGGGCTGCTGCTGGTGGTGAGTGCGTCAGCCCACTAACACTCGGCATGTCGCGAACGAGTCATCCTCGTGATTCGATTGTATGACAGTTCGATGGCACGGTTGTAACCAACGTTTCGGATTTCTGCGGATTGCGTTCCGCCGAGTCCCCTACGCCAGTGAGTAGTTGTGATTTCAGCGCCAGCATTGTCTTTGTACCGCATCGTGACTTCAAACACACAGCCGAATAAATAACCATGCTCACACTTGATCTCGGTCACATCTTCGTACCGTCCGTTGGACCAAATTGTAACGGTTTCTTGGCGTCGCCAATTGCAGTAGTCGTTACACATTCGACTCGCCGGCCAAACAAATGACTTCGATGCTAACACAGTCATCTTGCCATCGACCTCGACCGGCCTGTCTCCCTCAAAGAATACCTCCACTTCGTCTTCGTCTTGGATCGACAAAGCACCCTGCCCACAACCGCAACCTTGCTTTGTAGCACCGCCCAAAGTTGCTTCGAGGCGCGAGAGCCGCTCGAGAATCTGCTGAATGTCCTTCCCCAATTCATACTCGTTCATAGCGCTTTCCTTTGATTAATGTTGACTCGAAGACACAAACCAACTGCCCCCCCAATGCTACTAGGGCAGCCGTTTGCCCACAAGCCGTGAACGGTTCCTTCGCGTGCCGATGCGCTTTTCCCGACGCACGCGGGAACAGCCGCAATCCAAGACACAGTTTGTTGCGATTGTCCGAATTTTGGGAAACGCCGCCAGCCGGCACGCAACCCGTTATTCCGCAACGGCTTAGCTTGATGTTCTTCGCCCGTCGAGGTAACTGACTGTCCTGGCGGGGCGACTTCCGCCCCGCGAAACGAACCCCAACACGAAGGGAACGAACGATGGCGAAGACGACCAAGAAGGCGACGAAGCCCGCCGCGAAGGCAAAGGCGACGCCCGCCAAGGCAGACGGCAAGAAGCTGAGCCAGATCGAGGCGGCGGTCGCGGTGCTGGCCAAGGCCGGCGAGCCCATGAATTGCAAGGCAATGGTCGAGGCGATGACCAAGCAGGGATTGTGGTCGAGCCCCGGCGGCGCGACGCCCGACGCGACTTTGTACTCCTCCATTCTCCGCGACCTACGGAAGGGGAAGGACGCCCGCTTCAAGAAGACCGATCGCGGCCATTTCACCTTGGCCGGCAAGTAGGAGACGACCCATGACGCAACTTGCAGATGCCATCCGCAACGTAACCGCAACCATGCAGACGGAACTCGAAGCGGGCCGGCGCTCGACGCACATCGACGCCCACGACCTGATCGACCTGCTGCTGGCGATTGCCGATCAGATCGATCCGCCCTTGGCGGACGCGAAACCAGACCGGTAGCCCGCACGGCAACCCGTCGCCCACGAGGCCGCGAAACTCGCGGCCTCGTCTCACGGTTGGACCGTTCGTCCGAACGCGCCGCCGAACGCGAACGTGGGCCAATGGGTGGCCCGCAACGCGGGCGTGCTGGATACCTGCTGGCGGGTTGAGGTAACTGTGGTGGTTCGTAAACAAACCGAGCCGCCAGGACGCGCCAACGCCCAAGCGGCTCTAACCAAAACCCCCTTTGAAATGGGAAGGGAAGCAATGGCTACTCGCAATTCTATTCTTATCCCGGCGGTCGGGTACCTGCGGCGCAGCACCGACCTGCAAGAGCGGTCGATTCCAGATCAGCGCGCGTACATCGAAAAGTGGGCGGCCGAACATGGCTACCGCATCATGCGGTGGTACATCGACGACGCGATTTCCGGCACCAGCACCAAGGGGCGCAATGCGTTCGAACAGATGATCGCTGCCGCCGAGAACGGCCGCGACTTCGACGCCATCCTCTGCTACGACATCAGCCGGTTCTCGCGCGGCGGAACCAACGAGACCGGCTATTACCTGCACCGCCTCAAGCTCGCCGGCGTCGAGGTCGTGTTCACCGCCGACGGCATTCCCGAAGGCGATGAAGGCGAACTCATCCAGGGCGTGAAGTCATGGCAAGCCCGCCAGTATTCGGTGAAACTGGCACGTGACACAATTCGCGGCCAGATCAGCAACATCCGCGAACGCAAGAGCGCACCCGGCGGCGTCGCACCCTATGGCTACGACAAGCAGCATCTGTCCTCGGACGGAAAGCTGCTCCGCACGCTGCGGTGGATGCCCGACGGCAGCAAACAGGAATTCGATTCCAACGGCAAGCTGCTGCGGGTTATCGAGCCAGGCGTCAACAGCAAGAAGGCCAAGAGCGACATCATTCGCTACGTGCTCAGCACGCCCGACCGCGTCGCGGTAATGAGGCGGCTCTATGAGATGTGCGTCCAGGGGTACGGCTTCCATTCCATTGCCCAGGCGCTTAACAACGAGGGCATCCCGTCGCCCGCAGGCCAGAAATGGAACACGGCCCGTGTCGCCAAGTTGATCCGCAACCCGGTCTATCGTGGGGCCATTGCTTGGAATCGCCACACAATGGGTTCGCTGTTCGGTCTCGACGGCGACGGCAAGCTGCGGCCCAAGAAGCAGAAAGGTTGGAGGAAAAACGACGTTTCCGATTGGATCATCAGCGAGGACGTGCATGAACCGATCGTGAGCCGCGAAACCTGGGATGCTGCTCAGCGGGCCGTCGCCAAGCGCCGAGCCGACGCCGGCAAGGCGCGGCCGACCAAGCGCACGCTGCTGGCCAGCCTGCTGGTTTGCAAACGCTGCGGCCACAGCTTCACCACGATCCGCGACCGCCGTTGGCCCGGTCCATCGGGTGAAGGCTATCGCGTTTATACCTGCTCGGGCTATCACCGCTACGGCAAATCCGTCTGCGGCGTAACGAACGTGCCAGGGCCGGCGCTCGATGCCTTCGTGTTGCAAACCATCAAGCGAGCGCTGCTTGGCGACCACGAGACGACCAAGACGGCAATCGACGCCTTCATCGCGGCGGTGATGGCTCCCAAGGCGGCGACGAACCGGAATAGCAAAGCCGATGATCGCGAGCTCGACCTGCTCAACCGCAAGATCAAAGCGACCGTCGCCATGCTGGCCGACCCGACATTCGATGGCCTCGATGAACTCCGCAGCACGCTGGCGGAACTGAAGACGAAGCGCGACGCCCTCGAAGCCCGCCGCAAGCCGGCCGAGCAGCCCGCAGTGCCGGCGCTATCAGAGAAGGAATTGCAAACCTGGGCGCTCGAGCAGTTCGCCCGCCTCGATGATCTGGCGACGCGAACTACCGTCTACATGAAGGACCGCCAGATGGTCGAGGCGTTCGTCGACCGCATCGAGATCAACCCCGAATCCAAAACGGGCGTCGTCTACCTCCTGGCTGATCTTGAAGGGGCGCTACTTCGCAGTTCCACACGCCTGCCCATAGGGGACTTCATGGGCGCGTTCGAGATCGCATTCTACGGATGGCGCGAAGGGGCGGGACACGAGTTCTTTGGCCCGAACAACGTCACTGACCTGTGGCACGTCAAGAAGGTGAACCCGCAATCGATGGTTCACCTCACCGAGAAGCCGGTGGACCTTGCCGTGCGAGCGATGCAGTATTCGTCACGCGCCGGCGAGAACGTCATCGACTTGTTCGGCGGCTCCGGCAGCACACTGATCGCCGCCGAGCAGACGGGACGGCGGTCTTACTTGATGGAACTCGACCCGCTGTATTGCGACGTGATCGTGCAGAGGTACGAAAATTTCACCGGCAAGAAGGCCGAGCGCGTCGCGGCCGAGGAGGTGACTGCATGATCTACCTAGCATCCCCCTATTCGCATCCCGATCCCGCGGTGCGTGAACATCGGTTCCGCGAGGCGTGCCGCGCGGCGGCTCGGTTCATGCGTTGCGGCCAAGTTGTGTTCAGCCCAATCGCGCACGGCCACTGCATCTGCACCTATGGTCTGCCCATTGACTGGCGGTTTTGGGAGCCGTTCGACCGCCGCCAACTGGAACGATGCGATGAAGTCGTCGTGCTGACGCTCGACGGCTGGCGCGAGAGCGTCGGCGTGCAGGCCGAGATTCGGATCGCCGGCGAG
>Ga0182741_1001240_pt1 | contig 34165 bp, 32 predicted proteins | sample eDN5th37CBELigOP_FD_128874 | JGI IMG/M metagenome (GOLD analysis project Ga0182741, IMG submission 128874) | Enriched Organic Plus compost microbial communities from Emeryville, California, USA - eDNA 5th pass 37_C BE-Lig OP (version 2) (version 2) ... | reverse complement strand
TCCCGGGGCGTGCTGCGCGGGCTGCATTACCAATGGCCGAATCCGCAGGGCAAGCTGGTCAGCGTGCTGGAAGGCGAGGTGTACGACGTGGCGGTGGACATCCGCCGCGGGTCGCCGCATTTCGGGCGCTGGACGGCGGTCGTGCTGAGCGGGGAGAACAAGCGCCAGCTGTGGATTCCGGAAGGCTTCGCGCATGGTTTCGCCGTGCTGTCGGAACGGGCCGTCTTCAGCTACCTCTGCACCGCCGTCTACGACAGGGCCGCGGACGCCGGCATCCGCTGGGACGACGCGCGCATCGGCATCGATTGGCCGATACGCGAACCGCTGCTGTCGGACAAGGACGCCCGCGCCCCGTTCCTGGATGAGGTGGCGCCCGAGCGCCTGCCCGCGTTCACGGCATGAGGATCCTGCTGCTCGGTGCCAACGGACAGGTCGGCCATGAATTGCGGCGAAGCCTGGCGGGCCTTGGCACGATCGTATCCACCACCCGCAGTGGCGTACTCCCCGATGGCGGCGCCTGCGAGGCGGCCGATTTCGATCGGCCCGATTCGCTGCTTGGCCTGCTCGAACGCACGAGGCCGGACCACATCGTGAATGCCGCCGCCTGCACGGCGGTCGATCGTGCCGAGGACGATGTCGAAGCCGCTTTCCGCGCCAACGCGGAAGCGCCCGCGGTGCTGGCTGCATACAGTGCCGGGCACGGCGTCCCGTTGATCCACTATTCCACGGATTATGTCTTCGATGGTCGCGGCGAGCGGCCCTATCGCGAGGATGATCCGACCGCGCCGCTGGGCGTCTACGGAGCATCCAAGCGTGCCGGCGAAGAGGCGATCCAGGCTTCCGGCGCGCCGCACGTAATCCTTCGCACTGCCTGGGTCTACGGCGCGCGTGGCGGCAACTTCCTGCTCACGATGCTGCGCCTGGCGCGGGAACGGGACGAACTGCGGGTCGTGGACGATCAGCGCGGGACGCCGACGCCGGCCGGTCTGATCGCCGACGTCACCGCGGATCTGATGCGGCGGCACCCGGCGGCCCGCGGCGTGTTTCATTTGACCGCCGCCGGCGAGACCACCTGGCACGGGTTCGCCGATGCCATCCTGACCGGTGCGTTGCGGCGCGGATTGATCCCGAAAATGCCGCGGCTGCTGCCGGTCGCTTCCTCGGACTATCCCACCCGCGCCGCGCGTCCGGCCTATTCGCGACTGGACACGGGCAAGCTGGAGACCCTGCTGGGGCAGCCGTTGCCGGCGTGGGAATCCGGCCTGGAACAGGTACTGGATCACATTTCAACGTGACACAGCGTGCGAGTATGAAATGCTTGGACATGCCCGGCCATTCGAGTGTTCCCAACGCTTAGGGGCTAGTTTCCACTCGAATAATTGCCATTTGCTTGGCGCCCTTACGGGGCGGTGATCGTAGCTCCTGGCACGCAGGGCGTGATCATCCAGTCGGGCGAGGGACACGGCTTCTACAAGGAAGAGAACAACCTCAACCTGTACAGCAAGATGCTGGACTTCTTCGCCCAGCACATCGGTGGCAAGGGGGCGACACAGTAAGGGCGACTGCGTCGCGCGCGAGCGATGCCGGAACGGCGCCGGAAGGCGCCGTTCTTTTTCAATGCACGCCGTGCATCATGCGCCGGAGCAGGGGCGAGAACAGGAACGCGATGACGCCGCAGCCGACGCCGATGGCGGTCATCAGCCAGAACAGATCCGCGTAGCGCGCCGCGGCGTCGGCGACGACCAGGCTGCCGCCTTCGGGGATGTCGATGGCGGCCAGCTTGCCGAACAGTGCGGCCAGGGTTTCCGAGAACGCGGTGGCAAGGAACCAGGTGCCCATCATCAGGCTGACCACGCGCGGAACCGACAACTGGGTGACGGCCGACAGGCCGACCGGCGACAGGCACATTTCGCCGATCTCCAGCACCAGGTAGGCCAGCACCAGCCACCAGACGCTCGCCATCTGCCCGCTTCCGCCCACGAGATGGGCCGCCCAGGCCAGCGGGATGAAGGACAGGCCGGCGATGACCAGTCCCAGCGACGACTTGAACGGCTTCGACGGATCGCGTCCGCGGCGACCGAGCCAGGCCCACAGCGCGGCGAAGATCGGCGCCAGCAGCACCAGGAACAGCGCGCCCAGATAGGTGAGGGAGCCGGCGGTCTGCGGCAGCACCACGCAGTCCCGCAGCAGGAACACCAGCATCAGCACCACCACCGCGATGAATACGGCGCGCGGCGCGGAAGACGCCGGATCGCGATCGGACAAGCGCGCGGCGACCACGAAACCCAGCGGCGCCAGCAGCAGCGACCACGTCGACCACGGTGCGCGCGCCAGCAGGGTGATCGCGTCCGCGCCCCAATGCCCGCTCCAGTGCACCGCCGCAGGAGCCTGCACCAGCGCGGGCACCACGTCCTTGGTCAGCAGGCGATCGGTGAAGGTCACCCACGAACCATAGGTCTGCTCGTACAGGGTGAAGAAAACCAGCGCCATGAAGATCAGCGCCATCAGTGCCAGCATCTGCTGCCGCTGTACCGGCGTGCACTGGGTCGACAGGAACCAGCCCAACCACGCCAGCACGGCCGCCAGGACCACCAGCATCAGCATCAGTGCCAGCGAGATTTCGCCGCCCAGCGAGAACGTGCCGTTGGCGGCGGCCCACATCAGCCAGGCCACCGGCACCACGCCGAGCAGCGCGCCGGCGTAGATCAGCCATTCGCGTGGAATGCCGGCGACGCGTTCGCGCAGGCGCTCCGGCGCCGGCGGCTCGGCGTGGCCGTGCAGGTACGGCTGGCCCCACAGGAACATGCACAGGCCCAGCAGCATGCCGATGCCCGCCGCGCCGAAACCGTAGCGCCAGCCCAGGGTTTCGCCGAGGTAGCCGCAGACCAGCGAGGCGAACAGTGCGCCGAGGTTGATGCCGGCGTAGAACAGGCTGAAACCCGCATCGCGGCGCGGATCGTTGTTGGCGTAGAGACGGCCGACGATGGTGGAGATGTTGGGCTTGAGGAAGCCCACGCCCATGATGATCAGCGCCAGCGAGAGGTAGGTGATGCGCAGCGAACCCTCGTCGCGGGCGACGACGCCGTCCACGTAGCTCGCGGCATGGCCCTCGAACGCCATGCCGACATGCCCGGCCACCAGCAGCAGGCCGCCGAACAGCACTGCCTTGCGCATCCCGAGCCAGCGGTCGGCCAACAACCCGCCGATCACGGGCAGGCAGTACACGAGTCCGCCGTATGCGCCCAGCAGATCCAGCCCGGCCTTGTCGCCGAACAGGTGGTACTTGGTCAGGTAGAGCAGCAGCAGCGCCTTCATCCCGTAGAAGGAAAAGCGCTCCCACATCTCGGTGAAAAAGCAGATGTAGACCCCCTTGGGGTGGCCGAGGAAGTCCTCGCGGGCGGGCAGGGGCGTGGCGAGGTCGGTGGCGTGGGCCATGGGCAGGTCGGCGATGCGGAACCGGCCGAGTATAGCCACGCGCGCCGCCGTGGCTGGACTTGCCGGGGCGTAGCCGATAGTTTGTCGGGCTTCTGTATTCCCGGAACCGCGTCATGAACCAGGCTGCGACGCCTCAACTTACCTTCCGTGCCGTCCTGCTGGCCATCGTGCTGGCGGTGGTCCTGTCGGCCGCCAATGCCTACCTGGGCCTGTTCGCCGGCCTGACCATCGCCACCGCCATCCCGGCCGCCGTGGTGTCGATGGGCGTGCTGCGGGTGCTGGGCGGCGGCTCCATCCTGGAGAACAACATCGTCCAGACCGGCGCCTCGGCCGGGTCGTCGATCGCCGCCGGTGTCATCTTCACCATCCCGGCGCTGGTCATCATGGGCTATTGGCCGGACTTCAAGTACTGGTGGGTGCTGGGCATCGCCGGCCTCGGTGGCCTGCTGGGCGTGCTGTTCTCGGTGCCGCTGCGCCGTTCGATGATCGTCGAGGATCCGCTGCCGTTCCCGGAGGGCAAGGCCGCCGCCGAGGTGCTGAAGGCCGGCGACAACCCGGGCCCGGGCCTGAAGATCCTGGCCCTGTCCGGCGTGATCGGCGCGGTGGTCAAGCTGGCCGCGGCCAGCGGCCTGCGGATGATCCCGGATACCTGGACCCAGTCCGCCTACATCGGCAGTTCCAAGGTCACCGCCTTCCTCGGCACCAACCTGTCGCCGGCGTTGCTGGGCGTGGGCTACATCGTCGGCCTGAACGTCGGCATCGTGGTGCTGTCCGGCGCGGTGCTGTCCTGGCACATCGCCATTCCGCTGTACCAGGCATTCTTCAGCGGCACGGACCCGGCGCTCGCGGCTTCCATCGCGAATGCATCCTCGGCCGATGCGGCTTTCGCCATCTGGGGCGCCAAGGTCCGCTATCTGGGCGTGGGCGCGATGCTGGTGGGCGGCGTGTGGACCCTGTTCTCGCTGCGCAAGTCGCTGCTCAAGGGCATCAAGAGCGGCTTTGCCGCCGCGCGCAGCAGCAGCGCCGGTGGCCAGGCGCAACTGGAGACCGAACGCGATCTGCCGATGAAGTGGATGCTGGTGGCGCTGGTGGCGTTCACCCTGCCGCTGCTGGGCCTGTACCAGGCCATCGTCGGCCAGTGGCACGTCAGCGTGCCGATGACCCTGATCATGATCGTCGCGGGCTTCCTGTTCGTGTCGGTCTCGGCCTATCTGGCCGGCCTGATCGGTTCCTCCAACAATCCGGTCTCGGGCATCACCATTTCCACCATCCTGTTCGCCTCGGCGGTGCTGGTGCTGCTGCTGGGCAAGAGCGGCATGTCGCCGGTGGGCGCGGGCGGCGCGCCGCTGGGCGCGGTGGCGGCCATCATGATCGGCGCGGTGGTCTGCTGCGCCGCAGCGGTGGGTGGCGACAACCTGCAGGATCTCAAGGCCGGCTACCTGGTCGGCGCGACGCCGTGGAAGCAGCAATTGATGCTCGGCATCGGCGCGTTCTCCTGTGCGCTGATCATGGCACCGGTGCTGAACCTGCTGGCGCAGGCCTATGGCATCGGCGCGCCGACGCCGGAGCATCCCAATTCGCTGGCCGCGCCGCAGGCGAACCTGATGGCATCGGTCGCGCGCGGTCTGTTCGGCGGTGAACTGCCATGGGCGATGATCGGCATCGGCGCGCTGATCGGCGCGCTGGTGATCGCATTCGACGAGTGGCTGAAGTCACGCAAGGCCCGCTTCCGCGTGCCGGTGCTGGCCGCCGCGATCGGCATCTACCTGCCGCTGGAATTGATGGTGCCGATCTTCCTCGGCGGCCTGCTGGCGCATCTGGTGGAGCGTTTCCACAAGGTCCGCGCCGATGACGAGGAAGGCCGTGATCGCGTGCACCGCCCGGGCGTGCTGTTCTCGGCCGGCCTGATCACCGGCGAGGCGCTGATGGGCATCGCCATCGCGATTCCGATCGTCGCTTCGGCCCGCGCCGACGTGCTGGCGCTGCCGGAAGCCTGGCATTTCAGCCAGTGGATCGGCCTGGCCGTGCTGGCCGTGGTCGGCTGGCTGCTGTATCGCACCGGCAAGCGCGGCGAGAAGGCCGAAGCCGCCCGCTGAGTCCCGCCACGGCGCACGGGCATGACCTCATGCCTTTGCGCCGGATCGGCGTATCGGCCTAACATCGGGGTTTTCCTGCTTGCCCGGAGCCCCGGATGAAATTGCGTCTTGCCGTATTGCCCCTCTGCCTGCTGACGACCCTGCCGGCGTTCGCCGCCCAGCGGGGCCTGGACATCCGCGACCTGGCCGCGCTGGACCGGGTGTCCTCGCCGGCACTGTCGCCGGACGGCCGCGTGGTGGTGTTTGCCAAGCGCCAGATCGACAAGGAGCTGACCAAGGCGGGCACCAGCCTGTACGTGCGCAACCTGCTGACCCGCGATCTGGCGCCGCCGAAGCGCCTGACCCCGGAAGGCTGGAACGTCAATTCGCCGTCCTTCTCGCCCGACGGCCAGACGGTGTACTTCCTGAGCGGCAAGTCCGGCAGCCAGCAGCTGTACGCGATTCCGGTCGCCGGCGGCGAGCCGCGCCAGCTCACCGGCTTCGCGCTGGACGTCGGCAGCTACAGGATCTCGCCGGACGGCAGCCGCGTGGCGTTCAGCGCCGAGACCTTCGCCGAGTGCAAGGCCGATTTCGCCTGCACGCAGAAAAAGCTCGACGCTTCCACCGCGAAGAAGAGCACCGGCGTGCTGTTCGACAACCTGTTCGTCCGTCACTGGGATACCTGGGCCGATGGGCGACGCAGCCGCCTGTTCGTCGCCGCGCTGCCGGCCGCCGGCGCGCAGCCGGCCACCAGTGCGGTATCGCTGACCGACACGCTGGACGGCGACGCGCCCTCAAAGCCGTTCGGCGGCGCCGATGAATACACCTGGTCGCCGGACGGCAAGTCACTGGTCGCCAGCATGCGCGTGCAGCCGAAGGGCGAGCCGTGGTCGACCAATTTCGATCTGTATCGCCTGTCCGCCGATGGCGGGAGCGCGCCGGCCAACCTGACCGCGGCCAACCCGGCCTGGGACACCGGCCCGGTATTCAGCGCAGACGGCAAGACCCTGTACTACCGTGCGATGAAGCGCCCCGGCTTCGAAGCCGATCGCTTCGCGCTGATGGCGATGGATGCCGCCGGCGGCACGCCGCGGGAAATCGCCGCGGCGTGGGACCGCTCCGCCGACGGCATCACCCTGTCGGCCGACGGCCAGCGCATCTACACCACCGCCCAGGACATGGGCGAGCATCCGCTGTTCGTGGTCGACATCGCCAGCGGCAAGGCGGAGAAGGTGATCGGCAACGGCAGCGTTTCCGCCTTCGATATCGCCGGCGACACCTTGGCCTTCACCCGCAATTCGCTCAAGAGCGGCGACCAGTTGTTCACCACCTCGCTGGCAGGCGCGCCGGAACGTGCCATCACGCAGAGCGCGCAGGAAATGCTGGCGGATGTGTCGTTCGGCGACTTCGAACAGTTCAGCTTCAAGGGCTGGAACGATGAAACCGTCCACGGTTACGTGGTCAAGCCTTACAACTACCAGGAAGGCAAGAAGTATCCGGTGGCGTTCCTGATCCACGGCGGCCCGCAGGGCAGCTTCGGCAACGGCTGGAGTTATCGCTGGAACCCGCAGACCTACGCGGGCCAAGGCTACGCGGTGGTGATGATCGACTTCCACGGTTCCACCGGTTACGGCCAGGCCTTCACCGATGCGATCAGCCAGCATTGGGGCGATCGTCCGCTGGAGGATCTGCAGAAGGGCTGGGCCGCTGCGCAGCAGAAATACCCCTTCCTCGACGGCGACAAGGCCTGCGCGCTGGGTGCCAGCTACGGCGGCTTCATGGTCAACTGGATTGCCGGCAACTGGAACCAGCCGTGGAAGTGCCTGGTCAACCACGACGGCGTGTTCGACCAGCGCATGATGGGTTACTCCACCGAGGAACTGTGGTTCACCGAGTGGGAGCAGGGCGGTACGCCGTATGCGGTGCCGGCGAATTACGAGAAGTTCAATCCGGTCAACCACGTCAAGGACTGGAAGGTGCCGATGCTGATCGTGCATGGCCAGCTCGATTACCGTATCCCGGTCGAGCAGGGCCTGGCGGCGTTCACCGCCCTCCAGCGACAGGGCATCAAGTCGCAGTTCCTGTATTTCCCGGACGAGAACCACTGGGTGCTGAAGCCGCAGAACAGCGTGCAGTGGCACGACACCGTCAACGCCTGGCTGAAGCAGCACATCGGCGAGTAATCGCACGCAGGGCACGCCGCCGTACGCGGCGTGCCTTTTTTTGTGCCAGGGAGACGGCTGGGCCGGGGGCACGCTTTCATCACAAGGGGAGACATACCGGATGGCGGCAGCAGGCACCGGCGGCGCACTCATCAACAACGACATCATCGTGTTCGGCCTGATCGCGGCCACCCTGGGCGCGATCTTCTGGACGTCCAGCAGCGGGAACCGTTACCTGCGCAGGTTCTACAGCTTCGTGCCCGCGTTGCTGCTGTGCTACTTCATCCCGGGCGTCTACAACACCATCGGCCTCATCGACGGCGAGAACACCCGCCTCTACAACCCGGTCGCGCGCGACGTGTTCCTGCCGGCCGCACTGGTGCTGCTGACCCTGAGCATCGATCTGAAGGGCATCCTCGGCCTGGGCTGGAAGATGCTGGTGATGTACGTGGCCGCGGTGTTGAGCATCATGCTGGGCGCGGTGGTGGCCTTCCAGGTGATGGGCTGGTTCCATCCCGAAACCGTGGCGGGCGACACCTGGGCCGGCATGGCCGCGCTGGCCGGCAGCTGGATCGGCGGCGGCGCCAACATGCTCGCGATGAAGGAGATCTTCGAGGTCAACGCGACCACGTTCGGCCAGTTCGCGGTGGTCGACGTGGGCGTCGGCTACGTGTGGATGGCGGTGCTGATCTTCTTCGCCGCGCGCGCGCCCACGCTGGATCGCCATAGCGGCGCGGATACCTCCGCCATCGACGAACTGCGCGAGCGGATCGCCAGCTACCAGGCCCAGCACGCGCGGATCCCGGTCCTGTCGGATCTGATGGTGCTGGGAGGCGTGGCGTTCGGCACCGTGGCCCTGGCCCATGCGATTGCCGCACCGCTGGCGGACTGGTTCGCGGCGCACGTGTCGTGGTCGGCGATGGTCAGCCTCGACAAGCCGTTCGTGTGGGTGGTGCTGCTGGCGACCTTCGCCGGCCTGCTGCTGAGCTTCACCCGCATGCGCACGCTCGAGGGCGTGGGCGCCTCCAAGTGGGGCTCGATGTTCCTGTACTTCCTCATCGCCTGCATCGGCATGCAGATGGATCTGCTGGCGTTGCTGGAGCGTCCCTGGCTATTCCTGCTCGGGGTGATGTGGATTGCGGTGCACATCGTTCTGCTGTGGGGCGTGGGCAAGTTGCTGCGCACGCCATTTTTCTATTTCGCCATCGCCTCGCAGAGCAACATCGGCGGTCCGGCCTCCGCTCCCGTGCTGGCCACCGCATTCCACCCGGCGCTGGCCCCGGTCGGCGTGCTGCTGGGAACGCTGGGCTATGCCACCGGCACCGGCGCGGCCTATGTGGTCGGCATCACCCTGCGCGCGATGGCGGGGCAGGGCTAGTCCCGGGAGATACGCGGTACCGTCATCCGAAAAAACACGGCAGCCTTTGGCTGCCGTGTTTTCGTTTGCGGATGCCGTGCTTCAGTTCAGCGGACAGCCCTGGTTGTTGTAGGCGTCTAGGGTGGCGGCCAGCGAAATCATCACGTCGCGATCGCCGCTGTCCAGGGCGAAGCTGACCTGCTGGATCACCTGGGCGGCGGTCAGCGGAAAATCCACGTCGGACGAAGCCGCGTTCAACAACGAAGCCACCGCCTGTTTCAGCAGGATGCGCTTGCCGCCGTCGACGCCGGGACCACCCTGGAAACTGAGCGCGGTCAGCAGGGTCACATCGGGCGCGCCGCTGCCGAAATAGCTTTGCAGCAACGTATTGGTGGTGAAGGGAGCCGGCCACGAATCGTGGTGCTTCCTGACTTTCCAGTAGCCCAGCGTGCAGCCTTCGAAACCGGTCTGGTCCGGGGTGGAATAGCAGAAGCTGGCCCGGCTGATGTGCGGATAGGGATTGCTGGTGAGGATGGTGAACCCGGGCACGGCGGGGAGGTGCAGGCCGGCGTCGCCGGTGACCGGCGGATCGTATGTGTAGAGCACGCCACTGTGATCGTCGCTCAGCGACACGCTGTGGATGGATTGCCCGCTGCTCAATTGTTCCCAGTAGAGCAGCCAGCCGCCGGTGGATTCGAAATGGATCGTGTCCACGCTCAACAGGCCGTCGGTATGCGCCTGCACGCCGTCCGGCAGCGGATCGATGACCAGTTCGTCGAGGATGCCCGCGGTGTCGAAATCCTTGCAGCTCAGGCCGACATCGACCGGCGTTGGCGTGCCGATGGGACCGGTGGCGTGGGCGGGAGGGGACAGCATCAGCCCCAACGCCAGGGCGGCGGCGGCGGTGGACAGGACGCTGCGGAACGTGCGCGCCGGCGGGCAGCGCAATATGGATGAGTGCATGGCGGAATCCCTTGGGACGTCGGGTGAAACGGCGGCTACGCGGCGCGCAGTTCCGTTGGTGTCTGGGGAAACGCCGGGCGATTCGCAACGCGGCCATGGAGCCGCGGGTTCGCCGATGAGCGGTCAAGGGGGAACAGAGGAACGGGGCCCGGAGGCCCCGTTCCTGGACACGCGCGGCAGCTGCTTCAACAGCAGCGGAATCCGCTCCGGCCGCCATAGCGGGCTTCCTGGCGTTCGCGGAAGAAGGTCCGGTAATCCATGATCTCGCGATCCGGATGCTTTTCCAGCATGTGCCGGACATAGTTGTCGTAGTCCGGCACGCCGCAGCAGAGCCGTGCCGTCTGCACCAGCCGGCGCCACACCCGCCGGTGCATCTGGTAGTGGCTGACGGGGACGAGCGCGGTGCCCATCACAGGTTCGCCAGTTGCTGCGGGTCGACCTGCACGTAGGGCGTCTCGCGATCGGTGCGGGCCGTGCTGCGGCGGGCCGCGAGGATGGTCTTGATCGAATAGATCAGGGTCGCGCCCACCACGAACAGGAACAGCGCGGTCAAGCCGGTGTTGACGTAGGCGTTGACCACGATCTTGTGCATCTCGCCCATCGTCTTGGCCGGCGCGGTGACCGTGCCGGAGGCGATCGCGGCCTGGTACTTGTGTGCCTGCGCCAGGAAGCCCTGGGCCGGATTGCTGTCGAAGATCTTCAGCAGGCCCGCGGTGGTCGTGCACAACAGCAGCCATACCGCCGGCACCGCGGTGACCCAGGCGTAGCGATCGCGCTTCATCTTGAACAGCACCACCGTGCCCAGCATCAGCGCGATGCCGGCGAGCATCTGGTTGGAGATGCCGAACAGCGGCCACAGCGTCTTGATGCCGCCGAAGGGATCGGTCACGCCGGTATAGAGCAGGTAGCCCCACAACGCGACGCAGCCGCCGGTGGCGATGATGTTCGCCGCCCAGGATTCGGTGCGGCGCATGGCCGGCACGAAGTTGCCGAGCAGATCCTGCAGCATGAAGCGGCCTGCGCGGGTGCCGGCGTCGACCGCGGTCAGGATGAACAGGGCTTCGAACAGGATCGCGAAGTGGTACCAGAACGCCATCGTGTCCTCGCCGGGGAGCACGCTGTGCAGGATCTGGGCGATGCCCACCGCAAGGGTCGGCGCGCCGCCGGCACGGTTGAGGATGGTGCTCTCGCCGATGTCCTTGGCGGTGGCGGTCAGCACGTCGGGACTGATCGCGAAGCCCCATTCGCTGACCTTGGCGGCGACCGCCACCACGTCGCTGCCGACCGCGGCCGGCGGCGAGTTCATCGCGAAGTACACGCCCGGCTCGATGATCGAGGCCGCGACCAGCGCCATCACCGCGACGAAGGACTCCATCAGCATGCCGCCGTAACCGATGTAGGGCATGTGGCCTTCGCTGGCCAGCAGCTTGGGCGTGGTACCGGAGGAAATCAGTGCATGGAAGCCGGACACCGCGCCGCAGGCGATGGTGATGAACAGGAACGGGAACAGGCCGCCGGTCCAGACCGGGCCCGCGCCGGTGCGGGCGTATTCGGTCACCGCCGGCATCTTCAGATCCGGCATGACGATCAGGATGCCGATGGCCAGCGCGACGATGGTGCCGATCTTGAGGAAGGTGGACAGGTAGTCGCGCGGTGCCAGCAGCAGCCACACCGGCAGCACCGAGGCGATGAAACCATAGGCGACCATCATCCAGGTGATGGCTTCCTTGGAGAAGGTGAAGGCCGGGCCCCAGGTCGGATCCGCGGCGACCTTGCCGCCCAGCCAGATCGCGCCCAGCAGCAGGATCAGGCCGACGATGGAAATCTCGCCGATCCGGCCCGGACGGATATAGCGCATGTAGATGCCCATCAGGATGGCGATCGGCATCGTCGCGGCGACGGTGAACATGCCCCACGGGCTTTCGGCCAGCGCGTTGACGACCACCATCGCCAGCACCGCCAGGATGATGATCATGATCAGGAAGGCGCCGAACAACGCGATGGTGCCGGGAATCCGCCCCATCTCCTCGCGCACCAGATCGCCGAGCGAGCGCGCATCGCGGCGGCTGGAAATGAACAGCACCATGAAGTCCTGCACCGCGCCGGCCAGCACCACGCCGACCACCAGCCAGAGCAGGCCGGGCAGGTAACCCATCTGCGCCGCCAGCACCGGGCCGACCAGTGGACCGGCGCCGGCAATCGCGGCGAAGTGATGGCCGAACAGCACGTGACGGTTGGTGGGCACGTAGTCCAGTCCGTCGTTGCGGAGCACGGCGGGGGTGGCGCGGGTGGGATCGAGCTGCATCACCTTGTTGGCGATGAACAGCGCGTAGAAGCGGTAGGCAATCAGGTAGATCGAAACCGCCGCGGTGACGATCCAGATCGCATTGATGTGTTCGCCACGACGCAGCGCGACCGTGCCCAGCGCGAACGCGCCGAGAACGGCCAGGGCCGCCCAGCCGAGTTTCGACAGACCTTTCATGAATCCACCCTCCACGGAGACTCCCGCTAGCGTCCTCCGATGCCGGGAAAGGGTCAATCCGTAAGCCGGATTCCCGGCTTCGACTTTGGTCGAAACCGGCTGCCGGTCACCCCGCCGCTACAGCCAGCGGGCGCGCTTGAACAACCGGTACAGGCCGACGCAGACCGCCGCCACCCCGACCGTCAGCAGCGGATAGGCGTAGCGGCCCGCCAGTTCCGGCATGTGTTCGAAATTCATGCCGTACCAACTGGTGATCAGGGTCGGTGCCGCCAGCAGCGCGGCCCATGCACCCAGCCGCTTGACCGTCTCGCCCTGCGCCAGGGTCACCAGCGAGAGGTTCACGCTCAACGCGGTGGTGAGCATCTCGCGCAGGGTGTCGGTCGACTCGTTGACCCGCAGCACGTGGTCGTGGACGTCGCGGAAGTACAACCGCACCTCTTCCGGGATCAACGGACTCTGCGTGCGCGACATCTGCGCCAGCACATCCTGCAGCGGCGCCACCGCCAGCCGCATCTTGGTCAGCTCGCGCTTGAGTTCGTACAGCTTGACGACCGTGACCCGGCGGTAGGTGTCGGCGAAGATGTCCTTCTCCAGCGCGTCCAGGGTCTCGCGGAACTCGTCGACGATCGGGCGGTAGTTGTCGACGATGAAGTCCAGCACCGCGTACAGGCCGTAGGACGGGCCGAGGCCGAGCAGATCCGGTTCGCGCTGCACGCGTTCACGCACCGGCGCGTACGACAGCGAGGCGCCGTGGCGGACCGTGACCAGGTAGCGGGGGCCGAGGAAGGCGTGGGTCTCGCCATAGCGGATCCGATCGTCCACCACCTGCGCGGTCTGCATGACGATGAACAGCGAATTGCCGTAGGCCTCCAGCTTGGGACGCTGGTGCGCGTTCTGGGCGTCTTCCACCGCCAGATCGTGCAGGCAGAACTCTTCCTGCAGCTTTTCCAGCACCTCGTCGGCAGGTTCGTACAGGCCGACCCAGACGAAGGTGCCGTCGTTGACCGCCAGCACATCGCTGATCTCGTCCAGCGAAATGTCCCGGCGTTTGCCCTGGCGATCATAGACGGCGCAATTGATGACGCAGTTGGGCAGGGCGTTCTGGACCGGGTTCAGCAGGGGCGATTGGTTCATGCCGCGGATCGTGCGCCGATTGGACGGGAGCGGCAAGCGGCATCGCGGATGCGCCGGCGGAGCGGCCCGCCGGCGCCAGCGTGGTTCATTCCGCGACGAAGCGGATCGCCTGGCCGCCGCCGGGCGCCAGTTGGAGTTCCAGCGTATCGGTCGACCTGACCTCGCGCGCTTCGATGACGATGTCCTCGCGCGCGTCCTTCCAGTTCGCCGCGGGGCCGTCGCGGTAGATCTGCGCGGTGTACCGCCGGCCGGGATCCAGGAACGACAGCGACGCCTTCAGCGTGCGCGGCTCCTCGTCGGTGATCGCACCCAGGTACCAATCGTCGCCGTGGCGATCCTTGCGGACGATGGTCACGTAGTCGCCGACCTCGCCGTTGAGCACGCGGGTGTCGTCCCAGTCCACCGGCACGTCCTTGATGAACCGGAACGGGCGCGGATTGGCCTCGTAGTTCTCCAGCAGATCCGCCGCCATCTGGATCGGACTGTAGATGACCACGTACAGCGCCAACTGCTTGGCCCAGGTGGTCGCCACGCCATCCGGCGAGCGCGTCTTCATGCCGAAGATGCCGGGCGTGAAGTCCATCGGGCCGGCGAGCAGGCGGGTGAACACCAGCATGGCTTCGTGCTCCGGCGGATTGCCCGGCTGGCCCCAGGCGTTGTATTCCATGCCGCGCGCGCCCTCGCGCGAGATCCAGTTGGGATAGGTGCGGCGCAGTCCGGTGTCCTTGATCGGCTCGTGGGCGTTGATGGCGATGTGGCGCCGCGCCGCCTCGGTCACCACCTTCAGGTGGTGGCGCGCCATGTCCTGGCCCTCGTGCCATGCGTAGTGGATCTTGCCGTCGGGGCCGATCACCTTGGCCTGGCCGGCGTCGGATACATAGCCGGTCTTGACCGCCGGTACGCCGACCCGCCGGTACAGATCGAACGCCGCGCCCATCTGCGATTCGTAGTGGGCGGCATTGGCGGACGTCTCGTGGTGGCCGATCAGCACGACACCCTTGGACGTCGCGTAGGCGGCCAGCTTTTCCAGATCGAAATCCGGATACGAGCGGGTGAAGCTGAAGTCTTCGCCATTGCCGAACCAGTCGCCGTCCCAGCCCACGTTCCAGCCTTCGACCAGCACGCCGCCGAAGCCGTGGCGGGCGGCGAAGTCGATGTGCTTCATCACGTTCCCGTTGGTGGCGCCGTGGCGCGGCCCCGATGCCCAGGTCTTGGTGTCCAGGTGCATCTCCCACCACACGCCGACATATTTCATCGGCTTCACCCAGGACACGTCGCCCAGTACGTTGGGCTCGTTGAGGTTGAGGATCAGGCTGGAGGTCACCAGGCCGCCGGCGTCGTCGGCGATCTGCACGGTGCGCCACGGCGTGTTGAACGGGGCGCCGCGGATGACCTTCGCGCCGCCGATGCCCGGCGTCAACAGCGCCTTCAACCGGCGTCCTTCGACGCGGCTGAGGTTCATGCCGGAATAGTCGACCAGCGCGGCCTCATGGATCGACAGGTGCGTGCCGTCGGTCAGCCTGAAGGTGATCGGCGTCTGCGCATCACCGACTTCCTCCACCGGCGTGCGGTGGTACAGGTACTCCTCGCGGTTCCACTCGCCGGCCGGAATCCACCAGGCGGTGGCGTCGCCGGCGAGGGTGAACTCGGTCAACTCCTCGCGGATCCGCACCGTTGGCAGGCTGTCCTGGCGGGGAAATTCATAGCGGAAGCCGAGCCCGTCGTCATATACCCGGAACACCAGGTCCAGATGGCGATGTGGCTTGGCGTTCTCGGCCAGGGTCACCCGCAGTTCGTTGTAGTGGTTGCGGATGCGGCGGCGCTCGCCCCAGGGTTGTTCCCAGGTCTCGTCGAAAGAACGGGTGCGCGGCGCGGTCACCGCGATGGCGCGATCCAGCTTGGGCGTGTCGACCAGCAGGAAGCCGAGCCGCGACGGCGCCAACAGCGGCTTGCCGTCGCGCTGCACGGCGTAGAAGGGACGGCCGTCCGGATCGGAACCCAGTTCCACCACGATGCGGCCGTCGGGCGAAGCGACGCGCGCGGAGGGCGCGGCCGGCGCGGCGAACGGAAGGGACAGGATGGCCAGGGCGAACAGTCGGATCAGCATGCGGACCCTGCAGGAAGCGGCGGGAAGCCGCATCCTGCGTCAGCCAACGTGAGGCGGCCGTCTGAATACGTATGCGAGCGCGAGGTGGAGCGGCAACAGCAATGCGATCCACGGCTGGTTGAACTGGTAACCGAATGCGAAAGGCAGCCACTGCACGAACCAGGCGAACAGCGCGCACAACGCGACGGCGATCAGCGTGCCGCGGAACCACCGGCCCGGATTGCGGCGGCGCAGCACGGCGATTGCGCCGGGCAGCAGCAACAGGCAAAGCGGGTTGAGCAGCAGCAGGTTGTGGTTGCGCCACGCCGCCCAGTGTTCACTGAAGCCCCACAGGTACACCAGCAGGCCGCCGGCGACCGCGCACAGCAGCCAGAAGGGCAGGGCGACGGCGGCCACCACGCGCGGGTGGCGGCGTCCGGCCGCGACGAGCGCGCCGGCGATCGCCAGGCCGGCCAGCAGCCACGGCCACCAGCGGCGCGGCGCCTCGGCCGGTTCCGCGGCGATCCGGTGCGGAAGCAGTTCGGCTTCGGCCTGCACCAGCGGACGGCCGGCAGCGTTCTTCGCTTCGCGCAGGCTGTCGGCCAGGCGCATCGGGATGAAGGCTTCCTCCCAGCGCGACATCGGTTTGTCCGACGACGGCCCCAGGCCCAGATCGAATCCCAGCCACATCCAGGTCGCCGGCGAGGCGAGGCGCACGCTTTCGCTGCGATAGGTGTTGCCGCGGGAACGGCCGGCCAGTTGCGGCTTCAACGCGCCGCCCATCGCCGCATCCAGGGCATCGCGAACCTGCGTCGAACAATTGGCGGTGAAGTAGTCGTAGCGGTAGCGTGCGTTCTCCGGCCGTGCCCGCACCGCCAGGCTGTCGGCCAGCGCCTGCGCCTGCGCCGGCGGCAGGTCCAGCCATTGCAGGCGCACGCCGCGGCCGCTCTCGCGGTACTGGGCCAGATCCTGTTCCAGCGGCAGCGCAACCAGGTAGTACTGCATCACGCCACGGGCGAAATTGCCGACGAAATCCGATTCGCCCGGATCGAAATAACCGAAGTTGTACGACGTGGCCGCGCCGGTGGCGGGATCCACGACCACGATGGCGTTGTGGCCGAAGCGTTCGAAGAACACCTCGCCCGGCTGCATGGTCGCCACGCCGACCCGCGGCGCGGCGAAGGCCGATGTCGCCAGCAGCCACAGCGCGGCGATCAAGAGCAGGCGGCGCAGCACGTCAGCTTTCGGCCAGGATGCCGACGTGGAAGGCGTGCACGCGGCGCGCGTCGGCCTTGGCCACGCGGAAGGCGAACCGGCCCAGGGTGAGTTCCTCGCCCGCTTCCGGCAGGTGGCCGATGGCGGACGTGACCAGCCCGCCGATGGTGTCGTATTCGTCATCCGGGAAATCCGCGCCGAAGCGTTCGTTGAAGTCGTCGATCGGCGTCAGCGCGTCGACCACGTACTGGCCGTCGGCCTGCACCGCGATCAGCGACGCGCCGTCCTCGGCCTCGTCGTGTTCGTCGTCGATCTCGCCGACGATCTGTTCCAGCACGTCCTCGATGGTGACCACGCCGGCCACACCGCCGTACTCGTCCACCACGATCGCCATGTGGTTGCGGGACAGCCGGAACTCCTTGAGCAGAAGATTGAGCTTCTTGGATTCGGGAATCAGCACGGCCGGGCGCAGCAGTTCGCGGATGCTGCCCGGACCGTTGTCGGCGACCACGCCGCGCAGCAGATCCTTGGCCAGCAGGATGCCGAGGATTTCGTCCTTGTTGTCGCCGTGGACCGGGAAGCGCGAGTGGCCGGACTCGACCACCAGCTTCATCAGATCCAGGAACCGGCCGTCCACCGGCAGGGAAATCATCTGCGCGCGCGGGACCATGACGTCGCCCACGGTCAACTCGGCGACCGTCAGCGCGCCCTCCATCATCCGCAGCGTGTCTCCGCCGATCAGGCCGTCGCTCTGCGCATCGCGCAGGATCGCGACGAGGTCTTCGCGGGAGGTGGGGTCGCCGGAAAACGCCGAACTCAGGCGTTCCAGCCAACTGCGCCGTTTTTCGTGGTGTTCCGGCGCCTGGGTACTGTCGTCGTCTTCTGACATCTCTCGGAAAAGGGCGCCCGCGCTGCGGGCGACGGGCCAGAGTCTAGCAGGCGTGGCGGACGGTCAGCCGCCGGCGGCCGGTTCGGCCGGCTCATCCTCAAGCGGATCAATGCTGTAGGTGCAGCCGACCAGGGTCTTGCCGGGGTGCGAGGTGACGTTGGAGACGTTGAGGACCAGCGAACGGACCAGGGTCGCGCCGGTCGCCGGATCGCGCATTTCCTCGCTGACCAGTTCCTTGCCGAACATGGCCTTTTCCGGGGTATCCACCGCCGTTTCCAGCGCGAGCTGCTTCGCCAGCGGGCGCGGGTCCGGCAGGTCCAGCACCGCCATCACGCTGGAACCGGCGAAGGCGATGTGGTCGCTGCGGTGGCCGAACACCGTCACCGGCAAGTTCAACGCGTACTCGGTCAGGAACATGTTGCCCTGGGGCAGGGGCCGCCAGCCCAGCGAGACCGCCTGCAGCGGATCCTGCAGCGAAGTCGCCAGCGCCATGAACTCCTCGGGCGTGCCCTGGCAACTGATCAGCGCGGCGATGTCGACCGCGGCCGGGGTGGCAGCCGGCGCCGCGTCGTCCGCCGATCCCCGCGCATGCACGCCGGCCGACAGCGCCAGCAGCAACAGGGGAAGGAGGGAACGGGCAGGGCGCATGGGTTTCGGGCCGGCGTTTCGGGAACGCGAAGCGTAGCCGCTGGACGCGGCCGGGACTACTGTTCGGCGTAGGGATCGTCGATGCCGAGTTCGGCCAGGATCTCGCGTTCCAGTTGCTCCATGCACTCGGCTTCCTTGTCGTCCTCGTGATCCCAGCCCAGCAGGTGCAGGGTGCCGTGCACGGTGAGGTGGGCATAGTGCGCGGCCAGTGTCTTCCTCTGCTCGCGCGCCTCGCGTGCCACCACCGGCGCGCAGATGACCAGATCGCCCAGCAGCGGCATCTTCACGCCCTTGGGCAGCTTGACGCCCTCGGCCACGTCGGCGGGAAAACTCAGCACGTTGGTCGCATAGTCGCGCCCACGATAGTGCCGGTTGAGCGCGCGGCCTTCCTTGCTGTCGACGATGCGGATCGCCAGATCGGCCTCGCGGATCCGTCCGCGCAGCGCGGCGGCCACCCACTTGCGGAAACTGACCGCGGCGGGCAAGCCCGCACGCGGCAGCGCATAGCTGACCGAAACCTCCAGTCGTACCGGACCCTGCGTCATGCCGGACCTGTCTCCGAATCCTTGCCGTCCCGGGCATCGTAAGCCTGGACGATGCGCGCCACCAGCGGATGGCGGACCACGTCGCGGCTGCTGAAGAAGGTGAAGGAGATGCCGTCCACGTGGCGCAGCACGTCCAGCGCGTCCTTCAGGCCGGACTTCTGGTGGCGCGGCAGGTCGATCTGGGTGAGGTCGCCGGTGACGACGGCGGTACTGCCGTAGCCGATGCGGGTCAGGAACATTTTCATCTGCTCGATGCTGGTGTTCTGCGCCTCGTCGAGGATGACAAACGCATCGTTAAGCGTCCGTCCGCGCATGTAGGCCAGCGGGGCGATCTCGATCACGTTCTTCTCGAGCAGCTTCACCACCTTCTCCACGCCGAGCATTTCGTACAACGCGTCGTAGAGCGGGCGCAGGTAGGGATCGACCTTCTGGGTCAGATCGCCGGGCAGGAAGCCGAGCTTCTCGCCGGCTTCGACCGCCGGTCGCACCAGCACCAGGCGCTGCACCCGCGATTCGTTCAGCGCCTCCACCGCGCTGGCCACGGCCAGGAAGGTCTTGCCGGTGCCGGCCGGGCCGATGCCGAAGTTGATGTCGTGGGTGGCGATGGCGTGCAGGTAGTTGGCCTGGTTGGCGCCGCGTCCGCGCACGGTGCCGCGCTTGACCTTGATCGCCACCTCCTGCGGCTCGAAACCGCCGGCGCCGATGTGGTCGACGTTGGCTTCGTTGAGGCGCAGATGGATGGCTTCGCTGTCGAAGGTTTCGCTGGCGGTTTCCTCGTAGAGGGAACGCAGCAGCTTCTCCGCGGCGGCGACGGCTTTGTCCGGGCCGGTGACCCGGAAGATCGCGCCCCGGTTGGCGATTTCCACGCCGAGGCGCAGCTCGATCTGGCGCAGATGGGCGTCGAACGGCCCGGCCAGGTTGGCCAGGCGCTCCGCGGTTTCGGGTTCCAGGGTGAATTCGCGTTTGCTGGGGACGGTCATGGATGAAGACGATGGCAAAGGCCCGGCCGCGGCGGAGCGGACGTCGGTCGGCGGTGCCGGGCGGGCAGGCGGGAACGGGAGTCGGCCGGTCCTATCTGGAGCGGGCAGGCAGGATTTGCAAGCGTCAGATCAGCGGGCGGGCCGGATCACGGCGGCATACCTCGGCCGAGGTGTCAGGGCGCGAAGGTTAAACCCCCGCCCCGGGCAGGCGCCAGCCGGCGCGACCGTCCGTCGGTTCGAGCTTGCATTAATTAAATGATGAATTAAATAATGTGCGCCATGTCCAGACCCGCCTCCAAGACCCGAACCCGGCCCGTGGCCGCGAGCCGCGACAACGACAGCGCCAGGCCGCCGTCCCGGCGCAAGCGCACGCCCGGGCGCCCCGGTGCCGATCAAACCGATCAACGCGAGCGCCTGCTCGACGCCGCGCTCGCCTGTTTCGTCCGCCAGGGCATCGCGGCGACGTCGCTGCGCGATATCGCCGGCGAAGCGGGCGTGACGCCCGCGCTGGTGCATTACTACTTCGGCGACAAGCCGCAACTGCAACAGGCCGTGGTGACCGAACGCCTGCTGCCGGTGGTGGCGCAACTGCGCGAGCCGGTCGCGCGGGCGCAGGGCGACGTGGCCGCGTTGATCGCCGCGTTCGTGCACGGCGTGGGCGGGCTGGTGGCGCGCCATCCGTGGTTGCCGACGCTGTGGGTGCGCGAAGTGCTGTGCGAGGGCGGCGCCCTGCGCGACCTGCTGATCCAGCAGATCGGCCCGTTGCTGCCGCGGATGATGGCGGCGCGGTTCGCCGAGGCGCAGCAACAGGGCCGGTTGAATCCGGATCTGGATCCGCGCCTGCTGATGGTGTCGCTGGTCGGGCTGACCTTCTTCCCGCTGGCCGGCGCGCCGATCTGGCGCACGCTGTTCGGCGCCGCCGATGTCGATTTCGATGACCTGCGCCGGCACACCCTGGTGCTGCTGGACCGTGGACTGGAGTTGGACGATGCGAAGTGAGCGATACCTGATCGGTGCCTGCTTGATGGCGGTGCTGGCCGCGTGCAAACCCGCCGCGCCGCAGGCGCTGGGCACGCTGGAATGGGACCGGGTGACCCTGCCCGCGCCGGTGGCCGAGAAGATCGTGCGCATCGACGTCCGCGAAGGACAGCAGGTCGCGGCCGGGGTGCCGCTGCTGCAGCTGGAACTCACCCGCACGCAGTCGCAGCTGCAGGCGGCGCGCGCGCAGGCGCAGCAGAGCCGCGACGCGTTGGCGGAACTACAGGCCGGGCCGCGGGTGGAAGCGATCGCGCAGGCACGCGCCGCGCTGGCGGCCGCGCGGGCGCAGGCAAGCGATACCCGCGCCTACTTCAACCGGTTGCAACCGCTGGGCAGGCAGCAACTGGTGGCCGCGTCCGAAGTGGATCGCGCGCGCGCGGCCGCCGACAACGCCGCCGCGCAAGTGCGTTCGGCCGAGGCCGCAATGCTGGAACTCGAGCGCGGTACCCGCCCGGAACAACTGGCCCAGGGCGAAGCGGCGCTGGCGGCCGCCGAGGCGCAGGCCGCGGCGCAGGCGGTCACGCTCGACAAACTCAACGTGGTGGCGCCGCGCGCCGGCCGCGTCGACAGCCTGCCGTATCGACTCGGCGATCAGGCGCCGGTCGGCGCGCCGCTGGCGGTGATGCTGGTGGGTGAAGCGCCGTACGCCCGGATCTACGTGCCCGAGCCACTGCGCGCCGGGGTCAAGGTCGGCGATCCGGTGCGCGTGCACATCGATGGCCGCGAGCGGGTCTATGCGGGCAAGGTCCGGATGATCCGCAGCGAGCCGGTGTTCACCCCGTACTACGCGCTGACCGGGAAGGACGCGGCGCGCCTGAGTTACCTGGCCGAAGTCAGCCTGGGCAAGGACGCGGCGGATCTGCCGGCGGGATTCCCCGTGCGCGTGGAGTTCGGCGATGGCCGCGATCACTGAAGCCGGCGACCTGGCGATCCAGGCGCGCGGGCTGACCAAGCGGTTCGGCGATCTCGTCGCGGTGGACGCGGTGGACCTGCGGGTGCCGCGACGCCACGTCTACGGATTCCTGGGCCCGAACGGATCCGGCAAATCCACCACGATCCGGATGCTGTGCGGGTTGCTCACGCCCAGCGCCGGCGACATCGAAGTACTCGGCCTGCGAATCCCCGAGCAGGCCGAGCAACTGCGCACCCGGATCGGTTACATGACCCAGAAGTTCTCGCTGTTCGAGGATCTCGGCGTGCGCGAGAACCTGGAATTCCTGGCCGCCGTGCAGAACCTGTCCCGTGCGGAAGCGCGCGTGCGCATCGACGAACTGGTCGAGCAGTACCACTTCCAGGACCGCCAGAAGCAACTGGCCGGCACCATGAGCGGCGGCCAGAAACAGCGGCTGGCGCTGGCCGGCGCGGTGATCCAACGGCCCGAGCTGCTGTTCCTGGACGAACCCACCAGTGCGGTGGATCCCGAGTCGCGGCGCGACTTCTGGGAAAAGCTGTTCGAGCTGGCCGATGCCGGTACCACCATCCTGGTATCCACGCACTACATGGACGAGGCCGAGCGCTGCCACCGCATCGCGATTCTGGATCGCGGCGTGCTGGTCGCGGACGGCACGCCGGCCGATCTGACCGGCGAGCTGGCCGGCCGCACGCTGGCGGTGGAGGCCGCGCAGCCGCGCCATGCGCAGAAGATCCTGCTGGGGCTGGCCGGGGTGATCAGCGTGGCCCAGATCGGCAACAGCCTGCGCGTGCTGATGGCGGGCGACGGCGATGCCGCCACCCGCGTGGCCGACGGATTGCGCCAGGCGGGCGTGCAGGCCGATGTCACGCCCTCGCAGGCCAATCTCGAAGACGTGTTCGTCGCTGCCACCCGCGGCCGTCCCGATCAGAACGGGCAGGAGCGTGCCGCATGAACTGGCGGCGGCTCTCGGCGGTGATGCTGAAGGAAGTGCGGCAGATGCGCCGCGATCGCATCACCCTGGCGATGATCGTCGCCATCCCGGTGATGCAGTTGCTGCTGTTCGGCTACGCCATCAACACCAACCTGCGCGATCTCAAGGCCGGGGTTGCCGATCAGGCCAATACCGCGGCCTCGCGCGCGCTGGTGATGGACATCGTCGCGACCACGGTGGTCAAGCCGAGCCTGTCGGCGGGCACGCCGCAGGAACTCATGGCCGCCATGCGGCGTGGCGAGATCAGCCTTGGCATCGTGGTGCCGCCGGATTTCGAGCGCCGGCGCGCCGAAGGCCGCGAGCAGGTACAGGTGCTGGTGGACGGCAGCGACAACGCGGTGCAGAGCGCGGCCGCGCAACTGGCGCAGATGCCGGCGGACACCGCGGTGCGTGCGGTGGTGGCCGCAGAGCGCGCGATCAGCGTGGTCGCGTTCTACAACCCCGAGCGACGCTCGGCGGTGCACATCGTGCCCGGCCTGATCGGCGTGATCCTGACCATGACCATGGTGCTGTTCACCGGCGTGGCAATCGTGCGCGAACGCGAGCGCGGCAACATGGAACTGCTGATCGCCACGCCGGTCAGCAGCGCCGAGCTGATGATCGGCAAGGTACTTCCCTACATCGGCATCGGCCTGATCCAGACCACCGTCGTGCTGGCGCTGGGCATGTGGTTGTTCCAGGTGCCGCTCAACGGCAGCGTGTGGCATGTCTACGCGGCGGCGATCCTGCTGATTGCCGCCAACCTGACGCTGGGGCTGCTGATCTCCACCCGGGCGCACTCGCAGTTCCAGGCCATGCAGATGACGTTCTTCGTGTTCCTGCCGTCGATCCTGCTGTCCGGCTTCATGTTTCCGTTCTCGGGCATGCCGCGGCCGGTGCAGTGGCTGGCGGAAGTGCTGCCGCTGACCCATTTCCTGCGCCTGATCCGCGGCGTGATGCTGCGCGGGGCGAGCCTGTGGGAACTTTGGCCGGACGTGCTGGCGCTGCTGGCCTTCACCACGGTGATGATGTCGGCTGCGATCCTGCGCTTCCGCAAGCGGCTGGATTGAACCGGAAGCCTGCGCGGAGGCGAGCCGGGCCACCCTCGCGCCGCCTCCGCGGGACGCGCCTCAGGCGGCGCTTCCGTCCATCGTCGCCACCCGTCCGCGCAACGAATTGGTCAGCGCTTCGGTGATCACCACGTCGACGAACTGGCCGATCAGGCGTGGATGGCCGGGGAAATTGACCGAGCGCATGTTCTCGGTCTTGCCGGTCAGTTCGTTCGGATTCTTGCGCGACGGGCCTTCCACCAGCACCGACTGCACGCTGCCGACCATCCGTTGCGAAATGCCGGCGGCGTAGGCGTTGATGTGGGCCTGCAACCGTTCCAGGCGGGCATGCTTGGTGGCTTCGGGGGTATCGTCTTCCAGATCGGCGGCGGGCGTGCCGGGCCGGCGCGAGTAGATGAAGGAGAACGACTGGTCGAAACCGACGTCCTCGATCAGCTTCATGGTCTTCTCGAAATCGGCATCGGTCTCGCCGGGGAAGCCGACGATGAAATCGGATGAAATCGAAATGTCCGGCCGGACCGCGCGCAGCTTGCGGATCTTCTGCTTGAATTCCAGCGTGGTGTAGCCGCGCTTCATCGCCGCCAGGATGCGGTCGCTGCCGGCCTGCACCGGCAGGTGCAGGTAGTTGGCCAGTTGCGGCACGTCGCGGTAGGCATCCACCAGCGAATCGCTGAACTCCAGCGGATGCGAGGTGGTGAAGCGGATGCGGCCGACGCCTTCGATCTCGGCGATGGTGCGGATCAGCAGGCCCAGGTCGGCGACTTCGCCCTCGCCGTAGGGACCGCGGTAGGCGTTGACGTTCTGGCCGAGCAGGTTGATTTCGCGCACGCCCTGGGCGGCCAATTGCGCCACTTCCACCAGCACGTCCTCGAACGGTCGGCTGACTTCCTCGCCGCGGGTATAGGGCACCACGCAGAACGAGCAGTACTTGGAGCAGCCTTCCATGATCGAAACGAACGCGCTCGGGCCTTCGGCGCGCGGTTCGGGCAGGCGATCGAACTTTTCGATTTCCGGGAAGCTGATGTCGACCTGCGGCTGGCCAGACTGGCGCCGCTCGCGGATCAGCTCCGGCAGGCGGTGCAGGGTCTGCGGGCCGAACACCAGATCCACGTACGGTGCGCGCTTGACGATCGCCTCGCCCTCCTGCGAGGCCACGCAGCCGCCGACGCCGATCAGGACCGGCTTGCCGTCCTTCTTCAGCGACTTCCAGCGGCCCAGCTGGCTGAACACCTTCTCCTGCGCCTTCTCGCGGATGGAGCAGGTGTTGACCAGCACCACGTCGGCTTCCTCGGGGTCGTCGGTCAGTTCCAGGCCTTCGGCGGCGGCCAGCACGTCGGCCATCTTGGCCGAGTCGTACTCGTTCATCTGGCAACCGTGGGTCTTGATGAACAACTTGCCGCGGGCGGGCGTGGCGGCCGGGCGGGCGGGCGTAACGACGGGCGGATCGCCCGTCAGGGCGGTATCGGGGGCTTGCGTCCCGGTCATGGCGCTTATTCCAGTCGGGTGGGCGGGCGGAAACCGCATAGTTTACGCGGCGCGGTCCGGTTCCGTGCCCATTCGGCGTTGATGGGAGGGAATGCGCCCGTCGGGGCGCAGGCACGGACCGGGCGCGGAGCCGACATCCGGATCCCCGACCGACCGCACAGATTCGAGGATTCCTTTCTTGGACAAGGACTTGGCAACCCATCCCGGATCCGGGACACTGCCCCGCATGAGGGGGATACTGCCACTGGGGATGCTGGCCGCGCTGGCCTGCATGGCGCCGGCCGCGGTCGCGGGCACGCTGTACAAGTGCACCGGCGCCGACGGCGTGCCGAACTATGTCAGCAAGCGTGTCAGCGGCGCGCAGTGCGAAGTGATCAGCCGCTACACGCCCGAGCGCGGCAATCGCCGGGTGTCCGGCGTGTCGCGCCCGGCCGATGCCTCGAGCCTGTCCACGCCGGCGGCGCCGCCGACCCGGACCGGCGCCGTGATGGGCGGCACCAGCACCGCCGGCGCGCCGGTCACGACGGCCGCCTCGGTGGCCCCGGCCGCCATCACCCCGGCGCCGTTGCCCGCGGCCACCAACGGCGCGGGAACCCGGCGGGTGGTCAGCGGCCAGGTCTATTCCTACATCAAGGATGGCGTGCGCCACTACACCAGCACCCGCCCGCGCGGCGGCGCGGGCGCGGTGGCCAGCCTGCGCACCATCAAGTACAGCTTCATCGAGACCTGTTTCGCCTGCGGCAATCCCGGGCTGAACTTCGGCACCCTGCGGCTGAACACCGCCGCCTACCAGGCCGAAATCGCCGCCGCCTCGCGCGAATTCGGGGTCGAGGAAGCGGTGATCCGCGCGATCATGCACGCTGAGTCCTCCTACAACCCGATGGCCTTGTCCCACGCCGGAGCGCAGGGCCTGATGCAGTTGATGCCGGCCACCGCGCGCCGGTTCGGCGTCAGCGACGCCTTCAACGCGGGCCAGAACATCCGTGGCGGGGTGCAGTACCTGTCCTGGCTGCTCAAGCGGTTCAACGGCGACCTGCGCCTGGCCGCGGCCGGCTACAACGCCGGCGAGGGCGCGGTGGACCGCCACGGCGGCGTACCGCCGTACCGCGAAACCCAACGCTACGTCGAGCGCGTGGCGGTCCTGGCCGATCGCTACCGCGGCACCCTCGCCGCCGCGCGCTGACGCGGAATCCGGCCGCGCGGCGCGGCTCCGGCGCCCGCAAACCCTTGATCCACGGCAAAACGTTGTCGGTCGGTTAAGGCATCCGCTACACTTTGCTGTCTTTGCAGCCCGTCCCGAGCTCTGGGCGCGGGTGCTGGCAGCCTTTTAGCTACCTGATTGTTTTGCGGAGTGCCGGAATGGCCAACGATGGGGTCAATGGGCCTGTGAATACAGGCCGACGCCGGTTCCTGACTGCGACCACGGCTGTGGTCGGTGCGGTCGGTGCCGGTTTCGCAGCAGTACCGTTTATCAAGTCGTGGAACCCGAGTGCGAGGGCCAAACTGGCCGGCGCCCCGGTGACCGCCGACCTGACCGGCCTGCAGGAAGGGCAACGCCTGATCCTGGAATGGCGCGGCCAGCCGATCTGGATCGTCAAGCGTTCCAAGGCGATTCTGGACGCGCTGCCGACCCTGGACAGCCGCCTGCGGGATCCGGAGTCCAAGAACACGGACCAGCAGCCGCCCTACATCAAGGGCGAGACCCGCTCGCTGAAGCCGGAAATCTCCGTGCTCGTCGGCCTGTGCACCCACCTGGGCTGCTCGCCGGAAATGGTCGCCGAAATCCGGCCCGAGCCGTATGACCCGGACTGGAAGGGTGGTTACTTCTGCCCCTGCCACAAGTCGCGCTTCGACATGGCCGGCCGCGTGTTCCAGGGCGTTCCGGCGCCGACCAACCTGGTCGTGCCGCCGCACTACTACGAGAACGACACGACGATCGTGATCGGCGTCGATCCGAAGGGAGCTGCGTAAGCCATGTCGAACATCATTACCCGTACCGCCGATGGCGTGATGGACTGGGTCAATGCGCGCGCGCCGGGCTTCATGCCCTTCTACCGCAAGCACATGTCGGAGTACTACGCTCCGAAAAACTTCAACATCTGGTACATCTTCGGCGTCCTGTCCTCGATCGTGCTGGTCAACCAGATCCTGACCGGCATTTTCCTGACGATGCACTTCAAGCCGAGCGCCGCGGAAGCGTTCGCCTCGGTCGAGTACATCATGCGCGACGTGGAGTGGGGCTGGCTGATCCGGTACATGCACAGCACCGGTGCCTCGCTGTTCTTCATCGTCGTCTACCTGCACATGTTCCGCGGGCTGATGTACGGCAGCTACCAGAAGCCGCGCGAGCTGGTGTGGATCCTGGGCATGCTGATCTACCTGGTGCTGATGGCCGAAGCCTTCATGGGTTACGTGCTGCCGTGGGGCCAGATGTCGTTCTGGGGCGCCAAGGTGATCATCTCGCTGTTCGGTGCCATCCCGGTGATCGGCAATGGCCTGACCGAGTGGATCATGGGCGACTACCTGCCCGGCGACGCCACCCTCAACCGCTTCTTCGCCCTGCACGTGATCGCGCTGCCGCTGGTGCTGCTGCTGCTGGTGGTGCTGCACATCTTCGCCCTGCACGAAGTCGGCTCGAACAATCCCGACGGCGTGGAAATCAAGAAGGGCCCGAAGGGCAACCGCTGGTCGCCGACCGCGCCGGCCGACGGCATCCCGTTCCACCCGTACTACACGGTCGGCAAGGACCTGTTCTACGTGTGCATGCTGGTGATGATCGCCGCGTTCATCATTTTCTTCGCGCCGGCCTTCGGTGGCTGGTTCCTGGAGCATGACAACTTCACCGAGGCCAACCGCCTGGTGACGCCGGAACACATCAAGCCGGTGTGGTACTACACCCCGTACTACGCGATGCTGCGCGTGGTGCCGCACAAGCTGAGCGGCGTGCTGGTCATGTTCGGTGCGATCGCCATCCTGTTCCTGGTGCCGTGGCTGGATCGCGCCAAGGTCAAGTCCTACCGCTACCGCGGCAAGCTGTCGTGGGCGCTGCTGCTGGCCTTCGCCCTGAGCTTCCTGTGGCTGGGCAAGATCGGCGCGGGCCCGGGTACCGACATCGTCGAGACCTACATCGGCCGCGTGCTGACCGTTTACTACTTCCTTTTCTTCCTGACCATGCCGCTGTGGACCAAGCTCGACAAGACCAAGCCGGTGCCGGAACGGGTGACGACGCATGACTAAGACCTTGACTTCCCGCCTAGCTGTCTTCGCCAGCGGGTTGCTGATCTCGTTCTCCGCGCTGGCCGCCGAGGGCGGCGACAAGCTGCAGGCCGGCAACGACCTGAGCGATCGCGCGTCGCTGCAGCGTGGCGCCCAGCTGTACATGAACTACTGCTCGGGCTGCCACTCGCTCAAGTACCTGCGCTACTCGCGCATGGCCGAGGATCTGGGCCTGACCGAAGACGAGGTGATGAACAACCTCAACTTCACCGGCGCCAAGTTCGGCGAGCAGATCCAGGTGGCGATGCCGCACGATCCCGCCGGCAAGTGGTTCGGCAAGATGCCGCCGGATCTGAGCACCATCTCCCGCGTCCGCGGCAGCGACTGGATCTACACCTACCTCAAGTCGTTCTACCTGGACGAGTCCCGCCCGCTGGGCTGGAACAACAAGCTGTTCCCGAACGCGTCGATGCCGAATCCGTTCTGGGAGCTGCAGGGCCTGCAGCACGCCGAGTACGGCAAGCCCGACGCGGCGACCGGTGAGCGCCACGTCGAATCGCTGAAGCTGGCCCAGCCCGGTCGCCTGAGCCCGCAGGAGTTCGATCAGGTCGCGCGCGACGTGACCAACTTCCTCGAGTACGCCGGCGAGCCGGCGGCCCTCAAGCGCCAGAGCCTGGGCGTGTGGGTCGTGCTGTTCCTGGCGGCGCTGTCGTTCCTGGCCTATCTGCTCAAGCAGGAGTACTGGAAGGACGTGCACTGACACGTCCGGCGCTCCCTCGCGCCGTCCGGCCGCATACGCCGGACGGCGGGGCAGTGCCAGGCGGCATGGCGGCCGCTTGGCATTTTCCTGAAGGGATTGCACACTCGGGGACCGTGGCGACCGCTGGCAAGGGGCTGGCGGCGTCGGTGCGATCGGCGGATTCCGATCGTCGGAGAGCCTGATGGCTGCGAGTCCACGTATGCGCAATACACTGACTTTGTTTTCCTCCATCGATGACGTGCTGTGCCACCGGGTGCGGCTGGTGCTGGCCGCCAAGGGCGTCAGCTACGACTTCGTGCCGGTGGATCCGCAGAACCCGCCCGAAGATCTCATCGATCTGAATCCCTACCACTCCGTTCCGACCCTGGTGGAACGCGATCTGGTGCTGTACGCCGCTTCGGTGGTCAGCGAATACCTCGACGAACGCTATCCGCACCCGCCGCTGATGCCGGTGGATCCGCTTTCGCGCGCGCGCCTGCGCCTGGCGATGCTGCGGATCGAGCACGACTGGGTGCCGCAGGTGCAGGCGATCCAGCTGGGCAACAAGCAACAGGCCGAAGCCGGCCGCAAGCGCCTGAAGGAACTGCTGACCGCGTCGGTGCCGCTGTTCAAGGCGAGCAAGTTCTTCCTCAATCCCGAAATGAGCCTGGCCGATTGCGCCATGGCGCCGATCATCTGGCGCCTGCCGTCGCTGGACATTCCGCTGCCCAAGGACGGCAAGGCCATCGAGGACTACGGCAACCGCATCTTCCGCAACCCCGGCTTCATCCGCAGCCTGACCGACGCGGAAAAGAAGCTGCGCGACATTCCGGCCTGACGCCGGAGCAGAAACCCGGTGGAGTCGCTGCCGCGGCACCGTCATGGAACCGCGGCCGGGTAGTGACTTATCCTACGCAGGCGGCGCGCGACGTCGCCGGTTCCGCCGTCCAGCCGCGGACGACTTCACCAGGCAGTACCCATGAATGACGAAACGCCCCGCATGACCAGCCATCGCCCGTACCTGTTGCGGGCGTTGGTGGAATGGATCGCCGACAACGGCATGACCCCGCACCTGCTGGTCGATGCGACCCAAGCGGGCGTGCAGGTGCCGGCCAGCGCGGTCAAGGAGGGCAAGGTCGTGCTCAACATCGCCGAGCGCGCGGTCGTGCAGTTGAACATCGACAACCATGCGGTGAGTTTCACCGCCCGCTTCGGTGGCGTCAGCTTTCCGGTGATGGTGCCGATTTCCGCCGTGCTGGCGATCTATGCGCGCGAGACCGGACAGGGCATGGCGCTGCCGGACGACGGCCACGCGGCCGGCCCGGACGGCGACGACGAACCGCCCGCGCCGGACGCGCCCGGCGGCGACGATGCACCCGCCGCGCCCAGGCGCCCGCATCTGCGCGTGGTGAAGTAGCCTCGATCAGACGCGGGATCGCGATCCCAGTAGCGGGATCGCCGGAGGACGGGAAACCTCGTGCCGCCACGGATTGGAGCCAGGGGCCTTCATCCGGAATCCGGACTGGAATTCCGGCGCGGAGCTCAATGCTCGAACGGCACCACGCTGGGACGCACCGGACCGACGAACGACACCAGGGTGTCGCCGCGCAATACCAGGCGCCCGGTATGCCGGTCGATGCCGTCGTAGGAATACTCGAAGCGGAACGTCCGCTCCCAGCCCAGCCGCCCGTCCTCGTTGCGCCGCAGGCGCAGGCCGGCGGCATGCACGCTCTGGTCGAGCCAGATGACGCCTGCCGCCGAACAGGCATTGCGACCCAGGGCGCCGGCGCGCTCGGCGGCGGCGCGCGCGGCATTCCAGTATGCGAATCCGGCGGCGCCGGCGATCATCAGCAGGATCAGGGTGGGCATGGCGTCGGCAGCAAGGGCGTCAGGCGCGTTCGCCGGGGGGCGGGCCAAGTTTCAGCGACAGATCGATGGCATGGACGTGCTTGGTCAGGCCGCCGATGGAAATGCAGTCGACACCGTCCTCGGCGATGCCCCGGAGCGTCGTCATGTCGACGCCGCCGGAGACTTCCAGCGGAATGCGGCCGGCGGCGATGCGCACGGCCTCGCGGCGCGTGGCCGCATCGAAATCGTCGATGAGGATGCGATCGCAGCCTTCGCGCAGTGCTTCTTCCAACTGCGCCAGGGTCTCGACCTCCACGATCAGTGGCAGCGCCGGCTGCGCGGCGCGCGCGGCGCGGATGGCGCCCGCGAGCGAGCCGGCGGCGCGGATGTGGTTCTCCTTCAGCATCACCGCGTCGTACAGGCCGATCCGGTGGTTGTGCCCGCCGCCGCAGCGTACCGCGTACTTCTGCGACAGGCGCAGGCCGGGCAGGGTCTTGCGGGTATCGAGTATCCGCGCGCGGGTACCGGCGACCGCCTCCACGTGGCGCGCGGTGGCGGTGGCGGTACCGGACAGCGTCTGCAGGAAGTTCAGCGACGTCCGCTCGGCGGTCACCAGCGCGCGCGCGCGTCCCTGCAGCGTCGCCAGCACCGTGCCCGCGGTGATGCGATCCCCTTCGCTCACCCGCCACGCGATCCGCACCTGCGGATCCAGCAGGCGATGGGTGGCGTCGAACCACGGCCGCCCGGAGATGACGCCATCTTCCTTGCACAGCAGGTAGGCGCTGTCCGGGCTGTCGGGCAACAGCGCGGCGGTGACATCGCCGCTGCCGACGTCCTCGGCCAGCGCTCGTCGGACGTCGTCTTCGACGACTTCGGCAGGCGGCGGCGGGAGATCGATCATCGTGCGGGGAAGTCGGGCAGTTGCGAGGTCGCGATGGCTTCCTCGGCCAGCAGTACCGGGATGCCGTCATCGATGCGGTACAGCGTCCGCCGATCCTGGGTGAGCAGCGCCTCGCGAAGTGGTTCGGCCTGTGCCGACCCGTCCGCGCGGGTCACGCCGCCCGCGGCGATCGCGCGGTTGGCCGCGTCCAGGCCGCGGCCGTCGAGCAGCGACAGCGACTGGCGGGTGGTCGGGCAGCAGAGGATGTCCAGCAGTTTGCGGTCCATGGGTCCAACGTCGTTCGGCAAGGAGGGTAGAATACGTCTTTGCGACCGAGGACGGCCATGACCGCCACCGTTGACAGCCCCGTCGTGGGCATCGTGATGGGTTCCCGCTCGGATTGGGAAACCATGCAGCACGCCGCCCAGAAGCTCGATGCACTGGGAGTTCCCTACGAGGTGAAGGTCGTGTCCGCGCACCGCACCCCCGACGTGCTGTTCTCCTATGCAGAGACCGCCGGGCCGCGCGGCCTGCGCGCGATCATCGCCGGTGCCGGCGGCGCCGCCCATCTGCCGGGCATGCTGGCGGCCAAGACCGCGGTGCCGGTGCTGGGCGTGCCGGTGCAATCCAGGGCGCTGAACGGCATGGATTCGCTGCTGTCGATCGTGCAGATGCCGGCCGGCATCCCGGTCGCGACTTTCGCCATCGGCAATGCCGGCGCCGCCAACGCGGGCCTGTTCGCCGCCGCGCTGCTTTCGCCCGAATATCCCGCCATCGCCGCCGCGCTCGCGACCTTCCGCGCGCGCCAGACCGACGATGTGATGGCGCACGACGATCCGCGCCTGCCGGCATGACCACGGTCGGCATCCTCGGCGGCGGGCAACTGGCCCGCATGCTCGCCCTTTCCGGTGCGCCGCTCGGCCTGCGCTTCCTGGTGATGGACACCGAAGCCGACGCCTGCGCGGGCCAGTTCGCGCCGCTGCTGGTCGGCGATTACCGCGACGAGGCCGCCCTGGCGGAATTCGCCGGCAAGGTCGATGTCGCCACTTTCGATTTCGAGAACGTGCCGGCCGAGAGCGCGGAATGGCTGGCGACGCGGGTGCCGGTATTCCCCAATCCACGGGCGCTCGCCACCGCGCAGGATCGCCTGGCCGAAAAAACGTTGTTCCGCGAGCTGGAAATACCGGTACCCGATTTCGCGCCGGTGGCCACCCGCGCCGAGCTGGACGCCGCGTTGGCCCAGGTCGGTACGCCCTGCATCCTGAAAACCCGTCGCCTCGGCTATGACGGCAAGGGCCAGTTCCGCATCCGCACGCTGGCCGATGCCGACGCGGCCTGGGACGCGCTGGGCGCGCAGGCCGCGCGCGTGGGACTGATCGTCGAAGCGTTCGTGCCGTTCGAGCGCGAGCTGTCGGTGGTGGCGGTGCGTGGTCGCGACGGGGAATTCAGGACCTGGCCGCTGACCGAGAACTGGCACGTCGATGGCGTGCTGTCCGCCAGCCTGGCGCCGGCCCGGACCGACGATGCCGTCCGGCGGACCGCGATCGATTACGCGCGTCGCCTCGCCGAGCGCACCGACTACGTGGGCGTGTTCGCGCTGGAACTGTTCTATCGCGACGGTCTGTTGCTGGCGAACGAGATGGCGCCGCGCGTGCACAACTCCGGGCACTGGACGATCGAAGGCGCGGAAACGTCCCAGTTTCAGAACCATCTGCGCGCAGTGCTGGGCTTGCCGCTGGGCGACACCCGGATGCTCGGGCACGCCTGCATGCTCAACTGGATCGGCCAGATGCCGGATGCGTTGCCTGTGCTCGGCGAGCCCGGCGGCCATTGGCACGATTACGGCAAGCAGCCGCGGGCGGGACGCAAGGTCGGCCATGCCACCGTGCGCGCCGACGATGCCGGTGAACTAGCGCGCGCGCTGGAGCGTGCGGGACGTGCGCTGGGCCGCGATGCGCAGGTCGCGCCCGTCATCGCGCGCCTGCGCGAGTGATCGTCACCGGGATGCCTGATGGAAAAAGGCCGGGGCATGCCC
>Ga0182741_1001239_pt1 | contig 34217 bp, 26 predicted proteins | sample eDN5th37CBELigOP_FD_128874 | JGI IMG/M metagenome (GOLD analysis project Ga0182741, IMG submission 128874) | Enriched Organic Plus compost microbial communities from Emeryville, California, USA - eDNA 5th pass 37_C BE-Lig OP (version 2) (version 2) ... | reverse complement strand
CGGTTTCCGCAGCTTCGCTTCGTTCGATCCGGCGCGTGGAGTGGCGGTGGTCGTGCTTTCCAACGCCAGCATCGAGGCGGACGACATCGGCATGCACCTGATGGCACCGTCGTCGCCGCTGCGGATGCCGCCCGTACCGGTGCGGCGCGAGGCGGTCGCGCTCACGCCGGAGCAGCTCGATCGCGTGGTGGGCAGCTATCCGCTGGCGCCCACTTTCGTGCTCGAGGTGACGCGTGAAGGAGATGCCGCGTACTTGCAGGCCACGGGTCAGCAGAAGATCAGGATCTGGCCCACGTCGCCCGACCACTTTTTCCTGAAGGAAGTGGACGCACAGCTCGTCTTCGACCTGGGTGAGAGCGGGCCCGCGAAGAGCGTCACGCTCCTGCAGAACGGAGCCGCCCAGACGGCGCCGCGCAGGCCGTAACTACCATGGTGGCGAGCTTCGCGTGGAGCTCGCCACCATGTACCGCGCTGCTCGGATCAGGAGCGCAGGTACTGCACCACACCCGCCATGAGCATCTGCACGCCGACGATGACGAGGAGCATCCCCATCAACCGCTCCACGGCCGTGAGCCCGCGATCGCCGAGGATGGTGCGCAGGTGGCTCGAGAAGTAGAGGATGATGGCCGACGCGAGCCACGCCAGCACGACGGCGCCGAGCCAGATCGGCCAGCGGTGCGGCTCGCGCGTCATGAAGAGGAGCTCGGTGGCGAGCATGCCGGGTCCCGCGGTGTAGGGGATGGCGAGGGGGACCACGAACGGCTCCTCTCGCACTTCCTCGCGCAGCGAGTGCTCGCTGGTGGGGAAGATCATCCGGAGCGCGATGAGCAGCAGTATGAAACCCCCGCCGGCCGTGAGCGCGGCGGGGGATAGCTGGAGCAGCTCGAGGATGTAGCGGCCAACGAACAAAAAGACCACCATGATCGCGAGCGCGATCACGAGCTCGCGCACGATCACCTTGCGGCTGCGGGCCGGGTCCACGTGGCGGAGCGCCGTCAGGAACAACGGCACGTTCCCCAGCGGGTCCATCACGAAGAAGAGCAGCACCGCCGCGGAGATGAGGGTCATCGGGCCAGGTAGCTGTCCAGGCGGGCGAGCTGGAGCCCCGCTACCCGCTTGAACTCCTTCCGATTCAGCGTCGCGAGCGCATCACCATGGGCGAGCGCGGTGGCGGCGATGAGCATGTCGTGCGGGCCTATCACGCTCCCCTTCCGCATCAGTGCGGCCCAGAGCTCGGCGTGCTGCCTCGCTTCTCGCACTCCGAATGGAAGGACGGGGATGAGATCGAGCAGCGCCTCCACGAACGCCGCACGGCGGGCGCGCGTGCCGGCGTCCCTGGCGCGATGATAGCCGTGGAGGAGCTCGGAGGCGGTGATGGCCGCCATCGCCACTGGCTCGTCGGCGTGGGCGTCGAGGAACGGCGGGAGATCCAGCGAGCCGTGTTCCGCGGCGATGAGGACGGACGTGTCGAGGATCAGTCCCAAGGACCGCGAAGGTCCGGCAGAGCGGCTCTTCCCTCCGCGATGTCGTTCTCGATCGCTGCGGCCTCCTCGGTGCCGAGCCGCGGGAGCTCGCTCCAGCGCGCGGCCAGCTCGCGGGCCGTCAGCGGCGGGGCCGCGCCGGCTTCCGGAGCTCCAACGAGGTAGAGCGCCACTGCCTCGCGTGCAACGAGCGACTTGGGCACACCTCGGTCACGTGCCCGGCGCGTGAGGATGCGCGAGAGCTCTAGCGGCAAGCGGAGAGTGAGGTGGGTGTCCTTCATGTGTTACAATCTAGTCCATATGTAACACAAAACAAGTTTGCCCCGCCCCGGGTGGACTCCTCACTGCTGGCCGGCTACCAGCCGCTCGAAACGGGGGTTGCCCCTCAGCGACGCGAAGGTCGGATCGATTCGCAGCCAGGCTGGCGTGACCCAGCAATTGGGTGCTCGGAGAAGCTCCTCGATCTCATCCATCGCCCGCCCGGCATCGCCATCTATCAGGCTGACGCGGATCTGCTGCATCTTCGTGTAGGCGCGGTCGACCGCGATCCCCGCTGCGGCAGCCGTCATGGCCTTGTCCACCTCGGCGCGGGCCTCGGCATGCCGACCAAGGTAGGCGAGCATGACCGCGTATAGCGCGCGGAGCGGCGGATCTTCCGGCGCGGCAGCTAGCTGCGCCGCCGACGGCGCGAGCGCGGAGTCGGCATACGCGCGCGCCCTCACCTTGTCGCCGCGTTGCCACCAGGCCGTGGCCAGCGACTGGCCCCACCACGCGCGGTCGTTCTCGAAGGAGGCTGGTGTGAGGCGGAGCAACAACTGCAATTCATCTTCCTCCAGAGCCCAGGAGAGCTCCTGGTATCCGCCGAAATACGCCGCGATCTGGGGCGCGGTCACGTCGCCGCCGATGGCCGTGCGTATCACGGTCCGTGCTCCGCCCAGATCCCCCTTGGCGAGGTATGCTATCGCGCTCCACTCCGTGATGTCGATGTCGCCCGGAGCGAGCGCATGCGCCGCCGCGCCAGCGGCGATCGCATCTGCGTAGCTGTGCCGGTAGATGTAAGCCTTCTGGAGCGCGGCGAGGGTGGTGCTGGATCGAGGATCCAGTTCCCGAGCGCGCTCCAGCTTGGTGAGTCCCGTAGCGACGTTTCCGTCGGCGATCTCCATGCTCGCCGCGAAGGAGAGTGCATCGGCGTCGTTGGGCGCCGCGTGGAGCGCTCCTTCGATCGCGCCCGTTGCCCGGGTGGGGTTCCGCTCGATGTTCGCGTAGTAGTTCGCGGTAGCGGTAAGGGCAAGCACGCTGTTCGGGTCGATTGCGAGCGCACGCTCCATTGCTTCGCGCGTCAGCACCGCCACCTTTTCATCGCGGTCCCCGTTGAGATAGACCCGAGCCAGGGATCTGGACAGAGACGCCCACGCTTCGACGAAGGTGGAGTCGAGCGCGACGGCCTGCTGGAAGTACGAGGCAGCCAGTCGCTGGGTCGCCGGGGATGGGTTGGTGAGTGCGCGCCCCTTGAGATAGAGGTCGTATGCTGCCGCGTTGCTCGTGGGGCGCCGGGCGAGCTCCTGCTCCTCACGCTTCCCGAGCTGCGCCCCGAGCTCGGTGGCCACCTGGCTCGCGATCTGCGCCTGCACCTGGAATACGTCGGTGAGATTGGCATCGAATGCCTGTTGCCAGCGCGACGTGGGGGCGTCGCCTCCCACCTGCACCAGCTCGGGGGTCACGCGCACGCGTCGCGTGCCATCGGCCGCCGTCGCCCAGCGCACCTTCCCCACGAGCAGGTAGCTCGCGCCGAGCTCCCGGCCGATCTCGAGGAGCGGTTTGCTGGTTCCCTTGTACTCTCTCGAGCTGCCGCTCGCGATGACGCGGATGTCCGAGAGAGCGCTCAACTTTCCGCGCACTTCATCGGTGATGCCGTCGGCGAAGTATGCCTCGGAGGAATCACCCAGATTCTCGAAGGGGAGCACGGCGAGGAGGCGTGGCTCCGCCGCGGAGTCAGCGGCCTGGTGGCGCCGCCAGGCGAAGAGGAGCCCCGCGCCGAGCACGAATCCCAGCGCCAGCGCGGCGAAGGCAGGGCGGCGCAGGAGCGCCCCGCCCCACTTCGCCCTGGCCCCCGCCGGCGCACCCGGGGTGGTCGCGGGGGATGTCGCGGCGCTCGGCGCCAGCGCGCTCGCGAACTCCGCCGCGCTTCTCCCCTTTCGCCGGACTCTGCACGCGCTGTCATGCCCGTAATCGCGATAGATCTCGGAGGAACCAAGCTCGCCACCGCCATCTTCGACGCCGGTGGAGAGCTCCTGCATCGCGACAGCGTTCCGCTCGACGGCCGGGGCGGGTCCGAACTCGTGTGGATCCCCGCTTGCGCGGGGATGACTGTTCAGAAGTCATCCCCGCGCAAGCGGGGATCCATGTTTGCGGACGCTGCGGGTGGCGACCGTCAGCTCCCCGCAACCAGCTTCTCGAAGCGTGGATTGCCGCGAAACGGCGCCCACGCGGGGTCGATACGCAGCCGGCCGTTTCGTGGTAGCGCGAGCGGAGCACGGCGCTGCTCGGGTGGGGCTACGACTCGCCCGAGGTGATGGCCTCCATGTCTCGCCCCGATACAACGGACGTATCGTGCTCGGCTACCACATCGGATCCGGGGCGGGCGTCGTCGTCGCGCAGCTTGATGAGGAGCCACTGCGAGCGTGCGCCGCGTCGTGGGCCGCGCCGGGTACGGACGAGAGCGAACGCACCGCGCAGCCGCTCGCCATGGAGGGTGAATTCGAGCGTTCCACTCTCGTAGCCGCGTCGCAGCACCGCCACGGGATCATCACCCGCGTCGAGCGCCGTGTACGTGCCGCGGTCCCAGATCATGACGGTGCCAGCACCGTACTCGCCCTCGGGGATCGTCCCCTCGAAGGTGTTGTACCCGATGGGATGATCCTCGACCTCGATCGCGAGCCGCTTCACCGCGGGGTCGAGGCTCGGCCCTTTGGGGATGGCCCAGCTCTTCATCACGCCGTCCAGCTCGAGACGAAAGTCGAAGTGCAGATGGCTCGCCTGGTGCTTCTGCACGACGAAGCGCAGCGCTCCGCGACGGCCGCGCTGCTTCTTCCCGGCTGGTTCCGGCGACTTGTGGAAGTCGCGTTTGCGGCGATACTCGCCGAGCGAAGCGTGGTCTGGCCGGTCTGTCATGCATGCGCGTGAGGCAAGGGGAGTGCCGCGCCTCACTCCCCCTGCAGCACCATCCGCGGGTCGAGACTCGTGGCGCGCCGCGCGGGGAGGTAGGCCGCCATCGCCGCCACCGCCCCCATGAGCAGCGCCACGGCGCCCAGCACGCGCGGATCGAGCGGGCTCACCTCGAACAGGAGCGACGCGAGCAGCCGCGACATCGCGAGTGCGCCCAGGAGGCCCACGCCGAGCCCGATCGCCGTGAGCAGCAGCCCCTGTCCGATCACCATCCGGCGAATCGCGCCGGCATCGGCGCCGAGCGCCATCCGGATTCCCAGCTCGCGGCTGCGCAGCCGGACGCCGTACGAGAGGACGCCGAAGAGCCCGAGCGCCGCGAGGAAGAGCGCCACTCCCGCAAAGGCGAGGAGGACTCGAAGAGTGAAGATGCGCTGCGCCACGCCGCGGCCGATCGCATCCTCGAGAGTAGTCGGCCGATAGACCACGAGCTGCGGATCCAGCTCGGCGGTCGCGCGGCGCACCGCCGGGAGGCTCTGCGCGGGAGACGCATCGGTTGCCACCACCTGCATGAGCGCCCAGTTCCTGTTCGTCGCGAACTGGGCGTGCGCGTGGTAGACGTAGAGCGCCGCCCGTCCCTGCGGGTCCAGCGCGACATCTCCCACCACGCCGATCACCTCGGCGTCGAAGCCGGCGATGCGAAGCGTCTGCCCGAGCGGGTCGGTCCCCGGGAAGAGGCTTGCGGCGAGCGAGTGGCTCACGATCACGCGCCGCGGAGCGCTGGCGTCGTCGCGCGCATCGAAGAGCCGGCCCGCGATGAGCGGGATCCCCACGGCGCGAAAGTAGTGTCCCGACACGACCCTCTGCTCCGCACCCTCGGATGTCCGGCGCGACGGGTCGGTCTCCCCGGCCAGCGGGCCGGTCATCGCCTGCGTGCCCCAGGTGTTGTAGCTGCCGGTCGCCGGAAGCCGGCTCACGCCGCCGGCCGCGCGCACTCCGGGAATGCGCTCGATGGTAGCGGCGTAGTCTTCGTAGAATCGTGCGCGCGTCGTGGAGTCGTAGCGCGCGGCGGGCAGGTTGAGTTCGAAGGTGAGAATGTTCGCGGTGCGCACGCCGAGGGGCGTGTCGCGCAGCCGCTGAAGGCTCGCGAGGAGCGCGCCGGCGGCCGCGAGGAGCACGAACGCGAGCGCCACCTGCGCCACGACGAGCGTCGATCGCAGTCGGTTGGAAGCGCCGCTGCCGGTCGCCGATCGCCCCTGTTCGCGGAGCACGTCGGCGGGCTTGCTGCGCGCTGCCTTGCGCGCGGGCGCGAGGCCGAAGACGAGCGCGCTCGCGGTGGCTGTGACGAGTGTGAAGAGGAGCACACGAGGGTCGAGCGAGGTCTGCTCGATGCGCGGGATGGAGCTGCCGGCGAGGATGACGAGCAGCTTCATGGCGCCGATGGCGACCGCGATCCCGGCCGCGGCGCCCACGAGCGCGAGCGCGATGCTCTCGGTGAGGAGCTGTCTGACCAGGCGACCTCCGCCCGCGCCGAGCGCGGCTCGAAGCGCGAACTCTCGCTGTCGCTCAGAGCCACGCACGAGCATGAGGTTCGCGATGTTCACGCACACGAGCAGGAGCACCAGCCCCACGGAGCCGAGCATCAGCTCCAGCGCCCGGCTCGACGAGGCCACCACGTCTTCCTTGAGTGGCACCAGCATGGTGCGCATGTCCTTCGCGTCGGGGAACTGGCGCGCGAGCGAGACGTCGAGCGATGCGAGCTCCGCCCGGGCGCGCGCGGGCTCCACGTCGGGGGCGAGGCGTCCGATCACCGTGAGGTAGTGGTTGTCGGGGCTCATCTCGGCGGGGTCGATCGCGATCGGGATCCACGCGTCGATGCTGCCGCTCACGGGATCGGAGAAGCCAGCGGGCATCACGCCGACTATCGTGTGTGACACGCCGTCCATCGCGAGCGCCTTCCCGATCACGGCGGGATCACCGGCGAACTGCTTCTTCCAGAGCGAGTTGCCGAGGATCACCAGCGGCGCGCCGCGCTCGTCGCGCTCCTCGAAGGGATGGCCGAGAACCGGCCTCGCTCGCAGAACGTCGAAGTAGCCCGAGGTGATGGGGAGGATCCGGATGCGCTCCGTCCCATCGCTTCCGCCGATGTCGGCGCCCTTGGCGCTGTAGTCGTAGACCGCCGCCAGGCCGGAGAAGGAGGCGAGGTCGCGCTGGAACTCGCGGAAGTGCGCGTCGGTGACGAAGGTGTGCCCGTTCGGATAGCCGTCGGTGTACTGGTAGAGGCGGACGAGCTGTCCGGGCTGCGAGTATGGTAGCGGCTCGAGGAGTACCGCGTCGACGGCGCTGAAGACCGCCGTCGTGCCGCCTATCCCGACGGCGAGCGTGAGGGCGGCGACCAGGGCGAAGCGCGGGCTCCGGCGCAGCGTGCGCAGCGACCAGCGCACGTCGCCGGCGCTCTCCTCCAGCAGCCGCGTGCCGCGCGCGTCGCGCACTTCCTCCTTGATGCGCTCCGCGCCGCCGAAGGCGATCATCCCTCGCCGCCGAGCCTCCGCGGCATCGACACCGCTCGAAAGCTGGCGCTCGGCTTCCATGTCCAGGTGGAAGCGGATCTCCTCGTCCAGCTCGCGTTCCTCGCGGGCGCGGAAGAGAAGGACGCGCGCGCGCTCCAGGAGATCGGAAACGATGCTCATGTGCCCGCCGGAACGAGGGCCGCATCGAGCACCCAGTTCACCGCGCTGGATGTGCGCGCCCAGCTCGCGCGCTCGATCTCGAGCTGCCGGCGGCCGGCGCTGGTGAGCTCGTAGTAGCGCGCACGCCTGCTGTTCTCGGTGGTCCGCCACTCCGAGCGAATCCAGCCGCGCCGCTTCATCCGCTGCAGGGCGGGGTAGAGCGATCCCTGCGGGACGAGGAAGACATCGCGCGAGAGCTGCTGGATACGCTGGGAGATCCCCCAGCCGTGCATGGGCTCGAGTGCGAGCGTCTTGAGTACGAGCAACTCCAGCGTGCCCTGGAGGAGCTCGGAACGATCGGGGCCGGACATCTGATCTCCTGTAGTAGCTCTGAAGGAGAATAGCGAACTTCCTTCAGACCGTCAACAGGAGGCGCCGGCGGCGGCCCGATACGCTTTCCGACCGACGGCCGAACGTCTGTCAAACGCCGGCCGGCCGTCGGTCGAACGAGGTATGCCGCCGGTTCTCGTCCCCGTCCCCGCCCCTCCCCGGCCCGGGCTGGTGCAAACCGGGAGAGCGCGGCTATCTCACTGCCATGGCACTGTTGGGGATGATGGACGTCGGGGTGGCGTTCGGCGGGCCGCCGGTGCTCGATCACTCCGACCTGCAGATCGAGCGCGGCGAGCGCGTGGCGCTCCTGGGGCGCAACGGCGCCGGGAAGAGCACGCTCATGAAGCTGCTGGACGGCACGCTCGCGCCCGACTCGGGCGAGATCGTGCGGCAGAGCGGCGTGAGCGTGGCCCGGCTGGAGCAGGAGCTACCTGTAGACGTCGAGGGGAACACCTTCGACGTCGTGGCGGCCGGTCTGGGCGAGACCGGGCACCTCCTCGCGCGCTACCATCAGGCGAGCCAGCGCGTGGCCACCGAGGCGGGCGAGGGCGCGCTGCGCGAGCTCGACCGCCTGCACCAGAAGCTCGAGGCGGCCGGCGCGTGGCGTGCGCACACCCGCGTAGAGACCGTGATAGACCGCCTCGGCCTCGATCCCGACCTCCCCTTCGCGAACGCCTCGGGCGGGCGCAAGCGCCAGACGCTCCTCGCGCGCGCTCTCGTGCGCGAGCCCGATGTGCTGCTCCTGGACGAGCCCACGAACCATCTCGACGTGAACGCCATCGAGTGGCTCGAAGGGTTCCTGCTCGAGAGCGGAGTCACGCTTCTCTTCGTCACGCACGACCGCGCGTTCCTGCGGCACGTGGCGACGCGGATCGTGGAGCTCGATCGCGGGCGCCTCGCCAGTTGGGGAGGCGACTACGACGTGTACGTCGAGCGGAAGGAGGCGGCGCTCGCCGCCGAAGCGAGGGAGCGCGAGGAGTTCGACAAGCGGCTCGCGAAGGAGGAGGTGTGGATCCGCACGGGGATCCAGGCGCGCCGGACCCGCAACGAGGGGCGCGTGCGCGCGCTCGAGGCGCTGCGCCGCGAGCGGGCCGTGCGGAGGGAGCGCGCCGGCACGGTGAGGCTCCGCGCCCAGGAGGCGGAGCGATCGGGACGGCTGGTGATCGAGGCGAAGGGCGTGAGCTTCGCGCGCGGTACCGGCATCGGTGGCACCGGTACGCGAACGATCGTGCGCGACCTCGACACCACCATCATGCGCGGCGACCGGGTGGGGATCATCGGACCCAACGGCTCGGGGAAGACGACGCTCATACGCCTCCTCCTCGGCGAGCTCGCGCCGGATGCCGGATCGGTGCGCCTCGGCACGGGGATCGAGCTGGCCTACTTCGACCAGTTGCGCGAGCAGCTCGACCCGGAGCGCACGGTGTTCGACAGCATCGCCGACGGCGCAGACTTCGTCGTTATCGGCGGCGAGCGGAAGCACGTGCACGGCTACCTGCAGGACTTCCTTTTCACACCCGACCGCGCGCGAACGCCGGTGCGCGCTCTCTCCGGCGGCGAGCGCAACCGGCTCCTCCTCGCCCGGCTCTTCACGCGCCGCTTCAACCTGCTCGTGCTCGACGAGCCCACCAACGATCTCGACATCGAGACGCTGGAGCTGCTGGAGAATCTCCTCGTCGAGTTCTCGGGGACGCTGATCCTGGTGAGCCACGACCGCGCCTTCCTCGACAACGTGGTGACGAGCACCCTCGTGCTGGAGGGTGGCGGCCGGGTGGGCGAGTACGTGGGCGGCTACAGCGACTGGCTGCGGCAGCGGCCGGAGCCGACCGCGGCAACGATGCCTGGAGCCGCGCCGGCCGCGCCGGCCGCGCCCGCGGCGCCCGCGGCGAAGCGCGCGGTGCCGCCGGCTCGCGAAGCGCGCGGCGGGAAGGAGCGGCGGCTCAGCTATCGGGAGTCGAGGGAGCTCGAGGTGCTGCCGGATCGCATCGACGAGCTGGAACGCGAGCGCCAGCGCCTGTACGGGTCGCTCGCCGACCCCGAGCTGCTGCGCGACGGAGCGGCTATGGCCGGTCTCAAGACGCGGCTGGCCGAGCTCGACGCCGAGATCTCCACGTCGATGGAGCGCTGGGAAGAGCTGGCGACGCTGGAGGCGGGATGGAGGCAGCGGAGTTAGCGACCGAGCCTGGTGTCATACGCCGCCGCTGGAAATTAGATAGCTACCTATCTAAATTACTCGCCATGACCAGCCGATCGCGCGACGCGCGAGCCAGAGACGAGCGCAGCTTCCTCACGGCGCTCGGACCCATACGCCAGGCCCTCCGCCGCATCAACGGCCGGGCGCTCGCGCCGCTCGGGATCTCCACCGCGCAGGCGTACCCGCTGGTGATCATCGCGCAGAACGATGGCATTCGCCAGGGCGAGCTCGCCGATCGGCTCGACATCGAAGGCCCCACGCTGGTCCGCACTCTCGACCAGCTCGGTGCTCTCGGACTGGTGGACCGGCGCACCGACCCGGCCGACCAGCGCGCCAGGACGCTGCACCTCACTCCCGCCGGCGAAGCGCTCGCCGCGCGCGTGGAGCCGGTGCTGTATGACACGCGCGCCCGCCTCCTGGCCGGAGTGCCCGATGAGGATCTCGAGGTCTGCCTCCGAGTTTTCGATGCGCTCCGGACCAGTGTCGAGCAGGAGGATGGCGTGGTACCGACCGGCGGTCCCGCGTCCTGAAACCGTCGGCGCCGGCGCCGTCCCGAGCAACGAATCTCCCGAATCAGAGCGTCTATACCGCGCGCCACTCGCGCGCGCGTACTCAGCGAGTCACGTGGAATGAGTGAAAGCATCGCGGTCCTCGAGCTTCCGGCCGACGAGGAACCGACCGCCGTAGTGCTGCCGGCCAGCGGCGAGGAACGCCGTGGAGCGGAGCACAAATACATCATCGCCTTCGCCGTCGTGCTCGCGGCGCTCATGCAGGTGATCGACAGCTCGATCGTCAACGTCGCGCTCCCCGACATGATGGGGAACCTCGGCGCCAGCCTCGATGAGATAGCCTGGGTCTCCACCGGCTACATCCTCGCCAGCGTGATCGTCATCCCCCTCACCGGTTTTCTGGGCGACCTCTTCGGACGGAAGCGCTACTTCGTGGGGTCGATCGTGATCTTCACCCTGTCGAGCTTCTTCTGCGGCGCGTCGCACTCGCTCGGGGCGCTCATCATGTGGCGCATCGTCCAGGGGGTGGGTGGCGGCGCGCTCATGACGGTGTCGCAGGCGGTGCTCTTCGAGTCGTTCCCCGTGGAGGAGGCGGGGATGGCGATGGCGCTCTTCGGGCTCGGCGTGATGGTGGGTCCCACCGTGGGTCCCACGCTCGGCGGCTGGCTCACCGACAACCACGGCTGGCCCTGGATCTTCTACATCAACATTCCCTTCGGCATCCTCGCCGCGGCGATGATCGCGGCGTACGTGCACGACCCGCTGCACCAGAAGCGGCCGAGCCGCATCGACTACATCGGGATCGCGTTGCTCATCGCGAGCGTCGGCTCGCTGCAGTACGTCCTCGAGCACGGCGAGCGCGAAGACTGGTTCGCGTCGAGTTTCATCACGACGCTCACCGTTATCGGCGTGGTGGGGCTGGCGGCGCTGATCTGGCGCGAGCTCACCACCGATCACCCGGCGATCGACTTCCGGGTGCTGCGGCACCGGCAGATGTGGGTGGGCACCCTGCTCGGCGTCGTGATGGGGATCGGTCTGTACGCCATGTCGTTCACCCTGCCGGTCTTCCTGCAGGGGAACCTGCACATGACGGCCGAGCAGACCGGCATAGTGCTTCTGCCCGGGGCCGTCGCCACCGCGCTCTCGATGCTCGTGGCGGGACGGCTCAGCAACCGGATCGATCCGCGGCTGCTCATCACGGTCGGGGTGCTCATCTTCGCCACCGCTGCCTGGCAGCTCTCGCTCATCACGGGGCAGAGCGGGGCGGCGGACTTCTTCTGGCCGCTCATCCTCCGCGGTGTGGGGCTCGGGCTCATGTTCGTGCCGCTGACTACCATCACGCTGGCCGAGCTTTCGTCGAAGGAGCTGCCGCAGGGGACGGGGCTCTACAACTTCTTCAGGCAGCTCGGTGGGTCGTTCGGGATCGCGGGGATCTCCACGCTGATCATCCGCTTCACCGCGGAGAACCGAGCGAACCTGGTGCAGCACGTGTCGTTGTCGGATCCCGCCACGCTCGCCCGGCTGCAGATGCTGACGCACGGCTTCATGAGCCGGAGCGTGGACTTCTGGACCGCGCAGCGGCGCGCGCTCGCGGTGATCGACGCTCAGATCATGCAGCAGGCGAGCGTCATAGCGTACAGCCGAGTATACGTGCTGAGCGCGCTGATAATCCTCCTGCTCATCCCACTGCTTCTCCTCGTGCGCCGGACCCGGGGCGCCGGCGGCGCGCACGCGATCATGGAGTGACGGCGGCGGGCGCGCGGTGAGGCCGGCGGCCCGGCCTCACCGCGACGAGGTCCCGTTCGAGGAGTCAGGAGCCCGGCTCCGCCGTTCCGCTCTCCATCTGCGCCTCGAGGAGCGCCATGCACTTCGCGGCGAGTGCTTCGGTGTCGTACGTCTGCCCGTCGGCGGCGCGCCACACGAAGCCGCCCGAAGAGTCTTCCACGGGGCGCAGCGCCAGCTCACCGACGATGGTGGCGCCTTCGCGGCGCGGCGGAGCGCCGCGGCGCGACACGACACCGCGCCACACCACCACGTCCAGCTCGCCGAACGCCGACTCCTCATCGGTGTCGGGATACCAGGAAACACTGACTGCGGCCTCGGGCGCCTGAAGCACGCAGCCGCCCGGGGTCCGGTGCTGCTCCACGGGAACGGTGTGCCGCTCGGCGCGATTCACCATCTTCTCGGGCGCGAGCTCGTCGAGGAGCGCCGTGACGGCGCGCTGAACCGCGTTCCGCTCCTTCGCCGTCGGCGGCGCCGTCCAGGGAGTCGAGGGAGGGTTGGCGGGATCTTCGTCCATATTGTCTGCCTTTCGGAGGGTGAGCGCTACGGTGTGGCCCGGGCTTCCCCGGCAAATTGTGCCTCTTCGCGCGGCCGCCCGCTAGGGTGGCGGGCGAATTACGTTCCGCGCGCTCGAGCGCGGCGGAGTCGGTTCGCCCGAGCCGGTGCATCGAACGCCCCTCGAAGCGGGTGAATCGGGAAGGGTGAATGTTGTGCCGTTCGCCGCGGATAGTCGTCGACTCGAATAGCCGTGGTGTGCACGTTCCGGAGCTTCGTTCGGGCGTGGCTGCCGGCTCGACAGATGCCGCGTGTACCACACCGACGGAGACACCTCTCTCAGGGCTACGACCGCCCGCTCGCCTCAGGCCGAACTACCACTCAGAATGCTTCTGCTCGAGCGCATACCGAGGGCGGGTCGCCCCGGTCAGGCCGTCACCGCCCTCCTGATCGCACTACTCTTCACGCTCGCTTCCCATCCGGCGAGCGCGCAGCGCTCCCCGCTCGCCTTCGAACGCATGGCGCAGGAGAGCGGGCTCTCGAACGGCACCGTCACGGCGATCGCCCAGGGACGGACCGGCCTCCTCTGGTTCGGCACCGAAGATGGGCTCAACCTGTACGATGGTTCCGGCTTCACCCTCTATCGGCCGGTTCCCGGCGACTCGACTTCGCTTTCGGACGGGTGGGTCACCGACATGCTCTTGGCGCGCGATGGCACCCGCTGGATCGGCACGCTGCGCGGCGGGCTGAATCGCTATCTGCCGCGCACGCAGACCTTCCTCCGGTACAGGAGCATCCCGGGCGACTCGGCATCGATCAGCAGCGATCAGATCAACTCGATGTACGAGGCGTCCGACGGCGCGCTCTGGCTGGGGACGGCCAGGGGACTCGACCGGTTCGACCCCGCTACCGGCAAGGTGCGCCGCTTCCGCCCCGCGCCGAGCGACTCCTCGGTGCTGAGCAACGACGTGCTCGCGATTGCGGAAGACGATTCCGGACAGCTCTGGGTGAGCGCGCGGGCCGGTCTCTTCGTGTTCGATCCTAAGCGCGCGAGCTTCGAGCGGGTCTCGGATCTGCTTCGCACGCGCCTGGTCCTCACGCTGATGCGCGGCCGGGAGGGGATGCTCTGGATCGGCACCGAGGACGAGCTCCTCGCGGTCGAGCCTCGGACTCGCAGGGTGAAGTACCGCCACGCATCGGCCGCCGAAGCTGGCGCCGCTCCCAGTGCGGGAAGGGTGCTCGCGCTCTACCAGGAGGAGAGCGGGAAGATCTGGGTGGGGAGCGACGGTGGACTGGCTTCGCTCGACCCGTCCACGGGCGTCTTCCACCGCTACTGCTACGACAGGAACGACCCGCTCTCGCTGGGCGGCGACATCGTGCGGTCGGTGTTCGTGGACCGCGGCGGGGTCCTCTGGGTCGGCCTCGAGACCTACGGCGTGAGCAAGTACGCGCCGGCCGCGGTGCACTTCGGTCTGATCCAGCACGATCCATCGGCCCGCCGCTCGCTGAGCGACGGCTACGTGCGCGGGATAATGCAGGACAGCCGGGGCGACGTGTGGATCGGCACGCAATTCGGAGGGCTCGACAGGCTCGATGGCGAGACGGGGCGCATCACGGTGTATCGCCACCGTGCGGACGATCCACGCTCGCTCCCGGGCGACAACGTCTGGGCAACGCTCGAGGATCGCTCCGGGGTGATGTGGGTGGGGCTGCACGCGCGGGGACTCGGCACCTTCGACCCGCGTACCGGCGAGTTCACCCGCTTCCAGCTCGTGCCGAGCGATGCGAGCGTGAACCTGCTATACGAAGACAGGCGCGGAGCGCTGCTCGTGGGACTCGAGGGGCGCGGGATGCTGGAGATCTCCCCCGACCGACGCAGCATGCGCAGCTACGGCAAGACGCAGGGTGACGAACGGGTGCTCGCCGATGACGACGTGCAGGCGGTCCTGGAAGACCGGGAGGGGATGCTCTGGGTTGGAGGCTCGCATGGGTTGACGCGTCTCGATCGCCGCACCGGCAAGTTCACTCACTTCTTCGGCACGCCGGGTCGCAGCGATGCCCTGGCCGTCGACTTCGTGACGAACCTGGTGGAGGACAGCCGCGGAACGATCTGGGTGGCCACCAAGGGCGGGGGGCTGAGCAGCTTCGACCGCCGCACGGGCCACTTCACCACCATCGGGATCGCGGACGGGCTTCCGCACAGCTTCGTCTACGGGATCCTGGAGGACGCCCGCGGCCGCCTCTGGCTGAGCACCGATGACGGGATCGCGATGTTCGATCCCCGCACGCGGATGGTCACGACCTACGGTCTGGCGGACGGGCTGCAGGCGCGCGAGTTCAACCGGCGCGCCCACTTCCGGAGCCCGGATGGGACGATGTACTTCGGGGGCGTGAACGGGGTCAACATCTTCCGCCCGGACGCCGTCACACCGCCGCCGCCACCGCCGCGCGTGGCTTTCATCACGATGCAGGTGGGCAACGGGGCTGCGCGCTACGTGATCCGGTACGGCGAAGACTCGGTCGTGCGGCTCGCGCACGATCAGAACGCCTTCACCTTCACCTTCGTGGCGCTCGACTTCACGGCGCCGGGGAAGATCAGCTACGCCCACCGCCTGGAAGGCCTGGACCGCGACTGGATAGGGACGCACAGCCGCGGCGAAGCCACATACACCAACGTGCGGCCCGGCCGCTATGTGTTGCGTGTGGCGGCGACGAACGTGGCCGGCGTGTGGAATCGCGATGCCGCCTCGGTCACGATCGTCATCGCTCGGCCGTGGTGGGCCACCTGGTGGGCGCGGGTCCTGGCCCTGCTGATCGTGGCGGGCCTTCCCGTGGTGGTGGTGCGGATGCGGCTCCGCTCGATCAGGCGGCGCAGCGCGCTCCTCGAGCAGCGCGTGGAGGAGCAGACGCGCGACCTCACGGAAGCGCAGGCTCGTCTGAGCGAAGCGCTGGAGCGCGAGAGGAAGGCCGCGCGCGGGCTCTACGAGATAACGGCCGCGGTGCCCGGTGTCGTCTTCCGGCTGCGTACGGCGCCGGACGGGAGCCGGGGGGAGCTCTCCTTCGTGAGCGAAGGGGTCGCGGGGCTGTATCACCTCGGGCGCGATGGTGGCGGTGCCGTCGGCAGGCAGGAGGATCCGCGGGAGACGGCTCGCCTCCTCATCGAACGCATCCACCCCGACGATCTCGCGGCCGCGCGGCGGGCGCTGGCGGCGTCCGGCGCAGCGCTCGAGCCCTGGCGCGCGCTGATGCGCTGGTACCCGACGAGCGAGAGCGAGGTGCACTGGCTCTCGGTACGCGCTCATCCTTCGCAGCACGGTGACGGGTTCACGGAGTGGACCGGCGTGGTTACCGATGTCACCGCCGAGCGCCGCGCCGAGGCGGAGCGCGCGGCGCTCGAGTCGAAGATGCTGCAGGCGCAGAAGTCCGAGAGTCTCGGCATCATGGCCGGCGGGGTCGCGCACGACTTCAACAACCTGCTGGTGGGGATCCTCGCCAGCGCGGACCTGCTACGCTACGACACCGTCCTCGGCGGAGCGGCGGAGGAGACCGTCGCCCATATTCGCACCTCGGCGCTGCGCGCCGCGGAGCTGACCCGGCAGATGCTGGCGTACGCGGGGAAAGGCCGGCTGGTGGTGGAGCGGGTGAATCTCTCGGCGCTCGTCCGGGAGATGCTCACCCTCGTGCGCAGCGCCGTGCCGCGCACCATCGAGTTCGAGTTCATCGCCGAGGACGGCGCCGCGCTGGTGGAGGCGGATGCCACGCAGTTGCGCCAGGTGGTCATGAACCTCGTCACGAACGCGAGCGAGGCGATCGGGGAGCGGCCGGGCCGCGTCAGCGTGCACGTGAAGATCGAGGAGCGGTCGCAGCGCGCGCTCGGCCTGCTCCACGCGGCCGACGACATGCCGCGGCACGGGCCGTACGTGACGCTCGATGTGTCCGATGACGGTTGCGGGATGGAGGCCGCTCTGCTGGAACGGATCTTCGACCCCTTCTTCAGCACCAAGTTCACGGGTCGCGGGCTCGGGCTCGCCGCATTGCTGGGGATCGTGCAGGCGCACCATGGCGGCGTGAGCGTGGAGACCGCTCCTTCGCGCGGGACTCGATTCCTGGTGTACTTCCCGCTGGCATCGGCTCCGGTGGAGGCGGCGGAACCGCCGCGCAGCGTGAGCGAGGAGCCCGTGCCGGTGGCGGCCGCGCGGGTCCTGGTGGTGGATGACGAGGAGACCGTGCGTCTCTCGGTGTCGCGGATCCTGCAGAAGTTCGGCTACGAGGTCATCGCCGCCGCCGACGGATCGCAGGCGCTCGACACGCTCGGCGCGGGACGCTCCGTGGATCTCATCCTCATGGATGTGACCATGCCTCGGATGGATGGGCCCAGCGCCGCGCGCGAGATGCGTGAGCGCGGCGCGGCGGTGCCGATCATCCTCATGAGTGGATACGCCGAGGAAGAGCTGGTGAGCCGCGGAGTGATGGATCACGTGGATGGCTTCCTGAAGAAGCCATTCGAGGTGATGGAGCTCGTGGCGGCGGTACGCGACCGGCTGCCGCAACTGGTGTGAAGCGCGCGGCGTGGCGGCGCCAGGGCGCCGGGCGACCGGCCGGTGTGAGAACGACGACGCTGCTCACCGCGCCGGACCGGAGGCGCTAACTTCGGGATAACCCGAACCCCCGAGTCCGATGCCGCGCGCGCTCCCGCAACTGCCCGCGATGCTCCTGGCGACCTTTGCCGTCGCCGCCGTTGCCATCCCGGCCGCCGCCGTTGCGGCGCAGTCACCACCCACGGCACTCCAGGTGGTGGAGCGCATCCAGAAGAACCTGGGCACCAGTTGGAAGTCCGGAGGCGTAGACACTTTCAAGGCCGGCGACCCGGGCACGCCGGTCACCGGCGTGGTGGTCACGATGATGGCCACTTTCGACGTGCTCCAGCGCGCAGCGGCGTCGGGCGCCAACTTCGTGATCACCCACGAGCCGGTGTTCTACTCGCACAGAGATACGACCGGCGCGCTGGAGCGCGATGACGACCCGGTGTACGTGGCGAAGCGCGACTTCATCCGCGTGCATCACATGGTGATCTGGCGCTTCCACGACAACTGGCACGCTCACGCGCCCGATGGCATCCAGCTCGGGATGGAGCGCACGCTCGGCTGGACGCGCTATCGCACCGCCGCCAACGATTCCATCGCGACCGTGCATCCGGCCACCGACTACCTCTTCCGGCTTCCAGCCACGAATGTGGGAGCGCTGGCCGCCGAGCTGGCGCGAAAGCTCGATGCGCACGCGGTGCGCATCGTGGGCGACCGCGAGATGCCGGTGAGGGGCGTCGCATTTGCCGGCGGATTCCTGGCGCCCGAGACGCAGCGCGAGCTGCTGCGCCGCGCCGATGTGGATGCGCTCGTGATAGGCGAGGCGCACGAGTGGGAGACGATCGCCTATGCCGCGGACGCGGTGAGTGAAGGCGAGAAGAAAGCGCTGATCGTGGTGGGGCACACGCCGTCGGAGCAGGGCGGCATGGAGGAGTGCGCGCGCTGGCTGCGCAGTTTCGTGAGCGAGGTGCCCGTGCGCTTCATCGCGGCGCAGGATCCCTGGACGCCGTAGCCCCGCCGGACCGCTGGCCGCGCCAGGCGCGGATGGCCTTCGCGTGGATGGGATAGTGGCCGTACGTGTCCAGGCGCAGCCGGCGGCGGAAGCGGGTATCCGTGGCGTACAGGTCGGCCGGTGCGGCGCGCACGTAGTCCACCAGCCGCTGGTGTACGTCGTCGTGCATGCGCAGCACCTCGGCGAGCGACAGCTCCTCCCGCTTCTCCGTCATGAGCGCGTTGAACGCGTCGATCCCGCCGTACTTCACGGAGTAGCGCGGAGGGCGGTGGCCCGCGAGGATCTGCGGCAGATGCGTCAGCGCCTCTTCCTCCCACCAGGTGACGTGCGCGATGATGTCGCGCACCGACCAGCGGCCGGTGACGCCGGGGGTGAGAAGCTGGACTTCATCGAGCCCGGCGTACGATTCCTCGAAGTCCTTCCACGCGCGCTCCAGGCGCGCGAGCAGTTGCTCGGTCGTCATGCGGTGCTCCGGTTCTTCACGCGCGTTCGGCCAGTTCGCATCCCCGCAAAGATAGCGTCTCCGAGCCGGGTGGTTCGCCGGATCCGGACATGGATATGGAAAGGTGTCATTTCACGCAACTGTAGTAATCACAATGGCTTGAGGCTGTCGCAGAGATGTCCGAAAATGGCTGGTATCGAATCGTCGACCGCGCTATCATCCCGGCATGACGAACGATCACGCGGCACTCTACAACGCGCTCGCCTCGCGCGATCCGCGCTTCGATGGCGTCTTCTTCGTGGGCGTCACGTCCACCGGGATCTACTGCAGGCCGATCTGCACCGCCCGCACTCCGCGTGCCTCCAACTGCCGCTTCTTCGAGAGCGCGGCGGCCGCGGAGAAAGCATCGTTCCGGCCGTGCCTCCGCTGTAGGCCGGAGCTCGCGCCGGGGCGCGCGCCGGTCGACGATGCGCAGCGCATCGCGGCTCTCGTGGCCAGCCGCATCGAGGAGGGGCTGCTGGACGACGGCTCGAGCCTCGAGAAGATCGCGGCGCATTTCGGCTGGAGCTCGCGGCAGATCCGCCGCATCGTGCGCAGAGAGCTCGGCGTCTCGCCCATGGAGCTGGTGCTGACCAGGCGCCTCCTCCTGGCCAAGCAGCTCCTCACCGAAACCGGCCTATCCATGGGCGAAGTCGCCTTCGCGAGCGGCTTCTCGAGCGTGCGGCGCTTCAACGATGCGTTCGCCTCGCGCTACGGTATGCCGCCCACGCAGCTGAGAAAGTCCACCGGCCGGGCGGCCGCGAAGGCGGCGCATGCACCGGATGGCGTGCCCGATGCCGTGGAACGCGACACGCTGACGCTGCAACTCGGCTATCGTCCGCCCTTCGACTGGAAGGGGCTCACGCGCTTCCTCGCCGCGCGCGCCATGCAGGGAGTCGAGGCGGTGCACGATGACGAGTACCTCCGCACCGTCCGGCTGGGTGGGAGCACCGGGTGGATCCGCGTCCGCGATGAGCCCGGGAGGCACGCGCTCCTTGCCGAGATCTCGCGGGCGCTCACGCCATCGCTCTCGGTGCTGCTGGCGCGGCTGCGCAATCTCTTCGATCTCAGCGCTCGTCCCGACGTGATCGCCACGCGGCTGGAGAGCGACGAGCTCCTCGGCGTGGTCGTCTCGCGCAACCCCGGTCTGCGCGTCCCCGGTTCCTTCGATGGCTTCGAGCTCGCGGTGCGCGCGATACTCGGCCAGCAGATAACGGTGAAGGGGGCATCCACGCTCGCCGGCCGCTTCGCCGCCGCTTTCGGCGAGGCGATCGAGACGCCACACCCGGCCCTCACGCATCTCTCGCCGCGTGCCGCGCGCGTCGCGAAATCGAGCGTGGAGGAGATCGCTTCGCTCGGCATCGTCGGCGCGCGGTCGCGGTGCATCGTCGAGCTGGCTCGGGAGGTGGCCTCCGGAAGGCTGAAGCTCGAAGCGGGTGCCGATGCCGGCGCCACGATCGAGCAACTGGTCGCCATCCCCGGGATAGGGCGCTGGACTGCGCACTACATAGCAATGCGCGCGCTGTGCTGGCCGGATGCCTTTCCGAAGGAGGATGCGGTGCTGCGCAAGCGGCTCGGCGGCGTGACGCCAGCGCGCGCCGAGGAGCTCTCGCAGCCGTGGCGGCCCTGGCGCAGCTACGCGACGCTGCATCTCTGGCAGCAGGCGCAGGCGTGAAGCCGGCGTAGAGGGGCGGCGGGGGCTGGCGGCGGAGGGAAGGCAGGGGGAGGCGCGCCGTGGCCGGGCACGCTGTAACCAATGGAGCAGGCTCCCGTACTGTGATCGGAGCCCCTCTTTCGATCCCTCCCGCCCGGAACGACCATGGATACTCTCCGGCAAGACATCCGCCAGAGCTTTCGTCGCCTCCGCAAACAGCCGGGGTTCACCGCCGTGGTGGTACTGACCCTCGCTCTCGGAATCGGGGCGAACACGGCCATCTTCTCGGTGGTGAACACCGTACTCCTGCGGCCGCTCCCCTACAGGGAGCCGGGGCGGCTGGTGACGGTCCAGCACCATTATCCATCGCTCCAGCTCGATGCGCCGGTCTCGGCACCCGGCTTCCGGGCGTACCACGACGATGTCCGGATCTTCGATGGCGTGGCGGTGGAAGCATCGTGGTCGGCGAATCTCACCGGCGTGGGCGAACCGGTGCGGCTGCGCGGGGGGCGGGTATCGGGGGACTACTTCCGTACGATCGGGGTGCCGGCAGCGCTCGGGCGCGTGCTCCTGCCCGAGGAGGATGCCCCCGGGCGCAATCGCGCGGTGGTGATAAGCGACGGTCTCTGGAAGCGCCTCTTCGGCGCCGAGCGGAGCACGGTGGGCCGCACGGTATCGCTGAATGGCGAGAGCTACACGATAGTGGGCGTCATGCCACCCTCGTTCCGCGATTTCTGGTCGCACGACGTGGAGATCTGGACGCCGCTCGCGCTGACGCCCGACTACTTCGCGGCGGACAACTTCACCAATGAATGGCTGAACCTCACCGCGCGTCTGAAGCCGGGCATCACGGTCGAGCAGGCCGCGCGCGAGATGCATGCCTTCGCCGAGAAGCTCAAACGCGACAACCCGGGCTCCTTCCCCGACAGGTGGACGCTCGCGGTCACCTCCCTCGATCAGATAGCGACTGGTGAGATCCGGCCGGCCCTCCTGGTGCTCCTCGGCGCGGTTGGATTCGTCCTGCTCATAGCCTGCGCCAACGTCGCGAACCTCCTGCTCGCGCGCGCCGCGGGGCGCACGAAGGAGGTGGCGATCCGCTCCGCACTCGGCGCGGAGCGCTGGAACATCATCCGCCAGCTCCTGACGGAGAGCGTCGTCCTCTCGGTGATCGGCGGTGCACTCGGGCTGCTCATGGCCTACTGGAGCGTGCGCGCTCTGGTGGCGGTGAACCCGAGCAACGTTCCGCGCGTGGACGAGCTGGGCCTCGACGCGAACGTACTCCTCTTCACCGCGGTCGTCTCGGTGGGTACCGGTCTGCTCTTCGGTATGATGCCGGCGCTGCAGATATCCAGGAGCGACCTGCAGACCACGCTGCGAGAGGGTGGGCGCGGTGGCGGCGGCGATCGGAGCGGCCAGCGTGTGAGGCGGGCGCTCGTCGTTGCCGAGGTTGCGCTCGCGCTCACGCTGCTCGTCGGGGCCGGCCTTCTGGTGAAGAGCTCCGCCAGGCTCTCCGGTGTGGACCCGGGTTTCGATTCGAACGATGTGCTGACGTTCAGTCTCTCGCTCCCGGAAGTGGAGTACCCCTCGGACACCGCGATCAACGCCTTCTACGACGCCGTGATCCCGGCGATAGAGCGGCTTCCGGGCGTTCGCTCCGCCGGCGCGACGAGCGTGATGCCCTTCGGCGGCAACTGGTCCACCGGCGGCTTCAACGTGGAAGGATACCAGCCGCCGCCGGGCGGGAACGGGCCGTGGGGCGACATCCGCATCATCAGCCCCGGCTTCCTGCAAACGCTGAAGGTGCCGCTCCTCGCCGGTCACGTCTTCACGGAGCAGGAAGCGCGCGGCGCCAGAGCGGTGGCGGTGGTGGATGAGGAGTTCGTGCGCCGATTCTACAAGTCGCCCGCGGACGCGATCGGGAAGCTGATCTGGCGCGGATCGTCCACGCCCGACAGCGGCACCCGCTACGTGACCATAGTCGGCGTGGTAGGGCACACGAAGCACGAGGGGCTCGCCGCCGAGCCGCGCGTACAGCTCTACATGCCCTACGCGCAGCACGGCGGGTACAACCGGATGGACATCGCGGTCCGCACTACGGGCGACCCGGCGCGCTACGTGAGCGCCATCCGGGGCGCCGTGAGCTCGGTGGACAAGGACGAGCCGATCGCCAACGTTCACACGCTGGACGATCTGATATCGTCGTCCATGGGCCAGAGGCGCCTCTCGATGACGCTCCTCGGCGTGTTCGCGGCGATCGCGCTTCTCCTCGCTTCGGTAGGGATCTACGGCGTTATGGCGTACAGCGTGGTGCAGCGCACGCGTGAGCTGGGGCTGCGCATGGCGCTGGGCGCCAGGCAGCGCGATGTCCTCACGCTGGTGCTGGGGCAGGGACTGAGACTGGTGCTGGTGGGGGTGGCGATAGGAGTGGTGGCGGCGCTGGCCATCACGCGCGTCATCGCGAGCCAGCTCTACTCGGTGCGGCCCACCGACCCGCTCACCTTCGCCTCGGTGGCGGCACTCCTGACCGCGATAGCGCTAGCCGCAACGCTCCTCCCGGCCTGGCGGGCTACGATGGTGGATCCGACGGTGGCGCTGCGGGAGGAGTGACCGCGGCCAGCGAGTCGCGAGCCTGCATGAGGAGCGTGAACGAGTGCAGGCGCGCGGCGTGGTCGTAGATCGGTGACGAGACGATCAGCTCGTCCGCACCGGTGCGCTCCGCGAACTGCGCCAGCACCGTGCGCACCTCGTCGGGGCCTCCGACGATCGACGCGGCGAGGTTCTCCTCGATCTGCATACGCTCCCATGGCGGGATGTGAGCGTCGAAATCGGCGAGCGGCGCCGGCATGGGCCCCGGCTGGCCGCGGCGGATGTTGACGAACATCTGCTGGAGAGACGTGAAGAGGTAGCGCGCCTCATCCGCGGTATCGGCGGCCACCACGTTGACGCCGAGCATCACGTACGGCTTCTCGAGGGCATCTGGCCGGCCGGACGGCGTGAAGCGCTCGCGATACAGAGTGATCGCCTCGAACATCATGCGCGGCGCGAAGTGCGACGCGAAGGCGTACGGCAGGCCGAGCGCCGCGGCGAGCTGGGCGCCGAAGAGGCTCGATCCGAGTATCCAGATCGGGACGTGCAGCCCGGAGCCCGGCACCGCGCGCACGAGTTGCCCCTCCTCTGCCGGCTCGAAGTAGTGCATCAACTCGACGACGTCCTGCGGAAAGGAGTCCGCTGCCCTGGGGTCGCGGCGCAGCGCTCTCGCGGTGGCCATGTCGGAGCCGGGCGCGCGGCCGAGGCCCAGGTCTATGCGCCCGGGATGGAGCGCCGCCAGCGTGCCGAACTGCTCGGCGATGAGGAGCGGTGCGTGGTTGGGGAGCATGACGCCGCCGGTCCCGACGCGGATGGTGGATGTCCCCGCGGCCACGTGCGCGATCACCACGGACGTGGCCGCGCTCGCGATGCCGGTCATGTTGTGGTGCTCGGCCAGCCAGAAGCGGCGGTAGCCGAGCCGCTCGGCGTGGCGCGCGAGATCGAGGGAGTTGGCGAGCGCGCGGGACGCGTCGCTCCCCTCGGCTATCGATGCGAGGTCGAGGATCGAGAGAGGGATCATCTTTTCTGGGTGTAGCGCCGGATCCGCCGCGCCGGGGTCGGCACGCGCGGGACGCAGCCGCCTTCGTTGCATAACGCGCGCGAACACCGCGATGTGCCCGGCGGGGGCATTCCGCCGGTGCACGTCTCGGTACACTATTCAGTACACATTGCAGTTGCCACGAACGACGGCTTACTTACTCCCGATATGACCAATACCCGGCACACTCCCGAGACCGGCCGCTCCGCGGCGGCCGTGGGGACTCCCTTCCTGGCGCTCGATCCCGAGCGCATGGAGCGCAACCTCTCCCGCCTCGAGCAGCGCGCACGGGCGCTGGGCGTCGCGCTCCGCCCCCACATGAAGACGCACAAGTCGATAGAAGTGGGCAAGCGGATGAGTCGCGGGATCGCTCCGATCACCGTCTCCACGCTGCGCGAGGCCGAGGAATTCGCGAACGCTGGCTATCGCGACATCACCTATGCCGTCGGGATCGCGCCGTCGAAGCTGGATCGCGTGGAGGCACTTCGGCGCCGCGGGGTGGAGCTCAGCGTCATCCTCGACAGTGTCGAGCAGGCGCGCGCGGTCGCGGAGGCATCGCGCCGAAGCGGCGATCGCATCCCGGCGCTCATCGAGATCGATGCCGACGGACACAGGTCGGGCCTCACTCCCGATGACCCGCAGATCGTTTCGGTGGGTCGCGCGCTCGTGGACGGCGGCGCGGAGCTGCGTGGTGTGCTCGTTCACGCGGGCGAGTCGTACGGTTGTTACACGCCGGAGGCGCTCGAGGCCGCAGCCGAGGCCGAGCGCGCGGCGGTGGTGGGCGCGGCCGGGCGTTTGCGCGCGGCCGGACTCCCATGCCCCGTCGTCAGCGTAGGCTCCACTCCCACCTCGCACTTCGCCCGCGACCTGAGCGGCGTGACCGAGGTACGCGCGGGGGTCTACGTCTTCCAGGACCTCGTGATGGCCGGGATCGGAGTGTGCACGCTCGACGACATCGCGATCTCGGTGGTGGCCACGGTGATCGGCCACCGGCCCGAGAAGGGGTGGATCATCACCGACGCGGGTTGGGTGGCGATGTCGCGCGACCGCGGTACTGCCGCGCAGCCGGTGGATCAGGGGTACGGCGTGGTGACTTCGATGGATGGTACGCCGTACGAAGACCTCATCGTGGCGCGCGCGAGCCAGGAGCACGGAACCATGGCGCTCCGCCCCGGAAGCCGCGCCCCGCTCCCCGATCTTCCGGTCGGCACGCGCGTACGCGTCTTTCCGAACCACGCCTGTGCCACGGCGGCGCAGCACGCCAGGTACGTGGTGTTCCCCATGGGGAGCGATCAGGTCGTGGCGGAATGGGAGATCTTCCGCGGTTGGTGAGGCTTCCTCGAGCCTCACCAACCGCGGAAAACACCAGCTGCGCAGCTCAGCCGAGCACGCATTGCGGGTTACTTCGACATCGTGAAGGAGAGCCGCCTGCCTCGAGCCCGGAGCGCGCTCAGCGCGTTATGCCGAGTCTCCGCTCGAGCTCTTCGCGCCTCGTGCGGCTCACGCGTAGCCGAACGCCGCTCTTCAGTTGCACTTCGTAGTCGCCGCCCGCACCGCGGTGGAAGGTGTCTATGAGAGCGACTCGCACGATCACCGAGCGATGCACCCGCATGAAATGTGTGGGGTCGAGCCGCTCTTCCAGCGTCTGCATCGACTCGCGGATCACGTAGCGCCGGTCGCCCACGTGCAGCTCGGCGTACGGACCACTCGCGATGATGTAGTCTACCGTCTCGACCGGTACCACGCGCACCTTCCCCTTCGTCTCCACCGCGATGCGCTCGAGGTAGGGCTGCACCCCGGGACCGCCTCCGGGACCGCCTCCGGGACCGCCTCCGGCGCCGAGCGTGCTCGAGGCGTTCGCCGTGCCTTCGTGGATCTGCAGCAGTGCCACGAGCTGTTCACGAAGGCGGCCGAAATCCCGCAGCTCGATCATGCGCCGCGCGCGGGCAAACGCGTGCTCGAAACGCTCGTCGTCGAACGGCTTCACGAGGTAGTCGAGCGCGGCGAGCTCGAAGCCCTGCAGCGCGTACTGGTCGTACGCGGTCACGAAGACCACGGGCGGCATCTCCTCGGCACCGATCGCGCGGACCACATCGAGCCCCGTCATGCCGGGCATCTGGATGTCGAGAAAGACGAGATCGGGTCGCAGCGCGCGGATCGCTTCCACCGCCGCCGCGCCGTCGGCGGCCGTTCCCACCAGCTCCGCGCCCTTCTCGTGCGCCAGAAGATCTTCCACTCGCTGTCTGGCCAGCGGCTCGTCGTCCACCACCAGAACGCGAATCGTGCGCGTGCTCGGCATCGAGGATTTCTCAGCGAGCTGCCAGAACGCCGGCGACGTGGAGGTCGCCGCGGGTGTGGTAGGGAAGCCGTACCTCGGCGATAGCGCCCCCTTCGTCCGTGCGGCGGAGCTCGAAGCTCTGCGCATCGCCGTATAGCTGCTCCAGCCGGGCAATCGTATTGCGCAGCCCGACGCCGCTCGCCCGGTGCGCCCCGGTGACGTCCTCGCTCGCTTCCATTCCCTCACTGCCGCGAGCCGATCCTGCGTGCGGCGCGGAGGCGGCGCCACGGTACTCGGCCGGCTGGATCGCGGCCGGCGCGAGATCGCCAGAGCCGCTGTCGCGCACTCTCAGGATGGTCTGTCCGCCGGCCACCTCGGCCTCGATCGCGATCGTGGCCTGGGAGAGCGCTCTGCCCGCGCCATGCTTGATGGCGTTCTCCACCAGCGGCTGCAGGATGAGGTTCGGCACGAGCGCGTCGAGCGCTTCTTCCGTGGCCGACGTGCTCACCCCCAACCGCCCCTGGAAGCGCACCTCCATCACTTCGAGGTAGCGGCTGATCCACTGGAGCTCCTGGCGCAGCGGGACCTCCTGCTCCGTCGACCCTTCGATGTTGTAGCGGAGCAACTCGCCAAGGCGTGAGATCATCCGCCGCACGCCGCGCGGGTCGCGCTCCACGAGCGCTGATACCGCGTTGAGAGTATTGAAGAGGAAGTGCGGATCGAGCTGCTGGCGGAGCGCATCCAGCCGCGCCTGCGCGAGCTGCGCCTGCAGGCGCGTGGCCTGCTCCTCGCGAGCTCTGTAGCGGCGCGAGTACGAGCGCGCGAGGCCCGCCGCGACCACTCCGAGCGCCACGATCCCGTTGTTCACGAGTCTGAAGCCGAGCGGCGGCCCGCCACCGCGCGGAGGCCCGCCGCGCGGTTCAGGCGCGCCGGGCGACCGCCCGATCATCGACGATGCCACGATGTCCACGCCCACGGTCACGATCACCGTGGCCGCTATTGCCGCCGCGAGCAGGATGACCACGCGCCCGAAGCGGCCCACGCGGTTCGCGTCCACCCGGTCGCTCAGCGAGAAGATCGCCGGTGTCACCGCGGTCCAGAGAATCGAGGCCACGATCGGGAGGACCACCGGCGCCGACGAGAAGTTGAGCTGCGGTCCCTGCCCCCGGGGATCGAAGAGCCGGTTCGCGATCGTGACCAGCGCGAGCAGCGCCCAGAACGCCGCGATCATCGCGAGCTCTCTGCTCTCCAGCGGTGATCTGGCGGCGCGTTCCTCCGCCGATGCCGTGACGCTCCTCGGTCTGGTCTCTCGCTTCATGCAGCAACGATACACGCGGCGGCCATGCCCGGGCCAGCGCTCCAGGCACGAAGTGCACCTCGCCGTGCACGAACGGCTCGCTGTCGTTGCGAGCGGTGTGGCCGCCTCGCTCGCCCACTGGCAGGGATGCCGTAGCCGGCCCCGCCGCCGGCGTTCGAAGCCCCGTTGGTTTTGGCCGGTTCCGGATCGTTCCAGCCGCGCCTGCCGGACCAGCGTGCCCCGACGGCCCGCGCCGCTCCCGCTCGTGCAGTTCGTGCCACGCGTGTGCAGCTCGCGACAAGGGAGTGCAAGTCGCTGAAAACCACGAACTTGTGCGTCTCGCCGCGCGTATGGTCGACAGCGAGCGACGATAGCCGCGCAACCGCGACTCGGTGGCTCGCCGATTCTTCGACGACTCCAGGAAACCAACAGGGACCAACATGAAGAAGACTCGGGTGACAATCGCCATCGCGGCCGTAGCGGTGATCGGCGCCGCACTCTGGTTCTACCAGCGCGCCGACGCCAGCGAGTCGCCTCCTTATCGCTTCGCCAGCGTGCAGCGCGCCAACGTACACTCGACCGTCTCGGCCACTGGCACGCTGAGCGCGGTCACGACGGTGCAGGTGGGTACGCAGGTCTCGGGGCAGATCGCCGAGATCAGGGCCGACTTCAACGACAGAGTGAAGAAGGGCGAGCTGCTCGCGCGCATCGACCCCACGCTGCAGAAGCAGGCGGTGTCGGACGCGCAGGCCGGCGTGGAGCGCGTGAAGGCGCAGTACGAAGCGGCGCGACTCGACTACGAGAGGAGCAAGCCGCTCTACGAGGCGCAGGCGATCACCGCCACCGAGTTCAACACGAGCGAGTCCAACTACCTGGTGGCGCAGGCCGACCTCAAGTCCGCGCAGATCGCGCTCGACAAGGCGAAGCAGAACCTCGCGTACACCAACATCTACGCACCGATCGATGGCGTGGTGGTGGAGCGCAACGTGGACGTAGGCCAGACGGTGGCTGCCAGTCTGCAAGCGCCGCAGCTCTTCCTCATCGCCAACGACCTCGCGCAGATGCAGATCCTCGCCTCGGTGGACGAGAGCGACATAGGCCGCATCACCGAGGGCCAGAGGGTGACGTTCACCGTGGAGTCGTATCCTGACGACGTCTTCGAAGGAACCGTGCGCCAGGTGCGCCTGCAGTCGGTGACCACGGAGAACGTGGTGAACTACACGGTGGTGGTGAGCGTGAGCAACCAGAATGGGAAGCTGCTCCCGGGGATGACGGCGACGGTCACTTTCCATACCGACTCGGCGGCCGACGTCCTGACGGTCCCGAACGCGGCGCTCCGCTTCCGCCCCGCGGGCGTGGAGGCCGAGGGTACGGCGCAGGGGAGGAGATCCACCGCGAGCGGCAGCGATACGGCGGCTTCCACGGCGGGAGGATCGGGCGGCTCGGTGCGCCGCGTAGAAGGAGCGGATGGCGCGGATACCACCACCGCCGCGTTCCGCCCGACTGGCACGCTCTGGCATCTCGATGCTTCCGGCAAGCTCGTGCCGCTGCCGGTGCACGCGGGGCTCAGCGATGGGCAGAAGACCGAAGTCCAGGGCCCGGGAATCACTGAAGGGCTGAAAGTGATAGTGGGCAGCAACAGCGGCGGCGCGGGCGCCGCTGGCGCGTCGAGTGTGAGCAACCCGCTACAGGGACAGCAGCAGGGTGAGCGTCCACGCCCGCCGGGGGTGTTCTGATGTCGGAGCGGCAAATGATGACGACGCGCGCGGTGATCGAGCTGGAACGGGTGACGAAGGCCTACCAGATGGGTGAGAGCCGCGTCTTCGCGCTGCGCGGCGTGGATCTCTCGGTGCAGCAGGGTGAGATGCTGGCGGTGATGGGCGCATCCGGATCGGGGAAGTCGACTCTGATGAACATCATCGGATGCCTCGACACGCCCACCGATGGGAGCTATCTGCTCGACGGCAAGCGCGTGGATGGTCTGAGCCGGAACGCGCTGGCCGACATCCGCAACGAGAAGCTCGGCTTCGTCTTCCAGGGCTTCAACCTGCTTCCGCGCACCAGCGCGATCGACAACGTGGAGCTGCCGCTCCTCTACGACCGCGCGGGCCGCTGGATGGATACCAAGGCCATGGCGGCCGCGGCGCTCGAGCGGGTGGGGCTCGGCGAGCGCCTGCACCATCAGCCGAGCGAGCTGTCGGGCGGCCAGCAGCAGAGAGTAGCGATCGCGCGCGCGCTGGTGACGCAGCCGAAGCTGCTCCTCGCCGACGAGCCGACGGGGAACCTCGACAGCCACACGACGGTCGAGGTGATGCAGCTCTTCCAGGAGCTCAACGACCAGGGGATCACCATCGTGCTCGTGACACACGAGCTCGAGGTGGCCGAGTACGCGAAGCGCGTGGTGGAGATGCGCGATGGGCAGCTCGTCCGAGATCATGCCATCGCCGAACGGCGCCGCGCTGCTGACGATCTGCTGACGCTGGCGCCCGTGGCCACACCGGAGCTGGAGGTGGTGACATGAAGATCTCGACCCTCACGAAGCTCGCCGCTCAGAGCATCGTCAAGAACAAGATGCGCACGATGCTCACCATGCTGGGTATCGTCATCGGTATCGGCGCCGTCATCGTGATGGTGGCGGTGGGGCACGGCGCGCAGTCGCAGATCGAGTCGCAGATCAGGAGCCTCGGCACCAACATGCTGGTGATCACGCCGGGGAGCACGGCGCAGGGAGGCGTGAGCCAGGGCGCCGGCACCTTCAACCGGCTCACCATCGAGGACGCCGAGAAGCTGAAGTCGGAGAGCACCCTGCTGGATGCGGTCTCGCCCGTGGTAGTGACGAGGACGCAGATCATCGGAGGCGGCGGCAACTGGCGGACGAGCGTGAACGGCGTTTCCACCGACTACCTCGCCATCCGCAACTGGGGCGTGACGAACGGCTCGCTCTTCGGCGAAGAGGATGTGCAGGCCAAGCGGCGCGTGGTGGTGCTCGGCGCCACGGTGGCGCGCAATCTCTTCCCCGGCGAGGATCCGACCGGCGCGCAGGTGCAGTTGGGACGCTCGCCGTTCACCGTGGTGGGGGTTCTCGCCCCAAAGGGGCAGACCGCCAGCGGCACGGACGAGGACGACGTGGTCCTGGTTCCGTACACGACCGCTCAGGACCGACTGGCCGGCCGCACGTTCATAGCGCAGATCCTGGCCAGCACTGCATCGGCCGATGAGATCCCGGCGGCCATGAACGAGATAGAGGGGATCATGCGCGAGTCGCATCGCATCGGGCGCGGGATGCCCGACGACTTCACCGTGCGGGACCAGACCGCCATCGCGGCCGCGGCCACCAGCACCACGTCGGTGATGAGTGGTCTGCTCGCGGCGATCGCGTCGATCTCGCTGATAGTCGGCGGGATCGGGATCATGAACATCATGCTCGTCTCGGTCACCGAGCGCACGCGCGAGATCGGGATCCGCATGGCCATCGGCGCCCGCGGCTCCGATGTGCTCACCCAGTTCCTCGTGGAGAGCGTGGCGATGAGCGTGCTCGGCGGGATCGTCGGCCTGGCCGCGGGCTACGGCGGAGCCGCGCTGCTGGGGCATCTCACCGGCTGGGCCACGGCCACACCGCTCTCCGCGGTGCTGCTCGCCGTGGGCTTCTCGGCCGCGGTCGGAGTGTTCTTCGGCTACTACCCGGCACGCAAAGCGGCCGCCCTCGACCCGATCCAGGCGCTCCGCTACGAGTAGCGTGCGTCGCTCGCTGGCCGCGCCTCGTCGGAGAGGCGCACGGCCCGCGCGGGTACCACTCGTACCCCGCGGGTGAGCGTCTGTCCGATGGGACAGCGGTCGGCGATCTGGATCAGCCCCTCCTGCTGCTCCTCGGTGAGCGGACCGGCCAGATCGATCTCGCGCTCGATCTGATCGATCCCGACGGGCTTCACGGCGCACTCCTCGCAGTCCTTCTCGTACACGCGGCTCTGCCGGAGCCTCACCGCAACGCTTTCCAGCGGCCAGCCCTGCCGATCGGCGTAGATGCGCAGCGTCATCGCGGTGCACGCGCCGAGCGATGCGAGGAGGAGGTCGTACGGGCTGGGCCCCTTAGTCGCCTCGCCCCGCGATACCGATTTGTCGGCCGTGATACGATGGCCGCCGGCCATGATCTCCGTCACGAGCCCGTGCTCTCCGCTGCGGACGATCACCTCGTTCGGTTTCGCCATGCTGCCTCTCGCTGTGATGTGGTTCTCCGGTCCGCCCGCGCCGCGCAGAGGGCGGGAAGTGCGCCGAACCGGCTAGATTCCGAATCGCTGCCGTAACGAGCTGTAACGAAGAAAAGCATGCAATCATGCCACATGTGATGAATACTCCATATGCACGGCCGTGGCCATCCCCCGGCCGGATGCTTCTCAGGGCTTTCACCCTCCGCTGCCCGCGCTGCGGCGGCCGGGGGGTCTGGCGCACCTGGTTCAAGATGAAGCACGCGTGCCCCGTGTGCGGGCTCGTGCTGGAGCGCGGCGAGTCGGAGGACTACTGGCTCGGCGCGTACATGTTCAACCTCGTCGCCGCGGAACTGGTCTCCGTGGCCATCGCGGTGCTGCTGATCATCGCGAGCTGGCCCGATGTCTCGTGGAACGTCGTCTGGGCGGTCTCGATCACGCTCGCCGTGATCATGCCCTTCCTCTTCTTTCCCTTCGCCCGTGACCTCTGGCTCGCGTTCGATCTGATGTTCAGACGGCACGAGGAGGGCGACGTCCACGGGCCGGGAAGGCACGGCTAGCGCGTGGACGGAAATACGACATCGCCGGCCGCCGCGGCGAACGGCGCCGTGCGCATCCGTCTCGTCTGCATCGACGTGGACGGCACGCTCATCGGCGCGGCGGGCGTGGTGGACCCCGGCATCTGGAAAGCCGTGGAGCGCGCCCGCGCCGTCGGGATTCGTCTCGCCCTCTCGTCCGGCCGCCCGTGCTTCGGGATCACCCGCGAACTGGCGTTGCGCATCGATCCCGACGGCTGGCACAGCTTTCAGAATGGTGCGAGCGTGGTGAACATCGCGACCGGACGTTCGCTTTCAGAGCAGATCGATCCGCGGGTGGTAGCTGCACTCGTGAGCCGCGCGCGCGCGACCGGACGCCTGCTCGAGCTCTACTCCGACGATGACTACGCTTTCGTCGGCGAGTCGGAGCGCTCCCGCGAGCACGCCGCTCTGCTGGGCGTCCCTTTCGAGTCGAGGACGATCGACTCCCTCACCGGACCGATAGTGCGGGCGCTCTGGCTCCTTCCGCACGACGAAGTCCCGCAGGTGCTCGCTGAGCCGCATCCCGGTCTCGAGATATCGCGGTCCACGTCGCCGATGATGCCCGATACCTGCTTCGTCAATCTCACGCGCGAAGGCGTGGACAAGGGGACCGCACTGCGGGCGATGGCCGGTGAGACCGGCCTGCGGCTCGAAGAGATGATGTACGTCGGTGATGGCCACAACGACGTCGTGGCCATGCGGCTCGTGGGTTTTCCGGTGGCGATGGGGAACGCCGATCTCGAGGCCAGGGAAGCTGCCGTGCGTACCGTGGCTCACGTGGACGACGGCGGTCTGGCAGAGGCTCTGGAGCTGGCCGTGGCATCGCACGCGGGCGCGCCGGTCAGACGCTGATCTTCGGCGCCTCGGTGGAAGATGCCGGCGAGAGACCGGTGACCTCGAGGATCTCGCTCTCGTCCAGCGTTTCGCGTTCGAGGAGCGCGGCGGCGAGCGCGTCGAGCTCCTTGCGATGTACGATGAGGAGTCGCTTCGCTTCGTCGTGGCTGTCCGAGATTATCCGGAGTACTTCCAGATCTATGGCGCGCGCAGTCTCGTCGCTGAAGGGCTTCGACGCGCCGTATCCCTCTCCGACGCCAAGATAGGGGTTCTGTTTCGGCGCGAGCTGCACCATTCCCAGCTCGTCGCTCATCCCCCAGCGCGTCACCATCCCGCGCGCTATCTGCGTGGCCTGCTCGATGTCGTTCTCGGCGCCGGTGGTCCTCGTACCGTACACCACTTCCTCGGCGGCGCGGCCGCCGAGCATCCCGACGATCTTCGCGCGGAGATACGACTCGGGATAGTTGTAGCGGTCCGCATCGGGCCGCTGGTAGGTGACGCCGAGCGCCTGGCCGCGCGGCACGATGCTCACGCGATGCACGGTATCGGCATCGGGAAGCACGAGTCCGAGAATCGCGTGGCCTCCCTCGTGGTACGCGATGCGCTCGCGGTCCGCGGCGCTCAGGATGAGCGGACGCTCGGGGCCGAGCACGATCTTCTCGAGCGCGTCGAGGAAATCCACCTGGCGAACGCTGTTCTGGTCGCGCCTCGCCGCGAGGAGCGCGGCCTCGTTCACCAGGTTCCGGAGATCGGCGCCCGAGAGTCCGGGCGTCGCCTGCGCCAGCTCGCCGAGGCTCACGTCGCCCGCCAGCGGAACGTGGCGCGTGTGAACCTCGAGTATCGCCTCGCGACCATTGCGGTCGGGGAGGTTGACCACCACGCGCCGGTCGAAGCGGCCCGGTCGGAGGAGCGCCCGGTCGAGGACGTCGGGCTGATTGGTGGCCGCGAGCACGATGATCCCCTCGCGGCTCGAGAAGCCGTCCATCTCGGT
>Ga0182741_1001238_pt1 | contig 34224 bp, 31 predicted proteins | sample eDN5th37CBELigOP_FD_128874 | JGI IMG/M metagenome (GOLD analysis project Ga0182741, IMG submission 128874) | Enriched Organic Plus compost microbial communities from Emeryville, California, USA - eDNA 5th pass 37_C BE-Lig OP (version 2) (version 2) ... | reverse complement strand
CCGCGCGACGAGCGCTTCGGCGGATCGTCGATCATCGCACAGCGGGTTCGCTCGGCCATGTGCACGCCGCTCATCGGCGGCGACGACCGCGTGCGCGGGATCATCTACGTCGACAACCTGAGCGCGCCACGCCGCTTCGACGACGACGACCTGGACTTTCTCGTGGCCTTCTCCAACATCGCCGCCGCGGCCATCGAGAACAGCGAGCTCGCCGAGCGCATCCGGCGCGACCTCCTCGTGCGCAGCAACTTCGAGCGCTTCTTCGCGCCGAGTCTGGCGGCGCGCATCGCGAGCTCGCCGGAGGAGGTACGCCCGGGCGGCGAGAAGCGCACCGTGGCGGTGCTCTTCGGCGACATCCGCGGCTTCACGACGCTCGCCGAGGAGATGCGCCCCGATGACCTGGCCCGCCTCCTGAGCTCCTACTATCGCGTGATGGTGGAGATCGTCTTCCGGCACGGGGGCACGCTGGACAAGTTCATCGGCGATGCCGTGATGGCGCAGTGGGGCGCGCCGATCGCCACGCCAGGCGACGCCGACAGCGCGCTCGAGGCCGCGCGGGAGATGGCGCGCAGTCTCGATGAGCTGAACGCCCGGCTGCGCGCCGAGCATGGGGGAGATCCCTCCCCCGTCCTGGAGATGGGCTTCGGTCTCAGCTTCGGCGAGGTCTTCGCCGGCTACGTCGGCGCGGAGCGGCGGCTCGAGTACACCGTCATCGGCGATACCGTGAACACGGCGAGCAGATTGTGCTCCGGGGCGAATGCGGGCGAGATCCTCATCACGGGCGAGATGCGGGCCGCGTTGCGGAATCCGCCGCCGATGACGGAGCGTGGCGCAATGGAGCTGCGCGGCAAGAGCCAACCCACCGCCGTCTACTGCGTGCTCCCATGAAGAACGGCAGACGCGAAGCACCGCCCGCGGGTTACGAGCGCCTCGCCGATGGCGCGGTCGATGCCGTGGGGCTCGCCGACCTGGCCGAGCCGCTGCGCAAGGCGCTCGAAGCCGGGTCCTTTTACGAGTATGCGGAGCACCACCCCGACGCACGCATCTTCGCGGGGCGCGGCATAACGTACGCGGTGCCGCTGCCGGAGAGCTCCGTACGCGTGGTGGTGCGCCGCTCGAGACACGGCGGCCTCCTCGCGCCCGTGACCGGCGAGCGCTTCCTGGGCCGTACCCGCGCGCCGCGCGAGCTGAGGAATGCGCTGCGCCTGGAGCGGAACGGCGTGGCCACGCCGCGCGTCATCGCATACGCCACCTATGCTGACGCACCGCTGACGCGCCGCGCGGATGTGCTGACGGCGGAAGCCGAGGGCGCGCGCGACCTGGCCGCCGAGATCATGGCGGCGGAGGGAAGCGCGCTGGGCGAGGATCTGGTCACCGCGGTGGCCGCGCTGCTGGCGTCGATGACGATCGCCGGCGCACGCCACCCGGACCTCAACATCAAGAACATCCTCATCACGCGCTACGATGGCGGCGCGGTGCAGGCGCAGGTGATCGACGTGGACCGCGTGTGGTTCGACCGCCCGTACATATCCCGGGTGACCGAGCGCAACCTCCGCCGCCTCACCCGCTCGCTCGAGAAGTGGCGCCGCCTGCACGGGCTGCGGGTCGATGACTTCGACATCCAGTCCATCCGCGACGCTGTGGAGGCGATCCTGAGCGACGGGGGTGACTCCCCCACGGCGAGCGAATGAAGCTCGGCAAGTACCTGCGCGACCCGGGACGGATCGCGCGCAAGCTGCGCTGGAGGATGCTGTACGGGGGCGAGCCGCGCGACGTCACGGTGGCGAGCTACAATGGCCTCCTCACCTTCGACAGCCGCGACAAGCTGATCGGGAAGTACCTGTACGTGGACCGGGCCTACGAGCGCAGCTACATCGAGAGCGCGCTCGGCGTGCTGGAACACGACGGCTACCTGGCGCCGCGCTCGAATGGCGACGATGTGCTCCTCGATGTGGGCGCCAACATCGGGATGATCTGCATCGCGCTCCTCGGGCAGCGCCGCTTCGCGCGCGCGCTGGCGGCGGAGCCCTCGCCGCGCAACCTCCGCCTCCTGGAGCACAACGTGGCGCAGAACGGCCTGCGCGAACGGGTGACGATCGTCCCGTGCGCGCTCTCGTCGGCCGAAGGGGAGCTGGAGCTCGAGCTCTCGGACTACAACTCCGGCGACAACCGGATCCGGCACGATGTTTCGAGCGGTGCCTTCCGCGAAGAGGGCCGCGAGGTGGTGAAGGTGCCGGTGCGGACGCTCGATGGCGTGCTGGCCGAGCAGGGTGTGGACGCGCGCGCCGTACGCCTCGTCTGGGTCGACATCCAGGGACACGAGGGGCACTTCTTCCGCGGCGCTCGCCGGACGCTCACGGCGGGGCCGCCGGTGGTGAGCGAGTTCTGGCCCTACGGGATCCTGCGCTCCGGCACGAGCCGGGCGGAGTACTGCCGGGTCGTGGGCGAGCTCTTCACGAGCTTCTATCACATGCGCTCCTCCGGCGCGGAGAAGCTCCCCATCTCCGCGATCGACTCCCTGTTCGACCGGTACGCCGGACCGAAGGAGATGTGCGAGGTGATCCTCGTGAACGACCCGGCACCGCGCCGCTGACGGAGCTCCGCGCGATGCCGATCTCGCTCCCACCCTCGCCCAGGGTAGCCATCGTGATGATGAGCGCCATCGGCGACGCCGTGCACGTGCTTCCGGTCATCACGGCGCTCGAGCGGCACGACCCGGCCACGCACATCACGTGGGTGCTCCAGCCGGGCCCCGCATCGCTCATGCGCGGCCATCCCTCGGTGGACGAGATCGTGATCTTCGAGAAACGCCGGGGCCTGCGCGGATTCGCCGACGTACGGCGCGCCCTGGCGGGGCGGTCGTTCGACGTCGTACTGGATCTCCAGGTGTACATCAAGGCCGGCCTGGTCACGGCACTCACGCGATCGCCGCTGAAGCTAGGCTTCGACCGCTCGCGGGCGCGCGATCTCAACTGGCTCTTCACCAACCGGCGGATCCCGTCTCGCGCGCCGGGGCACGTGCAGGACCAGTACTTCGAGTTCCTCGCCGAGCTGGGCGTCCCGGCCGAGCCGGTGACGTGGAATCTCGGTCCGTGGCCCGAGGAGCGCGCCCGGCAGCGCGAGCTCCTGCGCGGCATCCCCGCTCCGCTCGCCACACTGGTGATCGGGAGCAGCCACCCCGAGAAGGAGTGGCTCCCCGCGCGGTGGGCCGAGCTCGCCGATGCCCTGTACGAGCGCCACGGGCTCACACCCGTGCTGGCGGGCGGCCGCTCGGAGCGCGAGCTGGCGACCGAGCGCGAGATCGCGCGGCTCGCGAAGCACCGGCCGCCATCCACGCTGGGCGTTCCGCTGCGCGACCTCACGGCGCTCATCGATGCATCGGAGCTGGTGATCTCTCTCGATACCGCGCCGCTGCACATGGCTGTCGCGCTCGAGCGGCCGGTGATCGCCCTCATGGGGTACAACAACCCGAAGCGGGTCGGTCCGTACCGGCGCTACCGCGACCTGGTGGTGGATGCGTACGGCGACCCCGGCGAGGACTATCCCATCAGCATGGCACACCGCACGGGGAGGATGCCGCGCATCCAGGTGGAGGACGTGCTGGAGAAGGTGCGGATCTGGTCGGAGCGTTACCGCGTGCCGCGCGAGCGTGAAGCCGAGAGCACGCGCTCGTAGAGCGCCGCGGTGCGCGTCACGACTTCCTCCATCGCGTAGCGCGGCGCGCGCTCGCTGGCGCCGGCGGCGAGCCGTGCCGCGAGATCACGGTCGCTCGCCACGCGCGCGATCGCGTCGCCCATGGCGGCCGCGCCGCCGGCGGGGACGAGCAGCCCCGTGACCCCGTGCATCACCACCTCGGGAATCCCGCCGGCGTCGGTCGCCACTACCGGCCTGCCGAAGGCCATCGCGTCCAGCAGCACCGAGCCGAGGCCCTCTTCAATGGAGCTCAGGGCGAGGATGTCGGCGGCGGCGATGATCGCGTCGGCGTCGGCGCGGTGGCCGGTGAGCCGGAGAGTGCCGGCGATTCCGAGACGTTCGATCTCCGTCTCCACCATGCCGCGCAGCGGGCCATCGCCCACGAGCAGGGCGTGCAGCGAGCTCACTCGCGCGCGCGCCTCCGCGACGGCGCGCACGAAGGTGACCGGATCCTTCTCCCGGGTGAGTGCGCCCACCATCACCACGAGCGGTGCGTCCACGGGCACGCCGAGCTCCGCGCGCGACGCGGGCGTGACGCCGCGATCGAGCGGCACGCCGCTCGGTATCACCTCGATCAGCTCCGCGCTCATCCCGCCTTCCACGAGCGCCGCCTTCACGCGCCCGGAGATCGCGATCATCGCGGCGGCGCGCCGGTACTTCCAGCGGGTGAAGGGATTGGAACGAAGGCGGAATGCGGTGCGCCGGGTGAGGACCATGCGCGCGCTTGTGCGCCGCACCGCCATGGCGGCGAGCGCCACGGCGTGAGCCGTGTGCGCATGCACGATGTCCACTCCATTCGCGAGGATCGCGCGGCGAATCCAGCGCGCGGCCGCCAGGTCCAGCTCCGAACCCGGCGCGCACGGGATGGTCTCGAGCCCCGCCTCCGCGGCGCGCGCCGCGAGCGGCTGGCCGGGCCGCACCACCAGGAGCGAACGGTACCCCGCACGCTCGAGCCCCCGCGCCAGCCAGAGCGTCTGCCGCTCGCCGCCGCGCCAGCCGCGCTCGGTGTTGATGTGCATGACCGTTACGCGGCCCCCCGCGCGACTTCCTTCCACGATAGTCTTCGCCCGCGCCTTCACGCTCGTCTCGCGGCGGCCAGGGTGCGCTCGTACACGGCGATGGTGCGCTCCACGGTGACGTCTATCGAGAAGTCGCGCGCGCGCTCCTTCGCGGCCGCCGACATCCGCGCGGCGAGCGCCGGATCGAGTACGATGCGCGCGATGGAGGCGCCGAGGAGATCCGGATCGCCCACTGGCGTGAGCAGCCCGGACACGCCGTGCTCCACGATCTCCGGAACTCCCCCGGCCGCGGTGGCCGCGATCGGGCGTCCGTGCGCCATGGCATCCAGGAGCACCCCCGGCGTGCCTTCGAGCTTCGAGCTGAGCGCGGCGACGTCTCCGGCGGCGATGAACGAGGCGTGATCATCTCGGAAGCCGGTGAGATGAAACGAATCATCCAGCTCCAGCGCGCGCACCTCGGCCTCCACCGGCACGCGCAGATGCCCTTCACCCACGAGGAGCGCCTGCAGCGCGGGAACGCGCCGCTTCGCCACCGCCACGGCACGCACGAAGGCGATGGGGTCCTTCACGTCGGTGAGCGCGCCCACCATCACCACGAGCGGTGCTCCCTCCGGCACGCCGAAGGAAGCGAGCAGCTCGCGCGAGGCGGGGTTCGCCAGGTCGTCCAGCGGGATGCCGCTCGGGATCACATCGATCATCGCGGCATCCATACCCGATGCAACGAGCGCATCGACTCCCGCGCGCGACACCGAGATGATCCGATCGGCACGAGAGTACTTCAGGCGCGTGCCCACGTTCGTGCGCAGAGGGAAGGTCGTGCGCCGCGCGAACACGACTCGCGCACGGGTGCCCGCTGCGGCGAGCGCGGCCAGCGCGATGGTGTGGCCTGACTGCGGGTGGAGGATGTCGACCCGCTCGCGCGCGATCAGCCGGCGCAGGCGACCCACGGTCCACGGACCGAGCTCCGAGATGGTGGGGTCGATGTTCACCACTTCTATTCCGCTCGCTCTCGCCCGCACGGCCAGCTCGGCACCTGGCCGGAGCGCGAAGATGGGACGTCCACCGCGACGCGCGAGGCCCTCGCCCATCCAGAGGATCTGTCGCTGCCCCCCACGCCAGCCGGTTCCGAGATCCATGTAGACCACGGTGAGCGGATGCGGGGGGAGACGCCGCGTCGCGACGGCGTCAGCACCCGCATCACCCGCAGTGCGCCGCGCGCCGCCGTCCTCTCCCGGCCGTTGATCCGATCCCGCGCTCAGCCGCCCTCCGTGCCGCTCGAGCCGCTCCTGTACGCGGGGTCGTTGTACATCTTGAACTGGCGGTAGACCCTGGGGACCACCTTCCCCGAGGCGATATCGCCCAGCAGCTCCGTGAGCTCGGCGGCCAGGTCGTCGCGCTGCAGCTCGAGAACCGCGGTACGCTCGGCGCAGCGCGCGCGGAACTCCGGGGTCGCATCGGCGCGCTCCGACTGCTCGCGCATGTGGTAGATCTTGAGCTCCATGATGCTGATCTTGTCGGCCAGCCAGCCCACCGTCTCAGCCACGGCTTCCCTCCGCGCGCACGGTGCCGCCGCGGGCGCCGCCATCAGCGCCGCCCTCCACCCTCACCACCTCGAGCACCTCGGCGTCTATGCGCTCTATGAGATCGTTGCGGCGCTGGTTCAGCGCGTCGACCCGGCGTTTGGCCGCGGCTACCTGGTGGTCGTCTTCCACGCGCGCCTTGTCCTCTTCGTGCCAGAGCTCGACGTTGGTGCGCGCGAGCTGGCTTATCAGCGATCCGATAGTTTCGTTCATCGTCACTCTCGTGAGACCGCGTCCGTGACGCGGATGTGGGAGATTTCGGCGGCAACGTACCCGGCGCCGTGTCGCGGGGCAAGCGAAGATACCTTCAGGTCTTCCATCGCCGAGAGAGCCGAGCGCGCGCCCCGCCGCGGGGCCTCCGCCGCCGGACGACTCAGGGCCTGGTCAGGGCCTGGTCAGGGCCTGGTCAGGGCCTGGTCAGGGCCTGGTCCGCACGCGGAGCACTCGCCAGCCTACCTCACCTGCGGCCGCGGTGAGCGAGTCGCTGAAGGTAACCGCCGCGCCGCGCGGCGACTCCACGTAGATCTTCTGATCGGGTGGAAGGCCGCACGCGGTGAAGCCGCCGAGCGAATCGAGCCGCGCCACCACGCCATCCACGCGTTCGGTGAGATTCCCGCTCGCCGCGGATCCGGTGTAGCTCTTCCACCAGACGCGCGCGCCCGCGTCGCGCAGCGGCGCGCCATCCGAGTCGTTCACCATCAGCACGCGCAATGCCGCGTGCCCCGCATCGGCGGGCGTTTCGGGGCACATCGTGGCCGCGAGCGCCGCACGCGACGGAACGGCCAGCGTGACATCCGGCCCGCCGCGCGCGGTGAGTCGCACCGTGTCGGCGGGGCCCGTGACGCCCAGCGAGTCGAGCTCCGGAGTGCTGACGATCACGCTGTAGAGACCTCGCGGGATGCCGCGCAGCTCGAAGCGCCCGCCGGCCCCGGTCACCGCGGCGATGCTCGTCCCCGCCACGCTCACCCGAGCGCCAGCCAGCGGGACGCCCGTACCGTCTATGACGGTCCCCGTTATCGCCTGGCGCGGTGGCGGCGGCCCGCGATCGAGGAGTACCGTGCCGCCCTCCTCGCGCACCGCCCTCAGAACCCGGCGCGAATAGCCGTCCACCTGGAGGCCGCCGGGGAGCGTCGCGCGCCCGCCGCGCTCCTCGGCCAGCAGCGGCATGCGGATGACCCACTGGCTCACGATCCAGCGTCCATCCGGCAGCCGATCGAAGCGCACCACGCCGCCAAAGCGCCGGTTCTCTCCGAAGCCCGGCATCGAACGATAGGTGAACTCGATCCGCTCCAGCTCCGCGGTCGCCGCATCCATCCAGAGCGTGCCCTCTATGTCGGCTACCTTGCGCCCCTTCACCGGCTCGAAGCCGAGTCCCACCATGCTCACGCGGTCGCGCCCTCCGGGCATGACGCGGAAGCAGTGGTCGCGAAGGAACTCGTCGGAGAGTAGCGCATCGGCATCGGGAGCGTAGTAGTCGGTGGAACCGTCGTCGCGGCGCACCACGTAGCCCTCACGCGAAAGCTTCTCGACCGGGATGCTCACGAAGGGGCGGCTGATGTCGCCGCGCGTGCTCTCGTGATCCGCGCGGAGCACCCGGCCATCGTCGGGCGCCAGTTCGCGCGTGAAGCGCGTGATCGTGCCCGAGATCCGCTGACGCTTGGTGAGCACCGTGGCCGTGAGCGCCGCGCGAGCATCCTCCCAGAGCCCCGCGGTGCCCGCATCGGCGTCGGGACGCGCGACGCACTTGCTGCGGCCCTCGACCGTCACATCCGAGAGCCGCGATGCCACCGGATCGAGAACCACATCCTCACGCCGGCTCTCGCCCGCCGCGAGATCGAAGGGCGTGCCGCGCCGATGCCGCACGCCGATCCGCTTCGCCTCGATCGAGTAGCGGCCGGCCCCCGGAGCGCCGATGGTGTACTCGCCCCGTTCGTCGGTGAAGACCGTGCTCATCACGCGCCCGCCATCGTCGACGAGCGACACCAGCACGCCGGGGATGACGGTACCGCTCCCGCGCTCGGTTATCGTGCCCCGCGCCACCTGGGCCACGGCGCGGGAGAGCGGAGCACACGACGCGATCACGATCGGCACACCGAGCAGCAGCATGCCGAGCCGTATTCCGAAGGTGCGCTTCTCACGATTCATGGGGCGTCTCCGCCGGGTGCGCCGCGGCTCGCGCGTCGGCGTGGAAGCCCGAACTCGCGCGGTCGCGCTCGCGGCTCTGCTCGCGGTACCGCCCGGCGAGGAGCCGGCGCACCGGCTCCAGCACCATCTCGGGCGTCACGCCGCCAGTGAAGTCGTGTCCGCTGGCGAGCATCGCCGCCCGATCGCGCATCCGCACGATGCGTGCACCCGGCCCCTGCACGGCGACCGTGGTCGGCAGCCCCGGACTCCACGCCGCACTCGGAGTGGGTCCGAAGATGGTCACGCGCGGCACGCCGAGCGCATCGGCCATGTGTGCGGGACCGGTGTCGCCCGACACGAACACGTGCGTGCTGGCCAGCACTCCGAGGAAGCGGCGCAGCTCCAGCGGCGGCACCAGCACCACGCCGGGCGCGAGTTCGCGGATGCGCTCGACTCGGTCTTCGTCGCCCACCGCGCGGAAGACGAGCGGCGCCACGCCCTCGGCGGTGAGAGCCTGCGCCACGCCGGCGAAACCTTCCACGCTCCAGTCCTTGGCGGGCTCGCGCGTGGAGAGAAGCATCCCCACCCGTGGAGCGCCCGGAGGCGCGCCGCACGAGCGCGCGTCGCGCTCGCCCATCTCGAGCTCCTCCTCGGAGAGGTGGATGCGCGGAAGGCCATCGCCCACGGCGACCCCGGCTAGCTCGAGGAGGCGCCGCCGCTCGCGCACCACGTACTCCACCGGGCCCTTTCGCGACCTGGCAGCCGTGTACCAGAGCCGCCACCCGCGCGTGCGCCAGCCGAGCCGCACTCTCGCGCCCGAGGCACGCGTGATCATGGCCGTGGAGAGGCTCCCCTGCAGGTCCACCACCCAATCGTAGCGGCGCGAACGGACCTCGCGCGACATGGCCTTCCGGCGCTCTGGGTCGAAGACGATTCGCTCGCGGATGAGCGGGTGGCCCACGACGAGCGGCGCCGCGGCAGGACCCACGAGAAAATCCACGGCCGCGTCGGGAAACGCGCTCGCGATGTCGTCGAGGAGCGCCGTGGTGAGTACGACATCACCCAGCCGACGGAGCTGGATGATCAGGACGCGGCGCGGCAGCGGCGAGCTAGGCGGCATGCACGTGGTGAGAGACCGATCAGAATATACATTACGGAACCGCCGAGGACCTCATCAGCTTTCACGGCCGCCATTGCACCATCCACTCTCGCCCACGAGCACGATTCCCCTCCCCCGCGGCGCCCGCATCTGCGTGGTGATGCTGAGCGCGGTAGGCGATGCGGTACACGTGCTCCCGGTGATCAACGCTCTCGAGCGCCACGACCCGAGCATCCACGTCACCTGGGTACTGCAACCCGGCGCCGCCGCTCTGGTCGCCGGCCATCCGGCGGTGGATGAGATCATCGTGCTCGATCGCCGCAGGGGGCGCCGTGCCTTTCTGGACATGCGGCGCGAGCTGGCCGCGCGCCGCTTCGACCTGACGCTGGCGCTCCAGGACTACTTCAAGGCCGGCATCATCACCGCACTCACGCGCGCGCCGGTGCGGCTCGGCTACGACCGCGCGCGCGCGCGCGACCTGAACTGGATCTTCACCAACCGGCAGATCCCCGCCTCCGCGCCGGCGCACATCCAGGACGAGTATCTCGAGTTCCTCCACCCACTCGGGATATCGCCGGAGCCCATCGAGTGGCGGCTCGGTCCGTGGGAGCCGGAGCTCGAGTGGCAGCGCGAGCTGGCGGCGCGCTTCGACAGGCCGATAGCCTCACTCGTGATCGGGAGCAGCCGCCGCGAGAAGGACTGGATCGCGGAACGCTGGGCCTCGGTCGCGAACGCGCTCTACGCCGATTTCGGACTGCAGCCCGTGCTGGTAGGCGGCCGCTCGCCGCGCGAGGTGGAGACCGAGCAGGCGATCATGGCGCAAGCCAACCCCGCTCCCATCTCGCTCCTGAATAGCGGGCTCCGTCGCCTCGTGAGCATCCTCGATGCATCCGCGCTCGTGATCTCCCTCGACACCGGCCCGCTGCACATGGCCGTCGCGCTCCAGCGCCCGGTGATAAGCCTGATCGGCTTCAGCAACCCTCTCCGCACCGGTCCCTATCGCGCATCGAGAGATCTCATCGTCAGCACCTACGGTCCCACCAGCAGCGGCGGCCGCCTCCTCACCACCCGCCACCGCGACCGCATGTCGCGAATCACGGTGGGTGATGTGCTGGAAAAAGTGGAGCTGTGGATGCGAGAGCGGAAAACGGAGAGCGGCGACGGCTCGCGGTAGGAGCGCGGCCGGGCCCCCGACCGCGAGGCTCCCGTCCGCTCCCTACCGTGTGCTCTCTACCTTCTCCCTTCCGCTTTCGCCGAACTCGTACTCCACTCCCAGCTCCCTGAGCATGGTCACCAGGCGCGCCAGGGGAAGTCCCATCACGGCGAAGAAGTCGCCATCGATGCGTTGAACGAGCGTGGCCCCGTAACCCTGGATGCCATAGGAGCCGGCCTTGTCCATGGGTTCGCCGGTGGCCACGTAGGAAGCAATGGTGCGGTCGGAGAGCGGGAGGAAGGTGACCGCCACCTCTTCCACGCCGGAGAGCATGCGGCCAGAGAGCGTCGTGGCGACGGCGGTGAAGACGATATGGGTGCGCCCGGCCAGCCGGCGGAGCATGGCACGCGCCTCGGCCGCGTCGCGCGGTTTGCCCAGGACGTCGCCCTGCTCCACGACGATGGTGTCGGCGGAGATCACCAGCGAGTCGGGGAAGCGAGCGGCGATCGTGGCGCCCTTCTCGCGCGCGAGCCGTTCGGCGTACTCCGCCGGCCGTTCGCCGTCGAGCTGCGACTCGTCGATGTCGGCGGGGATGACATCGTGCTCGATGCCGACCATCTGGAGGAGATCGTGCCGCCGGGGCGAGCCGGAAGCCAGGATCACCCGCACGCTCAACGCTCCAGCCAGAGCGTCACCGGTCCGTCGTTGACGAGATCCACCTCCATCATCGCCCCGAACTCTCCGGTCTCCACGCGTACGCCGCGCGCGCGCAGCTTCTCGACGAACAGCTCGTAGAGCCCTTCCGCCACCTCCGGGCGCGCCGCATCGATGAAGCTCGGCCTCCGCCCCTTCCGCGCATCGCCGTAGAGCGTGAACTGCGAGACCACCAGCAGCTCTCCCCTAACATCGTCAAGGGAGAGGTTCATCTTTCCCTCCGCATCGCCGAAGAGGCGGAGCCCGATGACCTTCTCGGCCATCCACTCCACCTCCTCCGCCCCATCGTCGTGCGTGAAGCCGACCAGGAGGCAGAAGCCGCCCCCCACGCGGCCGACGACGTTCCCATCGATGCGAACCTCGGCCCGCGAAACACGTTGAAGAAGCACGCGCATTTGATCGAATGGAGAGAGAGCAGAAGGTGGAAAGCAGGTGGCGGAAGGCAGTCACCTGATTTCCGCCGTCTGCCTTCCGCTCTCCACCATCTTCCGTCCCTTCCGCACCTCCTCCACCAGCCTCCTCAACCCTTCGGCCACTCCCACCACCGGCTCGTAGCCAAGGGCGGAGCGGATGCGGTCGAGGGAAGCGAGCGAGTCGCGGACATCGCCGGTGCGCGAAGGCTCGTGGCGCGCCTCGATATCGGTACCGACCAGGGTGCGGATGCGGTTCCAGAGATCGTTGACGCTTATCCGCTCGCCGCACCCCACGTTGAAGACCTCGCCCAGCGCATCTGGTCCGGCTTCGCACGCCAGGAGGTTGGCGCGTACCACGTTCGCGACGAAGGTGAAGTCACGCGTCTGGTTGCCGTCGCCGAAGATCGTGGGGGCCTCACCCGCCAGGGCCATGGTGATGAACTTCGGCACCACCGCGGCGTACTGCGAGGTGGGGTCCTGGCGCGGCCCGAAGACGTTGAAATAGCGGAGCGCCACGGTCGGTACGCCGAACGATGCGTGGAAGGCGCGGCAGTACTGCTCGCCCGACAGCTTCGCTACCGCGTAAGGCGAGAGCGGGCGCGCCACCATGTCCTCCCGCTTCGGCAGCTCCGGCGTGTTGCCGTAGGCGGACGAGGAGGCGGCGTACACCACGCGCTTCACCCCCGCGTCGCGCGCGGCGATCAGCACGTTGAGCGTGCCGGTGGCGTTGACGGCGTGTGAAGCGACGGGGTCCTTCACGGAGCGCGGTACCGAGGGGAGCGCCGCCTGATGCAGCACGAAGTCGGCCCCCGCCAGCGCCCGCGCACAAGTGGAGGGATCGGTTACCGATCCCTCCACCACTTCGATGCGGTCGGTCCAGGGGGCGATGTTCTCGCGCTTCCCCGTGGAGAAATCATCGAGCACCACCACGTCCTGCCCCTGACCCACGAGATGCTCCACGAGGTGCGAGCCTATGAAGCCGGCACCCCCCGTCACCACATATCGCATTCGATTATCACTCCACAGTGACTGACTTGGCGAGATTGCGCGGCTGGTCAACGTTGGCGCCACGCTTGACGGCAATGTAGTAGGCCAGCAGTTGCAGTGGCACCGAAGCCACGATGGGAGTGAACATGTCGATCGTCTCGGGGATGCGGATCTCGTAGTCGAGCAGGCCGCGCAGCGCATCCTCGTCGCGGCTCGTGAGGCCGATCACGCGGCCGCCCCGTGCCTTCACCTCCTGGATGTTCGAGACGATCTTGTCGAACACCGAGTCGTGCGGCGCGATGAACACCACTGGCATGTTCTCGTCTATGAGAGCGATGGGACCGTGCTTCATCTCGGCCGCCGGGTACCCTTCGGCGTGGATGTAGCTGATCTCCTTGAGCTTGAGCGCACCCTCGAGAGCCGCCGGGAAGTTGAAGCCGCGGCCCAGGTAGAGGAAGTTGACGGCGTCCTTGAACTCTTCGGCGATCCGCTCGATGTCTTCGGCGCGATCGAGCACGCTCCGGATCTGCTCCGGGAGCGCGGCTAGCGCCGACGCTATGCGGCGGCCATCGCCGGCCGGGAGTCCACGGAGCCGCGCGAGACGAAGCGTGAAGAGCGCGAGCGCGGTCACCTGGCTGGTGAAGGCCTTGGTGGAGGCTACCCCGATCTCCGGACCGGCGTGGATGTAGATGCCGCCGTCGGACTCGCGGGCGATGGTGGAGCCCACCACGTTCACGATGCCCAGCGCGCGCGCGCCGCGGCGCTTCGCCTCGCGCATCGCCGCCAGCGTGTCGGCCGTCTCCCCCGACTGCGAGATCACGATGCAGAGGGTGGTGGGCCCGATGACCGGGTTGCGGTAGCGGAACTCCGAGGCGTATTCCACCTCCACCGGGATCCGTGCCAGCTCCTCGATCATGAACTCGCCGATCAGAGCGGAGTGCCAGCTCGTGCCGCACGCCGTGATGACGATGTTGTCGAACTCGAGGAGCTCGTCGTCGCTCAGGTTGAGTCCACCGAGGCGCGCGGCGCCGTCTTCCACGCGCAGGCGCCCTCGCATCGTGTTCTCGATGGTGGTGGGCTGCTCGAAGATCTCCTTGAGCATGAAGTGCGCGAAGCCGCCGCGCTCGATCATGTCGAGATCCCAGTCGATGCTGCTCACCGGGCGGGTGAGCGCGGCCGCGTTCATGTCGATGATGCGATAGCCGTCGCGCTCCAGCACGGCGAGGTCGCCATCGTCCAGGTAGATCACCTGTCGCGTGTGCGCCAGGATGGCCGAGACATCGCTCGCCACGAAATATTCGCCCTCGCCGAGCCCCACGAGGAGCGGGCTGCCCTTGCGCGCGGCGACGATCTTGTCGGGTTCGCGGCTCGAGAGCACCGCGATGCCGTAGGTGCCATCGACCTTGTTGAGTGCTTCGATGACCGCTTCCTCGAGGTTTCCGTCGTAGAGCTCCTCGATGAGATGCGCCAGCACCTCCGTATCGGTCTCCGAGCGGAAGACGTGCCCCTTGTCGGCCAGCGCCTGCCGCAGCGACGAGCCGTTCTCGATGATCCCGTTGTGCACCACGGCTATGTCGCCGTCGCAGGACACGTGCGGGTGGGCGTTGCAGAAGTTGGGCGCACCGTGCGTGGCCCAGCGCGTGTGGGCTATGCCGATCGTACCGTGGAGCGGCGCCGCTTCCAGCGCCGATTCCAGCTCGACGATCTTGCCCGCGGCCTTCCGCGTCTCGACGCCGTTACCATTGGTGATCGCCATTCCTGCCGAGTCGTATCCCCGATACTCGAGTCTCTTGAGCCCCTCGAGAAGAACGGGGGAGGCGATCCTGGGGCCGACGTAGCCAACAATTCCGCACATGGGAGTCCGATTTGTGAAATGAAAGTTCAGCGCAGAGCATCGAGCGGCGCGCGCGACCTGGCGACCAGATCCCGTGCCTCCGCCTCGCTGGGTGCCTCGGCGATCACACGCACGATCGGTTCCGTGCCGGAGGGCCGTACGTGCACCCAGCGATCGCTCCATGAAAGTCGCAGACCGTCGAGGTCGTTCGCCTCGGCGTCGCCGAATTCCCGCCGCAGGCTCGCGTAGACCGTATCGAGCGGGGCCGCGGGGCGATCCAGCTTGTCCTTCACGATCGAGTAGCTCGGGAACCGGGCCAGCGTCTGTGACATGGGTGCGTCGTCTTCGAGCAGCATCTGTAGAGTCATTGCAACAGCGAGCGGTGCGTCACGACCGAGGTGCAGCTCGGACAGGATCACTCCGCCATTTCCTTCGCCGCCGATCGCGGCACCGACATCCCGCATCTTGACGGCCACGTTCACCTCGCCCACTGGCGCACGCAGCACGGTGGTATCGGCTTCTGCCGCCACATCATCTACCACCCGACTCGTGGAGAGGTTCGCCACCACCGGTCCCTGCCGATACCTCAGCGCGAGGCGCGCGGCGAAAGCGAGCGTCCAATCCTCGCCGATCGCCTTCCCCTTGTCGGAGACGAGGGCGAGCCGATCGACGTCGGGGTCGGTCGCGAAGCCGACATCCGAGCGCGCCTCGAGCACAAGTCGTTCCAGATCTCCGAGGTTGGCGGCCACGGGCTCGGGCGGGCGGGGGAAGCGGCCGTCGGTCTCGAGGTTGATGGCGGTCACATCGCAGCCGAGGCGATCGAGGAGGGCGGGGATGATCGCCCCGCCAGCCCCGCGCGCGCAGTCGAGCGCGACGCGGAAACGGCGGGCGCGGATGGCCTCCACATCGATGAAGTCGAGCGCCAGCACGCTCTCGATGTGCCGCGCGATGGCGCCATCGTCCACGCTCACCTGGCCGAGCTGATCCCAGGTGGCACGCGCGAAATCGCCCTGCGCCACCTGGCGCATCTCGGCCGCCTCATCGGCGTCCAGAAAGAGCCCCGTCGGCCCGATGAACTTGAGCGCGTTCCACTCGATCGGGTTGTGGCTCGCGGTTATCGCGAGGCCGCCCGCGGCCCGGTGGTGCTCCACCGCGAGTTGGATCGTGGGAGTGGGCGCGAGCCCGACATCCACCACGTCGCACCCCACAGACTGCAATGCCGCGAGCACGGCCCGGTGGAACATCGGCCCCGACACGCGCGAGTCGCGCCCGACCACGATCGTCCGCCCCTTTTCGCGCGAGCGAGCCCACGCCCCGAATCCCGCCGCGAACCCGGTGACCACCTCGGGCGTGAGCGCCTCCCCCACCCTCCCACGGATCCCCGACACGCTGACCATCAGCCCTTCATACACGATCCCGCCTCCAGAGAAAAACTCGAAAGCTACATCGCGGCCTCTACCCATGTGTAAAGACAATTCAACCATCAGGAGGTTTCGGGCAGTCCGGGGCGGCTAGTAGTCGCGACGGCCAGACAGCATGAAGCGAGACCCGCCGACGCGGCTACCTTTTACGAGCACTCCCCCTGTTTTCCAACGTCTGCTTCCCGCCCTCTCTCTTCTCTTCGAATGTCCAACCCCCTCTCCCTCATCCCACTCGCCGCGGCGGCGAAGGGCGGCTCGATAGACGGGCTCGATGCGCGGCAGCTCGTGGCCGCGGGACTCACCCTGCTGCAGCGGTGCGCCCCGCTGGTGCGCGAGCTGGCGCCTGGAAGGGGAGCCGTCCTCCTCCCCAATTCGCCCGCTTACCTCGTGGCGCTGGCAGCCTGCGAGGGGCGCGGAGCGCTCCTCCTCGCGCCGGAGCTCGCGGCGGAGGATGTCTCGCGCACGCTGGAAGCTGGTAAGGCGCACGCGGTGTTCACCGAGCGTGGGAGCGCGGGGTCATTGGCCGAAAACGTCGCTACCGTGCTGCTGGATGAGTTGCCCGGACACGTGGCGTTCGTACACGGCAGCGAGCGTCGAACGGTGGATGTGGGATCGCACTTCGGACTCGCCATCGAAGGCGAGGAGGAGAGCGAAGGAAGCGACGAGGAGGCCGTGGTGGTGCGCGATCCGTCGAGCGGCGGCCTGCGGAGCCTCACGCATCGCGAGCTGCTGGGGGCGGCGCGGGTAGTGGCGGAAGCGGCGCGACTGGCCGGGGCGGACGAGGTGCTGGCGCTCCTTCCATTCAACGAAGCACGCGGGATCGCCGCCGCGCTGCTAGCTCCTCTTCTGGCGGGGGCGAGAGTCACCACGCGCTCGCGCTCCGGCGGCGCGAGCGACGTCGATGTGATCGAGCGCGGTACGGTATCGGTGGTGGCGAGCGATCCGGCGCGCCTCGCCGCGATCGCGCGCGCGCTGCACGAGGCGGGGCGCCGGCTCGAGGCGCCGGCGCTCCGGCTGGCCCTCTCCGTGGGCGAAGCGCTTCCGGCGGGCGTCAGAGACGAATGGGAGCGCACGGCCGGAGTGGAGCTGGTGGAAGTGAGCGCTCCCTCCCCCTCGGCTACTTCCCGCTCAGCTCACGCCCTGTAGCTGTAATCCGAGAGGAGCTTCTTCGCCTCCTCCACGCCGCGGCCGCGATCGCCGAGGTCTATGGAGCCCTCCGCCACTACCTCGAGAAGGGCGTCCACCACCTCGGGGTCGAACTGCGTGTCCACCGTGCGGCGGAGCTCAGTGAGCGCGGCGGCGTAGGTGAGTCCCTGGCGGTACGGGCGCTTGCTCATCATCGCGTCGAAGGCATCCGCCACCGATACGATCCTCGCCTCCCGCGGGATGTCGGCGCCGATCAACCCATCGGGGACGCCGCGGCCATCGAGCCGCTCGTGGTGCGATCGCACCACGTTGAGCACCACCGGGTTGTCGCTGAGCAGCGGGTGGAGCACACGCCATCCGAGGAGCGGGTGGGTCATGATGTGCTCGTACTCCTCGCGGGTGAGCGGTCCGGCCTTGTTCAGCACGTCCTCGCGCACTCCGATCTTCCCGATGTCGTGGAGCTGGCCGCCCAGCTCGATGTTCAGCACCACGCTCTCGGCGACGCCGAGCATCCGCGCGATGGCGCCGGAGTACTGGCTCACCCGGACGGAGTGGCCGCGCGTGTACGGATCCTTGAGCTCGAGCGCCTCGGCCAGCGACTGCACTCCGGCCAGGAAAGTCTGCTCCAGACGCTCCGCCTGCTCGCGAACGCGCTCCTCGAGCCGTTCCTGGTAGTCGCGGTTCTCGCGCATGAGGCGGCGCTTCTCGAGCGCCTGGGCCACCCGAGCGCGTACTTCCTCGAAGACGAAGGGCTTGGTGATGTAGTCCATCGCCCCGGCCGCGAGGCACTCCACGGCCACCTCCACCTCCGCCACCGCGGTGATCAGAACGAAGGCCACGTCGGGGTACCGGAGGCGGACCTCGCGCAGCAGCTCCGAGCCTGCCATTCCGGGCATCCGCATGTCCGAGAGCACGAGCGCGACGGGTTCGCGCGCGAGGAGAGCGAGAGCCTCTTCCCCCGAACCGGCCTCGAAGACCGTGAAGCCGTCGCTCTTCATGAGGCGCGAGAGCGCCTGGCGCAGACGTGGCTCATCGTCCACCACCAGGCAGGTGCGCGCCAACCTGCTCCCTGCGTGCGTCAACATGCCATCCCGGTTATCTTCCGCGAACTCACCTACAGGCCTCCCGCATGACTCGAACTTTCGACGAAGATCTGGAACCCGGCTTCGGCACACGGGCAATCCATGCCGGACAGCGCCCGGAACCGCTGGCCGGCGCGATAATGACCCCCGTGTACCTCACTTCAACCTACGTACAGGACGAACTCGGTAAACACAAGGGGTACGAGTACTCCCGTACCAAGAATCCGACGCGGGAAGCGCTCGAGCGCAACGTAGCGGCACTGGAGGGCGCGAAATACGGCTTCGCGTTCGCCAGCGGCACCGCGTGCCTGGATTCGATCATGAAGCTTTTCCAATCCGGCGATCATATCATCTGCGGTGAGAACGTCTACGGCGGAACCTTCCGCCTTTTCGATCGCCTGTTGAGGCACTACGGCCTCTGCTTCACCTACGTGGACACGCGCGACCCGAACCGCATCGCCGAAGCGTGCACCGCCCGCACCCGCGCGGTGATCGTGGAGACCCCCACGAATCCGATGATGTGGATCACGGATCTCGGCGCCGCAGCCGAAGCGGCGCACGCCGCGGGCGCGCTCCTCATCGTGGACAACACCTTCGCGACTCCGTACTTCCAGCACCCCTTCCAGCACGGCGCGGATATAGTCTACCACTCCACGACCAAGTATCTCAACGGGCACAGCGACATGGTCGGCGGGATCGCCCTGCTCGACGACGACGACCTCGCCGAGCGCCTGGGCTTCATCCAGAACGCGGCTGGCGCCGTGCCCGGCCCCTTCGACTGCTGGCTCGCGCTGCGCGGGACGAAGACGCTGCACCTTCGGATGCCGCGCCACGACGAGAACGGCCGCCGCATCGCCGCCTGGCTCGCCGAACGCCTCGGGGCCGAGAACGTGATCTACCCGGGCCTCGAATCGCACCCGCAGCACGCTCTCGCGCGGCGCCAGATGACCGGCTACGGCGGGATGATCAGCGTGGAGACGGGCAGCCGCGAGCGCGCCGCCGCCATCCTCGGCCGCACCCGAATCTTTTCTCTGGCGGAATCGTTGGGTGGAGTCGAGAGCCTCATAAGCCACCCCGCCTCCATGACCCACGCCTCCGTCCCCCCCGAGCGCCGCGCCGAGCTCGGCATCACCGATGGCCTCGTGCGGCTCTCCTGCGGCGTCGAGGATGTGGGGGACCTGCTGGCGGACCTGGAGGGGGCACTGAAGTAACGGGGAGGGAACACCTCCCCTACTCCTCTCCCACCACAGAAGGAGATCCACCATGCCAGACACCAGGCCGCTCTCCCAGATCTCGCCCGTCGCATGGGAGCATCCGGCAGACAGGGCGGCGCTGAACTCGCTGAGGGCGCTGCCAGGCTTCGACGAAGTGGTGCGGAAGGTGATGGGGATGATCGGGGAGAGGGGGGTGCGGCAGCTCTTCACCGCGAACGCGGTGAGGATCGGGCCGCGGCAGCGACCCAAGCTCGACGCGCTCCTCACCGAAGTCCTGGAGACGATGGACTGGCCCGAGCGGCCCGAGCTCTACGTCTCGCAGACGCCGGTGGCGAACGCCATGGCGGTGGGCTTCCAGAAGCCGTTCATCGTGGTGAACTCGGGTGCGATCGAGATCCTCGACCGCGACGAGCAGCGGGTCATCCTGGGGCACGAGCTGGGGCACATCATCAGCGGGCACCCCACCTACACCACCCTCGCGCTGATCATCCTCAACATCGGCTTCGGCAACATCCCGGGGCTGGGGCTCATCACGCTTCCCATCCAGCTCGCGCTCCTCGAGTGGTATCGCAAGGCCGAGCTCTCGGCCGATCGCGCGGGGCTCCTCGCGACGCAGGATCCGCGTTCGTCGATGCAGCTCTTCATGCGCTTCGCCGGCGGCCCGCCGCTCGATGACGAAACGAGCCTCGAGGAGTTCATGCTCCAGGCCGAGGAATACGAGAGCGGCGGCAACGCGATCGATGGTATCTTCAAGGTCCTCAACGTCGCGTTCAGGACGCACCCCTTCAACACGGTGCGTGCGGGGGAGCTGCAGCGGTGGATCAGGGATGGCTCGTACGACAGGATCATCGCCGGCGACTATCCGCGCCGCGGCGATGACGATCGCCCGCTCGCTGACGACTACGACGCGGCCGCGGGCTATTACGGCGAGCAGGCGCGCGGCGCGGTCACCCAGGTGAGGGACGCGCTGCGCGATGCCCGCGACGCATTCACCGAAGCGTTCAGGAATACGACCAGGCAATGAAGGTTCTGTTGGTTGGCGGGGGCGGGCGCGAGCACGCCCTCGCGTGGAAGCTCAAACGCGACGACCCCTCGCTGGAAGTGATCTCCGCGCCCGGAAATCCGGGGCTCGCGGAGCTCGGCCGCTGCGCCGCGGTCGGCGCCAACGATATAGCCGCGCTCACCGCCCTGGCGCGCCGCGAGCGCCCCGCCCTCACCATCGTGGGCCCCGAGGCGCCGCTCGCGGCGGGGATAGTGGATGCGTTCCGCGCGGAGCGCCTTCCCATCTTCGGGCCCACCGCCGCCGCTGCGCGCATAGAGTCATCGAAGAGCTTCGCGAAGGAGCTCATGCTGCACGCCCGCGTGCCGACCGCGCGCGCGGAGCGGCACACGGATGCCGGCGCGGCGCGGCGGGCCGCGCGCGAGCTCGGTGCGCCGGTGGTGATCAAGGCGTCGGGCCTCGCGGCGGGTAAGGGAGTGATCGTCTGCGAGAGCATCGCCGAGGCCGATGCGGCCATAGACTCGATGCTCGAGGTGCGCACCTTCGGTGGCGCCGGCGACGAGATCCTCGTGGAGGAGTTCATGGAGGGGAAGGAGCTGTCGATCTTCGCGATCACCGACGGCACGGGGCTCCTCCCCATGCTCCCCGCGCGCGATCACAAGCGGCTGCTCGAGGGCGATCGCGGGCCCAACACCGGCGGGATGGGCGCCTACGCGCCCGTGGCCGACGTCGCGCCCGCGCTGGTGGGCGATGTGGTGGAGCGCATCTTCCTCCCCACCCTCCACGCGCTGCGCGGGTACGGGGCCCCCTTCACCGGGCTCCTCTACGCCGGTCTCATGCTCACGCACGAAGGGCCGCGCGTGGTCGAGTTCAATTGCCGCTTCGGCGATCCGGAAACGGAAGCGCTCATGCCGCTCCTCGAGAGCAGCCTCCTGGAGCCGTGCCTGGCGGTGGCGCGCGGCGAGCGCCTGAGCGGCGGAGCGCTGCGCTGGAGCTCCGACTGCGCCGTCACCACCGTGCTGGCGGCCGAGGGATATCCCGAGTCGCCCGTGAAGGGCGCACGCATCACGCTCCCCGCCGCCGCGGAAGGCGTGCACATCTTCCACGCCGGTACCGCGCGCAACGCCGAAGGGGAGCTCGTGACCGCCGGCGGGCGCGTGCTCGCCCTGACCGCCGTGGCTCCCACCATGGAAGAAGCGCGCGCCGCGAGCGCCGGCGCGGCGGCCGAAGTGGAATTCGCGGGGAAGCACTTCCGCTCCGACATAGGTAGCGGGCTCTAGCCGACCATGCCGGAGCTTCCTGAAGTCGAGACCATAGCGCGCGACCTCGATCGCGCGCTGCGGGGTGCGCGGATCACCGGCGTCACGGTCACGCGACCCGACGTGCTCCGCGAGGTGACGGCGAGTACTCTGGCGAAGCGCGCCACCGGCGCCACGATAGACCGGGTGTGGCGCCGCGCCAAGCACGCCGTCATCGACCTTTCCACCGGCGACCGGCTCGTGGTGCAGCCCCGCTTCACCGGCGCGCTGCTCATCGACGACGGCGCGCTCCCCGAGGAGGAGCGCCTCTACTCCACCCTCGCCTTCCAGCTCGATGATGGACGCGCCCTGCACTACCGCGACATCCGCAGGCTGGGAACCGTGGCGCTCATGTCGCCCGCGCGGTGGGCGGAGTACTCCGGGAAAATGGGGATCGAGCCTCTCGACCCGGCGTTCACCGCGCAGTATCTATGGGACGTGCTCCACGGGTCGACGCAGGCGGTGAAGAAGCTGTTGATGGATCAGAGCAGGGTCGTCGGGATCGGTAACATCTACGCCAACGAAGCGCTCTGGCGCGCGGGAATCGACCCGTCGCGCCAGGGGCGCGCGCTGCAGCGCGACGAGGTGGAGCGGCTGCACACCGTGATCGTGCCTCTCCTCGAGGAGGCGATCGAGGCACGTGGTACGAGCTTCCGCGACTACCGCGATGCGCGAGGCGAACGCGGCTCCTTCGCGGCTCTCCTGCAGGTCTACGGACGCGAAGGACTCCCCTGCGCCAACTGCGGCGCGCGCCTTGTGGGGACGCACGCCGTGGACGGACGTGCCACGGTGTTCTGCGCCTACTGCCAGCGATGAGCCGGAAGAAGCGGGCCCCCCTCCGGCCGGCGCCCACGAGCGACGAGCAGCTCGCGCTGATGCGCGAGAGCGTGCGCGCGGGGTGCGCCGATCGCCCCGGGATCTACCGGATGCACGCGCGCGACGGCGAGGTGGTGTACGTGGGGAAGTCCAAGCGTGTCCGCACACGCCTCCTCAGCTACTTTCGCGCGGCGTACCCGGAGGAGAAGGGCGCGCGCATAGTCCGCGAAGCCGTCCGGATCGACTGGGAGTACACTCCGAGCGAGTTCGCGGCGCTCCTCCTCGAGCTGCGGCTCATCAAGCGGCTGCGCCCGCGCTTCAACGTGCAGATGAAGCGCGACGCGCACCATCTGGCCTTCATAAAGGTCACGCGCCCACCCGCACCGAAGCTCGTGGTGGTGCGCGGCGCGAGTGACGACGACGCGGCCTACTACGGCCCTTTCCAGGGTGCGCGACGCGTCGAGGAGTCGCTGCGCGAGCTGAACGACGTGCTCGGCCTCCGCGACTGCGCTCTCGACCGGAAGATGCGCTTCGCCGACCAGCGCGAGCTCTTCCAGATCGGCGCTCGCACCCCCGGTTGCATCCGCTACGAAGTGAAGAAGTGCCTCGGCCCGTGCGTGGCGGCCTGCACGGAGCGCGAGTACGATGGCCGCGTGGCGATGGCCCGCGCCTTCCTGGATGGATCGGACGATGGGCCGATCGATTCGCTGCGCACCGCGATGGTCGCGAGCGCCGAGCGCCTCGAGTTCGAGCGCGCCGCCGCGCTGCGCGACAAGCTCGCGCGGCTGGAGGAGTTGAAAGAGCAGTTCCTCCGATTCCGCTTCGGCGTGGAGACGCTCTCCTTCCTGTACGCCGTCCCGGGCTACGCCGGCGACGACCGGATCTACCTGATCCGCCGCGGCCGCGTCCGCGATGAGCGACCCGCTCCGCGCACCGCGGCCGAGCGCCGCTCGCTCGCGCGCCTCACCGACGAGGTATTCGGCAGAGTGGAGCGCGATACCACCCGCATCCCCACGCACCAGGTGGATGAGCTGCTGCTGCTCTCCTCCTGGTTCCGCAAATTCCCCGAGCAGCTCGAGCTGACCACCCGCGCCGAAGACGCCGGCCTTCAGCGCGTGGTCAGCACTCCGGTGCAGCTTCCGAGAGTGGAGCTGATAGCCTAGCGCTCGTAGCCTAGCGCTCGTAGCCTAGCGCTCCACTCCCGGCCGCCGCACCCTCACCGTCCGCCGGCGGCCGACTTCGCGCCCGCGCCGATGGTCTTGTCGAAGAACGCGGCCGTCGCGCTGTCGGCGGTGATCCACGAGCGATAGAGCAGGAAGTCGTGGATCTCATCGGGGATCACGATCTCCTCGTACGGGACACCGGCCGCGTCGAGCCGGCGCGCCAGATCCACCGTCTGCTGGAAGCGCACGTTGCGGTCGTCGTCACCCTGGATCAGGAGCACCGGCGACTTCCAGGTGGCGATCGACGACACGGGCGACGACTTCCACGCCACCTCTTCGGCCTTCGCGGCATCCGCCTTCTCGTAGCCCTCCTTCAGGCCGCTGAGCCTGCGCCCCAGGTCGGTGGTCCAGTCGTGCACGCCGTGCAGATCCACACCGGCCGCGAAGAGGTCGGAGTCGCGCGCGAGCGCCATCGCGGTGAGGAAGCCGCCGTACGACCCGCCCCAGATCCCGATGCGCGAGCCATCCACGCTGGGCAGGGAGCGCAGGTACTCGGCGCCCGCCTTCACGTCCTGATACTCGGAAGCTCCCCACGCCCCGGCGTTCTCGGGGTGGTGGAACTCGTGGCCGTAGCCGATGCCGAGGCGGTAGTTCACGGAGAGCACGATGTAACCCTTGCTCGCCAGGTACTGGTTCACCGCGTACGAGTTGGAGTAGTAGCGGCTGTAGTGCCAGCCCAGGAGCATCTGCCGCGGCGGGCCGCCGTGCACGAAGATCACGGCCGGCTTCTTCGCGCTCTGGCCCGCGGAGGCGGGCGGCTCGAAGAGCTGGCCGTGCACCGTGACGCCGTCGGGAGCCTTGAAGGTCACCGCGCGCGGCACCACGAGCTTCGCGGTCGGGAACTCGGCGGGGACGAGATTCTCCGCGAGCCGCTTCTGCTGGCCGCCCGCGAGCGGCACCACGGCGGGGAGCGGCGGCCGCTTCGCATCGCCGCCGAGGAAGAACACGCTCTTCCCATCGCTCGTCACCACCGGCGTCCACTCGTTCCCCTCACCAGGTGTGAGGTTCGTGACCCCGGCACGGTCCACCGACACCTTGAAGACGTGGCGGCGGTCGACGTCATCCTTCCCCGTCCCCATGTTGCCCGCGAAGACGAGCGTGCGGCGATCGGGGCTCAGCTTGATGTACTCCGCCATCCCCTGCCCCGGGGTCAGGAGAAGCGGCTCGCCACCCGACGCCGCGATCGAATAGAGATGCGGCCACCCATCGAGGTCGGCGAGGAAGACGATCCGATCGCCGGCCGCCCAGTGCAGATTGGTGCGCCCTTCGGTAGTGGGGAGCGAACCGCGCAGCGTCGCGGGACTCTTCCAGAGCTGCCGCGCGCTGCCGGTGGCCACGTCGCCGATCCAGATCGCGAACGGGTTGGGGTGCAGCTCGAGCACCGTCTTCGGCGCACCGCCCCCGCCCGTCGAGCGGATGAAGGCCACCCGCTTTCCATCGGGCGACCAGCGCGGGCTCCCGTCGCGCATGGTGGACGGCGCTATGTACCGGATGGGAGTGGCGCTGTCCGTGTAGATGGCGATGAACGAGTGATCGCCGCGCGACGATACGAAGGCTAGCTTGCTTCCATCCGGCGACCATACGGGCGAATTGCTCGAGCCCTTCGCGAAGAAGAGACGCGAGGCCTCCTTCGAGCCGTCGACCGGCACGGTCCAGACCGAGCTCCCCTTGGCGAAGGCGACCAGGTCTCCCCTGGGCGAGATGACCGGCTCGTCACCCTCGGCCAGGCGTTTCGGCGTGCCGCCGGCGAAAGGCACGCTCCAGATCTCGACCTTGGGCTGCCGCGGGCTCGACGCGGGATCGGGCGCGAGGTCCGACCAGTTGCCATCGTGGTCGCCGCCGCGCACGTAGATCACCGTCTTGCCATCCGGCGTGAGCGCGACATTGGTCAGCTCCTGGCCATCGTCGGCGTCGTACGAGGTGATCTTGCGCGGAGTCCACGCTGGCCCCTCGGCCACGTAGATGTTGCGCACTCCGCGCTCGTCGAACGCCCACGCCACCCGCGGCGCGGCGCTCGCGCTCGAGAGCTCCGAGGGGAACGGGTAGCTCCTGATCTGTTCGAGCGTGTAGCTGCCGGAGTTCTGCGCGGCTGCGCGCGCGATCGGGAGAGGGACGAGCGTGGAGACGAAGAGCAGCGCGAGACGGCGGCGTGCTCGCGGCGCGAAGTGAATGTGCATCGAAGCTCCTCTGCTTGCGGGTGCGGCTCGACGGGAGAGCATCTAATTTGTGCTACGGACCCGCTCGCGTCCACGGCGCGGGGTGCGCCGGGGTGAGGTGATACCCCGCGGGTTGGACGGCGGAGACGCGCGCCAGGCATGCGCCGCGGCGCCGCGCCCACTGCCCTGGACCGCTACACGTTCAGCTACACGTTCAGCTACACGTTCAGCGGTACGATCCGGGCATCCACTGAGTCGCCCGCTATGGTGAGCAGCGCCACGCTCGGTACGAGATCGAAGCGGCGCGGGCCGGCGGCACCGGGGTTCACCACCAGCCGCCCATCCGCGCGGGTGATGAGCGGGCGGTGCGTGTGCCCGTAGACCAGCACGTCCGCCGGGTAAGCGGCGAGGAGGCGCGCGGGCGTGGGGCTCCCCAGCTCGTGGCCGTGGCTCACGTGGATGCACACGCCGCCCACGGTGCGCACGATGGCGCGCGCGAGACGCGGATGGCCCGGCGTGTCGGTGTTCCCGTACACCGCCTCCACCGGAGCGATGGTCGCCAGCTCGTCGAGGACATCATCGCCGCCCACGTCGCCGGCATGGAGGATCAGCTCCACACCTTCGAGCGCCTCGTGCAGCTCGGCGCGCACCAGGCCGTGCGTGTCGGAGACGAGCCCCACCAGGTGGCTCGCCTCCGCGTCGTTCTCACTGCTCATGAGTAGTCTCGTTCCTCCATCCGGCCGTCGTGGTGCGGCCGGTCTTCACGGTTCGAACGAAAGCCAGTTCCAGGATCGTGCCACGGCGGAGGCCGCCGGTAGCGGAGCAACGGACCGGGGGAGATGAGCGGGCCGGACGCCGTACGGTTGGCTCGTTTTTTTTGTCCAGGGACAAATTTATTTTGACATAACTGGTGGCCATGTGTGCGTCGCGCCGCTGGCGCCGAACCGCGCCACCACCGAGCCGAGCGTCTCCGCGGCGGCGGCCAGAGCCCGGCCGGTCTCCCGCAACCGCTCCGTGAGGACGCGCTGCCGCTGTGTGGCGTCCGACGCCTCGCTCGTGACAGCGACCGTCTCCGCGGCCACTTCGGCGACCTGGCGCGACGCGAGCCCCAGCTCCTGCACCAGCTCTCGCTGATCGCTGGATGCGGCGGCCACCGTTCCCGCGAGCTGCACGGTTCGCCGCGCGTCGATCTCGATCCCGCGAAACACAGACATAGCCTGCTGCATCACACGCTCCCCTTCCCCCACCGCCCCCTCCATCCGCTGGAAACGTTCGGCCGCCTCGTCGCTGCGCTGCGCCATCTGGGTGAGCAGCTCCTCTATTCGCCGGAGCGACTGGCTGCTCCGGTTCGCCAGCTTGCGCACCTCCTCCGCGACCACGGCGAAGCCGCGCCCCGCCTCGCCGGCGCGCGCCGCTTCGATGGCGGCGTTGAGCGCCAGGAGATTCGTCTGCGCGGCGATCTCACCGATCACCTGCGTTATCTCGCCGATGCGGGCCGACGCCTCGCGCAGCACTGCCACGCGCTCCACGCCATCGCGCGCGAGCTGCGCCATGGCCGTGACGCGCGACGTGGCCTCCTCGGCCCGCACGACCCCTTCCCTGGCGCGCTCCTCCACGGTGGTGGAGATGGCGAGCGACTCGCGGGCCGCGGAGTCCACCGCGCCCGCGGCACTGGTGAGCCTGCGGGCGGCTCCCTCGATGCGCTCGGCGGCCTCCATGTTTCCGCCGGCACCGCTCGTGAGGCGCGCGAGCGACTCGGTCACTCGTCTGGAGCCGTCCGCGGCCTCGCCGCCGATCTCCGCGACGCGCCCCGACGCCGCCAGCACGGCGCCTGCGGTAGCGGTCGTCTCCTCGATCAGAGCGGCCACGTCGCGCAACGCGTCGTGCACCTGACCGCTCCCCACCTCCACCGGTCCGCTCCCCGCGAGCAGCGCCGACCAGTTGTGCGACTGGATCGCATCCCCCAGCCGCTCCAGCTCTTCCAGCGGCTGCATCATGATCCGGTTGAGCCGCCAGACGAACCACAGGATGGCGGGCACCGAGAGCGCCCACGCCAGAGCCAGCTCCCACGGCCGCAGCCCCCGGAACGCCACCGTGTAGACGATCACTCCGATCGCCACCAGGAAGATCCCCAGCGTGCGGGCGATCTCCGCGAGCAGCCGGTTCGCCACCCGCGCGCGGATCACCAGCACGGCGGCAGTCACCGCGATGAGCATCACCACGATCGTGGTGTACAGCCGCGCCGGCGGATATGGCACTCCCGACCACTCGCCGCCCAGCACCGATACGTCCAGCGGCATCATCGGCCGCCCCGCGAGCTGCACCGCCAACTGCGCATAGCCTCGTCCTCGCCCTCTGGTTCGGGATTCACCACGCACGACGCATGGGGCGAGCTCGTGCTCGAGGGAGCGCCGGTCGTCTACCGGATCGTCCCACATCGAAAGGCCCGCCACCTATTGGAGTGTCGAAGCCGCTGGAAGGTCACCGCGCCGCGACGTCCCTCGCTCAGACTCGGGGCCGCTCTCCCCAGTGCACCGCGGCCGTGCCCATGGTCAGCCTGCGGAACTGCACGTTCACGAAGCCGGCACGCTCCATCTTCCGGGCCAGCTCGTCGGCCGCGGGGAAGTTGGCTACGGAGGCGGGGAGGTAGCTGTAGGCCGTCCGGTGTCCGCTCACCAGGCGCCCCACGAGGGGGAGCACGCGGTGGAAGTAGAGGTGGTAGCCCAGGCGCACGAGCCGCGATGGCGGCGTGCTGAGCTCCAGGATCACCAGCCGCGCGCCCGGCGCGAGCACGCGACCCAGCTCGCGGAGCGCCTCATCCAGCGCGTCGAAGTTGCGCGCGCCGAAGGCGACGATCGCGCCATCGGTGGAAGCGGTGGCGAAGGGGAGCTGCAGCGCGTCGGCCACCATGGGGCGTACCGGGAGCCCGCGCGTCTTCTCCGCACCGAGCCGGAGCATCGGTTCGGCGAAATCCACGGCCACCACCGTCCCCTGGAAGCCCGGCTCGCGGGCCAGCTCGGCGCTCACGTCCAGCGTGCCGGCGCAGATGTCGAGGAAGGTGCCGTGCGGCCGGCGCTCCAGCGCGAGAGCGCGGATGGCGTGGGCGCGCCAGCCGCGGTCGATGTTGAGGCTGAGCAGGTGGTTCAGCAGGTCGTAGCTGGGCGCGATCTCGGAGAAGATGCGGCGTACGTACGCCCGCTTCGCGTCGCCACCCGCCGCGGCATCGAGCGCCTCGCGCTCCTCGGTTTCTACGGAAGACATTCCATCAAACTTCTCGCCGGCCCGGTGGAGACGCAAGGCGCCGTGCTGGATGAGCACGCAGGGCACGCGTAAGTTGGTAGCGACATCCAATGCCTCTCTCACTAGAGCTCTCGAATCTCCCCGACGCCGACGTCGCCGCTCTCGCCCGAGGGGGGCGCGAGGCCGCGTTCCACGAGCTGGTGAGACGCTACGAGAGGCCGGTCTTCTCGCTCATCTACCGCATGGTGCGCGACCGCGAGCTCGCGGAGGATCTGGCTCAGGACACCTTCGTGAAGGTGCTGAACCACATCGACCGCTACCGGCCGGAGTTCAAGTTCTCGAGTTGGCTCTTCAAGATCGCCAACAACCTCACGATCGACTATCTGCGCAAGCGGCGGCTCGACACGGTGAGCATCGACGGCTCGCCGCACGCCGCCACGGCGGCGGAGAAGGAAGCGACTTCGTTCGACGTGAGTGCCCGCGGCGAATCGCCGCTCGACGAGATCGAATCCAGGGAGCTGGGAGGGGCCATAGAGCAGGCCATCGCGAAGCTCCGCCCGGAGTACCGTGCATGCATTCTGCTTCGTCATGTGGAAGACCGATCGTACGAGGAGATCGCCGCCACCCTCGACCTCCCTCTGGGTACCGTGAAGACCTACATCCACCGCGCCCGGCACGAGCTCCGGGAAGCCCTGGGACACCTCCGGAGTTGACATGAAACCGCCCCCCGGCCACCACCGTACGATCATGTGGAGGACTCGTGAATAGACACCTGCTACCGGAAGAGATCGACCAGCTCCTCGATGGCGAGGTCGGCTTCGGCACGGCGCCGCTCAAGCAGCACGTACGTACATGCGCGGAGTGCGGAGCCGAGCTGGAGTCGGCGCGCGCGCTGGTTGGCCAACTGGAGCAGCTCCCGCACTTCGCCGTCTCGCCGCGCTTCAGCGAGCAGGTGATGGAGCGCGTCCACGTCTTCGTTCCCTGGCACGTGGCGCTGGCCGACAGCGTTCGTGCGTTCGTCCCGCGGCAGCGTAGATGGCGGACGGCGGCGTGGGCCGGCGTGGGTACTCTCGCTTCGCTGGTTCTCATCGCGGTGCTCTGGGTGGCCACGCGGCTGGACGCGACTCTCTTCGTGCTGGAGCTCGGAGTGGAGCGGGTGCGTGCCGCCGGGGCATGGGCCTTCTCGAATCTGGTAGTGTCGCTCTTCGGCGACACGGCCGGGCAGGCGCTCAGCGCGAGCGGGCCGGCCGGAATCGTGGCGGTTCTCCTGATAACGCTTCTGACCGCGCTGCTCGCGGTCGGCGCGCTCCGCATGGTGGTAGCGGGCGCGCGACGCCGTTGACGGCCATGCGGACCACGATCGCGCTGCTGGCCCTCCTCTTCGCGGCGGCGCTCCCGGCTCCGAGCGCTGCCGCTCAGCGCGGGCCCGCGGAGAGTGCGCCCGCGGAGAGTACGCCCGCGGCCCGCGCGAATGCCGATCCCATCGCCGTATGGCTCGATTCGCTCGCGAAAGACGCGCACGGCCTGGTACTCGCGCGCGGAGCGGTGCGCGAGGGAGATCAGCGCGTCGCCGCCGGCGAGACGGTCTCCGGCAGCATCGCGGCCTGGCATGGCACGCTCGATGTGGCCGGGCACGTGGATGGGAACGCCGTGGCGGTCGGCGGCGATGTGGTGATCCATCCCGGGGCCGTCGTGGACGGCGACGCGCTCGCCGTGGGTGGCAGCGTGCGCAACGAGGGCGGCGTCGTGCAGGGCGAGATGCGCTCGCTCAGCGCGCTCACGGTCGGCGCCGTTCCCTTGACGCCGCCGCACAGCGCGGCGCAGACCGCGCGCCGCTCGGTCTCGCTCGCCGTGGGGTGGTACCTGGTGCTCGCGGCCATCGGTCTCGCCGTCGTACTCTTCGCGCGGGGAAATCTCGAGACGATCGCCGACAGGATCCGCTCCGACTTCACGCGCTCCTTCGTCTACGGCCTGGTGGGGCAGATCTTCTTCCTCCCAGCGCTCGTGGCGGGCGTGGCGGCATCGGCCATCACGGTGATCGGGATCGTGTTGATCCCCTTCCTGATCGTCGGCTTCTTCCTCGCCGCGGCCGGCGCGCTGGCGCTCGGATTCCTCGCCATGTCCTACGTCACCGGCGACGCGGCCATGCGCTGGCGCGGCGCGGCGGTGGGTGGCGGGAAGGCACAGCTCCTCCAGTTCCTCCTCATGGGGCTCTCCATCTACCTGATCCTCTGGGTTGTGGGTGGTGCCGTGGGCGGGTTCGGTGCGCTCGGCGGCCTCGCGCGATTCATCGTGATGGTCATCACCTGGGTCGCGCTCACGGTCGGTTTCGGTGCGACGCTGGCTTCGCGCGGTGGCACTCGCGCTCAGCACCCGCTGGAGCTGGCGGAGGAGACACCGGTCGACGACCTCTCGTGGCAGACTCCCACTCCGGTGAGCGGAGTGGCGGCCGCGCGCCGCCCCACTGCCACCGACCGGGAGAGACGATGAGCGGTAGATCGTCGCGGCGCATCACGCTCGCGGTCGCGATCGGCGCACTCTGCCTCGCCGGCGCCGTGCCGCGCTCGCTGCCCGCGCAACAGTGGCGCACGCTGCACGCGAGCCGTTCGCTCGCGCCCGCCCGGAATGCCGACACGCTGCGAGTACGACTCGCCTACGTGGCCGGGGAGCTCGCGCTCGGGAAGGCCAGCAGCGGCGTGCTCTACGACCTCGACGTCCGCTACGACGCGAACGAGCGCCGCGTGAGCTATTCGTACGACCCTTCGGCACGCCTGCTCACCGTCGGGGGCGACAGCGGCTTCGCGAAAGCGTTCACGCTGCGCGGCGACCACGGCGACGCCGGCCGCAATCGGGCCGCGCCGTCGCTCGCGCTGAAGCTGGCGCCCGGGATCCCGCTCGACCTCTCGCTCAGATTCAGCGCCGCGGACGCGGTCCTCGACCTGGCCGGGCTCGACATGAGCCGCCTGAGCGTGGAGGCGGCCGCAAGCGATGGCCGACTCGCCTTCGGAACCCCCAACCCCTCGCGCCTCGCGAGCGCCGAGCTTCGCGCCACGGCGGCGGGGCTCGACGTGAGCCGGCTCGGCAACGCGCGAGTGGACACGGTCCGTGCGAAGGCCACCGTGGGCCACATCGATCTCGACCTCGGCGGCGACTGGAGCGGCCGCACCGCGCTCGACCTCGATGCGGTGCTCGGCGTGATCACTGTGCGCGTACCCGCCGACGTGGGAGTGAAGGTGGATGCATCCACCACGCTGGGGACCGTGGAGACTCCCGGCTTCACCGCGCGCGATGGCGCCTGGTACAGCGACAACTGGGAGAGCGCGGCGCGCTCCGTCACCATCTCCGGACGCGCCGTGTTCGCGCGCCTCGAGATTCGCCGCTCCGAGTGATCCATCGATCGATCCGCCGAACGTGATGCGTCGGCTGGCCTCCTCCTTGCGACTCGGGAGGCCATGCAGCTCGGTGGATACAGGATCTGGCCCCTGCTGAGAGCCACGGGGAAGCAGGCCTCGGCCGACCGGATAACCGGACTGGCGGCCGAGGCGGCGTACCACTTCTTCTTCTCGCTCTTCCCCTTCCTTCTCTTCGCCACGGCGCTGATAGGCATCTTCGTGGATCAGCGCTCCACGATCACCTGGATCATGGATCAGATGGTGAAAGTGGTGCCCGATCAGGCGATCAGCCTCGTCCGCAGCGTGGTCGAGGACGTGGTGCTCACCAACTCCAAGTCCGGCCTCATCTCCCTCGGGCTGCTCCTCACCGCGTGGTCGGGCTCCAACGTGTTTCGCTCGCTCATGGACACGCTCAACCTCGCCTACGATGTGGAGGAACAGCGCCCCTTCTGGAAGCGCGCGCTGCTGTCCATGGTGGCGATCGTCGTGCTCGGTGCGCTGATGCTGGTGGCCAGCGTGGTGATGGTGGGTGGGCCCGAGATCCTCGACTGGCTCGGCAGCCGGCTGCACATCCCCACCGGGCGGGTGGACCTCTGGATGGTGCTGCAGTATCCGATAGCGTTCGCCATCCTCGTGCTCGCGTTCTTCCTGATCTACCGGTTCCTTCCGAACCTGAAGCAGAGCATGAAGCAGATCCTGGTGGGGGCGGTGGTGGCCACGGTGCTCTGGCTCATCGTGACCCTGCTCTTCCGCCTCTACGTCACCAACTTCGGCTCGTACAACAAGACGTACGGCACGATCGGCGCGGTGATCGTGGTGCTCACCTGGATGTATCTCACTATGCTGGTGATTCTCATCGGCGGCGAGTTGAACGCCGAGCTGCATCGCGGCACCGGCGCGATCCATCCGCGCGAGGGCGCGGTGTACGCGGGCCGCATAGTGACATCTCCCCGGCGCGCGCGCAGCTCCTCGGCGGAGCCTGCCGCGCTACGCGCCAGTGACGGCAGAGCCGGTGAGAGTGGGCGGATGGAGTAGAACGGGCGCACCGCGCCCCGTGTTCAGCGCCGCCGCCGCGCTTCCATCGCGTACCGCGACCTCCACGAAGCCCAGCGAGCCCACCAGCGCGGTGAGCTCGCCCGGACGCACGTCGGCGTAGGCGCGCCGCACCTCCAGCGAGCGCGCCGCGATGTCCACGATCCCGCCGTGCATCGCCACGATGTTCGTGATCAGGTTGCCGAAGCGATCCACCGAGATCACCTCGCCGAGCACGCGCCCGTCGCCGAGCCGGCGCGCCTCGGGCGTGCGCCTGATCACGGGAGAGTCGAACGGCGCGCCCAGCCCGTAGAGCGGCACGCCGGTCGCGAGGAGCGCCGCCGCCGGCGCGAACACGTCGCGCCCGTGGAAGGTGCTCGACGCGTGCACCGGGAGCGGGAGCGTCACCGCTCCCGCCCCGTGCGAGAGGAGCGCCGGTGAGAGCACGCCGTTGTCGGGCCCCACCAGGAATCGCCCGTCGCTCTCCACCGCGATCGCCGCCCTCGCGGAGCCCACGCCGGGATCCACCACCACGAGGTGCACCGTACCGCCGGGGAACCGCCGCCAGTAGCGCGCCACCGCGAGCCT